>SERZ01001092.1_pt1 | contig 16223 bp, 16 predicted proteins | sample 3171461 | NCBI WGS metagenome assembly SERZ01 (sample SAMN06051861, study PRJNA518727) | freshwater metagenome | biome: subpolar coniferous forest; feature: holomictic lake; material: water; isolation source: holomictic Lake 227, 6 m depth | place: Canada: near Kenora, Ontario | collected... | reverse complement strand
GGCTAGAACTGAGATCTGCGCGTTGCGCCATCCATTCTTTTCACCCGTTGATAGACATGCATCCCAGGCCTTATTTGCCTCGGTCCACACATCACGATCAAGTGTTGTCTCAGATTTGGCCGATGATGAGGCCGATGCATGCTTGCGCATCACGCGGGCGTGAGGCTTAGCGTTTTGTGCAAAGCCTGCATATGCTCCGACGAATCCTGCGAGTTCGGCTGAGCGCTTGTAAGTAATTCCGCTCATCAAAGAAGTGATGGCGCCCGCTAATGCACGTCCGCCGTCAGAATCATAGGCAAGACCCGAGGCCATCAAGAGGGCGCCGAGGTTTGCATAACCGATACCTAGTTGACGATATGCCTTAGTGGTATCTCCGATTGCCTCAGTTGGAAAGTCTGCGAAACAGATTGAGATATCCATTGCGGTAATGATCATCTCTGCTGCGCGACCGAAAGTCTTTGCATCAAATGAACCATCAGCCTTAAGAAACTTCATTAAGTTAAGAGAGGCCAAGTTACATGATGAGTTATCAAGTGACATGTACTCAGAGCATGGGTTGGAGGCGTTGATGCGACCGGTCTCTGGGTTTGTGTGCCAATCATTGATTGTGTCGTCATATTGAATTCCAGGATCGGCACATGCCCAAGCGGCCTCTGCCATCTTTCTAAAGAGCTGCTTAGCATCGACAGTGTCGATAACTTCGCCAGATGAGCGAGCAGTTAAACCAAACTGCTCACCCTTTTCAACTGCGCGCATAAACTCGTCCGATACACGAACTGAGTTATTAGCATTTTGATACTGCACAGAGATGATGTCCTTGCCGCCAAGATCCATGTCGAATCCAGCGTCGCGAAGGGCGCGAATCTTGTTCTCTTCATTGACCTTAGTCTCAATAAACTCTTCGATATCTGGGTGTGAAACATCTAGAACAACCATCTTGGCAGCACGTCGTGTAGCTCCGCCTGATTTGATTGTTCCAGCAGAGGCATCGGCGCCACGCATGAATGAGACTGGCCCAGATGCGGTTCCACCTGATTTGAGAAGCTCTTTGGATGAACGAATGCGCGATAAGTTAAGTCCGGCACCTGAGCCGCCCTTGAAAATCATTCCCTCTTCGCGATACCAGTTAAGGATGCTATCCATCGTGTCATCGACAGAGAGAATAAAACAGGCACTTACTTGCTGTGGCTCATTAGTTCCAACGTTAAACCACACTGGTGAGTTAAACGAGAAAACCTGGTGCATCAACATATAAGTCAATTCATGTTCAAAAATAGTTGCATCGGCATCGGTTGCAAAGTAGCCATGCTCTTTGCCGGCCTTTGTGTAAGTGAGTACAACACGATCGATAACTTGCTTGAGTGACCATTCGCGGTTCTCGGCGCCGACTGCTCCACGGAAATATTTAGTAGTAACAATCGTCGATGCGTTCACAGACCAGAAGTCTGGATACTCAACACCGCGTTGCTCAAATACGGTCTCACCCGTTTTCCAGTTTTGCTGCACTACATCGCGGCGTTCCCATTTAACTTCATCGTATGGGTGAATACCCTCGTTGGTGTAGATGCGTTCGATCGTTAAGCCCTTGCCCTTGATTGTGTTGTGAGCTTTGATCTTGGCTGGTCGGTTGATAACCGTCTCTGACATATGTGGATCCCCGTATTTCTTTAGTAGGTCTTTAATTATTTATTCGTGAAGTTGACGTGCTGGCCGAGATTTTTTCTTTACTTACATCTGCCCGGGGGATTTCAGCAGTTTTTACATTCGAAGGTAGAGCGCGGAGAAGTGCGATCTCACCTTCGAAATCTTCAAGGGATGCAAAGTTACGATATACGGAGGCATATCGTAAGTAGGCCACCTCATCGAGTTCGCGAAGCGGGGCCAAAATAGCCATACCTACTTCTTGAGCCTCGATCTCTGCTTGACCGGTACTGCGAAGAGCTTCCTCCACGCGTTGGGCGAGCAAAACTAAGTCATCTTCGTTAACTGGGCGGCCTTGGCAGGCTTTGCGCACGCCAACGAGGACTTTCTCGCGGCTAAAGGGTTCAGTGGCGCCAGAGCGCTTGATGATGCTGAGCACTGCGACCTCTTGAGTTGAAAAGCGCTGGCCGCACTGTGGGCACTCGCGCCGGCGGCGAATCTGGGTGCCATCTTCGGCGGGACGGGAGTCAACGACTCTGGAATCATCGTGTCTGCAAAACGGACAAATCATTTCGGCGTGTCTCCCTTCATCCTGCTTGCTTTTTCCCTTTTTAGATGTAAAGAGGGGATTTCCAAAACTACCCTAAAAACACTACTTATGGAAGTTTTGGCCTATCTGACCCCTACATCTAGTGGGAACTATAAAGCATTGGAGGAGGGTTTGCTACTTGAGTAGCCCAAAACACGCACCTAGGGCGTGTCGGGGCTGGCACTCACCTCCTTAAGCGATGAGGCGGGCTCCTTTATGAGCCTTTGCCAGAGCGGCATCACAAGTCCAGAGTTTTGCCCCTGCAGCTGTCGCAGTCGCGCTAATAATCGCATCAGGAGTTCGAAGGCCGGTTCTAGCCCTCACATGAGCGGCTGCGATGGCAATTTCTTGACTCACATCGACTATCTGATGCAGATTGGCCGCAAAGCGGGCCTGTGCCTGTTCGGCAACGCCTTTAGCGACGGCATGTGGCAAGACCTCGGTCAATGTCAGTACCGAAATTGCATACAAACTAGAGGCTTCAAAATTTTCCATTATCCGAAGATGGTGTTTATCAGCTGGATTGATTAACCCGATCAGAACCGATGAATCGAGGAGAACTAATCCCATGCTGCTCGCTCTTTCTCTTGATCAAATTCATCAAAGACTCCTGGAAATGCTCCGACTAAATTTAAAATTGGATTTGCATGTGCCCCTACCTGTATCTGGATAAAACCAGCGTCGTTCACTACGAATTCCACTTCATCCCCTGCCTCTAGACCAACTCTTCGCAGAATATCTACGGGTACTGTCAATTGATTTTTAGAGCTAAGGCGGGATGTGGATGTTCGTCCGGCTCGTTGCGCGGGCTGTTTAACTTTTGGAACAGGCCGCTTCGCGCTTTTCTTAGCCTTTACCTTAGGAGCCATAAGTAAAGGCTATCACTACAGGTTAACTAACTCCAGAGATTACGAAGTTGGGACTTTAAGGCGAGCGCCAGCTGCAACGTCATAGCCAGGAAGATTGTTTGCCTCACGGATCGCCTCGACCATCGCTTGTATATCGCCATGGCTATATGCCGAAGCCACAGACCAGAGCGTGGCCCCTGCTGGAACTACAACGGTTGTGTAGGAAACGGCATGAACCACAGTTTGCCCAGCCCCTGAGCGGGCGGCAAAGCCAGCGGCCAAAACTACGCTCAGCGAGAGTACGACCACAGTGCGAGCAAGGCGGCCACGGCGCGTTAGGACACCGGACGGATTGGCAAAAAAGCCTTGATTTACACTGCTTTGAGAGGCTACTGAATTAAATGTAACTGCGCTCATGGTCATCTCCTGCGAACTACCTTGGGAAGGTCTCCGAACACTTGTTCGAATAGCCCAATTAAACACCACACCACTGACAAAAGGCAAGCGAATTTCGAACAGGTGTTTGAATTTTAGGACAATATCTGTCACCATCTACCTATGAGCACACATACCCCATCAGCGGCCGGCCTTAGCCCGCGCCAGTCCGAGATTTTGGCAGTCATTCAGGCCTCAATGAATGACCACGGCTATGCCCCTTCGATGCGTGAAATCGGCGCGGCAGTCGGCCTGACCAGTACCGCCTCGGTTAAGTATCAGCTCGAGATTCTTGAGGCCAAAGGCTTCATCCGCCGCGATGAGAGCAAAGGTCGCGCCCTTGAATTAACTCCGGAAGAAAACGGCGCACCGGTTGATAAGACTCGTTTAGTTCCACTCGTGGGTCGCATCGCAGCCGGTGGTCCAATTACCGCCGAGCAAGAGGTCGAAGAGTCATTCCCGCTACCAGAATCAATCGTCGGCAGCGGCGATTTATTTATGCTCAAAGTCGTTGGCGAATCCATGATCGATGCCGCGATTTGCGATGGCGATTACGTTGTTATTCGTTCACAAAAAGATTGCAACAACGGCGAAATCGTTGCGGCAATGATTGATGGCGAAGCAACGGTCAAAACATTTTCTCGAAAAAATGGCCACATCTGGTTGCTTCCAGCTAACGCTGACTTCGCACCCATCGATGGCGATGCTTGCGAAATCTTAGGAAAAGTCACCGCGGTTCTCCGCTCGCTTGGCTAATTCACAGTAGCCTGCCTTTATGGCTATGGAGTTTGCGATGACAACAATTGTTGTCGATGACTATGACCGAGCAATCGATTACTACACAAATACTCTTGGCTTCACTCTGACTGAAGATACTGTCCTATCCCCCGATAAACGCTGGGTAACAGTTCGCCCTGGAACTAATGGTGCATCGATTCTTCTGGCACGTGCGGCAACCGAGGCACAAGGCTCCCGCATTGGAAATCAAACGGGAGGCCGCGTTGGCTTCTTCCTACACACCGATACGTTTGATGCCGATTATGCCCGAATGCAGGCAGCGGGCGTGGTTTTCATCGATGTACCGCGCTCTGAAGAATATGGAAAAGTAATTGTCTTTGTAGATATCTACGGTAACAAATGGGATTTCATCGGGTCGAATTAATAGCCCTTTAAATAAAACTGACCCGGGGCTTGATAGCCCCGGGTCAGTTTTATTTATAACTTACTTTTTGTGTGGAGTCTTTCCACCGTTAAGTGCAAAGTAGACGATGCCGGCTACAAGCACACCTAGGAACCAACCATATGGCGCGAACTTGTCATATGAGGCTGGACCCCAGATAGGTAGGAAGCTAGAGAAGACTGATCCAACGAGAGCTGAGATAATTGCAATCATGTTGAATCCGGATGTGAAGAAGTACGGTCCACTCTTATCTTCTGTGTATAGCGCATCGACATCTACATTTTCTTTACGAAGCAAGTAGTAGTCAACCATGATGATTCCAAATAATGGACCCATAGTTGAGCCGATGGCATTTACGAATGATGGTGCGTTATCCCAAGGATGTAGTGGGTACAAAACAAGGGCGATTCCGGCGGCAATGTAGCCACCTTTCTTGAAGTCGATCTTGTTTGGCGCAATGTTGGCAAAGTCGTAGGCAGGAGAAACAAAGTTGGCTACGACGTTAATACCAAGAGTTGCAACGGCAAAGGTCAACATAGCAAGCAGCGCTAAGAAGACTGAGCCGAACTTAGCTGAAATGGCACCTGGTTGAAGGAGAACTTCGCCATAAACCTTGTATGCCGATGCTGTTGTAAGGGCGGCAACGACTGAGAAGAAAATAAGGTTAATTGGGAGTCCCCAAAGATTTCCTTTTTTCAGCGATTCTTTATTCGGACTAAAGCGGGAGAAGTCGCAGAAGTTCAAATAAAGTGCGGCAAAGTAAGTAACCCACGTCGCAGCAACTGCGAGCATCGCCGCCAAACTTCCTGGAGTAACCGAGAAGCCAGTCTGGTTCTTTGCAAGATCTGCAAGATCCTTTGCAGGCATATTGACGTTAAATGAAATTGTTCCGGCTTTAATTGAAAGCCCAATAGCAAGGAGCAACATCATGATCCAAACAGCGGGACCTGCAAAGTCCATGAAACGGCGAACTGTTTCCATGCCCTTACTGATGATCAGTAATTGGGCGCCCCACACTAGTAAGTAACAAATAACCTCTAGCTTGGTATGGCCAAGAACGTGACTACCGTCATTGAAAGTTTTCATGCCGTTGTATCGAACAAGGAATGAAACTATTGCTCCGGCAGCCGCACTTGTTTGAGCGCCGTACCAGAACGTTGCAACCACTGCGCGAACGAGGGCTGGAATATTTGCACCGAATACACCAAATGATGCACGGGCAAGAACTGGATAAGGAACGCCAGTTTTCACTCCGGCATTTCCGACCATAGACATGAGGAAATAAACTGCTACCGATCCAACAGCAATTGCAAACAAGAACTTAAGTCCACCGCCGGCAACTAAGAAAAGACTTGCTGCTAGGAAATAACCGTAAAGGCTGTGAACATCGGAGGTCCAGACATTGAAAATGCTGAATGGTCCCCAGTTACGCACTTTTGCAGGTGCCAAATCTTCATTATGAAGACGTGGCGACACTTGGTATGCCATGTTTCTCCCATCTAAAGTTAGCGAAAGGGCACACCACAATCAGTGATTCCTGTCCGCGAAGACTCCTCCTGTGGATCTCTTCTGGAATAAACGGTAAGGGGATTTTGGAGGATATACAAGGACTATCCCCTCATCAAACCAAAGTATTTATATCGATTTCTAAGTGTTTCGGGTTGATTTTGATCGATTATTTCGCATTATGAAATTTGAGAGGAATTACTCGTCGTATCCAAATTCATCTGCTAACTCTGCTGCAGTGGCCAGCAACATAGGCGAAAACTTCTTAATAAATGAATCTGTCACGCGAGATGTTGGTCCGCTAATCGAAATCGCGGTCGGTGGTTTTACTCCTAGAAGCGGGGCGGAAATACAGCGCACGCCGACCTCTTGTTCGCCTTCATCAATTGCAAAACCAGTTGATCTAATTCCCACTAAATCATGGTTCAATGACTTCCAAGTGATGTGTGTAGAGGATGTGTATTTAGGCATTCCAGTATGGGAAATAATCTCTTTCGCTTCATCTTCTTCTAAGGTCGATAAAATAGCTTTTCCGACGCCGCATGCATGCGGCAATACACGTCGTCCGGCTTCAGTAAACATTCGCATGCTGTGTTTAGAGGGTGACTGTCCGATATAGACAATGCGATCGCCTTCAAGAGTTGCAAGATTGACGGTTTCTCCGCATTGATTGGCAAGTGCTAATAGGGAAGGTTTAGCCCATGATGCGATACCGCGTGATGCCGCATCTCCCAATAATAAAAGCGATGCACCTAATGTGTATTTACGCGAACCATTTCGTTTTGCATAGCCCAGCGATACAAGAGTTTTCATGGAGCGGTGAACTGTTGGAACGGCAAGACCGAGTTTGGTGGCCAGGGTAGTGAGCCCTATCTCGCCGCCATTGCGGGCCATCTCCTCCAAAATGGAAAAGGCGCGCTCGACCGATTGAACACCTGAAACTTTTGTCTCCACGGGCTCGCCTTTCTGCGCACTTGAAGTTAGCATAGATTTCAGTTAATGAAAAGTGTTTTTCACATAGCGAAATATTGAAATGGAGTGTACGCCATGAGTTCAACGAGTCCTGGTTACGGAATCACAATTCGAGTCGAGGCATCTACTGAGTCATCGCCAACATCATTGATTCCAGCGGCCATTGTTGCCGCCGGTGGCACGTTGACCGCTCTCGATGTCGTTGAGTCCCACCACGATCGAGTCGTTGTTGATATCACCTGCGATACACGCGATGCCGACCATGCCGAAGAAATATCTGCGGCAATTACTGCAGCCTCTCCGCACTTTAATGTTAAGAAAGTTAGCGACCGAACTTTTCTCATGCACCTTGGTGGAAAATTAGAAGTTGCATCCAAAGTCCCCCTTAAGACCCGTGATGATCTATCACGTGCATACACACCGGGGGTAGCGCGAATTTGTTTAGCAATTGCGGCCGATAAATCAGATGCACGCCGGTTGACCATTAAGCGCAACACAGTCGCTGTCGTATCTGATGGATCGGCGATTTTAGGCCTTGGAAACCTAGGACCCGAAGCTGCAATGCCAGTGATGGAGGGCAAGGCCGTTTTGTTTAAGCGTTTTGCAAATGTTGATGCCTGGCCAATCTGCCTTGATTCGCAAGATACCGAAGAGATTATCCGTGCCGTACAAATGATTGCACCCGGCTTTGGCGGAATCAACTTAGAGGATATCTCAGCACCACGCTGCTTTGAGATTGAGGCGAGATTAAAAGAGACTTTGGATATTCCAGTCTTCCACGATGATCAACACGGTACTGCAATCGTTGTTTTGGCTGGTCTACTCAATGCTTTGCGCTTAGTTAAAAAGGATATGAGCGAAGTTCGAATCGTGATGATGGGCGCTGGTGCTGCTGGTAGTGCAATCCTGCGCCTTCTCTTCCTCTGTGGCCTTAAAACAGCGTCGGTCTTTGATTCTAAGGGCATCCTTCACAATGGCAGCAAGGCTGAAAATGACATGCGAAAGTGGCTCGTAGCAAATACTAACTTAGAGAATAAAACACACTCTATTACTGAGGAAATGAAGGGTGCCGATATCTTCATCGGTGTCAGTGCGCCCAATGTAATCACTGAAGCTCATGTTGAATCTATGGCACACGACGCCATCGTCTTTGCAATGTCAAACCCAGACCCTGAGATCGATCCTGCTCTTGCACAAAAACATGCCCGCATTGTGGCAACTGGACGCAGTGATTATCCAAACCAGATTAACAATGTTCTAGCTTTCCCTGGTCTTTTCCGCGGATTACTCGATGCAGGCGTCTCCAAAATTACCGATGAGATGTTAGTTGCAGCTGCGCGTGCAATTTCAGAGTGTGTACGCCCCGAGCAACTCAATGAAAACTTCATCGTTCCTAGTGTCTTTGATCCTGCAGTTTCACCGTCAGTCTCTAATGCCGTCTATAAAATCGCAACTGAAAAGAAATAGGAGAGATAGTAAATGGCACAAATCACCGTAAAACCCTCAAACGTTGTTGGCAGCGAAAAAGTCTTAACGAAAGAGGCCATCGATTTTGTAGTTCACTTGGATGAAATGTTTCATGCTCGTCGCGAAGAGCTTCTACAACTTCGAGCAACTAAGCGCGCAAAAATTGCAGCCGGTGAAACTCTGGATTTTCTTCCCGAAACTGCTGAAATTCGAAATGGAAATTGGAAAGTGGCGCCCGCTCCCCACGATCTGAAAGATCGCCGCGTCGAAATTACTGGACCCACCGATCCAAAGATGGCGATTAACGCGCTGAACTCTGGGGCTAAAGTCTGGCTCGCAGATTTAGAGGACTCCAATACTCCGCACTGGTTAAATGTTGTAGAAGGCCAGTTAACTCTGCAAGGTGTAGCCAGGCGCACGCTAGCTTTTACTTCTCCTGAAGGTAAGTCTTACGCGCTCAATGATGGGCCCCTGGCCACATTAGTTGTTCGCCCACGTGGTTGGCACTTAAATGAACGCAATGTGACTATCGATGGGCGCCCAATGGTTGGGCCGATCTTTGATGCTGGCATGCACATGTTCCATAACGCTAAAACTCTAATCGCTAATGGCTCTGGCCCATATTTCTATTTAGCTAAGAATGAATCTCATTTAGAGGCGCGTCTGTGGAACGAGATATTTACAGAGGCCGAGAAAACTTTGGGTATCCCTCACGGCAGCGTGCGTGCAACGGTTTTAATCGAAACTATTCCTGCCGCCTTTGAAATGGATGAGATTCTCTACGAGCTCCGCGATCACATGAGTGGTTTAAATGCCGGACGTTGGGATTATTTGTTTTCAATGATTAAAGTCTTTAGAGATCGTGGCGCCGAGTTCTTGCTCCCCGATCGCGGCCAAGTTGCTATGACTGCACCGATGATGCGTGCATATACAAATCTACTGGTACAGACCTGCCACAAACGTGGCGCATATGCCATTGGTGGAATGGCCGCTTTTGTGCCAAGTCGTAAAGATGCCGAAATAAACAAGATCGCTTTCGATAAAGTGCGCGCCGACAAGGTCCGCGAAGCTGGCGATGGTTTTGATGGTTCGTGGGTAGCCCACCCAGATTTAGTTGCAATCTGCCGCGAAGTCTTCGATGAGGCGTTGGGAAATAGAACCAACCAACTCGATGTCATGCGTCCCGACGTACATGTCACTGCCAGTGATTTGTTGTCCGTTGATAAAACTCCGGGTCAAATAACCCAAGAGGGTCTTCGCCTCAACATCGATGTATCCCTGCAGTATTTAGCTGCCTGGCTCGGTGGCAGTGGCGCAGTAGCAATTCATAACTTGATGGAAGATGCAGCAACGGTTGAAATCTCCCGTTCACAAATCTGGCAGCAAGTAAAGAACTCAGTTAGCTACACCGACACTCACGCCGTTGCAACCAAGGAGTTAGTGCGGGAAATTCTGGCAACAGAGGCTGCCCGACTAGTGAGTGAAGGCTGGGATAGTGGCAAGATCAAGGCGGCATCGGCGCTTTTTGAGCGTGTAAGTCTGGATGATAATTACGCAGACTTCCTTACTCTGCCCGCCCTTGAGATGATTGATTAATGTCCTTTGATTTAGTCATCCGTTCTGCCCACGTTATAAGCGATATTGGTGATCGACCTGCTGCCGTATGTGTCAGCGATGGCCGCATCGTTAAAATCGCTGGCTTTGAGGATCTTTTGACTACTAAAAAAGATATAACAATCACTGGCGCACTTATTCCAGGTTTAGTTGACTCGCATGTTCACATCAACGAACCTGGGCGCACCCAGTGGGAGGGTTTTGAATCGGCAACGAAAGCCGCTGCTGCCGGAGGTGTAACAACGGTTATCGATATGCCGCTCAACAGTATTCCGCCGACAACTAACGCCGCCGCTCTTGCAGTTAAGAAAGCCGCGGCAGCTGGAAAGTGTTTCGTTGATGTCGGTTTCTGGGGCGGTTCCATTCCGGGAAATGTTGGGGATCTTAAGGCTCTGCATGACGAGGGTGTTTTTGGTTTTAAATGTTTTCTTCTGCACTCAGGTGTTGATGAGTTCCCCGGATCTGACCTACCTGATTTGACTGCAGCCCTTAAAGAGTTAGCAACGCTCGATGCACTTATGGTTGTTCACGCCGAGGATTCAGTTGCGATTGAAAAATCTACCAAGCCATCATCACGTTCGTACTCGGAGTTTTTAGCCTCTCGTCCGAAAGGCGCAGAAAATGTCGCAATCGCACAACTAATCGAAGAGGCCCGCATGATTAAGGGCCGAGTACATGTTCTGCATCTTTCAAGCGGTGATTCATTAGCGCTAATTCGTTCGGCTAAAGCCGATGGTGTACGCATTAGTGTTGAAACCTGTCCTCATTATTTAGCGCTAACTGCCGAAGAGATCGCCGACGGTGCAACGCAATACAAATGCTGTCCGCCTATTCGCGAGAAGAGCAATCAAGACGAGTTATGGCAGGGCTTAAAGAGCGGTGTCATTGATTTAATCGTCTCTGACCACTCGCCATGTACCGAAGATTTAAAGATTTTCGACGTCGGCGATTTTCAACAAGCGTGGGGTGGAATCTCATCTCTTCAACTAGGTATCTCAATCATTTGGACTAAGGCGAAGGAGCGAGACATACCCCTCTGGCAAGTAGTGAAGTGGATGAGTCAAAAACCCGCTGAACTTGCCGGACTCGCGCGCAAGGGCGCAATCAAAGTTGGAATGGATGCCGACTTTGCCGAGTTCGATACAGAGGCACATTTCACGGTTGAACCCACGCACTTATTTCATAAGAACCAGATCACGCCATATCAAGGAAAAACTCTGCAAGGGAAAATTAAGCAAACCTGGCTACGTGGAGAATTGATTTACAAAGATGCTTCCATGATAAATTCACCACACGGCGAATTCTTGATCAGGGGAAAGAATTAATGGATTTCAGACAGCTGCAAGACCTTGCCCTTCGCCAATCTGGTGCCGGCGTCGTCTATGCAAACGATGAGTTCTTTGCCGAAAAAGAAAATCTTTTAAATCCTGGCCGAGCCAAGTTCGCCTCCCATACCTTTGGACATAAGGGCCAGATTTATGATGGTTGGGAGACGCGTCGTCGTCGCAATGAACCCGGCAATGACTTTGCAATTATTCGCCTAGGTCAACCTGGAATTATTAAAGGCGTCAATATCGATACCGGAAATTTCACGGGCAACTATCCCCCGCACGCCTCCGTTGAGGCTGCAGCCTTTGACCACATCCCAACGATTAGCGAATTACTTGCTGCAACATGGACAACAGTTTTAGACAAGGCTGAACTTGCAGGAGATTCTGAAAACTTATTTGCAGTCAGTAGTGATAAACGCTGGACACATGTGCGTTTAATAATGCATCCCGATGGAGGCATTGCCCGCTTTCGTGTCTTTGGGACACCCGTGCCAGATCCAGCGTGGGTTGCAGCTTGTGGACCAAAGAATTTGGCGGCCTTAGATAATGGCGCAGAGTTCTTAGGCTCTAGTGATGATTTTTATTCATCGGCTAAAAATACTTTGCAAGCGGGAGATCCTAAAAATCAAGGCGATGGTTGGGAGAACAAACGTCGGCGTGGTGGCGGCAATGACTACTTTGTAGTTCGCTTATCCGCCCCTGGCACCATTAACGCACTAGAAATCGACACTACGCATTTCAAAGGCAATCCCCCAGCTGAAGTTATGGTTACTGGCGGAAGCGCCGAGACGTTAATGAAGGCCCCTGGCTCTGTAGTTTTGCTTGCCCGAACTGGTGTGCAGGCCGATACTCCCCATAAATTTATTACCCCGTGCGATCAAGTAATTGAAGCGGTGCGACTGGATGTATTTCCAGATGGCGGTCTTGGACGTTTTCGCGTCTGGGGACAAGAAGCCGGCAAGGCTTAACATGGCCCTGGATAAATCTTTTTTTGATAAAGCAGATGCAACTCTTGCAGATGCCGATAATTTATTAGCAACTAAATATCGCGGCGACTTTGGTGGCCGCCAACCTATACATACCTGTTATGTACCAGCCGATAAGTTAACAGCTACTACCCCTGCGCAGTGGGGTGCGATTGCGCTGCAAACTATGGAAGAGCACACTCCAAACGCTAAAGCTCTAGCAACTGCCGTTGGCGCAGATGTCGCTGGAATCGAAGAGATTTTCGATCGCATTAAAGTCAAGATTAAAACTCAACCCATTGAAGATCTACGTATCGATTTTGAAGATGGATATGGGCGACGCGGCGATGAAACAGAAGAAAAGGATTTAGCTGCTGCCCTAGTCGCTTTCAACGAGATCAAGACCCCATTCATCGGCATCCGTATGAAGGCGTTGGAGGCCGTGACGCGAGATCGCGGATTAAAGACCCTTGATCAATTTATTGCCAGCATTGTCTCAAATGGAAAATACCCTGAGAATTTTATTATTACGTTGCCCAAAGTTACTTTCCCCGAGCAAGTAGATGTCATGGTTGCCGCCCTTGAAGTAATTGAAAAGGCCCACGCTCTAGCGGCCGGCACAATTAGATTTGAAATCCAGATTGAAACGACGCAGGCGATTATGGATCAAAATGGTTCAGTAACTGCCGCCCAATACATCGATCGCGCTAAAGGGCGACTTAGCGCATTTCACTACGGCACCTATGACTACTCTGCGGCCGCTGGCATTTCATCGGCATATCAAACCCTGGATCATCCAGCCGCAGATTATGCAAAGAACGTTCTGCAAGTGGCAACTGCCGGTACAACCGTTCGTATCAGCGATGGTTCAACAAATATCCTTCCAATCGGAACAACGGCCGAAGTCCATGCCGCAATGCACAATCACTACCGACTTGTTCGCCGCTCTCTAGAGCGCGGTATCTACCAAGGTTGGGATCTTCATGGCTCGCAACTTCCTACACGAATTGCAGCTAACTGGATTTTCTATCGTGATGGTTTAAGTGCCGCTTCACTTCGCTTGCGCAATTATTTAAATAGCGCAGCCTCAGGGACTATGGACGAACCTGCAACGGCTCTTACTTTGGCCCGCTATTTCTTGCGCGGCCTAGATTGCGGCGCGATTGAATCTAGTGAAATTGAAACACTCACTAAGCTCGATGAAACTGGGCTGCGCGATATCGTCCTTAAAAAGGGCGTCATTTAATTAATTACGCGAGTGATAATCACGCGGGCTTGATCACCGTAGTGCACACTGCCCGGCTCATACACATCGATCCGCTTAATCTCTGGAGTCTGTATCGCACCAAGGGCGACTAAAGAATCTAACTCCCCCGCAAAACCTTTTGACTCAAAGTGCTCGTTGTTAACGCCAACAACTAACCAGCCATCATTGGCAAGAAGTGGCAACAAATTGCGCAAACACTCAGGACCTAAATGCCCATGCGTGAATGTGCCGGAGCTAAAGAGGGCTCCATAAGGCGAGTTCTCATTAGGAACAGCCCTGGTTAAATCCCGTTCATATAACGCGCGATAAACAACGCTGCCATCTTCTCGGGTCTTTAACTTAGCTTGAGCCAACATCTCAGGCGAAATATCCATGCCATCGATAACAACGGCAGGGCGAAGGCGTGTTACATACATCCCGGTTAAACCAGTTCCAGTGCCGATATCTAAAATCCGAGTGACGGCCGGGACTACATCGTTAAAAACCTCGGCGATCGCTTTGGGATAGCGATACTGCTTAGCATCAACAAAAGATGACTCATACGTTGCCGCCCACTTGGCATAGAGCCGGCGATTATCATCTGGTGTCTTTACTGAATACGCCTCATCGAGACCTAACGCATCTTCGCTCATTATTAGCCGCCGATTGCCGACATTGGACGTGATGGTTGAATAAAGCTTGGATCATTAATTCCGTGACCTGGAAGCTTCGCCTTAATCGTTGAGTGAAAGGCTTTGATTAAACTCTCGTGCTTTTGTTCATCGCTTAAATCTTTATTGCGCAAAATCCCACGCATGTCGGTCTCAGTCATTGAAAATAGGCAGGCGCGAATCTGCCCATCTGAAGTTAAGCGAACGCGATCGCAATCACCGCAGAATGGTCGCGTAACGCTGCCGATAATTCCGACGACTTCTGGGCCGCCGTTGATGTAGAACTCTTCGGCGGGCGAAGAGCCACGGTTTTCAACGGGAGTAAGAGTGAAGGCTTTACCCAACTCGGAAAATATTTCATCGGCAGTAATCATCTTCTCGCGTGACCACGCGTCTCCGGCGTCAAGAGGCATCTGCTCAATAAAGCGTAAGTTCAATCCCTCTTTCAGCGCCCATTGAACAAGGGCGATCGCCTCATCGTCATTAGTGCCACGCATCAGAACTGAGTTAATTTTCAGTGGCTTTAGACCTGCTGCGCGCGCAGCCTCGATACCGGAAAAGACATCGTTGATTCGATCTCTAAACGTTAACTTCTTGAAACGTTCGCGATCGAGAGTATCCAAACTGATATTGATTCGACTCAAACCCGCATCCACTAATGGCTGTGCTAACTTGGCAAGGGCTAAACCATTAGTTGTCATTGAAAGTTTTGGTGGATTTGTAATTGCATTGATGCGGGCAACGATTTCAACGATATCGGGGCGCAGTAGCGGCTCTCCCCCAGTTAATCGAATCTCATCGATACCTTGCGAAACTGCGGCTTCAATTACTGCAATTAACTCATCGGTCGTTAGAAGATCCTCACTTGGCAGCCAGGCATTGAAATCATGGGGCATGCAGTACGTACAGCGCAGAGAACAGCGGTCGGTTAATGAGACACGCAGGTCGCGATGGGCGCGGCCATATGTATCAACTAAAAAACTCATAGCTCATTCATTCAGAGTTCAAAAATTTCTGCAAATCGGCCGGCGTATCTAGGTCTAAACCCGCCCCTAAGTCATCTAAAGCTAAGTAATGGATATCTGAACGATTGGCTAAGTACCCTCTGGCCCCACTATCGCCTCGGGCGCTTTCAATAATCCCCGCCCAGTGAGAACGTGCGAATTTAACTGGATGTCCAATGGCGCCACGGTAAGTTGCAACAACTACTTCGCGCGGCGTTTTTGCAATTACTTTTATGGCCTCACTAGTGAGCCCAGGTAAATCAACGAGTGAGATAATTACGCTATCGATGTCCTCGATTTCACTCACGTGAATTAAACCTGCACGCAATGAACTCGCCATGCCGCTTGCCCAATCCTTGTTTTCAATAACAGTCGCGCCTTCAACTGGACCGACCCATGCGCCAAGGACCACAAAAATCTTTTCTATCCCTGCGCCTTTGAAAACTGCAATGGAGTAATCAACCATGCGCACGCCATCTATTTCCAGCGTTGCCTTCGGTTGGCCCATACGTTTGCCGCCACCTGCGGCCAGGATGAGTCCAGCAATCATTATTTTCTCATCCTTTCTCACCAGATAAAAAGCTTGGATTGATACACTCACACATATGCGCGAGATCATAGATCAAATCACACCGTGGTATGAAAGCGGTAGCGCCTTTGCAGTAGCAACTGTAACTAGAACTTGGTCATCGGCTCCACGACCGGTCGGTGCGGCGATGGCAGTTTCACAAAGTGGCGAGGTTATTGGCAGTGT
>SERZ01001087.1_pt1 | contig 16278 bp, 14 predicted proteins | sample 3171461 | NCBI WGS metagenome assembly SERZ01 (sample SAMN06051861, study PRJNA518727) | freshwater metagenome | biome: subpolar coniferous forest; feature: holomictic lake; material: water; isolation source: holomictic Lake 227, 6 m depth | place: Canada: near Kenora, Ontario | collected... | reverse complement strand
TTGGGCCACTAATGGCTGGTGATAAACCAATGGCGTGAGTTGGATATCCAAACTTGGCGTCGGGCGTTGCGATGACAAAATCACAGGCCGAAACAAGCGCGCAGCCGCCGGCGAGCGCGGCACCCGAAACCGCGGCGATGGTGATGGCCGGCAGTTGTGAAATCATTTCCACGCAGCGATGAAGTCGATGTAAATAGTTGGAGAGCACGGGTTGCGAACCACTTGCGTCGTTGGCAACGGCGCGAAGATCAAATCCGGCGCAGAACGAAGGACCATTGGCGCAAAGAACAACTACGCGCGTTGTGGAATTATTGAACGAATTGGTTGTGGCGCCAAATTGATTTGTGTTTTGTGTGGCGCAGTGTTTTTGAATATCAGTCAAGGCGTTTTCAAGCGCGGTGAACATGTCGTTACCAAGCGCGTTGCGACGATCTGGATCATTCAAAGTGATTGTTGCGACGGCGCGCGAATTGGTTTTGTCGCCACAACCGCTTGAATATTGCAAAAGTAATGGTTCACGCGCTTGTAATGTCAACGACCCACTCCCGGTCCAGATGGAACCGCGCCCATGCTCCAAATAACTTTGTTGATGTGCTCCCAACCAAGCACGTTCACGCTGCCAGCGCGAATGGCAAAACTTCTGCCGCGCGTGACGGGTAATTCCAGCCAGGTGGCAATCAGCACGCGCGAAAAATGTCCATGCGTGAACATGGCGATATTTCCAGAGAGTGATTTACAGTGATCAAGCAATTGCACGGCGCGTTTATGAACATCCGAAAGATGCTCGCCACCAGGACAGCCGTGATGCCACAAATCCCAACCAGGATTTTTTGTCGCGATCTCAAGCGATGTCCATCCTTCATAATCGCCGTAATCCCACTCCGCCAGAAGCGGCTCAACCCGAACTTGATTTTCAAGACCACAAAGTTGCGCTGTATGAATTGCGCGAGTGCGCGGGCTTGAAAGAACGGTTCCAAATTGCATGGCGCTGACCCAGGGTTTCAATTCAACGGCCGCCTCGTTTCCGCGCGCGGTCAACGGAATATCTGTTCGACCCGTGTGTCGACCATTTAAACTCCATTCGGTTTCAGCGTGGCGAATGACCCAGATTTGTGGACGGGAATCTTTATTCATAAGCGTGCTCTTTATTTTTTGACTGACGGCGCCGCGCTTTTTAAATTTTCTGAGGCGGGCAACACTGGGTTTGTATTTGGAAGAGCGATAAACGTGTCTCGTTGATACACCAACACAACACCATCCGTCCCCGTCAGCGTGAGGCGGTCCAACTCAACAAGGGGAACAAACGACAACTCGCGTCGCTCTGGTGGTGGATCAATAATAAGTTTCATAGAACCCATTGAAATTTTCCAGGTTCCACGTCGCACAAAATCCACGGAGCGCGCCGTCATGATTCCACCCTCACCCAAAGAAAGAGTGGATCCGATTGGGCTTTCAATGGCATCATCTTGCTTGACGGCCTTGGGGTCTTGTGAAAAAGAACTGTCGCCAGGTGAAAAAATCCAACGACCGACAAGTTGTGGTATTCGTGCATCCACGGGTTGAATTGTTTTTTGACGAGGACTTGCGGCGCAGGAGGCCGCAATGAACGCAAGAGAGGAAATTAGAATGGCGCGAAGAACCATGAAAGCATCTTACAAGGTGAATTTTTGCGGTCTTTGAAAAATCAATTTACATATTGAAAGAAAGTCAGACTCTCTAAACAGTGATTTAGATTTTATTTTCAAGACCGCGTTGTCAAAGTATTGGCAGATGAATATCCAAGCGATACGCGAACGCGCGAAGCAACAACAACTCTTGCGTGTTGTACACATTGTCGGCGGCGGCCACGCACACCAGCGCTTTCGCAAGAAGAAGTCGGTCGCCTCGCTCAAGCGTGTCCAGGCCTTCAAGGGCAAAATGGAGCGCGTCAAGCGCGCATTCGTTGGCGCTTGGAAATGTAAGCCCGTTCAATCCACACGCCGCAGTTCCAAGATCAAACGAGCGGTCGCCATGAGATGAGCCACCAGCGTGTGCCAATGTTCCCAGCACAATTCGCATGTCTTGAGAGCAGTCCCGCATGGAGCGCGTCGCTTTTTTTTGTGACAGCGCGCCAAAGCGAGTTTCAATTCTTCGGGTCAGAACAATGCGCGTCATCCACTCGAATAAATCAACTTGATTATCCGAGCGCATGGCCGCGGTCAGCGCGGTTCGAAACGCGACATATTGCTGTTTGGTCAATTGGGTCAATGTTGGAACACACAGATCAAGCACAACAAGGCGAGTTTCATCTGGCAACTCAAACATGTGGGGCGCAAGCCTGTCCCAACACTCGACCATTGTTTCGCCAAGTTGATCAAGCGTGAGCGCGCGCACGGTGTCACGCATGTTTGTTTGCGCTCCCGTGACAAGCAATAATAAAACCGCCTGCGCATCAAGCGGCTCACGCACCGCGTTGCGCACAGCGTCTGGAATTTTTTTCAAAAGAGAGTTGGCGCCAGCAAGCGATTCTTGCGCAACCGCTTTTGACATGGTCGCTTGAAGAACATCGGCGCGCGTCATTGGGCGACCACTCGCGTGCAACACCGCGCGGTTTGTTTGTTGTGATTCGGTCGGTCCCGCGGGGGAATCAGCGAATGTTTGCGCGGCAGCATTCGCCACAAATCCCGCCGACAAACTTGCAGCAGAATTGGTGGGTGTTGAGAGTGAAGAATCGCCAACAACATCGCCAACAAAACCACCTTGTTCAATGCGTCGAATGCGCTCTGGAAGCGGGGGATGCGTGGAAAGCCAAGAGTGAATTGACTTTGAAAAGAAGAAATGATTCAGCCCAGAAGCGGTGGGCGATTGAATGGGCGTGAAAGGTAAACCACCAATGCGCCGCAGCGCGCACGCAATGCCAGCCGGATTTCTGGAATATTGCACGGCTGATGCGTCGGCCAAAAATTCACGCTGGCGACTGACGGCCGCTTGAAGAAGTCGACCAAAGAAAGCGCCAATACCGCCGACAACAAGAAGCCCAAGACCAACAGCAACAAACAAAAGGGCCGCGCTGCCACGATCATCTTTTTTACTAGACATGCGCGGAGCGGTGGCTATTCGACCCGCAACCTGAAGCACGACGCGCCCAATGAGCGCGATCAACATAATGCCCGCCACCACGCACGCAATTCGTAAATTGAGCCGCGTGTCCTTGTGCGCAATATGGCTGAACTCATGTCCGGTGACGCCCTGCAACTCATCGCGGTTGAGTTGCGTGATGGCGCCGCGCGTGAAACCAAGAACAGCGTCTTGCGGATTTTTTCCCGCGGCGAACGCGTTGATCGCATCCTCTTGCAAAATATAAATTGGCGGAACAGGCATGCCGCTGGCGATGGCCATTTCATCCACAACATCGCGCAGCTTTTGTTCATCGGGATTGTCGGTTGAGCCTTGAAGTGGTTGGCCGCCAAGCGCCTCGGCCACAGATTTGCCGGTGCCGCCAAGTCGAAGTCGTTGCACGCCCGCTCCAAGAAAAATAATCAGGCAGACGGCGCCGGTGATTTGCATGAAAATTTCCGGGTTCCACCAAAGGTCCACGCCCCTGGCGCCCCGATCTTGCGCTTGAGGAACAATGACAAACAGGGCGAGCCCATAGAAACTGAGCGCAACGCACACAACGGCCAACAGGAAAAGAAGCACAAGCCAAGTTGTGCGACGTCGCGCTTGATCTTGTTGCTCAAAGAAATTCATGGGCGGATTTTGGAAAGACACACGCGTGATTTACATTGTTGGGTCGATGTGTTTGCGCCAATGACAATCGCAATGTTGTCAATCACTCGCAGAGATTCACGCTTGCTTTGCATTAGGAAATTCGCGCGGAAGGAACAGCGCGTGAATCCTCCGAGGTTGTCCACAACTCGGCTTGTTGAAATTGAAAAACGCCCGCGACCAGATTGCCAGGAAACGTGACCACGCCCTCGTTGTAGCGCATGACCGCGTCGTTGAACGCCTGGCGCGCGAATGCCACGCGGTTTTCTGTGGTGATTAATTGTTCTTGCAGCGAAAGAAATTGCGCGCTGGCTTTCAAATCTGGATACGCCTCGATACGCGCGAACAATCCGCGCAATGCGCCGCCAAGGGCCATGGACGCGGTGGACAGCGCGCGAATGGCGCCAAAATTTCCAGCCGAGGCCTCGCCCGCGGCGGCATTCACATCACCGCGCGCGCGAACGACGGCTTCCAACGTTGTTCGCTCGTGTTGCATGTAGCCCTTCACAACCTCAATGAGGTTTGGAATTAAATCCGAGCGCCGCCGTAGTTGCACATCTATTTGGCTGAACGCGTTGGCCATGCGCACACGACGAACAGCGAGTCCGTTGTATAAAACAACCAAGGTCACAAGCGCGACGAACGCGATCACGACGCATCCAACAATAATTTCAGAATTCATAAACGCGGCGAGAGTCATTATGAAATGCATTATGACCACTTTTGTGCGATTGATACGCGGCACCCACGCGCCCGCGCGGTTTCAATTTGCACAATGTCCGACCGTGGTGCGACGGTTTTTAGTGGGCGCGTTGGGTGATATGCGTCTTTAATTTTTCGGACACAAGAAGCGCCACTTCCTCAATGGCCGCAGCAAGGTCGTCATTAATGACAAACGCGTTGTAAATACCATTGTCGCGCGCGCGTTGCATTTCAACAGTGGATTCACGGAAGCGCCGCTGAATTGCGGATTCATCTTCACGGCCGCGCTGGCGCAGGCGCGTCAGCAGCGACTCCTCGCTTGGTGGAAGAATAAAAATTCCAAGCATGTCCGGATATTTGTCACGCACCAATTCGGCGCCTTGCACATCGATATCAAGCACGGCCAACTCGCCGCGCGCCAACGCCGCGTCAACAGGCTGGCGCGGCGTGCCGTACCAACTGCGTCCAAACACCTGCGCAAATTCAATGAACAACTTCTGATCAATCATCTGTTGAAAAACTTCCGGTGCGACAAACAGATAGTCAACGCCATTCTTTTCCTCGTTGGTTGGCGCGCGCGTGGTCGCGCTTACGCTGAAATGTCCTCCGAAGCGCCGAAGCATTTCGTGCGCGATCGTGGTCTTGCCAACGCCCGAGGGGCCACTGAGAACCAGAAGTAATCCTGCTGCCATAGAGCGATACTACGGAGCGCGCGGGAAATTTGATAATGCCAAATTTACAGCCAAAATAAAGCGAATTTACGGTTGTTGCTGACCCGCGCAAAACTGCTGGTACAGCCTCAACACCGTCTTGTCAGGCAACGCGGTGCGCCAACGGGGTCCATATTCCGTGTTCATGAGTTGCGCGAATATCCATTCTTCTTGAACAGTGTGCGACACGGTTTTTTTCCACCAAGGCAATCCCGTTCCCGCAAAACTATTTGAACTTCCATTGGATGATGTCGCACCCGATGGTCGCGACACCACATTTGCGGAAACCGTGCCCACTACACAAATGAAAGCCAGAAACAGAATTCGTGTTTTGCGTTGAATGTTTAAGCTCCGAGCCATCGCGCGCCTCCTTCTGCGTCAATAAATCGCGCTTGATTAAGAATGCGCCAACCAGCCGCGCGAAAATTTGGAAACCGACCCATGGTTCCCGCAAGAATTCTGACCTCCTCGTCATCAAGAACCCAGGGCTCGTTGACCAAGCGTTCATGCCGCTCCAAATCCATTTGAAACGCTCGCTCGCGCAAGCTCCAGTTTTCCAAACGATCCGCAATTTCCATGGCCTTGTTGGTGAAGATGGCCATGCGCATGGAAATTTCATCCTCCGCAAAATGCCGCAGCGCAACATTGCAACCAAAGATGCACCACCAACCCCAACTTTCAAGCCAATCACCAGGCTCGTGCGCGGCCACATCAACTACGCGATCAAGCGCCACCATTAAACGCTCCAACACCTCGCTTGGAGTCAACTCACCAAGCACGGCCTGGACTTCAAGCAAGCCACCGCGACACGTGTTGGCGATCGCCGCGTAACGCTCATCTCCAAACGTGTCGGCAAGATCCTCATACTCCTTCAACGCTTGTGATAAATCATCGTGCGCGCGTTGCGCATGAACGCGCGCCAAATCATTTTCAACCAACATCAAACGGCGAAAACTATTTCCTCGGACATAGTGCGCAAACGCATGACACACGCGCTCGCGTCGCGCCGTCATGGTGGTGGCCTCCAACAATTCCAAAACCTCGCGCGCCGAGGAGCGACTTTCCGTGAGGTTCCACACGCAGTAATGCGCATTCGCCAAATTCACGGTGAGCATGAGGCGAAGACCAGCGGGAATTCCCCGCTCCGCAAGCGCCACCTGTAAACACGGAACACTTTTGTTGTATTGACCAAGCCCGTCATAACCACCAGCCATGCGATTTGCGGCAAGAGCCCGCTCACTTGGCGTATGTGCAACCCGCTCCATTTGTTTTGCGATATCCAGCATTCGACGAAATTTGCCTTCGCCATGCGCGGCGCGCGCGGCCGCATCAAGCATTGTGTAGTCGCCTTCAACTTTCTGATCATCATCGGCGGTCCAAACACCATCCACAACGTCGCCAACACTCCAATCAAGCGCGTTGGCAAGACCAACAACCAAATCCAATTTTGGATTTCCACTTTCCGGCAAAAGTTTTCCAGCATCACGACCCAACGCGCGCGAAACTTCACCACGCGACCAACCCCGATACACCTTGGCTAAATCAATAAATTTCGCCAAACGCTCGCGCCGATCTTCGGCTGTTCGCATTCTGCCCCGTCCTTTTGTCGGTCCCACGTGACCAACATGCCGCATCTACACAACAGAATGGTGACACGCATTGAGGCGGTTTCAAAAATCAGGCATAAATTTCAGGGTAATTTTCCTATATTTATTTAAAAGACAAATAGACGCCGTTGAATCAGAATTATCTACGGCTTCTAAACAAAAAGTAAATGAAGCGCCGCATCTCAAATTAAAATCGGTGGATAAAGAGTTCACAACCAGAAGATGAATGGTTTACCGCAAGACCAAACCAGCCCACCCGCGCGGGTGAACACTGTTTGGTTTCCGAATTTGAAGCGCCTGGGAAAATTATCCGTGAATCACGCGACCTTCGGACGCCAGCGCGGCCTCGTGGATGCTTTCAGCCATGGTTGGATGCGCGTGCACCGTGGAAATAATGTCCTCGATTGTGGCTTCAAGACGCTTGGCGATGCAAATTTCATGGATCAACTCGCTGGCGTCCTCGCCAAAAATATGCGCGCCTAAAATTTCGCCGTACGGCTTGCTTGCAATCAATTTCACAAGACCTTCCGTGGCGCCAACGGCAATGGCTTTGCCGTGCGCCTTGAGCGGATATTTTCCAACCGTGTACGACAAGCCTTTGGCTTTCGCGTCGCGCTCGGTCATGCCCACGCTTGCGACTTGCGGATTGCAATACGTTGCGCCGGGAATACTGGCGTAATCCACGCCCAATGTGTGATGGCCCATGAATCGTTCAACGCATGCGACAGCTTCCTCGCTGGCAACGTGCGCCAACCACGGTGGACCAATGACATCACCAATGGCGTACACACCAGGCAAATTTGTTTGATAGGTCGGCTCGGATTTTTCAGTGTAGTCCGTCCATATATGTCCACGAGCCGGACCCGTGTCCCACATTTTTAAACCAAGCGACGCGTCGCACAAACCTTCAACGCGCGCGCGCACGCCGGCGGCAACAAGAACCACTTCGCACTCTAGAACTTTTTTACTGCCGTCCTTCACGCTTTCAACGGTGACCTTGGCGCCACTTGCGCTCTTGTCAACGGAGGCCGCCTTGTGCCCGGTGAGGAATTGAATGCCTTGCTTCTCAAAAGATTTTTGCGCGGCCGCGCAAATGTCATCGTCCTCAACGGGAAGAATGCGGTCTTGCATTTCAATCACGGTGACCTTGGTGCCAAACGAGTTGTAGAAATAGGCGAACTCCATGCCAATGGCGCCCGAACCAATAATCACCATTGACGCGGGTTTCTTAGGCAAATTCATCGCTTCATAACTGGAGATGACAATCTTTCCATCGTTGGGCGCGAAGGGAAGTTGCACTGGTTGCGCGCCGGTTGAAATAAGAATGCGGTCGGCCTCGATTGTTTCACCAGTCGCATCGCCAGAGCCACCGTAGTACGCGCCCGTGGCTTTGCCAACCAGAATTTTGCATGGCGCGCCGCCAACTTTGCCCGCGAGAATTTTTGCGTGCCCCACAATGTGCTCAATTTTATTTTTCTTGAACAAGAACGCGATTCCAGAATTCAACTGACCCGTGATGTTGCGGCTTCGACCAACAACCTTGGTCCAATCCACGGCGACATCGGCGGGCTTGAATTGAAAACCCCACTCGGCTCCGTGTGTAATGGCCTCGCGATAAAGTTCCGCGTTGTGTAGCAGCGCCTTGGTTGGAATGCATCCCCAATTCAGGCATACGCCACCAAGTTTGTCGCGCTCGATGCACGCAACCTTTAAACCCATTTGCGCGGCGCGAATGGCGCCGACATAACCACCAGGACCGCCACCAATCACCACTAGATCAAAGCGCTTTAGGGCCATAACTGCAATCTCCAGGTCGAATGAATCTCAACATTTCTATTTTCTGGGACATCCAGGAAACGAAACGCATTTTGTATGAGAAGTTATCGTAGCGATGCTTGGGTTGTTGGGCGGGAAGGTTTTCTAAAACTTTCCAGGGTGAAATTTCACAATTTGAAGGCGGCGATGAATGAGCAAAAAACCAACAGGCGCGGAAACGTCCGATCCACAAGATCGATTGGCCAAGGCCTTGGAAGCCGCGGGTCATGGCGCGTGGCTTTGGAATTTAGACGACGGTTCCGCGTGGTACTCCAACACGTTTCGAAAAATTTTAGGATTTAGTCGCGACCAATTTGCGGATCGATTTGAAAGTTTCGCAAGCCACGTGCATCCGGACGATATTGGCCGCGTGCATCACGCCGTCGCCACGCACTTGGACGGAAAATCTGAATTTGATTTGGAATTTAAAATGCGAACCAACGAGCAAAGATGGCGCTGGGTTCGCGTGCGTGGCCGCATCGTTGTTGAGGAGGGACAATCAAACGTGATGATGGGAACGATGACCGAGTGGCCTCTTTCCGCGGGTCGCGATCGCTTGGTGGCTTCGGCCAGCGATCAACTTGCCGCCGCGCTTCTTGATCAAAGTAAAAGTTCCAAGGAGCTTGAAAAAGCCAAGGCTGATTTGCAAAATCAAAATCATGAGTTGCAGCGCGCGCGAGAAAAAGCCGAGGCGGCAACCACAAGCATGAGCTTGTTTCTGGCCAATATGAGCCACGAAATTCGCACACCCATGACCGCCATTCTTGGATTTGCGGAAGTGCTTTCGGAGGAGCAAGCGAATCCAGCTGATCAATCTTTCGCCATCGGGGCCATTCGAAGAAGTAGCGAGAACCTTCTCACCATCATCAATGACATTTTAGATTTGTCAAAAATTGAAGCGGGAGGAATGGGTGTTGAAATTGTTCCCTGCGCGCCACTGAGCATCATTCAAGATGCGGTTGCGTTGATGCAGGCACAAGCGCTTGCCGGCGGACTTGAATTATTTATTGAGTTAAAGGCGCCAGTTCCCGAAATAATTGAAACGGATCCAACGCGCTTGAGCCAGATTTTGATCAACCTGATTGGCAACGCGATTAAGTTCACCGAGCACGGCGGAGTGAAAGTTGTGGTTGATCTCACCAAAGAAAAGCTCGAACCCCGCATTGATCAAGACAACAGCGTCGCGCCGCCCGCGGACATTCGTCTTCGGATTCAAGTGATGGACACTGGAATTGGAATTAATGATGTGCAAAGAAACAGATTGTTTCAACGATTCACGCAGGCGGACCCATCAACCACGCGGCGCTTTGGTGGAAGCGGTTTGGGATTGACAATTAGTCGCCATTTATCGCGCATGCTTGGCGGCGATATCACAATCAGCAGCGAAGTGGGGCTTGGAAGCGTTTTCACCGTTGAGGTTGGAATTGGAAATGCCGGTCCGCATGAAATGGTTTCAATATTGCCACCATACCCGCACGAAAAATTGAATTTGAAATTAAAAAACGCCGAGGCCAACAACAATCCAACGCAATCCAAAAGTGAAATGACCGTTCTTGTTGCGGAAGACGGCGAAGATAATCAACGATTAATTGTTCATCATCTTTCGCGAGCCGGCATGAAGGTGATTGTGGCCAACAATGGACTTGAGGCGGTCGACCTTGCTGTTGCGGCGCAAAAACAATCGCGTGCGCCTGACGTGATTTTAATGGATATGCAGATGCCAATCATGGACGGGTATGAAGCCACTTTAAAATTAAGGGAGCTTGGTTGGCGTGGAGCGATCGTGGCCATTACCGCGCACGCCATGACGGGTGATCGCGAGCGTTGCACACAAGCGGGTTGCGACGACTATCTCACCAAGCCAATCAACAGTAAGGCGTTGATTGAAACCGTTCAAAAATTTGTACAAATCGCCGCGGACAAAGCGTTGTAGCGCAAATTGCGGCGCAAACAGCAATAATCGAAATGTGTTTTTGACGCATTTGGCGCCAAGCCGTAACATTCGTGCCCCTTGGAAATTACATGCGCATAGGCATCATTAGCGACATTCATGGAAACCTAGAGGCACTGCAAACAGTGCTCGCTGATATTGACAGCAAGGGCGTTGATAAAATTATTTCACTGGGCGACATTATTGGGTACGGTCCCGATCCGGTGGCGTGCGTGGATTTGGTTGCCAAGCGTTGCGAGTGGAGCCTGATGGGCAACCATGATTTTGCGGTGTTGTATGAGCCAACCAATTTCAACAAGGCCGCGGAAGAGGCGGCGTTTTGGACGCGCGAACAATTTGAGGAAGAGACCAAGCGTGATCGCGAAGCGGCCGTGAAGCGATGGGAATTTCTTGGCAAGCTGCGGGTGCGCGTTGCAATGGGTCCGTTTCTTTGCGTGCACGGTTCGCCGCGCCGCCCCATTAATGAATACATGTTTCCAGAGGACGCTGAAAATAGCCCGCAAAAAATGACCTCTATTTTTGAGCGCATTCAAAAATTTTGTTTGGTTGGCCACACGCATGTTCCGGGCGTGTTTGTGGGCGACCGGGATTTCTTTAAACCCGGCGAATTGAATGGCGTGTTTGAATTTGTCGAAGGTCAAAAGGCTATTTTAAATCCTGGTTCAGTTGGGCAACCGCGCGATGGAGATCCGCGCTCTTCCTATGTGATTTTGGAAACAGGCGATGATTTCACCGCGCAGCGCGCGCACTTTTATCGGTTGGATTATCCAATTCAACCTGTCGTGGATAAAATTCACGCCATTCCAAAATTGACAAATTGGCTTGGTGATCGATTGCTTGAAGGGCGTTAATGATTTGAGTGACCAGAAGAAAAAACTTCGTTTGCCTTTAACTCTTGCAACCATTTTGGCGACCGCGGGCGTCATTGCCACTGCCATTTGGGGGCCGGGCGCAAAGAAAAATGGCGGCATTGATCCAACACTTCCAACCGCGGCGCAAGTTTCCAAGGATGCGGTTGGTGCTTCTGTTGCAACAACACCAACGCCTGGCGCAACCACAGCGAATTCCGCAGCCGCGCCGACAAATACAACAGCCACGGCCGTTCCTGCCGCAACCCCCGCGACAACTGCGGTCACAACCCAAAAGTTCACCGCGCGTTTGCCATCTGGAACCACGGCGCCCATAACACTGGCGACCTTGGGCTCACTTGATCCAACCAAGTTCAAATATCAAATTCAATTCTCGCCAATCAGCGCCGGATTTTCCCGCATCATCTTCAGCGACTTTTGGAACAACGCGGTGTCCGCGCAGGAGTCGCGCAAATACCAAGAGGCTCTTGCCCGCGGTGAAAAAACGTTGCCCGCGGTTCCAGACAATTCCCAGCGGTATGAATTGCAAACTGTTCAAACATTGCAGGGCTATCAAGTGCCACTCTTCAGCGCGCGCGGCGTGGAGATAGATGGAAGCACCGCGAGTTTGTATGGAGCGGTGTGGGCAGAGCGATCTCCCGGCGTATTTGAAACCGAAGTGGTTGGAGAAAATGGAAACGCGGTGTTGCGTGTAACGCGGCAGTTCACGCTTGCGGAAAATTCTTACGACCTCAACCTGCAGCAAACAGTGCAAAATGTTTCGCCAGACGCGCACTCCGTTCGTTGGATTCAATATGGTCCCGGCGATTTGTCCGTGGATCAAAGCGGCATGATGGACATTCGCCGTTTTCAGTTTGGCTACTTGTACAACGCGCAGCGCGATCCAAGCCGCACCAATGTTGTGGTGCACGGCGCCAAGTTTGAGCGTTCAGAAGCGTTGAAAAAAATTACCGCTGGTACGCCGCAACTCTGGCCGCAGCCCGATCAAAAAGCGCAGGGATTTGAGCTGAGTTGGTACGGCACAACCAATCGATATTTTGCGCTTGCGGTTCACGCGCCATTTGCGCCACCACAAGACAATTCAAAAAGCATGAGCGCGGTGGAAAGCGTGTTCGCGCTTGCCGACCCCGGCACAACACAAACAGTGGTGTGTGAACTTCACAGCACGCAAACACAGTTGGCGGCTGGAGCAACCACGCGCTTTGACATGGGTATTTATGCGGGTCCACTCAGCCCCAAAGTGCTCGCCGTGACAGAGCCGTATCAAGCGTTGCGCATGGATGGTCTGATTGAATATCTCATGGGCGGCTGCTGCAGTTTCTGCACATTCAGCTGGCTTGCTGATTTCATTGTGATCATGCTCACATTCCTGCATGACTATGTTGTGTTTGATTGGGCCATCGCCATTATGGTGTTGGTCATGGTGGTGCGATTCTTCCTGCACCCCGTCACCAAGCGCAGCCAGATTTCAATGACCAAGGTGACGCGCGGAATGGCTTCGATTAAGCCAGAACTTGAAGCGCTGCAGAAGCGCTACCCCGGCGACACCAAGAAATTGCAAGCGGAACAAATGCGTTTGTACCGCGAGAAGGGAATTAATCCGGTGGGTTGCGTGGGCGGAATGTTGCCAACATTCTTGCAGACACCAATTTGGATCGCGCTGTACGCCGTGTTGTATTTTGCATTCGCGCTGCGCCAACAACCCGCGTTCTTTGGCGTGTTTCAGAATTTCGGCGGCTGGCAATTCTTGGGCGACTTGAGTTCAGCCGATCATTTTATTCGCTTCTCGCAGCCGCTCATCAAGTGGCCATTTGAATTTTCGTCCATCAACCTCATTCCAATTTTAATGGGCGGACTTTTCTTCCTGCAGCAGAAATACATGACGCCGCCGCCAAACGCGTCCATGACCGCGGAGCAATTGCAGCAACAAAAAATGATGAAGTGGATGACGGTTGTTTTGTTTCCCGTCATGCTTTACAACGCGCCGTGCGGCTTGACGTTGTACATCATGACCAGCACCACGATTGGAATTTTTGAAGGCCGACACATTCGCGCGCAAATGGACAAGATGGATTTCACGCCCAAGCCACGCGACCCCGCCAAGCAGGATCGTATTGGTCGCTTCTATGAGAAGGCCATGGAGCGTGCGCGCAGCAAGCGTGAACCACAAAAGCGATTTAAAGATCGCGAGTGAGTTGCGCGGTGAGGCGTGGGCATGCTGTTGTGAGCGGACACGGGTTGCGTGTTGACCTAGCGAGTGGGCGGCGCGTGTCCCGCATGTACTCGGCGTAAATTCTCCGTTGATGTAGGAGGTTGACTTGTATGAAAAACACAACAACTCCCGCTGAAAACCACAATGAACAATGGCAACTCAACGATGTGATTGTGGCGGTGTCGACGCCGATCGGTCGATCCACCCGCGCGGTGATCCGTGTTTCTGGAATCGGGGCGCTTGAAATTGCAAGCAAATTGGAGCGGGCTTCCGCCATTCATGGGCGCGGAATGTTTTCCACTCGCCTGCATTTTTCATTTGGTGAATTGCCCGCGTTTATCATTGTCATGCCTGGACCAAACTCGTACACGGGCGAGGATTCATTTGAACTGCTTGTGCCCGGCAATCCGAACTTGTTGGAAATGATCGTGGAGGACATTGTTCGCGCCCACAAAAATGTTCGCCGCGCCGGTCCCGGTGAATATTCACTGCGCGCATTTTTAAGCGGCAGGTTGACGCTTGAACAAGTGGAGGGCGTGGCCGCGACTATTTCCGCGCGCACCGACGCGGAACTTCGCGCCGCCGAATATTTACGCAAGGGCACGCTTGGACAAATCGCCGCACGGTTGTTGGAGGCGCTTGCCGACATGTTGGCGTTGGTGGAGGCCGGAATTGATTTCACAGATCAAGAAGACGTGGTTGCAATTTCACCCAACGTATTGTGCGCTGGTTTGCGCGCCGCCTTGCAACAGTTGAACGATATTTTAAGCAGCAACATCGCCATGGAGCAACTCGAAGCGGCGCCGTGGGTGGTGCTTGCTGGAAACACCAACGCCGGAAAGAGCGCGCTTATGAACGCCTTGTTGCAACAAGACCGCGCGGTTGTGACCAATCAAGCGGGCACAACGCGTGACGCATTGGTGGAACCGTGGACCATTGAGGTGGCGGGCGGCCACGCGGAAGTGTTGTTGGTTGATTCGCCAGGATTCATGGGCGATGTCGCGCACGAACTTGTGTTGCTTGATCAATTGGGTCAGGAAGCTCGATTGAAAGCGGTGCAACACGCCACACTTATTTTGCGCTGTCACGCGGCGGACGCGGGTGAAGCGCCTGTTGCTGCGGCGAATGAAATTATTGTGTTGACCAAATGTGATTTGTTGGGCGCGGCGACGCCGCGTGGCGAGCACAATGTTTTCAACAAGCCCGATGATTTTGGTGCCGCACATGCGACTGGCGAAAGACAGTTGAATACCAACACAAACGTGGTTCACACCAGCTCAAAAAATAAAACTGGTTTGAAAGAACTTGCCCAAGCTGTTTCCGCGGCCCTGTCCACTAGCGGAATTTCAAATACGGGCGAAGGCATGGCGCTTGCGCAAAGGCACCGCGCGCTGTTGGCGGCGTCCGTGATTGATATACAACAAGCGCTTGCGGCTGCCGTGGTGGATGAAGCGCGTCGCCACTTGTCCACTCCAGAACTTGTGGCAAGCGCAATGCACAGTGCGGTGGAAAATCTTGGTGCTATTGCGGGGCGCATGACAGCCGACGATATTCTTGGTCGCATATTTTCTAGGTTTTGTGTGGGTAAATAAAAAATATTCGGGTGGTGGAGCGCGGCGCAGTTGAATAAAAATTACGCGTCAAGTTGCGCACACAATCGCTACCTTGCCTACATGAAAGGCTCCTTGACCGTGCGTGTGCGATATTGCGAATGCGACCCCATGCGCGTGGTGCATCACACGGTGTATCCAGTTTGGTTTGAAATGGGTCGCACGGAATTGTTGCGCTCAACCGGAAAAACGTACCGCGAAATGGAAGAGGCCGGCGCGTTCTTGGCCGTTGTCCGCTTGCAGGTGAGTTATAAAAAGCCCGCCAAATACGACGATGAAGTCCGCCTAGAAACAACCATGACCGATGTTGGCCAAGTGAAGATTGAGCACACCTACGAGTTGTTTCGAGGCGACGAATTGTTGTGCAGTGCGTCCACAACGCTTGCGTGCATTGACCGTGAAGGCAAGGTGCGGCAGATTCCAGAGAATTTATTTAAGGTGTGATGGCACATTTGTTGCGCCCCACACACCAGCAATGGGGAACGCTTGCGTTGTATTGAAATAAGTGAAGCGTAAAAAATCGCCGCAACATTAGCCGCGCGGTTGCGAGTCGTCTTGAAACTTTCCAAGCCGTGTGCGAATGCGCAGCAATCCATCCACAACGTTTTTTAAATCGTTCTCCAGGCCGCCGCGCAATGCGCGATCCACTTCAAAAGCCGCGGCGGAACTTTCAACCAACAACGTTAATGTTCCCGCGCGCATGGATTCAACCGACGCCACTTTTTGCAACGCCAGCGGCGCAAGTTGCATCCAGGCATCGCTTGCCGCGCCAATGGATTTTTCCGTGCGCACAAACTGCTTTGCAAATATGGAAACATCTTTATTGATGGATCGGTCAGGCTCTCGCCACGCGCGCCAGGCGCTTAGTTTCTGAAGTCGTTGCTCAAGTGGATCCACCGATTCATGGTAGCGCCGACGCGCGTCCGATTGAAATACGCGTCAATTGCAATGGTTTGTATGACAAGTTCTATTCAGGGTTGCAAGCAACGCACCGCCCAAGAAACGCTGATTAGCGGCGCCGCCACACCAACACACATGAGTATGCTTTGACCACC
>SERZ01001086.1_pt1 | contig 16296 bp, 11 predicted proteins | sample 3171461 | NCBI WGS metagenome assembly SERZ01 (sample SAMN06051861, study PRJNA518727) | freshwater metagenome | biome: subpolar coniferous forest; feature: holomictic lake; material: water; isolation source: holomictic Lake 227, 6 m depth | place: Canada: near Kenora, Ontario | collected... | reverse complement strand
TCTCTTGCAACCAGCGCGTTGTTTGAGCGACTATTCAAGAATCTCATTAAAAGGCGCAAATTGTCCGCGCCCCCACTTCAAATTAAATGGCGAAGTACTTGGCCTCTGGGTGATGCACAATAATCGCGCTGGTGCTTTGCTCCGGATCAATCTGCCAATTTTCAGACAAGTGACAGCCAATGCGCTCTGGCTTTAGAAGTCTGAAAAGTTTTTCCTGATCGCTCATCTCAGGGCACGCCGGATATCCAAAGCTGTAGCGGCTGCCACGATATTTCTGCGTGAACAATTCCTTCAGGCGCGGACTGTCATCGTTGCCAATGCCAAGCTCGGCGCGAATGCGTTTGTGCCACAGTTCGGCCAGCGCTTCGGCGCACTCCACGCCCATGCCGTGCAGGTACAGATATTCCGTGTATTCGTTGCGCTCAAAAAGTTGCTTGGCGCGGTGGCTTACTTCAATGCCCATGGTGACGCAGTGAAATGCAACAACATCACGCTCGCCGGAATTTGCGGGACGGAAAAAATCGCTGATGCACAAACGTTGCCGCGCGGTTTGTCTTGGGAAAGTGAAACGCTCCAACTCGCGCTCGGGATCGGTTGGGTCGTACACCACCAAGTCGTTGGCTTGACTGGCGCACGGAAAAAATCCGTACACAACGGCGGGACGCAAAATACTTTCTTGCTTACATTGCGCTTTCAGACGCTCAAAAATTGGCTCGGCGGTATCGCGAATCAGCGCTTCGTGTTGCTCTTCCGTCATGTCGCCGCGCTTAAAACCCCATTGACCGCGGTACAGCGCAATCTTGTTCACATATGGATAAATGGCGTCAAGATCAATGGATTCAACAAGTCGATCGCCCATGAATGGCGGCTTGGGAACTGGAATGTTTTGATCAACATCACTGCGGCCAGGCGCGGTGGCGGTTGCGGAATCCGCGGCTTCAAGTCGCTGACCAACTTTGGCGTCCACTTCGGCGCGCTTGGTGAGTCGCGCAGAAATTTCCTCATCTACTTTTGCAAGCGTGCCGTCGGCCAGCGCGTTGCAAACTGAAAGTCCTTCAAAGGCGTCCTTGCCGTAGTACAGCGGACCTTGATACACGCCGCGCAAATGACTTTCCGCGTAATGACGCGTGAGCGCCGCGCCACCCAACATAATGGGTACGCGAATGTTGAGCTCATTGAGCTGCTTTAAATTTTGCTCCATCACCGTCACGCTTTTCACAAGCAAGCCGCTCATGCCAATCGTGTCGGCGCCGGTGGATTTCCACGCGTCGATAATTTGTTGCAGACTTTGCTTAATGCCAATGTTGTGAACCTTGAAACCATTGTTGGACAAAATAATGTCCACCAAATTTTTGCCAATGTCATGCACGTCGCCCGCGACGGTGGCCAACACAATGGTGGCTTTAGGTTTCTCCGCAACGCCTTTTTTTGCCATAAAAGGCTGCAAAAACGCCACGGCTTTTTTCATCACGCCCGCGCTCTGCAACACGAACGGAAGTTGCATGGTGCCGGCGCCAAACAATTCGCCAACGGTTTTCATGCCTGCAAGCAAATGATCATTGATAATCACAAGCGGCTCGTACTTGGTCATGGCTTCGGTCAACGATTCTGAAAGCACGCCGTCGTCGCCATCAATAATGTGGCGCTGCAAACGTTCCTCTAGCGGAAGATCAGCCATTCCCTTCTTCTCAACTTTTTGTTCCTCGCCATCCGGAAACAAACTGATGTAGTACAACAGCGGATCAAATTCCGCGGGCTTGCCTTCAGGTCGCGTGTCGCCGCGGCGATCAAAGATGAGCCACTCCGCGGCTTCCCATTGCTCTTGCGGAATTCTATTTTTTGGAAGTAGTTTGGAAAAGTGAACAATGGCGGCGGTCAGTCCACGCTTGCGGGCCTCGACCAAGAACACGGTGTTGAGCACGGTGCGCGCGGAAGGTTTCAAACCAAATGAAATATTGGACAAGCCAAGAATAATTCCACAATTTGGAAATTGCTTAGATATTAATTCAATGCCATCTAGCGTTTGATAGCCAAGCGCGCGGTCGTCCTCATTACCAGTGGCGATGGTGAATGTCAGCGGATCAAAAATCAGATCGTTCTCATCCAGTCCCCACTTGCGAGTGAACAAGTCGTGAATGCGTTTCGCAATTTCAAGCTTTCTCTGCGCTGTTTTAGCCATTCCCGCTTGTGGATCCTCATCAATGGTCAACGCCACGCACGCGGCGCCGTAGCGCTTGAGCAACGGACACACCGTGTTCATGCGGCCTTCGCCATCCTCCAAATTAATGGAGTTCACAATGCAACGGCCAGCGGATCTTTTCAGACCGGCCTCAAGTACTGGCCACTCCGTGCTGTCAAGCATCAGCGGCGCGTTCACTTGTCGCACAACGCGCGAAACAAATTCGGCCATGTCGGTCACGCCGTTGCGGCCAACAAAGTCAACGCACACATCAAGAAGGTGGCTGCCGTCTTTCATTTCTTCGCGCGCCATTCCAATGAGTTGGTCCCACTGCTCCTCATCAAGCAGGCGCTTGAACTTGCGGCTGCCGTTGGCGTTGGTGCGTTCGGCAACAATTAAAAATGAGTTGTCCTGCTTGAACTCAGTCATGCTGTACAAACTGCTGCAACCTGGCGACTGAGTTGTGGTAATGCGCGGAGTGCGTGCGCGCGACTCGCCAAGAACATTGCGCACTTCTTGAATGTGTTGTGGAGTTGTGCCGCAACAGCCGCCGACAATGTCGATCTTGTATTCGTCAATGAAGCGGCGCATGGCGTTTGCAAAGGCGTCGGCGCGAAGTGGATATTCCGTACGGCCATCAAGCAAAATAGGTAATCCCGCGTTTGGAATCACGCTGACGGCGCGGTCCCAATGCTTCGCTAAATACGCGATATGTTCGGCCATTTCCACTGGTCCAGTGGCGCAGTTCAAACCCAAACTGGCGATTGGAAATGGCTTCAATGCGTTGACCACCGCGGCCATGTCACTTCCAAGCAACATGGTGCCGGTGGTTTCCATGGTCACACTCACCAAAATTGGAATGTCATTCACGGTGCGGCCCGATTGCGCAAGCGCGTCAATGCACGCGTTGATAGCGCACTTCACTTGCAACAAATCTTGGCATGTTTCAATCATGAAACAGTCAACGCCGCCATCGATCAATCCGCGCGCCTGTTCGCAATAGGAATCAAGCATGGATTCCCAATCGGTATTGCCCAGCGTGATCAACTTTGTGCCCGGCCCAATGGAGCCCGCGACAAAGCGTGGGCGATCTTTTGTGGCGTGCTTGTCGCACGCCGCGCGCGCAATCTGCGCGCCAAGTTTGTTCAACTCGCGCGTCCAAGCCACCATCTCTGGATCAAAGTCCGCGCCCACAAGTTTGTTGGAGCCAAAAGTGTCGGTCTCCACAACATCGGCGCCAGCCAAAAGAAAAGTTTCGTGAATGCGCTGAATCATGTCGGGGCGCGACTTCACAAGAATGTCGGTGCAATTGTCGCGGCCCAAATAATCTTGCGGCGCGCAATCTGTGCAAGAGTGAATGCTTGTTCCCATGGCTCCATCAAAAAGAAGCACTCGTTTTTGCAATGTGTCTAAAAAGCGGCTGGCCATGCGGCAACTATATATGGACAGCGACGGGTGTTCAACCGTGTATCCGGATAAACGGATAGATCAGACATGTGCCAGAGCGTGTACAAATGACAAAGCGATGAAACCTAGCCATCTTTCCCTACTTTTTTGTGCAATGTGCGTTGTCACATTGTGTGGCTGCAGTGCTCCAAAGACAGCTGCCACCACGCCAAATGCTGACCATTGGCAGCCCAAGACCCCCATTACCCAAGAAGTTGCGCTTGCCACTTTTGATGAAACCTGGAATACGGTTGAGCAATCCGATGTGGAACTCGACCATGGCGGAGTGGATTGGGTGGCGGTGAAAATGGAATTGCGACCCAAGGCAATGAACGCGACCAGTCGCGAGGAGTTGCGCGCGATTCTTCAAGACATGTTGTCGCGACTCAAGCGCAGCCACTTTGGAATTATTCCCGCCGAAAGCGCGGCCGCGTTGGCCAAAGAGGATTCTCCCAAGCACGCGGATACATCTACGTCAATTGATTTCGATTCAAATGTGCCGACTGCCGCTTCCGCGTTGGAAAAATTTGGAAACGTCGCTAGTGAAAAAGAACTGCCACCAGAAAAACCAGTCGCCACAAAACCTGAAACAAAATCCAAACGCGCCGCGGAGGCCGAGGCTTCCTTCGGTCTTACTCTTAGGTTTATCCAAGAAATTCCAACTGTCACTGGAGTGCGACCGAACTCCCCCGCCGACAAAGCTGGTGTGCAAATGGGTTGGGTCGTCAAGTCCGTTGATGGAGTGGACATAGCCGCGTCCCAACAGGACTCCAATTCCGAAACCGCCAAATATGTTGAAGAACTTATTTTGCAAAGCGCCGATGCTGGAGAAATTGACAGCCAAGAAACATGGATCTTTCAGACCAAGCCAGGCGAGTTGCATACGACCGAATTGACACGGGCTCGTAGCCAAGGAATAAGCACAAAACTAGGTCTTTTACCGCCATTTCAAGTGCGCTGCGATGAACGAGTGTTGAGCAAGAAAGAATTACTGGCGCTTGGGTTGCCCAATGACTTCAATATTGTGGTGATCGGCTTCAACATTTGGATGCCCGCGATCGCGCAAAAAGTTGATGAGGCATTTCAACGCAATCTCAACGCGGATGGAGTGATTATTGATTTGCGCGGAAACCCTGGTGGCGCGGGTGGCATGGCCATGGGTGTTGCGGGTCATGTCATGGATGAACCTCAAAGTTTGGGCACCATGCGAACGCGTGACACTACGCTTGAGTTCAAAGTGAATCCAAGACGCAGCACGCCGCAAGGCGAGCGCGTGGAACCATTTGCGGGTCCGGTTGCGATTGTTGTGGATCCACTTTCGGCCAGCACCAGCGAAATCTTCGCAGGCGGTTTGCAGAAACTTGGTCGCGCGCGAGTATTCGGCCGCACAAGCGCTGGCGCAGCGCTGCCCGCACAAATGAAATCGCTCGCCTCGGGTGATGCGCTTCTATTTGCGTTTGCCAATTTCACCTTGCCTGATGGTTCCACCATTGAAGGTGTTGGCGTTCTTCCTGATCAAACAACTGGAACTCGCCGAGAAGATTGGATGCCCAACCAAGACGCCGATGTGAACGCGGCCGCGCGTTGGATCACTGAGCAATACCAACCCGCCCAACCTGAGGCTGTGCGCTTGGTGAAATGAATTGATTCCTGCGAGCAGAATGGCCGCAAAAATTGCGTGATTTGCTTGATATTTTCTATTCAATCACTTCATGCGCCTTGCCTTTCAAACCAAGATCGCACAATCATGCTCACAAGAATTTTGATTTTCAAAGGTACACTTGTCGCTCTTCAAAGGAACCCCATGAAATCATTCGCAATTGTCATTCTGTCCGTGGCTTTCTTCGCACCAACTTTGCACGCGCAAGGCGACGCCTTTGGTTCAAAGCCAAGCGCTGATCAAACGCCAGCGGTAACGGCGCCAACAAGTCCCGCCGCAAGTCCAACCACGCCACCACCCGCAACTTCAAGTTCACGAAAAAAAGTTGGTCAAGGTGATGAACTCACCCCCGCCGCGCCAGCGACATCAGGCGCTAGCCCAAACGCAATCATCACGCCGCTGAATCCTCAACCCGCGGGACCACTTCCAACCGCCAACGATATTTTTACAAAAGGTATCGCTGCCATTGGCGGTGAAGCGGCTATTCGCAAACATACTTCCATGGTGACCAAGGGAACATTGTCCATGACAGCGGCTGGCATGTCTGGCAAATTGGAAATCATCTCTCTTGCTCCAAATAAAATTCTCTCCATTATGGAATTTCCAGGTGTTGGAAAAATCACACAAGGTTTCGACGGCACAGTGGGTTGGAGCATGAACCCAATGCAAGGACCAAGCTTGATTGAGGGTCCTATGTTGGAGGAGCTGAAAAAATCCAGCGACATGTATAAAGACCTTGATCCAAGCAAGATTTGGGGCAAAGCTGAAACCAAAGGCGCGGTCAATTTTGGCGGCGTTCCTTGCTATGAAATTATTGTTTCTGGCGGTCCTGGAGATGGCGCCTTGTATTACGAAATTCAAACTGGCCTGACCCGTGGCATGGTGCTCACAGTGGAAAGTCCCATGGGCAAAATGCCGTCGACCACCATTATGAGTGACTACAAGGAATTTGATGGCGTGAAAATTGCAACGCGCACCGATGTGGAAGCGATGAACATGAAACAAGTTCTTGTTGTTGATTCAGTGGATTACAAATCAATTGATCCATCCATCTTTAATTTGCCACCAGAGATTAAGGCGCTTGTGGGTGGCGCCAAGAACCCCGCAGCGGCTGGCGCAGCGAGCGGAGCGGCGACGAGTGCTGCGAAGAAGCCTGCGAATAGAATTCGAGTGAAACCCGCCGCGGCCAATGGATCGGCTACTGGTGCCGCGTCCACACCAACAACCCCGCCTGCAGCTTCGCCGACACCTCCGCCCGCAATTCCACCTGCCAGCGGAAATCCGTAATTCCACGTGACAAGATCTGTTGAAAAACACCGTATTTTAATGACGTTCTATTCATTATGACTCTTGGCTATCACAAAGTTTTTGTGTCCACGCTCTTGGGTATTTGCCTTGGCGCTTCCGCAAATCAACTTGCGGCGCCGGCCAAACAAACCAATGAACCAACCGTGGATGCAGTTGTGCAACGAGTCATTGATGTCACTGGTGGCACAAAAGAAATTCAATCGCTGCGCATTGAAGGAGTGGTCAGTTCACCGCAAGGCATTACGCATATACAAATGCTTGTTCAAGGCACGGGTCCTGAAAAATTCCGAGTCACACAAAAATTGCCGGGCGGTCAAAGTATGGAAAGCGGCACCGACGGCGACTTGGCGTGGCTGCGAAGTCCGATCGACGGTTCGTGGCGCCTACTGGATCGACGCGGCGTGCTTACCGCGTCTGTCGGCGTACTTCCCTACCGAATGATGATCGCCATCTTTGAACGATTTCCAAATCGCAAACTTGGTCCACTAGAAATGAAAGATGGCGTGATGTGCCGGCGCGTTGACATGAAGGACCGCGAAGGCCTGGAGGCCGCGGCGTGGATTGAAGAATCCAGCGGTAAATTGCGGGTTTTACAGACTTCTGAAGCCGCAACGTCAGGTAGGCCCACCGTGATGACCATTGAAGCGTGGACCAAAGTGGGCGATCTGGATATTCCGCGGCGCATCTCTATTCGGCGCGGCGAGTCTCTGACCACAAGTGATTTTACCACCATCTCTGGCGATCCAATTGACGCCGCCTTGTTCGCGCCGCCAACCGAAGTTGTACTCCTTTCCAAGGGTCAAGACCCGTTGAAAAAAACATCAACCTCTTCTTCAATTGATGCCCCTAAGATAAAGCCTTGAACTTTTTCGAAAATTATTTTCTGAACACTCTTTCATGAAAAATATTGTTATTCAACTTGCAAATGTGAACAAGCGCTTTGGTGCGTTGCAAGCTGTGCGCAATGTCAGCTTTGAAATCCAACGTGGGCAAGTCTGTGGATTTCTTGGACCAAACGGCGCGGGCAAAAGCACAACCATTCGCATGGTCATGAGCATCTTGCTTCCAGACTCTGGTTCAATCACCGTACTTGGCGGCTCCGCGCTTGACGCAAAAGATCGCATTGGCTATTTGCCGGAAGAGCGCGGCGTGTATCGAAAAATGCGCGTGGCCGATTTTCTGCGCTTCATTGCCAAGTTGAAAGGCATTTCTCGCAACGACGCCGACGCGCGCATTCGCGCATGGCTGGAGCGTGTGGAGTTGCCTGGCGTTTCCCAAAAACGATGCGAGGAACTTTCCAAGGGAATGCAGCAAAAATTACAGTTTATTGCCTCTGTTTTGCATGAACCCCCGCTGCTCATTTTGGACGAGCCATTCTCCGGACTTGACCCCGTGAATCGACGCTTGCTGAGTTCAGTGGTGCGCCAGTTGAAAGAAAGTGGCACCACTATTTTATTCTCCACGCATCAAATGGAGCAGGCGGAGGATTTATGCGATCAAGTCCTGCTTATTCACAAGGGCGAAAAAGTTTTGGATGAAACCATGGGCGCTATTCATGGACGCTTTGACCCACGAACTATTTTGGCCGAGCCAGCCAACTCAATTGATGTAGCGGCAGCGGCTTTGGAGCACGTAAGCAACATTGAATCCTTCCGTTGGTCCGTGGAGCAAAAAGCGTTTGAGATTCGCGTCACCGAGGGCGTTGACCCACAACTTGCCATGTCAAATGTCATGCGCGCAACACCGCTACGCCGCGTGGAACTGCAACGCGCCACGCTGGATGACGTGTTTGTAAAACTAGTTGGCGGCTCAGTTGTTGAAATTGAGACTGCTCACAAAACTGGAAAGCCGCAGGTCACCCATGGCTGAGCGTGGCGCAACACGGCGCATCCGCGCCATCGCTTGGCGTGAATTTCGCTACACCGCTCTCACCAAAGGGTTCCTCATTGGCGCCATTATTTTGCCGGGCATTATGTTCGCGGCCATTCCGCTTTTACCCATGCTGATGAGTTCCAAATCCGCGCCCTTAATTGGACGCGTGGTGGTGATCGACCCAACCAATTCGCTTGCGCAATCGTTGGAAATGTCGCTGCCCATGAGCGCTCAAAAGACCTTGGAAAATCAGGATAATTCATCTATTTCTGAGCCCCTCAAGGTTGAGTTAACCGTGGAAAATATCAGCGATACCAAGCGCATTGATGAGTTTCGCGCGCAACTGAAAGAAAGTTCGCTGCGCGCATTAATCATTGTCACACCCAGTGCGGACGGCCCCGCCGCAGAGTTGCTGGTTCCCAGTGGCGCCAGTCCACGGCATACAACAATTTTAGAATCCGCACTGCGCGAAGCCGTGACGCGCGCGCGTGTGAACCAAGCGAACGAAAATTATGATCGCCTCAGCAAGCTCATGGGGCGATCCGCCATTGAAACTCGTCGTGTCTCCCCGGAAGGAAACGAGTCCAAAGAAAATGCGCAATTGAGAATGTTGGTTCCAGCGGGATTTATGTTCTTATTGTGGATCGCGGTTTTCACCAGCGGAAATTATTTGCTCACATCAACCATTGAGGAAAAATCAAGCCGTGTGATGGAAGTGCTTCTCTCCGCGGCGAGCCCCATTGAATTGCTCACGGGAAAATTAGTTGGTCAAGCGGGCGTGGCTGGTGTGATGTTGTTGATGTACGGCGGCGTGGGCTTGGCTGGACTTGGCGCCGCAGCCATGCTTGATGTTGTTCCTCTGCAACACTTGCTCTGGATGTTGGTGTGGTTTCCATTGGCGTACTTCACCGTGGCCGCGATCATGGTCAGCATTGGCAGCGCGGTTTCTGATTTGCGCGAAGCCCAATCATTGATTGGTCCAGCCATGCTTGCGTTGACCATTCCGCTGATGTTGTGGCTTCCAATTGTTGAAAGTCCAAACGGAATGCTGGCCACTGTTTCCAGTTTTGTGCCTCCAGCCGCGCCATTTGTGATGATTTTGCGATTGACCGCCGCCAACGAACCCGTGCCAATGTGGCAAGCGCTACTCGCCGTATTTGTCAATGTGCTCACCGTAGCCGCCATCTTGTGGTCCGGCGCGCGCATCTTCCGCGTGGGCGTGCTCATGCAAGGCAAGCCGCCAAGTCCAATGGAACTTCTGCGCTGGATCAAGGCGCGATGAACAACGCATGAACTTCGAGACCACTTTGATCCTGGTGTGGATCAGCGTGCTGCTGTTTGCCACCACCATTATTTATTCTTTGTGGTGGTCGCTGTTTTGGGATCGCTCGCGAGGTCAACGACGCTGCCCAAAATGTTGGCACCATGTGCAAGAGCGATTTCCATTTCGCTGCAACGAGTGTGGCTACCTCACCATTTTTGAGGGCAATGTATTTCGCACACGACGTCGATATGGTTGGGCCGCGATTGCAATTCTTGCTCTGATGACTGGAACCTTGTGGTTGCGCGACCAACTGTCAACACGAAGTTGGTGGTCCCTCTTTCCAGATCGAATGGTCATTGCCATGTTGCCTTTAGCCGACGACGGCGAAACCTTTCGAGAAATTCCTTTGTACTTGGCAAACTGTTTAATGCGCGGCGAAATGAGCGACGCCAATCGACTGCGGCTTCTTTCGCAGTGCGTCCACGGCGACTCGTGGGCCACGCCTGGTAGTTATCAATGGCTGAATAAATTTGCTTCCATTGTCGAGAAAATTGACCTTTTTCCTCCTCATGCGCCGGTGTCCGATGCCACCATGGATGAAATTGAACAAGGCCTCAACGCCCTAGCTCCTGTGATTATTTTAGATATGCCCCTGAAGTGGAATTCCGTGGAACCCATATTTATTTCGGTGAATGTTCTGGATTGGTGGCCCGCAGAATCGGAAGTGACTTTGCGCGTGACCGCGGTCAATGACATTCCCGTTACGGCGTCCGCGCTTGAAAGACTCACGCACGAAGTCTGGCAGCGCGCAACCGCCGCCAACGCCAACAACACCACGTTCACAATCAATTTTGATTCACTTCCTGTGGGCACCCACAATGGTGAAATTTCGATCGCCTGGGAATCCAATTTGCCGGCTTCCACCAACGCGCCACTTGGATCGCATGCGAAAGGCGTTGTCACAAAGTTAGTCAACATTGATGTGCTGCCAACAAAAGAAAATCTTTCCCCAATTTCAAATTCCGAATTGGACGCGCTTGTGAAAGAGGCTTTCGAACCTGGACTGATTCGTTGGCCCGAGGGCAACGCGCGCCATGCGTTCAGCTATCAACCCTACAAAACTTCTTCAAGCGAATTGGATGCCGTCGCCTTTGGAATGATTGTGGAAGCGATGGAAAATGGCGTGCCGCGCCGGCGATTGAATGTGTGGTGGCGCGGCGGTCGTGGTGGCTCGCGCACTGGATTTGAAATTGTGCTTGAGGACCAAATTGCCCTTGATCACGCTGAAAAGAGCGACAATTGGACCCTGCGCATTCGCGGCGACGAAACCTTGGCGCGGCGCGTGGCGGGCATGTATGGCAATGCGCCAATCACGCAGTGGTGGTCGGGTCAAGTTGAAATTCCAATGAATGTGTCCGATCGCACAAGCGACCGCACCACTGGTCGATCCGATCGCGGCCGCGCCTGGGTGTTGCAAGAACCTGCCTCCGATGTGAAACCGAAATCAAATTAAGTTCCCGTGGCAGTGTGTACTATTTCAAGCATGCAACGCAACTTGTGGGCACCGTGGCGCATGGCGTACATCCGCGATCTTGAATCGCAGGCGTCGCAATCCAAAATCAATCCGCCCGCCGACTCTGACGGAAATTTTTTACTGGCGGCGTGGAAAAATCCGCAACTTGATGACGCGCAACACGTGGTCTTTCGCAATGAGCACGGTTTGATTTTGCTCAATCGATATCCCTATGCCAATGGCCACTTGCTGGTTGCGCTTGGCGACGCGCGCGCGCGACTCATGGATTACTCCACGACACAACGCGCGCACTTGTGGAGTCTGGTGGACCTTGCCGCCGCACTTGTGGATGTGGCGCTGCGTCCGCAAGGCATGAACATTGGCGTGAACGAGGGCCGCGCTGGCGGCGCCGGACTTCCGCAACACGCGCATGCGCACATTGTTCCGCGTTGGAATGGCGACACCAATTTCATGTCCACCGTGGCCGGCGCGCGTGTGGTTCCAGAGTCCCTTGACAGCGTGGCCGCGCAATACAAAATCGCTTTGCCAGAAGCCAAAAAACGTGTGGGCTAAGCCGCATTTCATGCGTAGACTTGGGCCTTCGACTCTTTGCCCCGTCGGGTGACCTTTGACCACGCGTCCGGACCGATGCGAACCCCTAGGGATCCCTACTTAATGGCTGCGTCAATGATCATGCCTCTCGCGTTCGCGCGGCGTGGAAGATCGGGAACGATGGCCGGGGAACCCACGTGAATGCGGGGTTCGGGCAACATCGTCAGAGAGCGCTTCCTTGTGAAGCGACAGAATTTATTTCTGTTCCTCCGACGGGGCAAAGAGCCGAAAATAGAAAATGCATTTACACACAACTTCATCCGCCTATGATTTGCGAATCGGATGAGCGCTCCCACGGAAATCACACGCGACACTCGAACAACCGAAGGTTTCATCTCGCGCTTTCATCCGCGCCATTTACCGCCCATGTCGCGGCCGGCGTACATCAATGAAATTTTAAGCTGGGCCTTCCTGCCGTTTTTTCTGGGCGCCATTGAAGGCGGAACGCTTGGCGTGGTGGTGAAAAAAACATTCAGTGGCATTGAAGGCGTTGGTCCAACCGAACTCAACCTGGCCGTGGCGCTGGTCACGGCCGCGCCCAATGTTGCAAATTTGACCAGTTTTATTTGGGCCGCGCACTCGCAAGGAAAACCAAAGGTGGCGTACATCGCGTCGCTGCAAACCATGACCGCGGTGTGCGTGGCGTCCATCGCGCTTATGCCCGAGCAACGCTGGGGTTTGTGGACACTTTGCATTTTGGCCACACTGGCGCGCATCACATGGACAGGCGTGATCACGCTGCGCTCCGCCGTCTGGCGCGCCAACTATCCGCGCGAAATCAGAGCCAAAATCGCGGGAAATATGGCCACTGTGCAAAGTCTAGTGTTGGCGCTGTGCGGCTGGGCCATTGGCGCGGCCATGGACTTCAACTCCAAAAGTTTCCACATTCTGTTTCCCGCGCTCGCCGTGCTCGGCATCGCTGGAAATGTTTTGTGGCGTCGCGTTCCCATGCGCGGAGAAAAAAGATTGCTGCGCGCGGAGCAAGCCGCGCCCAAGCGCAGCGGTCCGCAACTAAATCCAACTTCCGTGCTGCGCGTGTTGAAACAAGATCCACCCTACGCGCGATTCATGTTGTGGATGTCGGTGTTTGGTCTTGGCAATCTCATGATCTCAGCGCCGCTGGCCATTGTGCTAGAGGACGAACTCAACGCCACGTATGCGCAAGGAATTTTGGTGACCACCGTCATTCCATTGTTGATCATGCCGCTGGCCATTCCTTTTTGGGCGCGGCGGCTTGACCGCTCGCATGTGGTTGACTTCCGCGCCATCCATGCGTGGACCTTTGTCAGCGCGGCCGCGCTTATTTTCGTCGCGGCGCTGGCCAAATCCATGCCGCTGTTTTATATTTCCGGCGCGCTGCTTGGAATTGGTTTTGCCGGCGGAAGTTTGGCCTGGAATTTGGGCCACCAAGATTTCGCGCCGCCAGAGCGGGACGCGGAATACATGGGCGTGCATGTCACACTGAACGGCATTCGCGGTTTGATCGCGCCGTTTCTTGCGGTGGGTTTGTACGAGTGGCTCAAAGGCCACAACCTTGGCGCGTGGAGTTTCTTTGTGTGCCTGGTCGTCAACGCCGTCGGAGCGTGGGGATTTGTCCACATGCGCCGCGCGCGCAAACGGCTCAGGAAAACCACATTGGTCAGCGATTCCCAAGCGCAAGCGTTGCCGCAAGCATGACATAAAACCTTTCCCTTCGGCCGAAGGAAACTTTCAATTGCCCTTCAATTCAAGCGGCTTTTTCGCTACCATCATCGACCCGGCATTTCGCCGGCGCCTTTCACGGACGCGTGTCCGGGGCGTTTATTCCTGGCCGATTTCGCGGCGTGGTCCGCGCGGCTCATCACGCACCCTATTGAAACGACAACATGGTTAATCACAATCTCATTGAAGCCCTCGCTCTTGAAGCAGGCATCGCGGACAAAATGCTCCGCGAGGCGTACGGACAAGTTGAACTCAATCTTGAAGAAATCCTTGGCGCAGAAGTTGCGTCACTTGGAACCGGCAACATCGTCAAAGGACGCGTTGTTGGTATCAGCGGCGACTTTGTCATTGTTGACATTCGCGGCAAGAGCGAAGGTCAAGTTCAAAAAGAAGAATTTGAGGAATCAGGCGGCGTCACCATCGGTGATGAAGTTGAAGTCCTTGTTGAAGAAACTGAAACGCCAGACGGAAGCATTATGCTTTCCAAGCGCAAGGCCGACCGCATTCGCGGTTGGGAGCAAGTGCTTGTCAGCCGCAAGGAAGGCGACATTGTTGAAGGCAAAGTGTTGCGCAAGATCAAGGGCGGACTTTTGGTGGACATTGGCGTGCCAGTGTTCCTGCCAGCCAGCCAAGTTGATGTTCGCCGTCCCGGCGATATTGGCGAATTCATCGGCAAAACAGTGCGTTCCATGATTCTCAAGATTGATCTTGAGCGACGCAATATCGTCATCAGCCGTCGCAAGTTGATCGAGGACGAGCGTGAAGATTCCAAGCGCAAGTTGATGGACAAGGTGAACGAGGGCGACATTGTGCGCGGCATCGTGACCAACATCGCCGACTTCGGCGCGTTCATTGATCTTGGTGGTCTTGATGGTTTGCTGCACATCACCGACATGAGTTGGGGTCGCGTGAATCATCCAACCGAAATCGTCAAGATTGGCGACGAGGTCGAAGTCAAGATTCTCAACATCGACCGAGAGCGCGAAAAGATCGCCCTTGGCATGAAGCAGAAGGAAGCCAGCCCATGGGAGGAGATCGAGAAGAAGTATCCGGTCAATTCCCGCCTGAAGGGAACCGTTGTCAGCTTGATGAGCTATGGCGCGTTCGTTCGCCTTGAAGAAGGCATTGAAGGCCTGGTGCACGTCAGCGAAATGAGTTGGACTCGCCGCGTGAATCATCCAAGTGAAGTCGTGAACGTGAACGACGAAATTGACATTGTCATTCTTGAAATTGACAAGCAGAAGTTGGAGATCAGCCTGGGCATGAAGCAGACCGAGGTCAATCCTTGGGAACTTGTCGCCGAGAAATATCCAAACGGAACCATCATTGAAGGCAAGATCCGCAACTTGGCCAACTACGGCGCATTTGTTGAGATTGAGCCTGGAATTGACGGTCTTTTGCATGTCAGCGACATCAGCTGGACCAAGAAAGTTGCGCATCCAAACGAGATTTACAAGAAGGGCGACAGCGTGAAGTGCGTTGTGCTTGATGTGGATCGCGACAAGCAGCGCGTTGGCTTGGGCACCAAGCAATTGTCTGAAGATCCGTGGGTGGAAGCAATTCCAAGCGCGTATCGCCCAGGCATGATCGTCAAGGGAACCATCACCAAGATCACCAACTTCGGCGTGTTTGTTGAGCTTGAAGAAGGTCTGGAAGGCTTGCTGCACATCAGCGAACTTTCTGATCAGAAGGTGGAAAATCCGCTGGACGTTGTGAAGCCAGGACAAGAAGTGGACGTGAAGATTCTTCGCGTTGACACTTCCGATCGCAAGATTGGTCTGAGCTTGAAGCGCGCTCAATGGGGCGCGGGCATTGATCCAGACATGCGTGCGGATATTGCGGCGGATGCGGCGGTTCGTGAACGTCCAACCCGCGGCGGTATGGATGATCACGGCGCGCTTGGCACCGACAAGATCAGTTTCTAAGTTTCACAGTTTGTAAAAATCAAACGACCGCGGTTTCAAAGCCGCGGTCGTTTTCTTTTTCACGAGGGGAACCGCTTCGCATGCAAAGCGATCGTGAGTTGCGCATCCGTGACCGATTCTCAGCACAAGGCGATGAAGCCAACAAGGACAAGCAACATCATCCGTTTCAGATGCGCGCGTTGAACATTGTTTTGGCGGAAATAGTTCATGGTCAAGTCTGGCAATGCTTAGTCGGAGCCGCTTGAATGAAATACGTCAATTCAAACGGCTCCGCTACATTGGTCACCATGACGCCGTTTCGCATTGTGTCCAGACAAATCTTCTTTCTATGCGCCATTTTCATCACGGCCGTCACGGTTATCACGCCCGCGCAGGCGGATCTTTGTTCCACCGCCGACGCGCGGACGCTCTTTCAAGCGTCGCGCAAGTGGCTTGACCAGCAAAGTTTCAAGACACCATTTGATGCCGCCGCGCCAGATTTTTCCAAAGATGTTGCGCTGTCACCAACATTTTCCACCACGGCCGCGGGTGTTGTATTGCGATTGAATGGCCGGCCTGTTGGTCAGGCGTGGGTGAAACAAAATCCAGATAGTTCACTGTGTCTTGCGGCGGCGCTGTTGAAAGCGTTGCGTCAGGCCAACAACGATCGTGTTCTTTCCGCGCTTCCAGCGGACCTGCGCGCCAACGCTCCGCAAGAACTCGCGTTGGAAATTGAGCTTGTCGGGGACACGCGTCCATTGCCTGGAGATCGCCTTGATGTGCTTGCGTCAAAGATTGACAATGCTCGCCAAGCCATGGCCATTCGCGCCGGTGATC
>SERZ01001085.1_pt1 | contig 16297 bp, 6 predicted proteins | sample 3171461 | NCBI WGS metagenome assembly SERZ01 (sample SAMN06051861, study PRJNA518727) | freshwater metagenome | biome: subpolar coniferous forest; feature: holomictic lake; material: water; isolation source: holomictic Lake 227, 6 m depth | place: Canada: near Kenora, Ontario | collected 2013-06-25... | reverse complement strand
GGAGGGCGAGGCACCTGCCGCGCCGTAGCCTTCCTGTCCGCCGTAGCTTTAGCGGAGGAGGAGGCGTAGGCGGGTCTCGCCGAGCCGCAGAGGGTTTCGCGTATTTCGGATGCTAAAAATTATTTTGACCGGGTGATCCGCCTTCGCGAATACGGCTACGGCGGACTGGCTGGTTGACTGGATTGACTGAGTGAGCGTGTTGACCGGCTTGACTATGCTGACCGGCTTGATAAGTTTTACTTTAGCACTTCCCAACTTACTGACACTTTCCAACTAGCTGGCACTTACTGACACTTCCAGACTTATTGACACTTACTGACACTTCCTCCGTGTAGTAATTTTTACTACAAGACAGGTCGCAAAGACTCTGGTAGAGTTAACACCATAAATAGCGATAGTGTGGCTCAAGGTGGCTGTAAAAATACGAAGTCGGAGGTTTGATATGAGACATTCAGGATGGATGGTTGTGATGGTGAGTGTGGTGTCTGTGATGACCGTTTATGGTGTGGATATAACGTGGCAGGGCACAAATAACGCGAGTTGGACGGCAAGCACGAACTGGGTCGGAGGTGTCGTTCCGGCCAATAACGCAACCGACGACAGGGCGGTGTTTGCGGTTGGAACCGGCGGCGCATCAGTCAAGGTGGATGCGACGCGCTCCGTCGCGGGGCTCGTCATCCAGCGGGATACTTCTTTCAACGGTTCATCAACGCTGACCCTTAGTCCTACAGGGGTCGTTGTCAGTGCGGGGTGTTCGGTCATGTTTAATAACCCAATAAGCAGTGGGACTTACTCCTTGGATACTGGGTCAATTCTCACGTTCTCAAATACTGTTAACTATACCGGGAACTTTTTCCTGACCAACGCTACGATCAACTTCACAACAAGAATAACCTATAACAATGGTGGCACGTTCAATGGCTCTGGTGTGGTCAACTATGCGTCAACGTACACCAATACCCAAAACTTGCGCCTTACTTTTAAAGATACCGTGGGGCTTGCAATTAAGAGCGAGGCTTGGGATCCGGTTAACAATAACGACATGATGTTGCGCTTTCAGGGAGGGCCCAGCACGCTGAGCCTCGAAAAAGATTTCAATTTTACCGTCTCCGACAGCACGGTAATCGGTGGCACGAAGGGGCCGCTCCAATTGTGGAATTCCTCAACTACGACGGTGTCCGGCCCGCACACGCTGACAATAAGCCAGCTGACTATAAACGACGGGACTAATCCCACACTCCTGCTCGACGGTGCGACCCTCACGATTGGTGACGGGGGCGGAGTTGCGGAGGGTGTTTACTGTATCGGTGGCGGGGGTAGTGTGTCTGACTTCAATTCTGGCGGTGCGTTTAAGATCGCGGCGACGGCCAATGGCGGGACGTTGCGCGTGAATACTAGCCCGTGGGGTTCGAACTTTAACTCGAGCGGTGGCGGCATTGGCGCGAAAATCAGCGTGCTCACAAACGCCGCATTGATCTGCAACTGCACGTGGACAAATCGGATTCTCAAGGGAACTGGATCGAAAGCAGGCCTGACGGTGACTGAGGGCGCGACCTTAGGCGGAACAGGCATCTTCGCCATGGCAAGCTCGACGAATGGTTACATGTATACCGATGTCAGCGGGAGGGTAGCGCCCGGCGACAACGGTATCGGCATACTCACGGTTGCCTGCACCAATTTCACGTGGAACAGCGTCAGCACGAATGGCTCGAAATGGGTCTGGGATCTGGGGCCTAACAATGCGGCTGACAAGCTTCTCATCGACGGCAACTTCAAAAAGGGAAGCGCCGGTGCTGGCAAGTTCTTCTTTGATCTGCAAAACGTCACGTCGTCGGGCAGTTTTGTGTTGGTCGAGTGGACAGACACCACGACGTTCATTGCTTCCGATTTCGCTGTTTTGAATGGAACTGGTCGCGATACGTTCACCATCAGCGGCAAGCAGTTGCTCCTGACCGTACCGCCGAAAGGCACGATGATCCGAATATTCTGAGAAGAACTTCCGCCCGGGGGGGTACTGGAAAATAAACGAGGGAGCAATTTGGAGAAGTGTGTTAATGTGTTATTGTGTTAATGTGTTAGTTGAAGAATTGAGCGCTTTTTAGCATCCGAAATACGCGAAACACACAGCGACTCAACGAGATCCGGTCCGGCAGCTGCCGGACCGGATCCTGCCTTTTGGCGAGGACGTGGGACATGGGACTTGGGACTTGCAGGAACAGTCTCGCTTTCGTACGAGCGACTCAATCGGTCAACTTTGTCAATGCGGTCAGTCGCTCAATCGGTCAACCGGATTGACACGTTTCACTTTAGCACTTCCAGACTTACTGACACTTCTCCCTGTAGTAATTTTTACGACAAGACAGGGTGGGTGCATTGTGTTAAAATTTGATCACTAATGAGTATTGGGGGAATTTAAAATGAGACTGACGGTTTATTTGTTAAGTGTTTTGGCGACGGCTCCGTTCATCGGCTCCGCGCTTGATTCGGATGTATCATTTCAGAAGGCGAAAGAACTGGCGCTTTGGTACGACAAGCCGGCTGCTGGTTGGGAGAAGGCGTTGCCCGTCGGGAACGGCTCGCTCGGCGGCATGATCTTTGGCGGGATCGAAAAGGAACAGATCCAGTTCAATGAACAAACCCTCTGGGATTCTGACGAAATTCAGATGGGGGGCAGCTACCAGCCGTTCGGCGAACTCTTCATCGATCTCCCCAGCACCAATGCCATCGGCTATCGTCGCGAGTTGAGCCTCGACAATGCGGTTCACCGCGTCAGCTACACCTCTGGCGGCATCCATTATGTGCGCGAGGTTTTCTCGAGCTACCCGGACCACGTCATGGTGATCCGGATCACGGCGGATAAGGCCGGCTCCATCACTGCCACCGTCAGACTCACCGATGCTCACAATGGAGCCATCGTCGCCGGAGGCAAGACGATCACCTCCACGGGCAAACTCGAAAACGGCCTTGCCTACGAGGCCCGGGTGCAGGCTGTGAACGATCAGGGCCAACTTCGCGTAGACGGGCAGGATCTTAAGGTGGCTGGAGCTGATAGTCTCACCCTCTTTCTTGTCGCGGGAACCTCGTTTGTCAATAGCCCGGAGAAGGGATGGCGTGGCGAAAAGCCGTCGGCAAAACTCGAACAGCTTCTCGCCGCCGCCTCGAAGAAATCGTACGAGCAACTTAAATCTGCCCATATCGCGGATTACAAAAATCTTTTCACCCGCGTCTGTCTGGAGCTGCCGTCCTCGTTGACCAACCAGCCCACGAATGTGCGCCTGGACGCATACGGGAAAGGCGCGAAAGATCCGGGCTTTGATGCGCTCGTGTTCCAGTATGGCCGGTATTTGCTCATCAGCAGCTCCCGTCCGGGTGGCTTGCCTGCCACCCTCCAGGGGATTTGGAACAAGGATCTCAAGCCCCGCTGGTTTAGCGCCTATACCACGGATATCAACATCCAGATGAATTATTGGCTGGCTGAAACCGCCAACCTCGCCGAGTGCATGGAGCCGTATATTGTCTGGCTCAATAACTTCGCCACTGTTCGGAAAAAGAATGGCATTCCAATACTCGCCGCGAAACGTGGCTGGATCTGTTACGTGACGAGCAACGCGATGGGCGGCGGCTCGAAGTGGGGGATCAACCGCCCGGGCAGCGCCTGGTTGACCCAGCACCTCTGGACGCGCTATGCCTTCGGCGGAGATAAAACATTTTTAAAAACCAATGCCTATCCGGCCTTGAAAGAGCTGTGCGAATACTGGGAGGACTATCTCGTCACCGCACCCGATGGAACGCTGATCACCCCGACAGGCTGGTCGCCAGAACACGGGCCGGGCAAAAGGCGGGATGGCACAATCGGGTTCACCGAAGGCTATGTCCCCACGCAGCCCGGAGCCTCGTATGATCAGCAAATCGTCTGGGATCTCTTTACGAATTATATCGAAGCTTCCGAGGAACTCGGCTTGGATCCCGAATACCGCGCCAAGATATCCGCTCTTCGCACCAAGCTGCATGGTCCGAAAATTGGCAAATGGGGGCAGCTTCAGGAATGGATGGAAGATCTTGACCAGACCACTGACCAGCACCGCCATGTTTCCCATCTGTTTGCGGTTTATCCCGGCCGACAGATTGACCCGCTGTTCACGCCTGAACTCGCCAACGCGGTGAAGGTGTCGCTCACGGCGCGGGGAGATGACGGCACGGGTTGGAGCCGCGCATGGAAAGCCAACCTGTGGGCCCGTCTGCACGATGGAAACCGCGCCTACAAAATCTTATTTGGCCTGTTCAAGCCTCTGAGACCTAACCTCTTCAACACACACCCGCCCTTCCAGATCGACGGCAACTTTGGTTCCGCCGCCGCGATTGCCGAGATGCTCCTGCAAAGCCATGAGTGCCAGGAGGGCGTCTATGTGTTGGAGTTGCTCCCCGCGCTTCCGGACGTCTGGTCAGAGGGCAAGGTCAGCGGCCTCTGCGCTCGTGGCGGGTTCACTGTTGAGCTCGAATGGAAAAGCGGCAAACTCACCTCCGCCAAAATCACCTCCCGTCTCGGCGGCTCTTGCCGAGTCCGCTACGGATCGACCATCCGGGACGTGAAGATCGCCAAAGGCGAAACCATCACGATTGAAAAGTTCTGAAACTAAATCTGATGAAGAAAACACGTGTATGAATAAGTCACTGATTGTTTTCACCCTGGCACTATTATTAAACGGTTGGACGCGTCTATTCGCTGGATCGATGGAGGAGGATTTCAAGAGTCCTCCACTGAGCGCAGGCCCGTATGTCTGGTGGCATTGGATGGGCTCTAATATTAGCAAGGAGGGGATCACCAAGGATCTGGAATCGATGAAGGCGTCAGGCATCGGTGGCGCGACGATTTTTAATCTCTGCTCGGCAGTGATGGTCTCTAAGGCGCCGACAAAAAACCTGCCTTTCCCAGACATCACCTACCGCAGCCCGAAATGGTGGGAAATGGTGGAGTTTGCGACACGCGAGGCGCAGCGGCTGGGGCTCGAAGTTGGAATGCACAATTGTGTGGGATACTCGGCGACCGGTGGACCTTGGGTAACGCCGGAGCTTTCCATGCAGACAGTGGTTTTCAGCGTTACGCCTGTGGAGGGGGGAGCCACCTTCTCAGGGGTACTCCCAAAGCCGAAAGACACACTCGATTTTTATCGGGATATCGCCGTGCTCGCGGTGCCGGTTACCACGCCAGTCGATCCCAAGGCGATCCTCGACCTGAGCAAGCAGATGGATAAAGACGGGCTTCTGTCCTGGAACGCTCCGGACGGAAAATGGCGGATCTATCGCTTCGGTCACACCTCGACAGGAGCAAGACCCAATCCGGCCCCGGAAGAAGTCAAAGCGCTGGAAGTCGATAAGATGAGCGCCAGCGCATCGAAGTTCCATTATGAGCAGGTGATTAATCCCCTGCGCGAGCATCTGGGTGACGCCATGGGCAAGACATTCAGGCATCTGACGTTGGACAGTTATGAGGCAGGAAACCAGGACTGGACACCTCTCTTTCGCGAGGAGTTTCTCAAGCGAAAGGGCTATGATCCCGTGCCGTGGTTGCCGTTGCTGGATGAAATAATTGTGGTCGAAAACGAAAAGAAGAAAAGAGTTCCCGTGCTCACCCTAGGCTCGCCCAAACAGCACACACGCTTCCTTTGGGATCGCAACGACGTGATTGTCCAGCTCTACCAGCAGAATAACTTTGAGCAAGGGGCAAGCATCATGCATGAAGCGGGGCTGATGATGCAGTTTGAGCCCTACGGCGGACCTATCGACACCATTGCCGCGGCGACCGTGCCGGATATTCCGATGGGTGAATTCTGGACCGGAAAGAGGCGTGGCATTAAACTACCTATTGTTGCATCCGCGCGTGCAATGGATCGGAAGGTCGTCGGAGCGGAGGCGCTGACCGGCTGGGTGACTGTTAGTAAATTCAGCGAAGACCCCGCCTTCTTGAAGATCTTCGGCGACGCAGCCTATGCCAGCGGCGTCACCCGTTTGGTTCTCCACCACTGGGTGCACCAGCCTTTTGGAGACGCCTTCAAACCGGGGATGGGGATGGGGTGGTGGGGCACCCATTTTGGCCGCAACCAGACGTGGGCCGAACTTGGCAAAGCCTATTTCAAGTACTTAGCCCGCACGCAGTCGCTCCTCCAACGCGGCCAGGGTGTGGGTGACTTCCTGACGATGGATCATGCGTGCCCTGATGCCGACGCCATCCCGCGTGCAATGCTCTTGCGCGGTGATGTGCGCGTGGAGAACAAGCAGATTGTCCTCCCCAGCGGGCGTCGCTATGCGTTTCTGGCGTTGACTGGGAATACCATGCTCCCGGAAGTGGCGCGTAAGCTCAAGGAACTCGTGAACCAGGGCGCGACCATTGTCGGCGTTAAACCGACGCAGTCGCCCAGCCTTTCAGGCTATCCCGCTTGCGATGAGGAGGTGCGCAACATCGGCAAGGAGCTTTGGGGGAATACCGATGGCCGCACAAAACTCGAAAACAGCGTGGGGTTGGGCAAGGTCTTTGCTGGAAGCCCCGCGCAGCTCATGGAAAAGATCGGCCTCACGCCGCCTGTCATCAGCAAATCTGATCCGAAGACCTTTTTCACAGCGGCTCGCAAGGATGGCGAAACAGATCTGTTCTTTATCGCCAACGGCAGCGACGCTCCGTGTGATGTCACGCCCTCCTTTCGGGTGAAGGGAAAGCTGCCGGAAATCTGGCAGGCCGAGGATGGCTCGCACGCTCCGGCTCCGCTCTGGCGCGAGGCCGACGGACGCACCGAGGTGCCCTTGCGCCTGCGCGGCAAGGAATCCCTCTTCGTGATCTTCCGCGCTCCTGCTCCGGCAGGCGACCATCCTGTAAGCGTGGAGCCGGCGCAGGGGACGACTAATTCTCCCGCGTGGAGCCGGTCGACCAATGAGAACGGGCAACCCGCTCTCCTCTCCTCTGTCAGCATGGTCGGGGAAGTTGTCTATGCATCAGGCAAGCGGGTTCCCCTCTCGGTTAAAGCTCCGCCCTCCCTGGCCGTGCAGGGCGCATGGGATGTCTCCTTCTCCCCCGGGATGGGCGCACCGGAAAAGATCGCTTTTGCGGAACTCCAGTCGTGGAGCGAAAACAGCAATCCTGCGATCAAGTATTTCTCCGGCACAGCGACCTATCGTAAAACCATCAACGTTCCGGCCGATCTTATGGGCAACGGCAAGCGCCTGATCCTCGATCTCGGCACGGTGAGCAACCTGGCCTCGGTGAAGATCAACGGGATCGATCTTGGGGTCGGCTGGTATGCTCCCTTCCGGTTCGATGCCACCTCCGCCCTCAAGCCTGGAGAAAACACCCTGGAGATCGATGTGGCGAATACCTGGGCGAATCGATTGATTGGCGACGAACAGGAGCCGTGCGATGTCGAATGGGGCAATCAGGCATCATTCGGGTCGGACAAGATGCTCGGGCGTCCCCTGGTGTCCTACCCTGACTGGTTCGTCAAAGGCCAGCCCCGTCCCTCGCAGGGCTGCAAAGCCTTTGTGACGTATAACTATTTTACCAAGGATTCGCCGCTGCTGCCCGCCGGACTCCTCGGTCCGGTCAAAATCATCTCTGCCCAAACCATTGCTCTTGGAAAATAAACAACAGTCTCGTTTTCGTACTAGCGACTCAATCGGTCAACCTTGTCAATGCGGTCAGTCGCTCAATCAGTCAATCGGTCAATCAGTCAATCCGTCACAAACAGAGCTAGCGCGTAGCGCGTAAGGTAGGGCGAACCGTCTCGGTGAGCCGCAGAGGTTTTCGCGCCTGCCCGCCGTTTTATCCGCCGTAGGCATCGCGAAGGCGGAAGTCGTATTCGCGTAGGCGGGTATTTCTGATGCTAAAAATTATTTTGACCGGCTTGACACGTTTCACTTTAGCACTTTCAGACTTACTGACACTTCCCGACTTACTGACACTCCTGCCTGTAGTAATTTTTACGACAAGACGGAGCGGGTGCATTATGTTAAACTGTAAACTCAAATGAGATTAGAGGAATGTAACATGAGACTGACGATTTATTTGTTAAGCGTTTTGGCAACGGTTTCGCTCATTGGTGCGAAGGCTGATGAAAATGTTGTTTCTTTGGGGGCCAAGACACGGTCAGAAAGTCCTTGGAACGAGGCGATCTGGGGAGAGCCCTCTGGCGAACCGACAACCGGAAAAACGTATCGTCTGAGCGGAGGTCAGAAAATCATTGGCGGTGGCGTTGCAGGCGATTTCAAGGGGGCGGCGTTGAAGCTGGATTATGTTTCGACGGCTGTACATTTGCGGGGGTCTGCGTCAGTCAATCTGTTGGGCGCCCGATACGGGGGAACGGTCCGTGCGTGGGCTGCGGGCCCGGTTGAACTGAGCGGGACCGCGGATGTTCCGAACGCGGAAGACAATTTGACGCTGGCGGTATGGGATGGTTCGATGACGGTGCGCAGTAAGTTGGCGGGTTGCGGTACGGTGAACATTACTGCAGTCGTGCCCGGGCCTTTCACTTTTGCCGGTGACGCCTCCGCGTTCACTGGAACGATTTGCTTGCTTGCGTCCGATAAGGCCGCAGACTACTCGGCGTTATTTAATTCCAGTGCTCCCAAAGGGCGGCTGGCACTTGTGACGCCTGAACAGGGGAAAGGCAGAGCCGTTTTTCAATTGAAGGGGACTGCCCGATTTGCCGTGATCACAGTTCCGCGTTCCGGAGGGGGCGTCCTGTTCCTGCCCAACGGGCGCTATGGCTATGGCGAACTGAAGACAGCAGGTGCCGATATGGCGTGTTTTGCGGATGCAGGCGGGACGCTTGAGGTGCTGGGCATGGAAACCAACCTTTCCCTCCAGACGGCCCTGCTGTTGCCAGGGAACGCGGACAACACGGTTTCCCTTGCAGGCAAATGGCGGTTCGCCTTGGATCCGAACGATACCGGCGTGCAAGAAAAATGGCAGGGCAAGACGCTGGCCGAACGCATCCGACTGCCCGGCATCCTGCAAGCGCAAGGCTTTGGCAACACGGTCAGCACCAATACGCCGTGGATCTCAGGACTCAACGATCCCAATTGGCAGGACCGGGCAGCCTTCAAGCCTTTCTTCAATGCCAAAGATGTGAAGATCCCTTACTTTTCCCAGCCGCCCCTTCACTATGTGGGTGCGGCGTGGTATCAGCGTGACATCGATGTGCCCTCGTCCTGGTCAGGCCGGCAGGTGGCCTTGGTACTGGAGCTTCCCCACTGGCAGACCGATGTCTGGGTCGACGGTCAGGCGGCCGGCTTCAACAAAGCGTTGGAGGCTCCGCATCTCTACGCCTTGGGCGCAGTGCCGCCCGGGCGTCACGTGCTGACCATCCGCGTGGACAATCGCAAGATAGTCCCGATAGGTGATGATTCCCACACCATCTCCGACCAACTGGGCGGAACCTGGAACGGCATTGTCGGGCGCATTGAACTGCAAGCCGTGCCTGCTGTTAGCTTTGACACGGTGAAGGTCTATCCACGTGCCGCAGAGAAAATAGTTCGCGTGGTTGCGACGCTCCGCAACGCCTCAGGTGCCGCTGGCCGGGGCGAAGTGACAGCCAAGGCATTTTTGCGTGGCACCTCGACAACTGTTGCCAGCAAGACCGTGACAGCGGCTTGGACGCAAGAGGGCGCCGTTGTCGAGTTCGACCTGCCGCTGGGGCAGGAAGCCCGTTTGTGGGACGAGTTCAATCCCAGCCTTTATGACGTGAGTCTGGAATTGAAGGACGCGGCTGGCACAATGGATCGGCGGACGGCCACCTTCGGTCTGCGGGACTTCAGTACGTGCGGCACGCGCTTTGCCATCAATGGCCGCCCCTTTGCTTTTCGCGGCACGCATTTCGGTGGCGACTTTGCCCTCACCGGCCATCCCGCCATGGATGTGGATTCCTGGAAACGGATATTCAGCGTCTGCAAAAGTTATGGCCTTAATGCGATGCGCTTCCATTCGTGGTGTCCTCCAGAGGCGGCCTTTGCCGCAGCCGACGAACTCGGCTTCTACCTCCAACCTGAGTGCGGGAGCTGGAGCGGATTTGCTCCGGGAAGTTTCACCGAACAATTCATCTACGAAGAGGCGATGCGTATTCTGTCCGCCTACGGCAATCATCCCTCGTTCGTGATGCTCTGCCATGGCAACGAGCCCTGGGGTCAGGACAAGGACAAGGTTTTGTTCCGTTGGGTGGAACATTTCAAGAAACAGGATCCGCGGCGGCTGTACGCGGCCAAGACCGGGATCGATCCGTGGGCGGGCGATCCATCCGATTACATGACGCTTATGTATGGGGCCAACAGGACCTACATGAGGGCAGGCAGTGGCTGGTTTGGCAAGGACTATCGCAAAGGGCTGGAGGGGATCGCGGTTCCAGTCATGTCCCACGAGATCGGCGAGTGGTTCGCCTTGCCTGACTTTGACGCGCTCATCGCCTCCATGACCGGCTATATGCGCCCTGGGAACATCGAGGCTTTCCGGGACATCTGGAAACGCACAGGAATGTTAAAGTATAACAAGGCTTTCGTGCAGGCCAGCGGACGCTTCCAGACGCTCTGCTACAAAGAGGAGATCGAGGCCAACCGTCGAACCCCGGGAATCGGCGGCTTCCAATTGTTGGACCTGCGCGACTACTTGGGTCAAGGCACGGCTCTGGTGGGCGTGGTGGATCCGTTGTGGAATTCCAAGAGTTATGTGACACCCAAGGAATACAGCCGCTTCTGCGGCACCACCGCGCCGCTGGCGCGAATGACACAACTGGTCTATCGCACCAGCGCAAAACTTAACATCCCAGTTGAGATTGCCCATGAGGGACCAGCGCCACTGATGGATGCCAAGCCCCAGTGGAAGGTTCTGGATGCCGCTGGAAAGGTTATGGCGCATGGGTTATTCCCGGTCACGCAAATCGCCACCGGCACAAACACGCTGTTGGGAATTGTGGAGGGGGACATGGCCACCTGGCCGGCTCCGGCGCGCTACAAACTTGTGGTCGGCTTAGCAAAAACCGAGGTTGAGAACGACTGGAACTTCTGGCTCTATCCAGATCAGGTCTCGAACACAGTTCCTGCCGATGTGCTGGTCACGCGAGACTTTGACGAGGCTGAAGCCCGCCTGTCCGCTGGCGGCAACGTGCTGTTCCTGCCCCGCCTGACCGACTTGGAATGGGCCAGCCCCATGACCCGCGACACCCCGGTCTTCTGGACTGATCTGCTCGCCTGCCAGTGGAGTCGCTTCATGGGCATCTGGTGCGATCCAAAGCATCCGGCCTTGGCGGAGTTCCCGACCGACAGCCACTATGACTGGCAATGGCGGGAACTGATTGAGCGCGGCCGTTGCAGGGCCATGCGCATCACGCATCTGAATCCGAAACTTGAACCGATCGTCCATGTCGTCGACCAACTCTCTTACGGCCAGAAACTGGCGATGGTCTTTGAATGCCGGGTCGGCTCCGGACGCCTGTTAGTCTGCTCCGCCGACGTGGAGAGCCAACTTGAAAAGAGAACCGTTGCTCGGCAACTGCGCCAGTCACTACTGGACTATGCCGCCAGCCAAGCGTTCAAGCCGTCTGTATCGCTCACCGCGGCCGATCTTCGCACGCTGCTCCTGGACAATCTGGCCATGAGAAAACTGGGGGGCAGTGCGAAGGGCGATGGGCAGATATCGAACAAGCCGGCCAGCGCCGCGATCGACGGCGATCCCAACACCAGTTGGCAGAGCGGACACGGAGGAACAGGGAAGTATCCCCACTGGCTGGAAGTGGAGTTCCCCAGTCTGGTTGATATTGAGGGTCTGGTCTATCTGCCGCAACAGTACAACCGTTTGATGGAAGGCGGCATTCGGGGTTATTGCGTTGAGGTCAGCCGTGATGGCACACAATGGACTGTGGTGGCGCAGGGCGAGTGGCCTGCGTCGTTCGCTCCGCAAACGATTCGCTTTCCAACGAAACAGACCGTGCGTAAAATGAGACTCACGTCGCTCTCTGGCGTGGGAGACGACACTGTCATGAGCGTGGCGGAACTGACACCTCTTTATGCCGGGCCCAAACTTCCGCCTGCGAAGGACGGGAAAGTTGAATACAAGAAAGTACGCACATCCACCGAGCAGGTGGTGGAGCCAGAGGAGATGGAGTCTCCGGCGGAGGCCAAAACACAACCGAACGTGGTGATCATTCTGTCCGATGACCTCGGTTTTGCCGACGTGGGTTTCAACGGCTGCAAAGATGTCGCCACGCCGCACATTGATTCTCTCGCGGCCAACGGCGTCCGGTTCACTCAGGGCTATGTCTCCGCGCCGCTTTGCAGCCCTTCCCGCGCCGGGCTGATGACGGGCCGCCACCAGCAACGCTGGGGGCATGATGACAACTACAATGCCGTCGATTTGCCGCTGGCCGAAGCCACCGTGGGAGACCGGATGAAGGCGCTGGGCTACGTCACTGGCATGATTGGCAAATGGCATCTGCGCGGAACGGATCGGAAGGCGGCGTTTCTGCCCACACTGCGCGGCTTTGACGAGGTGTTCCACCCTGACGGCAACGCGTTTTACTACGCCGCGCCCGTGCTCGACTCCCGGCTTTCGCGGACGGCCTTCCAGCCGGCAAAGGACAAGGCGGCTTACACGACCGAGCTGAACTCGGCACGCGCCGTGGAATTCATCAGCCAGCACAAGGCCGCCCCGTTCTGCCTCTATCTGGCGTTCAACAATGTCCACGGGCCGCTGGAGGTCCCGCAGAAATACATCGACCTCATCACCGCTCCCGTCGCCAACCCGGATCGGAGAAAAATGGCCGCGATGGTGCTGGCGCTGGATGACGCGGTCGGCGAAGTGCTGAAGGCCCTGCGGAAAAACAGTCTGGAAGATAACACGCTGGTGTTCTTCCTGAATGACAATGGTGGCGTGCTCATGTCCGGGAATCCGGTGTCCGATAACACGCCCTTCAGCGGCGGCAAGAGCACGGTGAAGGAAGGCGGCTTCCACGTTCCGTTCGTGTTGCAGTGGAAGGCGAAGTTCCCGCAGGCGCGCACCTACGACCTGCCCGTGAGTTCGCTCGACGTGCTGCCGACGATTGTCTCGGCCTGCGGCGGCACAGTCAAGCCGGAGTGGAATTTGGATGGTGTTGATTTGCTGCCGTTCCTCGAAGGGCAGGCCAGCGGTCAGCCGCACCGCGTATTGTGCTGGCGCCAGAACGACCGGTGCGCGATCCGCAAGGGCGACTGGAAGCTTGAACGCGCCTCCGAGGGTTCGCGATGGGAACTGTACAACCTCAAAGCGGATGTCGGCGAAAGAAACAACCTCGCCAAGGCGGAGCCTGAAAAAGTTGCGGAGTTGAAAGCTGAATGGGAGATGTGGAATGCCCAGATGGCGCCACCTCAGGAATCGATTCAGCCCGGTAAAGTCAAACACAAGGAGGAGTGAGGCTCATGCAAACTACGTCATACACACTCGGCATTTTCGCTGCGGCCGTTCTGCAAATCATGACTGCGTCCGCGGCGGAGCCGGAGGTCCAGGCGAAGGCGCTGAAATACCGCATCGTTTCCTTCAACGAGGCGCGTCTGGTTGACAAGGAACTCATCAGACAGGCGGCTGATTTGGGGTATAACGGCGTCATGATTCAGATGGCGGGCTCGAATCTAAAGAGGGTCAAGGAACTTATTGAGTGCGACAAAAAGGAGGGAATTTTCGATTTCTGCCATCAGCGCGGGATGAAGGTGACCGTCTGGGTGCGTGAACTGATGGACATGCCGAAGGAAAAGAGCCCTGGCGCTCTGGGGTCGGTGACGCTTGAGAACCAGAAGCTCTGGGATTATCTCGCCGAGCGTTACGAATGGATGCTAAAAGAGGCGCTTCCGAAAGCCGACGGCCTGGTTCTGACCGTTGTGGAATCGCAGATAAAAGTCACCGATGCCGCGCTGATGAACAAGCTGACGGACGTGATCCACCAAAAGTGCCGCAAATACGGCAAAACGCTCATCGTCCGCACCTTTGTCTGGCATCCCGAGGAACTCGAGGGCGTCATGGGAGCGGTCGCCAAGATGCCGGAGGAAACGGTGATCATGTCGAAGGTGGTGCCGCAGGACTGGCAGATGCGCGGGATCGACGCGATGGAGATCGGGCGGGTGGGCAACCGCGAACAGATCGTCGAGTATGATGTGGCGGGCGAATATTTCTTGCGCGACAACGTGGCCAACTGTTTTCCGGACGTGCTCAAGCGCCAGTTCGATTACGGCATCGCACACGGAGTCGACGGGATTTGCGTCCGCATCGACCGCCGTGGTGCTTCGGTTCTCCACGGTCCGCAGGAGGTGAACCTCTGGGCCTTGGGGATGTTTGCCACGGGTAAGAGCATGACCGTGGATGAGGTGTGGTCCGCCTGGGCCGAGGCTCGGTACGGACAGGCGGCGGCCCCGGGGGTCGTCCGGGCTTTGAAACCGACCGGCGCGGTGGTTGCCGAGATGTTGAGCGTCGGGCCTTTCACCGTTGGCGACACGCGGGGGTTCCCGCCGCGACCTGACGAGAACTATCTCAACCAGAACTGGCAGAACTGGCGCTGGGATGCGAGTCTGCTCCCGCAGAAGGTCAAGGTTGAGGAGGGGGACCCTGCCTTTACAAGAGAAGTTGAAGACCAGAAGAGTAAAGCCGCGAACCTGGCCAGGCAAGCGCTCGAGGACCTTGCCAAGGTTGAGGACAAACTCGATCCGGCGGACTATCAGATTCTCCACACCAAGCTGCTCACGAACGCCATCCAGTTAGAGTTCCGGTCGGCGATGACCCTGGTCATTCTGCGTATCAACCGGCTGCTCCGCACCCACGATGCCAACGAAAAGGCGGTACTGCTCAGCGCGCTTGCCAAGGACTTGCAGACCATCCGGAGCGTGGCGCAGCGGGACTATGGTACGCCGGTTGAAATCGAAAAGTTTGGCCGGAAGTGGAAGGTCGGCGTCCCGCAGGGACTGAACGTGAAAAAAATGAACGAGTGGGTAGAAAAGACCCAAAACTATATTTCAGAAAAAGGAACCGTCGCCCTCACTCAACGAAATGTTGAATGACAGGAGTCATATATAGTTAATGCGCTACACACCTTCGCTGCCTTCACCGCTCTGCTGTTGTCACCGCTGGCTGCGCTGCATGCTGCGGAAGGGCCGCTGCCCGCCAGCCAATTTCGCATTGACCGGCAAGCGCTGGTGACGCGGCATAACATCGAGCTGAATGACGTGGGCCATCGGCTTGCCATCGGTAATGGCGAGTTCTGTTTTGGCGCCGACGGCACCGGGCTCCAGACGTTCACCGGCAACACCATGTCGCACTGGGCCTGGCATTCGTTTCCTCTGCCGGAAGGCTGGACCAAGGAGAGGGTGCCGCCGACGGGGACGTTTCAGAAGGGGCGGAATACCGGGGCTGACATTTTTCCGAAAGACAAAGAGGGGCTTCGAACATGGATGTTCGATAATCCTCATAAGATCAACCTCGGACGAATACGTTTGAGCCGGAGCAATGGGGTGGATCTGGCGAAGACAGATATTACCGATTTATCAAGGACGCTGGACTTGTGGTCGGGAAGGCAAACGAGCAGTTACAAGGTTGATGGACAAGCGGTCCGGGTGGAAACGTGTGTACATCCGGCGGTGGATATGGTGGCGGTTCGGATTGAGTCGTCGCTGCTGGAGAAGGGTGAGCTTGAGGTGATCGTGGATTTTCCAGGCCCGACTTCGAAGGGTAAGGAGCCTTGGGTTGGCGATTTCAAGACTGTCACAGGCCATCAGACGGCGCTTGCGCGAAAAGGAGAGAGCCGGGCTGATTTCAAAAGGACCTTGGATGAAACATCGTATTCGGTCGGTCTCGAATGGTCGAAGGGTGTCAGTCTTGTCGAGCGCGGCAGCCATGCGTTCAGTATCGTTTCCAGGGATGTCAAGGTGCTGGAATTCTGCTGTGCCTTCTCGGCTTTGCCGGGCGGTGAGTCCCTGCCTTCTTTTGAGGTGACGAGAGCTGCGGCTGCGAAGCGGTGGGAGACATTCTGGAAATCCGGCGGGGCCATCGATTTGTCGCAGAGCAAGGATCCCCGCTGGAAAGAGTTGGAGCGGCGGATTGTGCTGTCGCAGTACCAGATGGCGGCGCAATCGGCGGGGGAGTGGCCGTCGGCTGAGATCGGACTGATGGCGCTGGACGGCTGGCGGAGCCAGTTTCACATGGAGATGGTGTGGTGGCATTTGGCGCACTATGCACTCTGGGATCGATGGGAGATGGCCGATAAGGCGCTCGGGTGCTATAAAAGGTTTACCCCGGCCGCGCGTGAGT
>SERZ01001084.1_pt1 | contig 16321 bp, 15 predicted proteins | sample 3171461 | NCBI WGS metagenome assembly SERZ01 (sample SAMN06051861, study PRJNA518727) | freshwater metagenome | biome: subpolar coniferous forest; feature: holomictic lake; material: water; isolation source: holomictic Lake 227, 6 m depth | place: Canada: near Kenora, Ontario | collected... | reverse complement strand
AGGCAACCATCAGGTTCTTACCCAGAGCCAGTTCGCCTTGATGCGTTGCTGGACCGTCTGCAAGGACTTCGCCCTTCTTGACGTTCTGGCCAACCTTGACGATAGGCTTCTGATTGAAACACGTGCCTGCATTGCAACGACGGAACTTCTGCAGCGCGTAACGCTGGATATCTTCTTCCGACTTCTTGCTCTTGGGCATTTTGCCATCTTCGGAAACAACAATTTCCGTTGCTGACGCATACGCAATAACACCCGCCTTCTCTGAAAGAACAGTCACACAGGAGTCAGAAGCGGAACGCTTCTCCAGACCTGTTGCGACATACGGACGTTCTGATCTCAACAGCGGGACAGCCTGTCGCATCATGTTTGCACCCATCAAAGCGCGGTTGGCATCATCGTGCTCAAGAAAAGGAATCAACCCTGCAGCAATCGATACAACCTGCATCGGCGAGACATCCATATACTGGACGCGCTTACTGTCAACGTCTTCGAATTCCGTTTTATACCGCGCAGTTACGCGAGGAGAAGCAAAGCTTCCGTCATCTTTAAGTTCAGAATTCGCCTGCGCAATAACAAAGTTTTCTTCCACGTCAGCAGACATGTACTGCACTTCATTTGTCACCTTGCCATTACGCACCACACGATACGGGCTTTCAATAAAGCCAAACGGATTAATGCGGGCATAAATACCAAGGGATGAAATCAAGCCAATGTTCGGACCTTCAGGCGTTTCAATCGGGCAGATACGTCCATAGTGGGAAGGATGTACGTCGCGCACTTCAAAACCTGCGCGTTCGCGGCTCAAACCACCTGGGCCGAGAGCTGAGAGACGACGCTTATGCGCCAAGCCTGACAACGGATTAGTCTGATCCATGAACTGTGAAAGCTGGCTTCGACCGAAGAAGTCTTGGACAACCGCCGACAAAGACTTACTATTCACCAGACGTGCTGGCGCCAAAACACCGCTCGCAGGATCAAACAAGGTCATACGCTCGCGAATGAGACGCTCTGTACGAGCGAGACCTACGCGGCACTGGTTTTCGAGCAATTCACCTGCTGTACGGATACGGCGATTACCCAGATGATCAATATCATCCACCTGTTCCTTGCCAACGTAAATACGCAACAACAACTTCAGCGATTCAACCACATCGATGCCGGATTCATCCAGCACGCGCAAGTCTTCCGAAACCTTTCCGGAAAGACCTAGACGCTGATTGATTTTATGACGCCCAACCTTACCTAAATCGTAACGGCGTGGTTCGAAGAAGAGACGCTTGATCAGCGTTTTTGCATTCGACGACGTCGCTGGATCCCCTGGACGTAGACGCTTATAAATATCCTTAAGCGCATCCTCTTCATTATGGATGCCTGCTTTTGCATCTTCGCGCAACGTTTTAATAAGCGTGCCTTCATCGACCGACACGTCAACAACCGACACCTTTGAAATCCCTGCGGCACGTATGGTTTCAAGAGCAGAAACAGTGACAGGATCCAAGCGTTTGGTAAGAATCTTCTTGGACTCCATGTCAATCACATCGTTCTTAAAGAGCAACATATCGATTTCATCCGTCGCATATGTCTTCTTCGTCTGAAGTTCCTTAAAGGTATAAAACTGCTTCAAAATTGCTTCATCCTGGCCATAACCGAGTGCACGCAAAAATGTCGTGACATAGAATTTGCGACGACGGCGGCGACGATCCATGTAGACCCACATGATGTCGCTCGAATCAAACTGGATTTCAATCCACGACCCGCGATCCGGGATCAGTCGGACGGAATACAGCGTTTGGCCATTCGGGTGGGTCGACTTCTCTGAACAGATGCCTGGCGAACGGTGCAACTGCGAGACTATCACGCGCTCCGCGCCATTGATGACAAACGCGCCATCCCGGGTCATCAGAGGAATTTCACCCATGTAGACATCTTCTTCGCGGACTTCATCACCGTCTTTCAAACGAAAGGTAGCGGTCAATGGAGCGGCAAATGTGGTGCCATCAGCCAAAGCTGTCAACATATCACACTTGGGAGGACCAATTTCGTACTTTACAAAGTCGAGGGTATATTTACCATCATAGCTATCAATTGGAAATACTTCACGAAAGATTGCCTGAAGACCTTTTTCTTCTCGCTTCAGGGGTGCAGTATCTTTCTGCAAAAAATCTTGATACGACTTTGTCTGAATCTCGATCAGATCTGGCGGCTGAATAACAGCTTTCAGCTTACCGAATACTTTACGATCAACCATTGCCTACCTCTGGGTTGGATGTTATTAAAAAATCACTGTCACTTAGAAATAACCGCACGTGCGTTTTACATCACTTGCCCACTGAATATCAGTCGCGCATCTTGGATCGTCGGTTGTGAATGGAAGTGTGGTAAGCAGCCACTTTTTTAACTATTTCACACTACGATTAATAATCCTGCGTCCTACCTATTCAGGTGCGTATTTTTTCTCGTTCTACAGTTGCGATCATGATGACTCATGGGCTTTAGAAATCGTAAAATGAAAATTAAAAAAGAAACTTTAACAGCCGCTTGACCGTTTCAGCTTTCCATTTTAATTTTCGATTTTAATTTCAACTCAAAGCTGTCAGAGTCATCCACTGGCAGCTTTGAGCGTATAATTTACTTTATTTCAACCTTGGCGCCAGCCTTCTCCAAGATATCCTTCATCTTGGCGGCTTCGTCCTTGCTCACGGCTGACTTGACCGTCTTCGGAGCACCTTCGACGAGATCCTTAGCGTCCTTCAATCCAAGACCTGTGATCGTGCGGACTTCCTTGATGACGCCAATCTTGTTCGCGCCAAATTCTACAAGAACCACATCGAACTCTGTCTTTTCTTCGACGACAGCAGCCACCGCGCCAGATGCAGGAGCAGCCGCAGCCACAGGAGCAGCCGCCGTTACGCCCCACTTTTCTTCGAGAGCCTTCACCAACTTGGAGATATCGAGAACCGACAGGTTACTCAGAAAATCAATGACTTCTTCGTTTGTCATTTGTACTTGTCCCTTTTTTTTTGTTGTGCAACCGCCTACGTTATTTCGCGCAGGCGGGGTTGCCGCAGACATCACTCCTCATAAAGGAATCGCGCTTTCTCGCGCAGAGGATTCAGCACTCGCTTACATCCCATGTCATGCAGCTTTTACGACACGTATTATGCCGCAGATCCATTCTTCTTGTCCTCATACGCCTTGAGAGCATAGAGCACGTTAAGCAGCGGTGCATTGAGCACACGCACAAAACTCGTTGCAGGAGCCAAGAGTGTGTTGAGCAACATCGCACGCATGACATCCTTCGAAGGCAACTTCGAGAGGGCTGTAACGTCCGCTCCGCTGAGAGCAGCCCGTTCAAGGCTTGCGCCCTTGACCGATGCGATATCATTCTTCTTGACGAACTCCGTTAGAATTTTAGCCACTTCAGCAACATCACCTTTGCCAGTGACAATCGCCGTAGGTCCCAAAAGCATCTTGGAGATGTCTTCCCACTCCAATTGCTTTACGACCTTTGCCAGATACGTATTTTTCACAACCATCGCGCGAGAATTCTGCTTCGCAAGTTCCTTGCGTAGCGTAGTGAGTTGCGTCACTTTCAAGCCGCCATAGTTGAGTACAAAACAGAAGTCCGATGACTTAACGCGATCGATGACCTCATTTAAAATAGAAATTTTTTCAATTCTCATGGTCAACTTCTCCTATTATTCCTTGACCAACACGCGGACGCCAACGCCCATCGTAGAGCTGATCGTCATTGAACGAATAAACGCTCCCTTTGTAGATGCCGGACGCTCTGCCTTGACTGCATCAAAAAGGATGTTAATGTTTTCGACCAATTTATCAGCCGCAAAACTCGCCTTACCGCAAAGTGCGCCGATATTACCTGAACGGTCCATGCGGAAGTCAACCTTGCCGCCTTTAGCCGCCTTGACAGCAGCAGCCGTATCATCCGTCACGGTGCCCGTCTTGGGATTCGGCATCAAACCACGCGGACCGAGTACGCGGGCGATTGTGCGCACCTGCTTCATCGCATCCGTCGTTGAAATCGCGACATCAAAATCCATCCAGCCACCCTTGACCTTTTCAATCAAGTCTTCATAACCGACTTCATCCGCGCCAGCAGCGCGCGCATCATCAGCGTGTTGACCGGCCGCGAATACGACAACGCGCACCTTCTTGCCTGTGCCATTCGGAAGACTCACAGAGGCGCGTACGGTCTGATCTGACTTTGTTGTATCCACACCCAGTCGGAAGGAAACCTCAATGGTTTCATCGAACTTCGCGCTGGCGCTTGCCTTCACGAAAGCGACTGCTTCTTCCAAGGCTACTGCCCCAGTCGGCGCTTTCTTCAGGATGTCTGTATAACGTTTACCATGCTTAGCCATGTTTTCAGTTCTCCCTTAACCAACGATTTCGATACCCATGTTGCGTGCAGTACCTTCGATCATCCGCATTGCGGCCTCTTCGTTGGATGCATTCAAGTCGTCCTTCTTAATCTGGACAATCTTACGGAGCTGTTCGCGCGTAACCTTGCCGACCTTATCACGATTCGGAACGCCCGAACCCTTTGCCAGTCCTGCTTCCTTCTTCAGAAGAGCGGAAGCCGGCGGACTCTTGAACACCAAAGAGAAACTACGATCAGCATACACCGTAATGACCACGGGAATAACCAATCCAGCTTTTTCCTGCGTCTTAGCGTTGAATTCCTTACAAAACGCCATAATATTGACGCCTTGCGAACCCAAGGCTGGGCCGACAGGCGGCGCAGGATTCGCGGCGCCTGCCGGAATCTGCAATTTCACGATAGCCGTGACTTTCTTAGCCATAATATACCTTACTGTCTGTCGTGATCCTCCCAGCATCCCAACTGGTACAAGCGGACCACCGTTGACGAACCGCATCTGCAGAATCTACTTACACGTTCTCGATGACCGCGCGTTCGACCTGCCAATATTCCAGTTCCACCGGAGCAGAGCGACCAAAGATCGCCACTGAAACTTTCAGTTTGCCCCGATCAGGATCCACTTCATCGACCGTGCCGTTAAAACTCATGAACGGCCCGTCAATGATCTTAATGGTCTCGCCAGGCTCAAATGCAACCTTCGGCTTGACCTTTTCCTTTTTCGCAGCGACTTGGTTGACAATCGCGTCAACCTCATCAGCCGGAAGCGGCATAGGGCGTTCCCCGCCAATAAAACCGATAACGCCTGACGTTTCCTTAAGAAATCGCCACGTCGGTTCTAAAACCTGTCGCCCTTCATCATACAACGCTAAATTGATCAGCACGTATCCAGGGAAGAACTTGCGCGTCACAGTCGTCTTCACGCCATTCTTCACCTCCGAAACCTTCTCCGTCGGAATGATAACCTCGCCAATGTAATCGCCCATCTCTTCCATACGGATTCGCGCTTCGATGGACCGTTTGACCTTCTGTTCCTGTCCGGTCAACGTATGTAATACAAACCATTGCTTGGTCATTGACGTTTCTCCGAGTTAAGAATGGATAAGTTGTAAAACAAGCTTGATCACCTTGTCACAACACAGCACCACAACAGCCATGATTACGATGAACGAAAGAACAACCAAAGTCGAATCAACCAACTCCTGCCGATCTGGCCAGGAAATCTTTCTAAACTCGACACTGACCTCGTTCAGATAAGTGCCTATGTTTTGGAAAACCTGCTTCATACGCTTGATTCCTCGGTCAAATCACTTTTGACAGTCAAAAAAGCTCTGCTCTCTTCTGACCCATCTACACTGACTTCATGAAGGTTTTTTGCAAACCCTCAAATTGGCAGGCCAGGAGGGAGTCGAACCCCCATCTACGGTTTTGGAGACCGCTGCTCTGCCATTGAACTACTGGCCTGTAAAAAAACCTCATCCTGCGGTTTGGATTTTAACACCCATCCCACATGGGTTGGCAAAAGTCAACCCCTACTTCGACTCACGATGCAACGTGCGCTTACGCTCGTTAGGGCAGAATTTCTTCATCTCCAAACGATTGGTTTGCGTACGTTTATTGCGTGTCGTCGTATAATTACGTCGCTTGCATTCTGTGCAAGCTAATGTCGCTAATTCTCTGGGCATATTCGTCTCGTTTCAGCGTGAACCCGTGCCCTGGCTGGTATGTTCGCATACCAGCCGGACACGCTCACAGGAAACCGTTACTTACTTCGTGACCTTCTCAACCGTTCCGGCGCCGACTGTACGGCCACCTTCACGAATTGCGAAGCGCATTTTATCTTCCAAAGCGACAGGCTGAATCAACTTCACAACCATATCAATGTTGTCGCCAGGCATAACCATTTCCACGCCTTCCGGCAGCGTAATGTCACCCGTTACGTCCGTTGTACGGATGTAGAACTGAGGACGATAGCCCTTGAAGAACGGTGTATGACGCCCCCCTTCTTCCTTGCTCAGCACATATACCCGACCCGTGAATTCCGTGTGAGGCGTGATCGAACCTGGCTTAGCCAGAACCTGACCGCGTTCAACATCTTCCTTCTTGGTACCACGGAGCAAGCAACCGACATTATCGCCAGCTTGTCCTTGATCAAGAAGCTTACGGAACATTTCGACGCCTGTGCAAGTGGTCTTGGCGGTCGGACGAATGCCGATGATTTCAATATCATCGCCGACCTTGACAATACCACGCTCAATACGTCCAGTCACCACAGTGCCACGACCTTCAATGGAGAAGACGTCTTCGATCGGCATCAGGAATGCCTGGTCGAGAACGCGTACGGGCTCAGGAATGTAAGTGTCCAGAGCTTCCATCAGCTTGGTGATACATTCGCATGCCGGGTCATCAAGCTTCGTTGCCTTTGTAGCAGGAAGAGCAGAACCGCGTACAATTGGAATATCATCGCCTGGATATTCATACTTGGAGAGCAGCTCACGGACTTCCATCTCGATGAGGTCCAAGAGTTCTGCATCGTCAACAAGGTCAACCTTATTCAGGAAGACGACAATCGCCGGAACACCGACCTGACGAGCCAACAAGATGTGCTCGCGAGTCTGAGGCATCGGTCCGTCAGCAGCCGAGACAACGACAATCGCACCGTCCATCTGCGCCGCACCCGTGATCATGTTTTTCACATAATCAGCATGTCCGGGACAATCAACGTGTGCATAGTGACGGTTTGCAGTCCCGTACTCAACATGCGACGTTGCAATTGTCAAAATTTTAGTAGGATCGCGACGGCCTGCGGATTCCGAAGCCTTTGCGACCTGGTCATAGCTGATCGGCGCATTAAAACCCTTGAGGGCCTGAACGTGCGTAATAGCAGCTGTCAATGTGGTTTTGCCATGGTCAACATGACCAATGGTGCCAACGTTAATGTGTGGCTTTTCGCGAACAAATGACTCTTTAGCCATTTTGGTTTCTCCTGTGAGTGTTGACTAACTAATCCAGTACTTGCAAAAATGGAGCCAACAAGCAGAATCGAACTGCCGACCTCTTCCTTACCAAGGAAGTGCTCTACCAACTGAGCTATATTGGCCTTACCCTTGCAGGGGCAAAGAACCCCTTACCCAGTTTTCCCGCGGCAAACAACCGCAAAAAAACAGTTTAAGCTGTTCTCTATCCTTGCCATACTGAGTTTTCTATCTTCTCAAGACCCCTGTCATGGAAAAAGAAAACCCCAAAAATATATCGAAAAGGCATCGCTGTGTCAATCATAGTCAGTTGATTTTTTGATTTTTTTTACGGAGCATCTTGCGCGACTCTATTATTGAGGCGGCAATTTCACGTGTACATCCATCTGAGGGAATGGAATTGATATCTGATTTTGGACAAGACTATTGTAAATCCGCACCTGAAGTTGAGTCGAAACATCGGCGTACAAGAGCATCGGAATCCAAACTCGAACAATGAATCGCACAGAGCTGTTTTGAAATCCCTGTAGAAAGACAGTCGGTTGGTGGGTATGCCCTCGATCAATGTCGATTTGTTCCGAGATCGCTTGCAGGAGTAACCCACGCACAACGGCGAGATCCGTCCCGTAAGCGACATCTACGGGGATATCATACCGCCGATACTTGTCATTGCGCGTCCAGTTACGAAATTCCTTTGACGTCACAACCGCATTGGGATACGTGACAATCGCGCCGTCACTCGTCTCCACAATGGTTCGGCCAAAGGTGATTTTTTGAACCGTCGCAAACTGATCATTTCCAATTTCAACTAAGTCGCCTGGCCGAATCTCCTGCCCCACCAATAAAGTAATGCCCGAGAAGAAATTCTCAGCAATCCCTTTTAACGCAAGGCCCAGCCCCAAGCCAAAACCACCCAACATGACCAACATACTTTTTGCATTAATTTGGCAAATGACGCACGCGACAATCACAAAGAGCCCCCACGAGAGATAACGACCAATCGTGAGCGCGGAGGCGTACAATGCACGATTGGATTCTTCTTGTCGTTTGGCACTCAACTGGACGTACTCGGAAACAAACTTAACCGAAAATTGCAAAATCAGCGCTAACAACAAAATCAACAGAATCCTGTTTGCCGTAATGATTGCAATATCCGTCATCGGCAGAGATCGACTGAAAAGCGCTACAAAGTAATCCTCCAAATGATACGTTTGCGTCAACCACACAAACAAGGAAACCACAAGTGCCGACCAAATAAGAGGAAGCACCAACCGCTTTAATACGGTATTTCGAAGTGGTCGATCTGCGCCGGCGGCGATCACGTGATAAATATTTAAGGTGAGCACAACCGCCAGCATCACTTGTGCAATCAGTACCTGCCACCCAAGAGTCATGGTAAAGGCAAAATAGACAAATCCCGAAAGTGCCAGCCAGGCGGAAATTAACGTTTGAACAATCGTAATTGCGCCTAGACAGACAGTAAAGGTGTCGTGTCGTTCAGACAGGAGACACTTGGTCAGCCATGCTGCAATAAAGACGTTCAGCACAGGCAAAATGACGACAAGTGGAATACGTGAAACAAGCGTAATATAAAGACCGGCACAGATCAGATGCTGCACAATAAACGGCATCACAAAACGAATCACGCCTCTCGTCTCACGCGAGGAGGCATTCCACATCAGCATGGAAAGCAATAAAATGCCTGTCGAGAAAAAAGCCTGGCACAACTGAATAAAGACATTCTCCGCGCCTGCCGATAACCATCCGGACAGAACGGTCACACGGAAAACTACGGCAAGGATCAACAGCCAGTAACCCAAGGAAAAGAGGCTGAACGCAGCAGGTTCTTTAGAAAGCATTAAGGAGCGAAACAAGAATGTCTTGACCCAACGTGCCTTGACATACGTGAGCAACGATGCGACGAGCGAAAGCAGCACCATAAAACGCAACCAAAAGTCCACGGTCAAAGGAATCTGCGTACGCCACCAGCTAGCGATCTTCACGTGCCATAACGGCATATAACGGACACAAGAGACCCAAGCTCTTATCAAATCCATGTTGCGCGTTGAAAACATGTCTTGAAGCGCAACCTCTCGCTTTTTGTTGGATCGGTCATGTAACTCATCGACCCAGTTCCCCGCACGAGCTAATTTATCCGCAAAATCGCGAAGGGGTATTTGTAAAGAGGCAATATATTCCAAATTGGCTCGTCGTTCTGTGATGTTCTGATCAATCGCTGCGATAAGCACCGGAGAAACTTGACGTGCCTTTTCTTCTTCCAACGACTGGAGGACACGATTCAGGGTGTTCGTCCGCATAAGGACATCCTGCAAACGCGTCATCTGTCCTTTAACGGCTTCATACTCTGCTTTGACAGATGAAATCTGGCGACAACACAGCATGATTTCAAACACATCGTCGCGCTCTTCATAACTGTTCAGCATGAATGAATAGGCAGATGTCTTCTGGCGAAATCCATCCAACTGGACATTGTATTCGTCTAATCGTTCCTTTGCGCGCTGAATACGGTCTTTGGTGCTATTCCCGACAATTTTCAGATACCGCTGATCTTCGAGAACAAGACGCGCCCAATGGGCGGTAGCCCTCTCGTCTTCGTTGGACTCCGGAGGCATTGGCGGCCGTATATACAACAATGCGGCTGCTAATAGCCAGCCGCCAATAAGCACACATTTCTTAGCGTGTTTATTTACAAACCCGGATATATCCAATACCTTCATGCGCCTATTCAGCCACTCCTATTCAGCGGCTTCGCCATTATAGAGAATGTCTAAGGAATCGCCAATCATTTCAAGCGCTTCTGCGATGTTGGCTTCCTTAACATTCAACGGCGGGAGAAAACGAACAACATGTTCGCCCGCGACGCAGCAAAGTAATCCGCCATCACGGCAAGCATCCACTACGTCCTTGGCACTACCTTCGACAACCATGCCAACCATCAGCCCTTTGAATCGGACATCTAGCACCTGGTCGTACTTCTCAACAAAAACCTTCAGTCCTTCGACGAACAACTCGCTCATCTTTCCCGTATGTTCGAGCAAGCCTTCCTCTTCAATCACATCCATAACGGCCAAGGCTGCTGCACAAGAAACAGGATTGCCCCCAAATGTCGAAGCATGCATGCCCGGCTTGAACACATCTGACAACGCGGGTGAAGCGATCAGAGCACCCATCGGAATGCCGTCAGCCAAGGCTTTAGCAAGCGTGAAGGCATCTGGCTTCACCGGATAGTGCTGCCATCCAAACCACTTGCCTGTGCGCCCCATGCCACACTGCACTTCATCAAAAAACAGGAGAAGACCCTTCTCGTCGCAAAGCTTACGTAGCCCGACGACAAATTCTTCTGTTGCTGTAATCACACCACCTTCGCCCTGTACTGCTTCGAGCATAATGGCCACGGTATGCTCATTCACGGCCGCCTTGACCGAATCAAGGTTGTTAAATTCAGCATACGCGAAACCAATCGGCAAGGGATCAAAACCCTTCTGAATCTTGGACTGCCCAGTGGCGGCTATTGTCGCGAGTGTACGACCATGGAAGGAATTCTGCATGGTAATGATTTCATACTTGCCCTTGTCATGTCCCCATGCACGCGCCAACTTAATCATGGATTCATTGGCTTCAGCGCCTGAATTACAGAAAAAACACTTGCCGTTTAATGACAATTTGGAGAGACGCTGCGCGAGCAACGCCTGACCTGTTGTATAAAACAGATTTGAAGTGTGCCCAAGGGTCGCCACCTGGGACTGAATCGCCTTGACTACTTTCGGGTGGCAGTGTCCAACGTTATGAACTGCAATACCCGCCGTGAAATCCAAGAACGTATTCTTTTCAGGATTGTGTACCTTGCACCCGCTGCCGTTAATCAACGTTGCGGTTGGCGCGTATGTGTGCATCACATACTGATCAAACAATGCGGCAATATCAGCACTCTTACTCATCTGCTATAATCTCCGTTCCTACACCTTGTTTTGTAAAAATTTCCAACAGCAACGAGTGCGGCATACGTCCATCAACCAGATGAACTTTGCCCACTCCGGCGCGGATTGCATCCACGCAACTGTCTAATTTCGGCAACATGCCGCCCCCGACGATACCTTCGCCTTTAAGCTTTTGCACGCTGCTAATCCTCAATGTCGCCAGCAAACTCGATGGATCATTGACATCCATGAGCAATCCCGGCACATCCGAGATAAACGCCAGCTTACGCACCTTCATTGCCTTGGCCAATGCGGCCGCAGCAGTATCGGCATTAACGTTGTACGTCTTGCCGTCCTCGACTCCCGTCCCCAGCGGCGTGATCACTGGCACAATACCAGCATCCAGCATCTCCCGCACCGGACGCGTATCAACGGCTACAGGGTCTCCCACATAGCCCCAATCAATCGTTTCCCCTGTCTCAGGATTTTTTCCTGTCTTCTTGGCCACAGAAAAAATCCAGTCACCGTGCAGTGGCCGAGCATTGGCCTGATGTTTTTGCAACAACCGCACAACGTTCGCGTTAACTTCATTTTTGAGGATCCGCTCGACCACACGAACAGTCTCCTCGGTTGTCACGCGCAGCCCCATGATAAACAGAGGCGAGATGCCCGACTGTTCCATGCCGCGTGAAATCGCTTTACCTCCCCCATGCACCAAAATCGTCTTGATTCCCACCACGTTCATGAAAGCAATATCGGTCAGCAAGCTTTCAAGATTCTCCGGCACCTCCATCACGCTTCCGCCCACTTTCACCAAAACAACAGAACCTTTGAAATCTTGTATATACGGCAACGCCTCAGTCAGCGTCGCAGCTTTTTCCATGACATCCTTCATTGTTTCAAATCCTTTGAGCCGGCGCACAACCAGCTCCTGCATTACGTCGTGTATTCAGCGTTGATCTTCACATAGTCATACGAAAAATCGCACGTATACACCACGTCTTCACCCTCGCCCAAGTTCAAATTAACGGTCACATCAAATGCTCGCTTGCGCATCACATCCTGCATGGCCTTGAGTAATACCTTATCAGCCACACGTCCTTGATCATACGCACAAATGTCACCATAGTAAATCTGCGCTTTCTGATCATCCACCTGCGCGCCAGAATAGCCCGTCGCGGCAATCACGCGACCCCAGTTGGGATCCAACCCGAACCACGACGTCTTCACCAGCGCTGATTTCGAAATCGCACGTGCGGCCTTCTGCGCATCTTCCATGGTTTTTGCCCCATGGACGCGCACCGTCACAAACTTTGTCGCGCCTTCGCCGTCCATCACCATCTTCTTGCCAAGCTCGATGCAGACCGTGGTCAGCGCATCGACAAAATCCTGCCATTGGGGATGCTGCTCTGTTAAAGTTGCATTTTCTGCCACACCGCTGGCGAAAACCATCACCGTATCGTTGGTGCTCATATCGCCGTCCACCACCACCCGATTAAAGCTCTTGTTCGCAGCCAGGCGCAACGCCCGATCCAACGCCTTAGCATCAACAGCGGCATCGGTCGTCAGGAAACCCAGCATGGTCGCCATGTTAGGCTCAATCATGCCCGACCCCTTGCACATGCCGCCGATAGCCACCACCTTGCCGTCAATCACAAGCTTGATCGCATACTGCTTGTCCACGGTGTCGGTCGTCATGATCGCGTGGGCCGCGTTATTTCCCCCCGAAGTGCTCAGTGCTGCGGCGGCCAGCTTCACGCCCGTTGCAATACGCTCCATGGGCAGGTTCACGCCGATGACGCCCGTCGAACAGACCAGCACCAGCTTTTCGTCTATGCCCAATGCCTCAGCAGCCAGCCGCGCCATCTCACGTGCATTTTTGAGCCCTGTTTCGCCTGTGCACGCATTGGCGCAACCGCTGTTCACGACAACCGCCTGAGCCTTGCCAAAAATCGTACGCTCACGATCAACCTGAACAGGTGCCGCCGCAACCTTGTTAGTCGTATAAAGGGCCGCAACCGTCGCCGGTTCATCCGCGACAACCATCGCCATGTCGCGACGGTTCTGATATTTTATGCCAGCCTCAACCCCGCACGCCTTAAAGCCCTTCGCAGCCGTGACGCCACCCTCAATAATCTCAAACGTTTTCATAACATCAACACGATCCGGTATTTAGAATCATACAGTATTGACTATTTTAGGGGCAAAGTCGATGAAAAACAGCATGAAAACAGTATCCAGTATTTTTTATGATGCAGGATACGGACCATAATGAGAAAACAAACATGATCAATCGAACAACTGCGACGGATAAACCCCTGCATCTACCAACTTCTGAATGGCCGCGACAACCTTAGGTTTATCTTCGCGGTAGGTCACGCCAAACCAGGAACTTTCGGTCGGAAGCACGGCGACATCTGCCAGATGCTCTTTTACCAATTCGTCTACGACAAACGGAATATACCACTCGGCCTTGCTGTTACGAACATTTCTTTCCAACCATTGGGGAAAGCGTTCGGTCAACGTTTCAAAAAGTTGCGGCGTAAAGCCCCATATGTTCATAGAAACGCGTTCCTGCCCCGTCAGCTTGACAGGTTCATCAGGACTCTCCTGGTTTTCCACTCCGTCTGGCACACATACCAGCTTCGTCATCTCGGTCACGGTTTCCAGCAGCCCATCCTTACCAAGCTTACACACCCCTCGCGCCACAGAACCATTTTCGGACAACGTCTGAGCGAGCAAATAACCCACCATGGCAAAATGCACTCCAGGGGAAGACGACTCACGGCTTAAAAAAGTAGCCAGTGTGCGAAATGCATCCTGTCCGTAAAAATCATCGGCATTAATCGCAGCAAAGGGTGCATACACCACATCCCGTGCCGCATAGATGGCATGAGCCGTGCCCCAAGGCTTTGTACGATCACTCGGAACGGAATAGCCAATCGGCAAGTCATCGATCGTCTGATACGCATAATCGACTTCAATAAGACCCTTATATTTCGCACCGATTGTCTGCTTAAAAATCTCCTCAAAATCGCGTCGGATGACGAATACCACGCGATTAAACCCAGCCCGGACGGCATCGAAGATCGAATAGTCCATGATTGTTTCGCCCGAAGGCCCGACAGGATCAACCTGTTTAAGCCCCCCATAACGACTTCCCATGCCCGCCGCAAGAATCACTAATGTCGGTTTCATTTTCGCTTCCTTTTCCCTATTCCTTTCCTGGGTACCATCTGGTATACTTACATGCCATGATTACGTTCCTCAAGAAGCAGCTAGCCCATGATGCCCACCCGGTTGTCCAGTTCATCAAGTATGGTCTTGTCGGGGGTATGGCCACTGGCGTTCACATTGTCACGTTCTTCCTCTTCGCATGGTTGCTTTATCCCTGCCTGACTGCAAACGATATCACGGTAAAGCTCTTGGGCTTGACAGTCCAGCCAATGACAGAAGCCCTTCGCGCTTGGAACGCCCTCCTCTGTAACATCGGCGGATTCTGCATCTCCAACGTCTTTTGCTATATCTTAAACCGTCTCTTCGTCTTTAAGCCAGGGAAACATCACATCTTCGTCGAGTTTCTCCTCTTCTTCGGCGTGTCGGGAATCAGCCTTTCCGTTGCCGCAGGCTTGCAAACGCTCCTCATTCGCACCTTCGCTGTGCAAACCACGTACGCCTTCGGAGCCAACATCTTCTGTGCGCTTTTCATCAACTACGCGACACGTAAGTTTATCATCTTCAAGGGCTAGCCGCCAAACTGAAAACGGTTAATCAGTGGATAAATGGAACCTTTCGGCATGACCCTGCTTTCACACAACGTCAGGCTGGAAACCGGCCACGAGCCAAACGCAATACGTTCATCCTCATTCATAACATCAACTAACGGATGATTCCGCGCACGCTCTTGGCATCGCCCTAACGTAATATGCGGACGGAATTCGTCTTCTTCGGTCTTTAAGCCAAACCTCTTGAGTTCACTCCCAATCGCCTCGTGTAGCATGTCCAGCTCGGGCATCGGATCTACGCCTGCCCAAATCACTTTGGGGTTACGCTTGGTCCCGAAGTATCCAAAGCCATACGCACGACAGGTAAACGGCTGGACCGTCGCACAAATGCGTGTCAGCGCCGAGGAAACGTGCGGCAAAATGGCCGGCGAAGTCTCTCCTAGGAAGGTAATCGTCAGGTGAAACTGAGTGACTGAATACCAAGCCACGTCAACCGCATGAGGGGTCAGCCGTTTCACTGCCGCTTGCAACTGCGTTTTGACCACATCAGGAATCGTTATTGCAATAAAACTTCTCATAAGATGCGCTTTCCACACACGCGAGCAACAACAGCGGCAGCAGGTGCGGCTTTTGCAAGATCTGTAAATGACTCGATCACTGCGTCAGGGGCGTATTCTTTCAACACATCCGCAGGATAGGACGTCGTAATAGCAATCACGGCCATCCCGGCCGCTTTTCCGGACTGAATACCCGCGATGGCATCTTCGAACACGATGCAGTTGGCCGGCGGTACACCAAGCTGTTCAGCGGCCTTGAGATAGATGGCTGGATCAGGCTTACTCTTCTTCACCTGCGTTGCATCGACCACCACGTTAAAATACTTCCGGATATCAAGTCCGTCTAATGTAAAACGAATATTCTCAGACGGCGCGGATGTTGCTACACCCATCTTAATTCCCGCTGCCTGAGCCGCTTTCAAAAACGCGAGAAGACCCTCTGGATGAATCAAATGCTTCCGACAAAGCGTACGATACACCTCTTCTTTTTCAACAATCGAGTGCTCAACCTCTTCCTCCGTAGGCTCGCGGTTTAAAACAAATCTCATATAATCACGATTATTCCATCCTAATCGTGAGCGGACATCTTCCGCTGTAATTTCGCGACCCATTCTTCGCGCGTAAACAATCCAGGACTCGATGTGAAAGTCAGTATTTGCGAACAAAACCCCGTCCATATCAAAAATTATTGCATTCATTCACGCGTATTTTATCAAAAATATTTCAA
>SERZ01001083.1_pt1 | contig 16347 bp, 13 predicted proteins | sample 3171461 | NCBI WGS metagenome assembly SERZ01 (sample SAMN06051861, study PRJNA518727) | freshwater metagenome | biome: subpolar coniferous forest; feature: holomictic lake; material: water; isolation source: holomictic Lake 227, 6 m depth | place: Canada: near Kenora, Ontario | collected... | reverse complement strand
CCCCAACGAATCTTGGATTCAATATCATTTCAAAACACCATGGCGAGAAAATGTATGCTGGTCAGATCATTGAATACATTGTAAAGCCTATTTTAGGGATCCCACTATACTGGATGACGGAAATTAAGCAGGTGGTAGACAAACAATATTTTATTGATGAGCAAAGATTTGGTCCTTACAGCATGTGGCATCATCAACATCATTTCAAAGAAATTGAGGGTGGTGTTGAAATGATAGATATTGTTCATTACAAAATCCCATTTTGGTTTTTGGGTGATTTTGCAAATAGCCTTTTTATAAAAGCACAGGTGAAAAATATTTTTGAATTTCGCTTTGCAGCTACTGAAAAGAAGTTTGGTGTTTGGCGGGGAGGAAGCGAAAGAATTATCCAATTCGGATAGATTTTACGTTCATATATTAATATCAATTATAAGGCATAAAAATATACCTTTATCTAGTCGAATTTCTACTAAATAATTCGATTGTAGCACATGGGATTTCAACAAAATACGCTAAAGAAATTGTCTGAAATTCTAGGTATCAGTATTTCTACAGTTTCTAGGGCACTCAAAGATCATCCAGATATTTCTACAAAAACAAAAACGCGTGTTAAAGAACTGGCCGCCACATTAGAGTATGAGCCAAATAATTTTGCTGTTCAATTACGAACGCAACAAAGCAATGTGTTAGGTATTTTAGTGCCGACTATCAGAAATTATTTTTATGATTTTTTTATTTCGGCGGTTGAGGAAGAGGCTGTTAAGCAAGGCTATTCTATTATGATCATGCAGTCGCTCGACAAGCTATCACTAGAATGTTCGAATATTAATGTCTTTAGAAGAAATAAAATAATGGGTTTATTTGTATCTATTTCAACTGAAACAGATGATATGACTCCTTACAAAAAACTGCAAGAATCTGGCATCCCTGTTATCTTTTTTGATCGTGTTCCAGAATTGGGTGGATTCAGTAAGGTTTGTTTGGCCGATGAAGAAGCGGCACGAATAGCAGCAAGATCAATCATTGAAAAGGGTAAGAAAGACGTGCTTGCACTATTTGGGCATCCGCATTTAAGCATTACCAAATTGCGATATGCTTCTTTTAAAAGTTATTTTGAGCGATATGCACCTGATTCCATCGTCACTTACTTTTTTCCTGATCAAGTGGAAGCTTCGAAACAAATTTGCTTAGAAGTATTTAAAGAAAGAGTACCCGAAGCGGTATTTTGTATGGGTGATATGATTTTGATGGGCGTGATGCATGCAGTTCACGAATTAAAATTGAAAGTGCCAGAAGACATCTCTATAATTGGGATTAGCAATGGATTGATCCCAACTTTATACGATCCTCAAATTACTTATGTAGAAACTAGTGGATTCAAATTGGGTAAATTGGCTTTTAAACAAATGTATTCAAGTTTAAAAGGGTTTGATGGAAAAGAAGAAGTGATTCTTGAATCTATTCTAGTTGAAGGGGGTTCCTTATAGTTTAGGCCTTCAAAGCATTACAGATAACTAATATGCGAACGTTTGCGTAATTAAATTCAGCTTAAGTTTTAATGAATAAAATGTATAAATCCTTTATACATTCTACATTTATACTCTCTAACGATTTGTAATAGATGATTTCAATCCCATGGCGTCACAGCGTCTCTCATTCCTATCATTCAAGTTTACTGCCGTATTTTTTTCGTTGAATTTAAATTATCGTTAATGGCTTCTCAACAACAGTCTGGGCACAATCAATTAAGTAAAGTTACAGTAGCTGGTTTATTGGTTACTTTAGGAATTATTTATGGGGATATTGGTACTTCACCATTGTATGTATTCAGATCTATTATTGGTGAAAGGGTAATTACGGAACAATTAGTGTATGGTGGAATTTCATGCGTTATCTGGACGCTTACTTTACAAACAACTTTCAAGTATGTATTCCTTACGCTTAGAGCAGATAATAGAGGAGAGGGTGGTATATTTTCATTATATGCTTTAGTAAGGAGATATGCAAAATATTGGTATATCCCGGCAATTATTGGTGCAGCAACACTTTTGGCTGATGGAATTATTACTCCGCCAATTTCAGTGTCATCTGCCATTGAAGGGTTAGGTGGTATTCCAGGGTTGGAAAAGGTAATCGTACCCGGAAATAACCTTACAGTGGGTATTGTAATTGGAATTATTTCTTTGTTGTTTTTCTTTCAACGATTCGGCACAAAAGTGGTAGGGTTTGCATTTGGGCCAATTATGTTTACTTGGTTTATGATGATACTTGTATTGGGTGCAATTCAGATTAATCATACACCTGGAATCATGAGAGCAATTAATCCTTATTATGCCTATGACCTTTTGGTGAATTACCCACAAGGGTTTTGGTTATTAGGTGCTGTATTCCTTTGTACAACAGGAGCGGAAGCTTTATATAGCGATTTAGGACATTGTGGAAGAAAGAATATTCAATTAAGTTGGGGTTTTGTAAAAACAGCTTTGATTATTAACTATATGGGGCAAGGCGCGTGGTTATTAGCGCATCATAGCCCTACTTTAAACGGACTTAATCCATTTTATGAATTAATGCCTCACTGGTTTTTATTGACAGGTGTGATTATCGCCACGTTGGCTACTATTATTGCTAGTCAGGCATTAATTAGTGGGTCTTTTACATTAATAAATGAAGCAATTAGTTTGAATTGTTGGCCGCGTGTTACAATCAAATTTCCAACAGATATAAAAGGTCAAATTTATATTCCAAGTTTAAATTGGATACTTTGGATTGGTTGTGTGGGAATGATGTTTTATTTCAGAGAATCTGCACATATGGAAGCCGCTTATGGATTTTCTATTGTGATTGCGATGTTAATGACCACCACATTGATGTTTGTATATATGCGTCGAGTAAAAAAATGGAACTTCGGTATTGTAAGTCTTATTATGTTAATCTTTCTTACAGTTGAGATAGCTTTCTTTATTGCAAATGTGGCAAAGATTAAGCAACGTTGGATGTTTTTATTCTTTGAATTTGGATTGATTTTCATCATGGTTATTTGGTATCGCGCAAGAAAAATCACCAATCGATATTTGCAGTTTGTGAAACTATCGGATTATGTAAATCGACTTGTCGACTTGAGTGTGGACAAAGATTTCCCAAAATACGCAACTCACTTGGTTTACCTCACTAAGGCAGATTATGAAGGTGAGATTGAGCGCCGTATCATGCATAGCATCTTACATCGAAAACCGAAGCGTGCCGAGGTTTATTGGTTTGTACATATTCATCGTTCAGATAATCCATATACCATGGAGTACACAACAAAAGAAATCGTACCTGGCAAAGTGATTAGGGTGGATTTTAATCTTGGTTTCAGAGTACAGCTAAGAATCAATCGGTTGTTTAAAAAAGTGATGCAAGAATTATACTCACATCATGAAATTAAAGTTGAAAATAAATATGAGAGCCTAGATTCTAGTACTTTTCATGCTGATATAACTTATGTAATTATAGAAACATTTCTTTCGGTTGAAAATGAATTTTCAGTCAAAGAAGGATTTATTATGGATTCCTACTTTGCAATTAAGAATTATTCACAATCTGATCAAAAAGCATTTGGACTTGATACTGCAACAACTGTAGTTGAATACGTGCCATTTATCATTAATCCGAAAATGAATCTTCCATTAGTCAGAAAAGGGCATTAATTATTTTAGCTCTAATAACTGACTTACATTATTGTTTCGATCAACCGATGCAACGCAGATTCTTTTGCCTTTGGCATCAGGCACTTTTGCAAGATCAAAGCGAGCTGTTTTTTCAGTAACAATTACTTGTACCAATTGTGCATTTACTAGTTCTGCCGGCTGGTCCTGATCAAGAATAAAAACACCAAACGCTTTTATTTTTTCAGGTCCAAAATTGGCGAGTTCGATTATTCCATTCCCTAACTTTTTAACTGTTGGTTGTACAGGAATGGCATCATCAATCCATGGCATGGGTGGCACTAATGCAGGGTAGTAGTAATAATTATTTCTTAAGCTATCGTTCCAGCCCAAGGGATTTTTTTCAAATACCTTACTATTAAAATACACACTTCCTTTTGTGGTTTTATAATTTCTTAAAGCAGCAATTTGTTTAGGAATTTCATTCGTATTTCTCCAGGCAGGATTAGTTCCCGCACGATAAAATCCGTGTCCAATATACAATTGACGGCCATAGACATGCTGATTCCACCAATTAAGCAACACATCATAGTCGGCTAGTTTATGACCACGTTCCCAATATAATTGTGGCACAACATAATCGACCCAACCCTTTTCTAACCACAATAAAATGTCGGCATAGAGATCATCGTAATTAGTCTGTCCCCCCTTTGTATCACTCCCCATTGGGTCTTGACTTTTGTTACGCCAGATGCCGAATGGACTGATACCAAATTTCACTCTGGGATTGGTAGAACGAATAGTTTCATACAATTGTTTGATAATACTATCGCAGTTACTTCTACGCCAATCTTCTTTATTCAATCCGTTCCCATATTTCAAGTAGGATGATTGATCAGGAAATTCTTTTCCTGCAATTCGATAAGGATAAAAATAATCGTCCATATGGATAGCATCGATATCGTATCTACTCACAATATCTTTTACTACACGAATAGTATGCTGCCGTACTTCTGGCAAAGCAGGATTGAAATATTTTTTATTGCCATAAACCAAAAACCATTCAGGATGCAGTTTGGTTAAATGAGTTGCAGCAATGGAAGATTTCTGCATATTAAATACTGCACGATAAGGGTTCATCCATGCATGAAATTCCATCCCACGATTATGTGTTTCTTTGATCATGAATTCTAAAGGATCGTAATAGGGTATGGGAGGAGCACCTTGTTTTCCAGTAAGAAATTCGCTCCAGGGTTCATATTGAGAAGGGTATAGTGCATCTCCAGCAGGGCGAATCTGAACAATGACAGCGTTCATTCCATTCAGTTGGTGCATGTCGAGCAGTTTGATGAATTCTGCTTTTTGGTCTGCAACAGAAATATTTTTCGTACTAGGCCAATCGATATTGTCTACAGTAGCAACCCATACCGCCCGAAATTCATAATTGATGGGTGACTGTGAATTACCTGAAATTGAGGAAAGACAGCACAAAAAGATCAGGCTGAATGTATTAATTAGCTTCATCCCACGAATTTAAACTTATGTTCTTAGGCAAAGTAAAATGTGGAAGGAATTTGAATCAGTCAGCTTTAATGCACATTTTATTGTGTTTTTTCACGGATCTTATCAAGTAGTCTGCTAAGATGCAGGGCTTCATCATTCGTAAGATTTTGCAACAGGTGGTCGATATCGCCATTGCGACTATCCAGCTGTTCCAATAAATGAAGTCCCTTTTCCGATATGCAGATATCGACTAGTCTTTTATCTGTAATGCAGACAGATTTATCTACTAATTCTTTTATAATTAGTCGGTCTACAATTCTACTAGTATCACTCATTTTATCGAGCATTCGATCCCGAATTTGAAGGGTACTTAAGGGTTTCTTGCTGCCCCTTAGAATGCGCAATATATTATACTGTTGAGTGGTAATATCGGCTTCATCGATGATTTGTTTGATTCTTTCGTTTAGCCAATTACAGGTAAAAATGAGATTAACCTCAGCTCTTTGAAAATCATTTCTGAACTGATATTGCTGTATGTCTTTTTCTATGCCCATGCTTAGAGAGGTCCGGCTTTTATCTTATGGTGTAAGATGAAAGTGCAAAATTAATGCGTAAACATTAAAAAAACATTAAAAACAGAATTTTTTTTTGAAAAAAAAGACTCATTTTAACATTTAATCTTCCCAAACCCTTAAGCCTTCGCTGCAATTTGAACAGATATCAATGTTTTTCCGGCTCGTACTCAACTCTTTTCGAAACTGGTGGTAATTTTCGTTATTCCAAATCTCTTTGAAACTTTGGTTATTCAGATTTCCCAATTGGTGCATGGCATCTTTATCGAAACAACATGGTACCACTAAGCCATCCCAACTTATTACGTTGGCATGCCAAAGCCTCCAACAATGGTTACTCAATCCGCTTTTTACCTGCCTTTTCCCATCTTTGCCTAGTTTATAGCGACTGTATTTATCAATTGTAGGGATTAGTTGGTGGGGGTCGTTCTCAAAATCGTAGACCTGAGCTGTTTTGTACCGTACTTGGTCAACACCAATTTCGGCACCTAATTGCTTGATGGCTTCAATTTGGTGTTCATTGGGTTTTACCACAAGGAACTGAAAAAAAACAAAAGGGGTCTTACTATTCAGTGCTTTTTTCCATTTCACAATATTCTTGGCACCTTCTATGACTTTCTCCAGATTCCCACCAATACGGTATTGCTGATAAACATCTTGGCTGGTACCATCAATAGAAATGATGAGGCGGTCCAGACCGCTTTCTACAGTAGCTTTCGCTTTTTCGTCGGTCAAATAATGGGCATTGGTGGACGTGGCTGTATAGATTTTCTTTTCATGCGCATATTTCACCATTTCAAGAAAATCGGGGTTAAGAAAGGGTTCACCCTGAAAATAGAAGATGAGATAAAGCAATTCCTGATGAATTTCGTCGATCGTTTTTTTGAAAAAGCCTTCTTGCAGCATCCCTGTAGGCCTAGTAAAAGCACGCATACCGCTGGGGCATTCAGGGCATCTGAGGTTACAGGAGGTTGTAGGTTCGAAGGAAATGGAAATGGGGTAGCCCCAATGGATTGGGTTACCTGTGATTTTGGTTAACTGGTAGCTACTGAACACTTTACAGGCATTCCAAAACCTTTTTAAGCTAATTTTCTTGAGTAAATTAATGCTATCGTTCCAATTAAAATAGGCCATATTGGGTGTAAAAATAAGGGAGAGTGACCACTGAAATCAATTAATTACTAACTTGCAGGCTATTTACGAATGTTTAGGAAAGTCAATGTTTTTTATAAACAGTGATAGAAAGTTGAAAGTTTATGTCGAACTTCAGTGCTAGGTTTAATAAAAATAAAAATAATTCATGACCCACTTTCATGATCCCACTACCTGCCAATCTTGTGCCCAGCGCTTTACATCAGTGTTTTGTAAGGCTAAGCAGGAATTCATTTCAGAAATAAACGAACAGAAGATTTGTAATATTTACAAGAAGGGTCAGACTCTTTTTAACGAAGGATCTTACCCATTTGGCGTTTATTGCATCAATGATGGAAAGGTAAAATTGTCGCATCTTGGAGATGATGGTAAAGAACAGATTATTCGTTTATTACGAGGTGGAGATGTTTTAGGATATCGAGCACTTTTGAGTGGTGAAAGATATAGTGCCAGTGCTATTGCTTTAGAGGATACGCAGGTTTGTTTTATTCCCAAAGAATTGTTTATCAGTGTGCTTAAGAACGATACTGGCTTGGCTTTTGAAATGATGAAATTGTTGAGCGATGAATTGCATAAGGCAGAGGTAAAATTAACGCATCTTGCACAGAAGCCAATTCGTGAAAGGTTGGCTGAGACCTTACTCTTCATCAAAGAAACCTATGGCTACGAAGCTGATGGTATTACCTTAAGTGTTCGTTTATCGCGCGAAGAAATTGCCAATTTAGTTGGTACGGCCACAGAATCTACAATCCGATTACTGTCTGAATTTAAGAAAGATGGAATGGTGGAATTGGATGGTAAAAAGATCAAAATACTTCGCCAGAAAGAACTTATCAAAACGGCTAATCTACAAGATTAAAGGGCAGTCTGACACTTAAAAACATGACAAAAATCATGCATGTTATTGAGTACCGTCATTTGCTAAACATCTCTACCTGAATATCTTGCACGTAAATAAAGGTAGATGTTGATCAATCAAAACGAAACGGTTTCAAACGAATTACTAAGCCCAGAAGGCTTATGTTCTCTCATCTTGAGGGAATATCATCCTTCTATAAGTGAATCGTGCCGTAAAATCGAAGGCTACTTATTGTCTAGTCAATACGGAAAAGATATATCCATCCCCTTGTCTGAATTGATTCATTTAATTTTTATGAAATTAAATGATGAGATCAAGCATTTTTTCCTGAAAGAATCTGGCATCATATTTCCAGCCATTAAAAAAAATACGAAGGGCAAAACAGGGAAAGAGGATGGTCATTTCTTACAATCAACTGCATTAGAATCTATTCATCAGCGTCAGCAAGTAATAACAAATCTGCTACAGAAATTAAGGCATTTGCTGCAAGACTATAATATTCAGCCTTCCTGGCATAAAGATTGGAAAGAATGCGTTAATGAAATGTTCCAATTAGAAAGCAAAGTATATCAGTGGATACATGTAGAGGGAAGTTTATTGTATCCAAAAATTGCTACCCAAGCGCATCATTAATTGCTTTTGTTTTAATATTAGTACAATTCTTTTTAAGCAATTTAATGTAAATTCAATTTATGTCAGAATTATCTGTTTCGCAAAAAACGAAAGTGCAATGTTATCATTGTGGCGAAGACTGCGATGAGAAAACGATTGATGCACATGACAAACATTTTTGTTGTGATGGTTGCAAAATGGTTTTTGAGATTCTGAATAAGACAGGCATGTGTGATTATTATACTATCAGTGATAATCCTGGCACGAATCAAAGAATAAAAATAAGAGAAGATAAATTTGCCTTTCTCGATGATCAAAAAATTCAAAGCGCTTTAAAAATATTTGCCAACGAAACAGAGACGCATGTTAATTTCTATCTGCCTCAAATGCACTGCAGCAGCTGCTTGTGGCTATTAGAGAATTTACATAGACTGAATGAATATGTATTTAGTTCGAAGGTAAATTTCGAAAGAAAAGAAGCCGATATTGTATTTGATCATCGGCATGTTTCTATGCGTCAGGTGGCGGAATTACTAGCGTCGATTGGATATGAGCCTTATATTAGTTTTAAGGACTTAAAGCAGCAGCGACCGAGTTTAAACATGTCGAAAATTTATAAGTTGGGTGTTGCTGGATTTTGTTTCGCCAATATTATGTTGTTTAGTTTTCCTGAGTATCTGGGAATTGATTCACAGGAAATGTTCTTACAAGGCACGTTCAGATACATGAATATTATCCTGAGTTTGCCAGTTTTCTTTTATAGCAGTTCAGAATTTTATATCAGTGCTTGGAAAAGCCTGAAGCATGGATTTTTAAATATCGATGCGCCCATTGTTCTTGCGGTGGTTGTTGCATTTACACGGAGTTTATATGAAGTATTTAGTGGAACAGGAGCTGGATATTTTGATTCAATGGCTGGCATTGTATTCTTCATGTTAATTGGAAGGGTATTACAAGACAAGACTTATCAGCAATTAAATTTCGAACGAGATTATACCGCTTATTTTCCCATTGCAGTTACTAGAATAAAAAATGACCAAGCAGAATCTGTAGCATTACCTGATATTATTTTAGACGACACTTTATTAATTCATCATCAAGAATTAATTCCTGCCGATGGCATTCTTACTAGAGGAAAGGCTTTAATTGATTACAGTTTTGTAACTGGCGAATCAGTTCCCGTTGAAAAAGAAATGGGTGAGATTGTTTACGCTGGTGGAAAACAAATTGGAAGTAATATTGAATTAATGGTGATCAAAGAAGTATCACAAAGTTATCTTACCAAGCTCTGGAATAGATCTGAATTACAAAAAGATCGTAATGATGACGAGCGCTCATTTGTGCATTTATTGAGTCGCTATTTTACTTGGATCTTATTTACCATTGCAGCTTCAGCAGCTGCGTATTGGTGGTTCTATGATCCTTCCAGAATTGGTCAAGTAGTAACTGCTGTTTTGATTGTAGCTTGTCCCTGTTCATTATTATTGAGTAATACTTTTACCAATGGAAATATTCTTCGGCGTCTAGGTAGAAATCAATTTTATCTGCGTAATGCGCAAACCATAGAAGATATTGCAGGGATCAATTATATCGTATTTGATAAAACGGGTACACTTACAACGGGTAGGTATCAAGATATTAATTACGAGGGTGAAGATTTAAGCGATTCAATCAAAAGAAAAATTGCGGTACTCGCTTCTCACTCTACCCATCCGATGAGTAAAGCTATTGCTGGATGGACCAAGCAATCAGATCTTAAAAATATTAGTGTAAGGGATTTTAAAGAAATTCCAGGTAAAGGAATTGAAGGAACAGTAGAAGGTGATCATTTGAAATTGGGGTCATCTTTTTTTGTTCAAAAAACCGAGCAGGGTAGTGCAATCGATTCTGCAGTATTTGTTGCTTTGAACGGACAAGTAGTAGGAAGATTTGGATTTAGAAATCAATATCGTGATCAGGTTCCTACTTTGATGAAAAAGCTTAGAAAATTGGGTTATCCTATTTCCATTCTAAGTGGCGATAATGCAGGAGAAAAAGAATATTTAGAACAATTATTAGGAAAGGATACACCTATCTTATTTCATCAGAGACCGGAAGACAAATTAGAAGCTATAAAGAAAATTCAGGCTTCCGGTAAAAAAGTGATGATGGTGGGTGATGGATTAAATGATGCAGGTGCATTGAAGCAGGCCGATGTTGGAATTGCCATTACCGAAAACACGGCAACTTTTACGCCAGCAAGTGATGTGATACTCGAAGCTTCGATGCTTCCAAGATTTCATCAATTCCTATTCATGTGCAAGGCAAATAAGGTTTTAGTATGGACAGCCTTTATTGTTTCGATACTTTACAATATTGTTGGCGAGTCTTTTGCGGTGAGTGGCAATTTGTCGCCCATGGTTGCTGCCATTTTGATGCCGGCTAGTAGTTTAACGATTCTCCTAATAAGTTTTGGAGCAAGTAATTTCTTGAGTTGGAAAATGAACCTTAAATAATTAAATTTAAAGTTCAAACGCTGATTGATTATATTTAATATATGATAAATATCATCTAATGGGTTGAGTATTGTCATGGATTGGTCATTCACGCACATTTACTTTTACTAAAATACAACACCACCCACTATGAGGGTTATTATTATCCTGCTATTGGCTAGTATATCTGTAGCCGCGCTATTTTTAGTAGCCTTCCTTTGGAGTGTTAAAACAGGTCAGTACAATGACGAAATCAGTCCGCCCATGCGGATGTTACTCGATTCAGTTCCCGCAAAGGAAAAAACTGAACAAGTAAAAGTCGAATCCATTTAAATCTTTTAATCATCGCTAATACCAAACCAAAACCAAACTATCCTCATGCAAGTAGAAAAGTTCTATTATGACAACCGAATTGTAAAGCAATTTGCCTTTGCCACCATTTTATGGGGCGTTGTAGGCATGCTTGCCGGTCTATTGATAGCCGTACAAATCTATCTTCCGGCTGCCAATTTTGGGTTGCCCTTTACCACTTTTGGTAGGGTAAGACCTGTTCACACCAACGCGGTGATTTTTGCCTTTGTTGGAAATGGAATATTCATGGGTGTTTACTATTCCTTACAGCGTTTATGTAAAGCGCGCATGTTTAGTGATTTACTCGGCAAAATCCATTTCTGGGGTTGGCAATTAATTATTGTTCTGGCTGCTATTACTTTATTGGCAGGTTATACTTCTGGTAAAGAATATGCCGAATTAGAATGGCCAATTGATATTCTAATTGCTTTGATATGGATCGTATTTGGTATTAATATGTTTGGTACCATCCTTAAACGCAGAGAAAGTCATCTATATGTTGCTATCTGGTTTTATATAGCCACATGGATCACAGTTACCATGCTACACGTAGTTAACTCTTTTGAATTACCATTTAGTTGGTTAAAGAGCTACAGTGTTTATGCAGGGGTACAAGATGCGTTGGTACAATGGTGGTATGGACATAATGCGGTGGCATTCTTTCTTACTACTCCTTACTTAGGTATTATGTATTATTTCTTACCTAAGGCTGCTAACAGACCTGTGTACAGTTATCGTTTATCGATCATACACTTCTGGGCTTTGATCTTCTTATACATTTGGGCTGGACCTCACCACTTATTATATACCGCATTACCTGATTGGGCACAAAGCTTAGGTACTGTTTTCAGTATCATGTTAATTGCTCCATCTTGGGGTGGTATGCTGAACGGTTTGTTCACTTTACGTGGTGCTTGGGATAAAGTAAGAGAAGATCCTATTTTAAAATTCATGGTAGTTGCAATTACCTGTTATGGTATGGCAACTTTTGAAGGACCCATGTTAAGTATCAAGAGTGTAAATGCGATTACACACTTTACTGACTGGACTATTGCACACGTGCACGTTGGTGCATTGGGATGGAATGGCTTCTTAACTTTCTCCATTCTCTATTGGTTAATTCCTAGAATTTATAATACTCCTTTGTATTCTAAAAAATTGGCGACAAACCACTTCTGGATCGGTACAATTGGTATTATTCTGTATACTATTCCAATGTATTGGGCAGGATTTACTCAGGCATTAATGTGGAAACAATTTACTCCAGAAGGAACCTTAAAATTCCAATTCTTAGAAACTGTTACCCATATTATTCCAATGTATATCACTAGAAGTATTGGTGGTTTATTATACTTCTCTGGGGTTTTAATAATGGTTTACAATCTTGTGAAAACAGTAAAAGCCGGAAGCCTTATTGCAGATGAAGCTGCTGAAGCTCCTGCTTTGGAAGCAAAACATGTTGAAGAAAAACATGGAAAACTATACTGGCACAGATGGATCGAAGCTAGACCAATTCAAATGTTGTTATTCAGCTTAGTGGCTGTTGCAATTGGTGGTATTTTAGAATTGGTTCCTACCTTCTTGATCAAGAGCAATATTCCAACCATTGCTGCTGTTAAACCATATACACCACTTGAATTACAAGGAAGAGATATTTATATCCGTGAAGGTTGCTATTTGTGTCACTCACAAATGGTTCGTCCTTTCAGAGATGAAGTTGCACGTTATGGTGAATATAGTAAAGCGGGCGAATTTATATATGACCATCCATTCCAGTGGGGTAGTAAAAGAACTGGTCCGGATTTGGCTCGTATAGGAAGTAAATATCCAGATAGCTGGCATTTTAACCACATGCAAGATCCTCAGAGTATGAGTCCAGGATCTGTCATGCCTTCTTATACTTGGTTGTATGAAAACAAAATTGATACAGCTATTACACCTGCTAAGATTAGAGCTATGACAACCTTGGGTGTACCATATGCAAAAGGGTATGACCTGCAAGCCAATGCTGATCTTTTTGAACAAGCGAAAAGAATTCAGACTGGATTGAAATTAGAAAAATTGGAAGCCGGCACAAATACTGAAATTCTTGCTTTGATTGCATATTTGCAAAGAGTAGGAACTGATATTAAAAATGCGCCTAAGCCAACAGTAGCAGCTTTAACAAATTAAAAAAGTTATCAGCGATTGCAATAAAGCAATCGCTGATAATCATAATATAAGGGTTTATGAAATTTATACATTATTTAGAGACGATTACGGGTGTTGATATTTATGGGTTGAGTTCATTAACTATCTTCTTTACATTCTTTGTAGGGATGACCATTTGGGTAATGACATCAGATAAAAAGTCGCTCGATAAAATCAATCATTTACCCCTTGATAACTAAGCACAAACCTTAAATCAACTGACATGTTTAAAAAATATTCTTCCATATCTTATTGGGTTAAAGCCCTGGTAGTTGTGATTTCTATCGGTTTTAGTTCAAATGATGCATTTGCGGCTGGCCCACCGAAGGCTTCGGAGTTATCCAATCCTTTGGCTCAAGTACTGCTAGTAATAATAGTGGGATTATTATTAGCCATTGGTCTTTTGGCCAATGTAATACTTGGGGCCGCCCAAGTGTATCTTCAACGTTACAAAGACGAACGTAAAAAAACGAGTAGTAATGCTGGCAAGTTTTTAACTGTTGCATTACTGTGTTTAACTAGTTCTGCTTTATTTGCAGCAGTTACACCAGATGCTGCAACAGCTGTTGTAGAAGAAACAGCAATTGGAGGATTATCATTGACTTCATTCTATGTATTGGTATCTGTGATTTTTTTGGAATTATTAATTCTTTGGGTTCTATTAGCGAATCTTAAGAAACTATTATCGAAAGAAGCTGCAGTGGCTTTAGGTTCTGAAGAAGAAGTTGTAACTAAAAGTTTTTCCTTCGTAAAGTGGTGGGACAACTTCAATAGTTTCAAACCATTGAAAGAAGAATCAAGCATTGATCTTGGACACGACTACGATGGTATACGAGAATTGGATAACCGTCTTCCTCCATGGTGGTTGTATGGATTTTATTTGACAATTATTTTTGCAGGCCTTTATTTATACAGATACCATGTTGCTAAATCAGCACCATTGAGTAAACAGGAATTAGCTATTTCATTAGAACAAGCAGCTGCAGAAAAAGAAACGTATTTGAAAAAATCTGCCAACAATATCGATGAAAATACAGTTGTATATCTAACATCACCTGCAGACCATGAAGCTGGTAAAGCAATCTTTATTACTATTTGTGCAGCTTGTCACTTGCCTGATGGCGGTGGATTGGTTGGGCCTAATATGACAGATAATTACTTTCTTCATGGAGGTAGTATTAAAGATCTTTTCAAAACCATTAAATACGGCTATCCTGAAAAAGGGATGAAGAGCTGGAAAGATGATTACTCTCCAACTCAGATAGCCCAATTGGCTAGTTATGTAAAATCTTTGGTTGGCACTAAACCTGCTGTTCCAAAAGCTCCTCAGGGTGTTTTGTATGAGGAGAAAGCAAGTGGAGGGACTGCTCCTGCTGCAGATTCTACAAAAGCAAAAACGGACTCAACCAAAGCCGTAGCACCTGCTAAATAAATAGATACCATTTGCTTATTATATTTTGTATTGCGGATAATTATTATCCGCAATACATTTTTATAGACTATCGGTACAACTGAATACAGTATTGTATATTTGACTAACTCAAACAGTACTGTTTAATTATTAAATAATTGATAATGAATTGGGGTAATAAATTAGTAGTTGTATTTGTTGTGTTTGGTGCTTTTATTGGCTACCTGGTATATCGTGCTGTTACTACTAAATACGATTTAGTGAGTAAGGATTATTACAAGGATGAATTACGTTATCAAGATAAGATCAATAGCCAAAATAATGCTTCTAAGATTAGTGCTGTAAAAATTGAACAAGATGCTGATGCAATAATTATTCATTTGCCCCAAGAACAAAAAGGCTTTGCACTTAGTGGCGATGTATTTTTTTATTGTATTACCGACGAACAAAAAGATTATCATACAGCATTACAGGTTGATTCAACCAATCGTCATATTGTGCTTAAGAAAAGCTTGCAGAAAGGAGCTTATAATATAAAAATGAATTGGCAATTAGGTACTGAGTCTTATTACTTTGAAGAGAAAGTAATGATTCGTTAATCATGGAATGGCCATTAATTATATCTGGTTTCGTCTTAGGTGTCGTGAGTAGTTTTCACTGTGTTGGTATGTGCGGTCCCATCGCTTTTTCACTTCCTGTTTACTACTTACCCACACATAAAAAATTAGTTGGCATCCTGTTCTATCATCTAGGTAGAATTTTCATTTATTCGATGCTTGGATTATTCTTTGGATTTGTTGGAAGGCAATTTTATTTAGCGGGGATACAACAATATTTTTCCATCGCACTGGGTTGTATTATTTTATTGATCTTATTACAATCAACTATTGGCAAGAAGTTGGTTCGCATAAAACTATTCGACCAGTTTCAAGAAAAGCTGCAAAATATCATCGCCATTTATATTCAAAAAAAACAATTATACGGCATGCTGATTTTGGGTATGGCAAATGGCTTATTACCCTGCGGAATGGTTTATTTGGCCATAACAGGGGCCATGGCGGCAGGTAATTTAACCGGAGGGGTGGTCTTTATGCTATTTTTTGGGTTAGGAACATTCCCTGCCATGTTTTTGCTTACCTATTTTGGCACTGTTATCAGCCTAAATGTGCGTAATCACATGAAAAAAGCTATTCCTTTCTTTATTGCTACGATGGGTATCTTACTCATCCTGAGGGGGTTAAATCTGAATATTCCCATGATTAGTCCATCTATGAATAACTCCGCAGCGCATACTGTTGTTTGTCCCTAGTCTTAACAAATTCTTCTTACTCCCTTCACATTTTTTTTAGTATTTCTTACTGAGCTTTGTGTAAGCAAAGGGGGGATGGTTTCAAACTTTTTAGAAACTATTAACAGTGCAAAAAAAGTTCTGGCATCTCATTTGCGCTATAATAATTACAAATTATAATAAACGTTTTTCTCATAAGCAGTTAGTTTTGGTTGCGGTCCCTGTTTCCACAGGGACCAATCTTTTTTATACCCTAGGCTGCTTTCTCTTACGCAATATCTGTAA
>SERZ01001082.1_pt1 | contig 16373 bp, 14 predicted proteins | sample 3171461 | NCBI WGS metagenome assembly SERZ01 (sample SAMN06051861, study PRJNA518727) | freshwater metagenome | biome: subpolar coniferous forest; feature: holomictic lake; material: water; isolation source: holomictic Lake 227, 6 m depth | place: Canada: near Kenora, Ontario | collected... | reverse complement strand
GCCGGCTGAAACCAGGCACGAATTGTCTATTGCCGCTACGGCCGCCATTTGATAGGGTCACGCTATGCTTAGTGAGCCCGAAAACCAATTCTCACTCACCCGCGCAACGCCCAGTACGGGCGGACGCGCAAAAAACAACGTCTTTTCATTTCGCATCCTTGGCACCCTCTGGTTCGCATTTTGTTGCTACGCCTGTTTCAACGAGATCCGAGCACTAATGGCCATTCACCCCACGGCAGGCCTTTGGCCCGCTGTGTGGGTTCACGCCGGCTTTTGCCTGCTATTCCTGGCGGGCATGGTGGCGAGTCTATTCTTGTTCCGGAGCACGAGATGGGCGCGTTGGTTTGTTGGCTCGTTGGCGGTGTTTTTGTTAGTGAGCGATATCGCCTATATCGTGACGACGAGATCATTTCCCACGGGGGCTATATTTTTGGGTGTTCTTGTGATTGTGTCACTTGCGCTGCTATTCTTGTCTAAAGCTGAGCCAGCCGCCTAATTAAAGTGCCACCAGTTTAAGCGTGCGGTTTAGCGGCGCAGGCTGTCCAATACAGGATATGACGGGTCGCACCTTTGAAATCGTGCGCGGCACAGTGCTGCTGGTGATTGCCGTGGGCTTCATCGGTTGGGTCTTTATCCGTTGCCTGAAGCGCAGCGACGATCCGGCCCGGCTGATCTTCAAGTGGATTGTGACCGTGCCGGTGGTGTGGTTCCTCATCTGGCGGGTGGGGCCGTTCGCGACATCGTCACAAGGCGGGGCGTTCATTGGCGTACCTGCAGCGGCGGCGATCGGGGTGCTGCTGGCCGCGATCTGGCGGCACAACATTGCCAACCTGGTCGCCAAGCCGTTCGCCTCGCTCTACGATGGCGGCAGCGAGGAACCGGTGCCGCACCCGGCTTATTCGGTGGCCCAATCGAGGCAGAAGCAGGGCAAATACCTGGAGGCCATCGCCGCCATCCGCCAGCAGCTCGATCGATTCCCGACTGACGTTGAAGGCCAGATGCTGCTGGCGCAGATCGAGGCCGAGGACCTGAAAGACCTGCCGGCGGCGGAACTGACCCTCGAACGCTTTTGCGCCCAACCCGGCCACGCGCCGCAGAACATCGTGTTCGCTCTCTACTCGCTGGCGGATTGGCACTTGCAAATCACGCAGGACCGCGAGGCGGCGCGGCGGCACCTGGAGAAGATCATCGAGCGGTTCCCGGAATCGGAATTTGCCCTGGGTGCCGCGCACCGCATCGCTCACCTGGGCAGCCCGGAAATGCTGCTGGCGTCGCACGAGCAGAAGAAATTCATCGTGGTGGAAGGCGCGAAGAACCTGGGACTGCTGCGCGACTGGGGACCTATGAAACCGGCGGAGGCCAGCCCGGAACAGGTGGCCGCGGATTACGTGAAGCACCTGGAACAGCATCCGCTGGACACGGAGGCGCGGGAGAAGCTGGCGATTATCTACGCCGACCATTATGGGCGGCTGGACATGGCGACCGGCGAGTTGGAGCAACTGATCCGCCAGCCGAACCAGCCGGGCAAGCTGGTGGTTCACTGGCTGAACTTACTGGCCGATCTGCAAATCCGGCACGGGGTCGCCTACGAGGCGGTCCAGCAGACGCTGCAGCAGATCGTGGATCGTGCCCCGGACGGCGCGGCCGCCGAGATCGCCCGGCACCGGCTGGCGCTGCTGAAGCTGGAGATGAAGTCGAAAGACCAGAGCCAAGCAGTCAAGCTTGGCACTTACGAGCAAAATATCGGTCTAAAGTGCGGCTCACCGCGCCGCTAGCTTCACGCCGATCTGCGTTTGGAGCTGCTGCGTGAGGTCGAGGTCCGAACCGCCGCCGCTAGTACGAACCTGCACGGTCACGGAGGTGACGGACGAATCCACGGCCTGGACTCTCACCCAGACGTTCCGTCCGCTGAGCTTGGCTTCGATCGTATGCACCTGGTTGGCGCCGGGGTTGATAACGCTGTCCCGCGTGATCGTGCTGTTAAGCTTGAGCACTTCCAATGCCGCCGAATAGACTTGGTCCGTTGTCCTTTGGTAGCGGGCCTCAAATTTATCTTTGACGAAGGGCACCGCCGTGGTGTGCTGATCGTTCACCGTGCCGACACAGCCCGCGACGAGAACGAGCGCACCGAGTAAAGCTATAAATATCTTGGATTTCATCGCTGCTATGCAACCACATTCCCCCGAACCGTCAAGCCCGGATTCGACTTGGCGGCCTCCTTCCGTTGGCGCATTCGCAAGTCCTTGGCACTCGGGCGGAGCGCCGGTTTCCAAACCGGCTTAGAGCGGGTGGGTGGTATGATGGACAGGTTGCAACCTGAGCACACGTCAAGCCGGTTTGGAAACCGGCGCTCCGCCAAGGACTCGCGAATGCGCCTCCTTTCGTTTAAACCTTCAATCTAAGCTTGCTTATGGGAGCCGGATTGCTAAGAAGACACCTGTTGAACTTAACCATCAACTGCCGCTGAATATGAAGACTATGAATAAAGAGCTAACTAAACTTGAAACTCATGACCTCACCCGCAGGGAATTCCTCGGCGCCACCGTGCGCGCGAGCGCTTTGGCGGCGGTCGTCACAGCGTTCCCATTTGTTTCCCGCGGCCGAGTGATTGGAGCCAATGACCGGATCGGCGTCGGTTTCATCGGGGTGGGCGGACGCGGGGGCAGTCATCTCGCAACGGTCAAGAATCTCATCGGGGCGGGGGAGAATCTGCAGGTGGTGGCGGTCGCCGATGTGTTCCGCTACCGGCTGGACGAAGCGGCGAAGCCTACCGGCGCCAAGACCTATATGAAACACGCCGAGCTGCTCGCGAACCCGGACGTGGACGTGGTCTGCATCGCCACGCCAGACCGCTTGCACGTGCCGCAGGCGATCGACGCCATTCGCGCGGGCAAGGATGTCTATTGCGAGAAGCCGATGGGCCACTGGACCCAGTTCAATCTCAGCAAACAGTTTTGCGAGGAGACGGCGAAATTGAAGCGGGTGGTGCAGGTAGGCAACCAGGGCAACTCGAGCCCGGCCTGGCAGAAGGTCAAGGAACTGGTGCGGGGGGGCGCGGTCGGCCGCGTGCAGTTGGTGACGGCCGGCTTTTACCGATACGGGGATTGGGGCGAACGTATGCCGATCGTGGACCCGGAAGCGAAGCCGGGGCCGGACCTGGACTGGGAATCGTTCCTGGGAGATGCGCCCAAAGTGCCGTTCAACGTGCAGCGTTTCTTCAGTTGGCGGAAGTACCTGGACTACGCCGGCGGGCCTTGCACGGACCTTTTGCCGCACTTGTTCACGCCTTTCGCGAGCGCCATCGGGTTAAAATTCCCCACCCGCGCCGTGGCGTCCGGGGGCATTTTCAAATACACGACCTACGACCGCGAGGTCCCCGATACATTTAACATGTGCCTCGATTATCCGGAAAAGCTGTCGGTGGTAGTGGTTTCGACGCTGGCTAACAATTATGTGACTGAACCGGCGATTCATGGCGATGAGGGCACGCTCACGCTCCAGAATCCGGGCGAGTGGAACGCCGGCATCGACAGCGTCACCATTGTACCCCGCCAGGGCGAGCGGAAGGTGTACCCGTTTCAAAAGGGCGACACGACCGCCGCCCACTGGCAGAACTTCATCCAATGCGTGCGGACGCGGGAAAAGCCGGTAAGCGATGTCGAGTTCGGCCTGCACGTGCAGGCGGCCTTGAACATGTCGATGCTCAGCTTGCTGAAGGACAAGGTGGCGACCTTTGATTTCTCCAAGAACGAAATCGTGGTCTAGCCTGTACTAATTAGATATGCAGACGTATTCCCTATTCTCCATGGGGGCGGCAACGGTGGCCCGCGCCGGCGGCTCGCTCGCCCTGGCTCTTTTCGGAGTGTGCTTGAATCCGACGGCGAACGCCGCAGAGCGCCTGACTGCCGCAACGGCCTCGCGCCCGAACCAGTGCATGATCAGCTACGGCGGCAAGCCGGTGCTGCTGTATGTGTTCGATCCGCAGAAGTTCAAGCCCTACGTCCAGGCGCTCAACACGCTGGCCGGCTACGGCGTGCTGCGCGATTCGCCGGGAGACCATTTGCATCACCACGCCCTGATGTATGGCATTAAGGTCAATGGCGTCAACTTCTGGGAAGAAACCGCCGGCTGCGGCGTGCAGAAGGTGGTGGAGTCGCACACGCCGGAAATCCTGCAGGATGCGGCCGGGCTGCCCCAGGCCCGGTTGACGCAGGTGCTTTACTGGCTTGCGCCCGGGGATGCGTTCCTGCCCAACACGAATGCCCCTGCGTTGCTGATCGAGCGGCGCACCATCACCCTGACGGTGGATCCGGAGAAGCGAGAGACCGCCCTGCACTGGAAATCCGACTTCGAGGTTGGGCCCCGGACCAACGTTGTGACGCTGACCGGTGCCAATTATCACGGGCTGGGGATGCGTTTCCTGGAGGAGTTGGACGCGCTGGCCGTGCATCTGACGCCGGAGGGAAATCCGGACCTCGCGAACAGCAGGCAGGATACGTCGGCTCACCGGTGGGAAGCCGTCACCTTCAACCATCCCGGGAAGCCGGCCACCATCGCGCTGTTTGGCGCGCCCGGCAACGCACGGGGCGATGCGCATTACTTCGCGATGAAAACCCCCTTCGCTTATCTTTCGGCGACGCAGGGTTTGGATCAGGAGCCGCTGGTTTACCACCGCGGCGACCGTTTTCAATTGAACTACCTGGTCACCCTCTACCCGGAGGTGAAGCCGGCCGAAGCCCTGGCGGAGCGTGGCCGGCAGTTGCACTGATCGGCCTCAAGCAACGCGTGCTGGGCGGTTTTGGCGGGATCCAGCCCCCGGTAAAGTGGGGGTCGTGAAGGAACCAGAGTGGGGACGGGGAGGTGGTCCCTTGATTTGCCCTGGCGGGCGCGCACGGCGGTTGACAAAGTCTTCGCAAGTCATTGTAGGAGACGACGTAAGAAGTCTCTGATCTCCTGGCCTGCGGCCCACACTTCGGCTTATTCGGAACGTGCTGATTAGAGACTCCTTACGTCGTCTCCTACAACTGCAGACGGGAGCCCTTATAACCGACTTTGTCACTGGCTGTGGGCGGGCGCGGGCCGCCGCGAATCCACCCTTGACGGCAGTCAGCGCAAAAATAGACTGGGGGCATGAGCAACTTCATGGACAAGCTTTCGCCGGGCCTTTTTTTATTGGCACTTCTCAGCTGCGGCCCAATGGCCCATGGCGAAGAGGGCACGATCACTTACGAACCGGGGGATGGCCCCGGACAAGGAAAGCACATCGTCCTGGTTTGCGGCGAATGGGAGTATCGTTGCGAGGAGAGCTTGCCGATGCTGGCCAAGATATTGGCCCAGCGGCACGGTTTCAAGTGCACCGTGCTGTTCTCGATGAATCCGAAGGACGGCACCGTGGATCCCAGCGTGAAGACCAACATTCCCGGGATGAGTGTTCTGAAGAGCGCCGACATGATGGTCGTGTTCGCGATGGACCTCGAACTGCCCGACGAACAAATGAAGCCTTTTGCCGAGTTCGTTCAATCCGGCAAGCCCGTCTTTGGCATCCGCTGCACCCTGCTCTCGTTCCGCTACGAAAACAACAAGAGCTCTCCTTATGCGCCGTTTGATTTCCGCACGCCTGAGGGTGGATACGCCACGGCTTTGTTTGGCGAAAGCTGGAAAGGCCATTATGGAACTCACGGCGTGGAAAGCACGCGCGGCCTGCGCGCCGGGATGAACGAGGCCGATCCCATCCTCCGCGGGGTCTATGATGTGTGGGGTACTACTGACGTCTATCGAGTCACGAAACTCCCACCAGATGCCAAAGTCTTCCTGTACGGCCAAGTGCTGACCGGCATGAAACCCAGCGACCCGCCGAACTGGCAAAAGTCGATCATGCCCATGGTGTGGACACGGGAGATCAAGCGCGAATCAGGCCAGGTTTCTCGAGTGGTTATGAGCACGATTGGGGCGGCGCCAGACATGGAAAGCGAGGACCTCCGGCGCCTTTATGTGAACACGATTTACTGGGCACTCGGCTTGGAATCGAAGATCCCCGAGAAGGCAGATGTGCGTTATGTTGACGGAGACTGGAAAGCCTCTCCTTTCGGCGGTGGCAAGTTCCACCATGGCTTGAAGCCGGAGGACTTTGCGATAAGGAAGCAATAGCCCGAACCAGGCTTCCCGCTTCAGGCCCTACGATCCAAGTCGTCGTTGTTTCATAAAGGCACAGGTTTATATTTAACTTTGAGGTCGAACTCGCCTTCCCACCGGGCCATCACCGCCGTCGCGAGGCAATTACCGATCAGGTTAATGGTTGTCCGCGCCATGTCGAGCAATTGGTCCACGCCCATGATCAATACCACCCCTTCGAGCGGCAAATGGAAGGCCGCCAGTGTACCTGCCAGGATCACCTGGGCGCCCCGGGGGACTCCGGCGATGCCCTTGCTGGTCACCATCAGTGTAAGCAGCATCGTGATTTGCTGAGAGATGGAGAGGTTCACCCCCGCGGCCTGCGCCACAAAGATCGATGTCACCCCCAGGTACAAGGTGGACCCATCCAGATTAAACGAATAGCCCAGCGGTAATACCAGAGATACGATCCTGCGAGGCACTCCCAACTCGACCATTCGGTTGATGGCGTCGGGCATGGCTGCTTCCGAGGAGGCGGTGGAGAAGGCCAGTAGCGCGGGCTCGCGCACCGCTTTAAGGAAACCGCGCACCGGAATGCGAAACAGCAAGGCCACCGGCAGCAGAACGATCACGCAGAACGCGAACAGAGCGGCATACAAGGTCAGAACCAGCTTGCCCAGGTTCAGCAGCACACCGATGCCGCTATGCCCTACCGTCACCGCCATGGCCGCGCCGACACCAAACGGGGCGAACTTCATCACCAGGTTGGTGAAACGGAACATCACGTCCGTCAGCGCTTCGCAGAACCGCAGCAGGGTGGTTCGGCTTTGGCCGCCGACCTGGGTCAACGCCACAGCGAACAGCACGGAAAAGCAGACGATTTGCAGGATGTCATTGGTGGCGGCCGCCTCAAAGAAGCTGCGGGGCACGACGTGCTCGATCACGCCTTGCAGCGTGACATGTTTGCCCGTGAGGCCCTCGGCACCCGCGGCGGTAGGCGGCAGACGGATGGCCGCGCCGGGTTGAGCCAGATTGACCGCGACGAGGCCAACCGTCAGGGCCAGCGTGGTGACCACCTCGAAATAGATAATTGCCTTGAAGGCCAGGCGGCCAACCGCCTTGAGATCGTCGCTGTGACCGGCAATGCCAACCACGAGCATGCCGAACACCAGCGGCACCAGGATACACTTGATCAGGCGAAGGAAGATGTTGGAGACGATCTGCAAGCTCTGGGAGGCTTCGGGGAAAAGCCAGCCCGCCAGGACGCCGATCACCATCGACGTTAAGATCCACTGAGTGAGGCTGATACGCCGCAAAAGCCGCCAGGAGGCTAAAAGGGGACTGCTTCTTGCTGGCCCGGCCGGTGGGTTCATCACATCACGCCTTGTCGCAGGAGACGCGCGGTAGCAGAAGATTGAACGGAGGAGTTAGCATAGTGCTGGGTAGTCGAAGTGCGATCACCGTGTCAAGAAGAACTACAGGCCGGCCACGGGCTTTGGGCGCAACCGTGCATTGCCCCAACCTCGCGGCTGCACTGGTCCGGAACGCCGCCTTCAGGCGGCAGCAGTGGCTTGCGATCATCGCGATCCTGGCGGCGATGCCCCCCCGCGCTCGCACGATCCAAGCTGAAGGAGAGGCAGATCGGTTGCCCGCCCTATCGGGCACCCTCCCCATGAACCTCGACGGGAGTGGAATGGCCCCTCTCCCCCTCGAAGGGGGAGAGGGAAAGGGAGATGGGCACCCACGTCAATTCCTCGGCCTACCCCAATCCAAATGCACGGCTCAGGCGGGGTGAGCCTGACGACAATCGGGGCCGCAGGATAAGCCGACGCCTTGGCGAAGGCGACAGTAGCAGAAATGAGAAGCAAGTTGTGTCTGCATCTTCTTAATGTGCCGGCCGCAGCGTTGCCACGACCGTCCGCACCACGGCTTCGTCGGTCGTTTTCCAGCTAAACTCCGGTGGCCGGAGGGTGCCGCCCATGAAGCAGCGGGAGTTGCGGAGTGTCATTTTGCTCTCCACCGAGCCGCGCGCGCTTAAGTGCACCTCGCTGACGCCCGTTCCAGCCACGATCTTGTGGACGTTCTGCGGCGTGATGCCACCCCCCGGCAGGATAATGATACGGCCGGCCGCCTGCTGCTGGAGCGCGGCAATCAGTTCCAACCCTTCCAGGCAGGACGCTTCTTGGCCGGACGTCAGCACCCGGTCGAGACCCAGGCCGATGAGTTCCTCCAGCCCCTGGCGAGGATCCCGGCACATGTCGAATGCCCGGTGGAAAGTGACGTTCATGGGGCGCGCCAGTTTGACCAACTCGCGGGTCAAGCTCTGGTCAATGTCCCCTGCCGCAGTGAGGCAGCCAATGACCACGCCATCGGCTCCGGCCTCCTTGACCACGCGAATGTCCTCGCGCATCACCTCGATCTCGGTGTCATCATAAAGGAAATCACTGCCCCGAGGACGAATGATGACCTGCAACCCAATTTGGAGGCGCTTCCTGGCGGTGCGGATGCAGCCGGCACTCGGCGTGGTGCCCCCCTCCATCAGGTTGTCACAAAGCTCTACACGGTCCGCCCCACCCCGCTGGGCAGCGATGGCGCCCGCTACCGAATCAACACAAATCTCAATGCGCATTGTGTCCGAAGTCTATGCCGTGGACGCCAAAAGGGAAGCACGATGGTGCTCTGATCGAACGACCGGGCGCACTCCGGGGTCACTGCGAAGAAGCACCTCGCCGGCTTTTTGGAGCGCTTGCTGTCCTTGACCCACCCTGGCGCGACGCCTACACTGCGCCGGATTTCACATGAGAACATTCTGCACCATGCTGATCGCCTGGGCCGTAATCGGCTCGGCGGGACAGGTTCGCGCTGAGCCAGAGTTGGTGAACGGCATCCAGGCCCTGGTGCATGACTCCGTTATTACTTTTGCCGAGGTCGAGTACATGACCATGCCGGCCAAGGAACAGCTCTACCGCCAATACCGCGCCCAGCCGACGATGCTGGACAAGAAGTTGGCGGACGCCCGGAATGATACCCTGGACCAGTTGTTCGAACGGCAATTGATCCTGCACGATTTCAAAGTCACGTTCAGCCAGCCCGACCGGCAGGTCATCATCGACAAGGAGATCAACAAAGAGGTGGATCAGGAGCTGGAGGCGGAAATCCATGCGCGTTATGGCGGCAAGCGCATAACCCTTATTCAGACCTTGCAGGCAGAGGGAATCACCCTGGAGCGGCATCGCCAGATAATTCGCGACCGGATTATCATCACCTGGTTGCGCCAGAAGAACATCTCCTCCGAGCTCATCGTCTCGCCGCATCGGGTGGAGGTGTATTACCAGGCCCACCGTGACGAGTTCAAAGTCGAGGACGAAGTCAAGCTGCGGATGATTGTGCTAAAATGTCCGGAAGAGAGTGAAGCAACCCGGACCGAGAGGCTGATGGAGGACATACTGACGGCGCTAAAAGAAGGGGCCACATTTACGGAGATGGCCACGATCCATTCCGAAGGGTCGCAGCGCAATCAGGGCGGGGATATGGGCTGGTATACCTTGTCCCCCAAGCCCCGCGAATCCTCGGCGTCCCAGCGCGACCAGGGGGCTCCCGGATTGACCAAGTATTTGGCGGACACGGCGGTTTCGCTGCAGGCAGGACAGCACAGCGGGGTCCTGAGCCGTTCGGTGGGAGAAGATTATTGGGTCTGCCAGTATAGCAATAGGGTGCCGGTCGTAGGCCGTCATTACCAAGCCGATACGGTGTTGAAGAAAGAGATCCTGGCGGAGAAGCGGGAGTTTGAGACTGCCGCGGCGGCTACGAACCTGCCGCCGCCGATGGAATTCTACATCATGCTGGTGGAAGACAAGCGGCCCAACCGTTTCAAGACGCTCACCGAGGTGCGTGCCCAAATCGAGAAGGACATGCTGGCGCAGGAGCGAACTCGCCTGGAAAAGCAGTGGGTTGACAAGCTGAAGAAGAAGACATTTTGGAAGTTCTTCTGAGCGGCTGAAAGCGGCTGGTTAGGGGCTGAGGATTTGCCGGTTCAGTCCCCTCACCCCTTAACCCGCAACTCGCGACCAACGATGACTGGCTGGATTGGCATTTCAATGGGCGACATCACGGGCATTGGCCCGGAAGTCGCGCTCAAGGCGCTCGCCGTCGAGGCACCGGCGGACGACACGCGTTACCTGCTGATCGGCGACGCTGAGCACGTGCTCCATCTTAACGAGCGGCTCGGGACGGAGCTTCCATTGCAGACCTACGGCGGCAAAGACAAGCCGGGGCGGATCTTCCTTTGCCACCCGCTGCCGAACGCGTTGCCGGAGGACTTGTTGGAGGGGTCGCCGGCCGCGGCGCTCGCGGCGGTCGCCTGGGTGCGGGAAGGCGCGGAGCGCTGTCTGCGCCGCGAGCTCGATGCGCTCGTGACCGCGCCGGTGAACAAGCAGGCGATCGTGCGCGCCGGCCAGGCGTTCATTGGCCAAACGGAGCTTCTCTCGCAGCTCGCCGGCACCGACCGTACGGCGATGATGCTGCTGGGCGAGGATGACCGCGGCCGCCGGCTGCGGGTGGCGCTGGCGACAACACATTTGCCGCTCAAGTTTGTCGCCGACAACCTGACGCAAGCCAAGATCGAAATGGTCATCGAACTGGCCGCACAGGCTTGTCACGATCTCGGCCTGACGCAGGCGCGCGTGGCTGTCTGCGGCCTGAACCCGCATGCGGGCGAAGGTGGCGAGATGGGCGCCGAAGAGAAGACCATTATCGCTCCGGCCGTGGGAGCCGCCCGGCGGCGCCACACGAACGTCGTTGGTCCGCTGAGCGCTGACGCGTTGTTCTACCACGCCTTCAAAGGCGAGTATGACGCCGTGGTGGCCATGTATCATGATCAAGGGCTGGTGCCGCTCAAGATGATCGGCTTCGAGACGGGTGTGAACTGGACGTTGGGGCTGCCGTTCATTCGCACCTCGCCCGATCACGGCACGGCCTACGACATCGCCGGCCAGAGCAAGGCGAATCCTTCCAGCATGCTGGCCGCGATCCGGCTGGCGAAACAGTTGGCCAGCAAGCGCTGAGCCGTCTCCATGCAGAAGAGAACCACAGATGGACACCGATGAACACAGATACTGAAGACCGGGTTGCGGTCTCGCTTCGCCTTGTTTTGGGTTACCGTTTGGGGAACAGATTCCCGCCAGGGAAGAGCGCGGTTTTTTGCGCTCCTCATCGGTGTCTATTTGTGTTCGTCTGTGGTTGTATGGAATTGTTGCGACCCAGTAGTGGAAATTTGCTCAGGTATTTGGAATGCTGCCGATGAACTTCAACGAAGCCCAAACCCGCCACGCCCAACTCGCCGAGGAAATCCGCCGGCACGACTACTCGTATTACGTGCTCGCGCAGCCGGCCGTCAGCGACCGGGAATACGACCGGCTCTACCACGAGCTGCTCGAACTGGAGAAGCGGTTTCCCCAACTCGTCACGCCGGATTCTCCGACGCAGCGGGTGAGCGGCCAGCCGCTGAAGGAATTCAAGCCGGTGCCGCATCGGCTGCCGATGCTCAGCCTGGACAACACCTACTCGCAGGAAGAACTGCGCGATTTCGTGAACCGGGTGCAGAAACTGCTGCCCGATGAGAAGCTGGACTGGATCGTCGAGCCGAAGGTCGATGGCCTTGCGATCAACCTGTGTTACGAGCGGGGCATCTTCACCTGCGGCTCGACCCGCGGCGATGGCACCACGGGCGATGACATCACCGCGAACCTCAGAACGATTCGGAGCATTCCCGCGCGGCTTCAAAGTAGGACAGGCATCCTGCCTGTCCCGGGCGTTACGCCGAGCGGGGACAGGCGAGACGCCTGTCCTTCTTCGTTGGAAGTGCGCGGCGAGGTCTATTTGACCAAGGCCGGCTTCTTGCGGCTGAACGCGGAGCGCAAAGCCGCCGGCGAGGAGGAGTTTGCCAACCCGCGCAATGCCGCCGCGGGCTCGCTCAAACAACTCGACCCGCGCATTGTCGCCAAGCGTCCGCTCGATATCGTTGTCTATGGCCTGGGCCAGGTTGAAGGCGCGGCCCGGCCGCCGCAGCAACATGACGAGATGCTCACCTGGCTGAAATCGTTCGGTTTCAAGACGCTGGACCACACCTGCCACTGTCGCTCAGCGGATGAACTGGTCGCCGCCATCGAAGATCTCGACCAGATGCGGCGCAGCTTCGCCTACGAGACGGACGGCGCGGTCATCAAGCTCAACTCGTTTGCGCAACGCGAAGTGGCCGGCTTCACCTCCAAGGCGCCGCGCTGGTCCATCGCCTACAAATACGCCGCCGAACAGGCCGAGACGCTGCTCAAGGCCATCACCGTGCAGGTCGGCCGGACAGGTGCGCTCACACCCGTCGCGGAACTGGAACCGGTCTTTCTGGCCGGCAGCACCATCAGCCGCGCTACGCTTCACAACGAAGACTATATTCGCCAGAAGGACATCCGCATCGGCGACACGGTAAGAATCGAGAAGGCGGGCGAAGTTATTCCCGCCGTTGTGGATGTGGTGTCGGCGAAGCGGACGGGCAAGGAAGTTGATTTTCGCTTTCCCAGGGAGTGCCCGGAGTGCGGCTCCAGAATTTCCCGCGCGCCCGGAATCGACGAGGGCGACGAAGGCGTGGTCTGGCGCTGCCTGAATCCGGATTGTCCGGCCCAGGTGCGCGGGCGTATCGAGCATTGGTGCGCGCGCGGTGCGATGGACATCGAAGGGGGCGGCGATGTCCTCGTGCGCCAGCTCGTCCAGGCCGGCCTCGTGCGCGACGTGGCGGATCTTTATTCGCTGAAGCTGGCAGAGGTGATGGGGCTGGAGCGCAGGGGAGAGAAGTCGGCCCGTAACATCCTGGACGGCGTCGCCGCCAGCAAACAGCGCGACCTTTGGCGGTTACTGTTCGGGCTGGGAATCCTGCACGTCGGCGCGGGTGTGGCCAAAGCTCTCAGCCGCAGCTTCGCCACCCTCGAAGACGTGTTCGCTTCTGGCGTGGACCAGTTGACCGAGTGCGAGAACGTGGGTGAGGTCATCGCGCAGAGCGTGGTCCAGTGGCAAGGCGATCCGCGGAACCAGAAGCTGGTCGAACGCCTGCGCAAGGCTGGCTTGAATTTCGCATCCCAGCTCTACCAAGAGAAGGCCGAAGCCGGGCCGCTAGCGGGCAAGACCTTCGTTCTCACCGGCACCCTGCCAAACCTGAAGCGCGAGGAAGCCGCCGCGAAAATCGAGGCTGTTGGCGGCAAGGTCAGCGGCAGCGTGAGCAAGAAGACCGACTATGTCGTTGCGGGGGCCGAGGCTGGTACCAAGCTGGACAAGGCGCAGAAGCTTGGGGTGAAGATTATTGATGAGGCGGAGTTGGTGCGGTTGTGCAGTGAGTGACAATACGGCACCACCATCGCTGTTGAGCTCAGTTGAGGACAGTGCGGAGCAATGCAGCCAGCCACGCATAGCGAACCTGCCAGCGCACGGCTCGAACAGGACATCAATCCGGAGGGCAGTTGCTCTTTGCCGCCGCACCCCATTGCGGCAAGCGCCGAGGATAGAGCAGTTTCATTAGCGTCACCACCTGTGTATTAACCTGAACGGCATTTGCCCGCTAAACACGCTAAACAACGCGAACAGGGGCAAGCAGATGTAACAGAACGGGCCTTTACCCGGAAGGGGAAGCCGGGATAATTATTAGATCGGCCCCATTAGCGTCGTTTAGCGTGTTTGAACGGCTCTTTCCAGGTTGAACAACCCGCAGTTCTTGCGAATCAACCGCCGCGCCGTCGCCGCCGCCCGCTGCGGTTCGATGGTCCGACGCACGGGCGTCAGCACGATGGCGCCCCCTTCATGCACCGTCACGTCAGACTGGTCGCCGACCTTCAAGTGCGCCAGGTCCATTAGCGCCGCGTCAAAGATGAGGCCTGCGCGAGTTCCCAACCTTCGCAATGGTCTTTATCATGTTGCATTACTATGTCTAACACAGTCGCTCGTCAAGTACGCTTCCTAGTACCGATGGCAAGCCGGCGAACGAGACCCAAGCAGCCGGGGAGCAGGGCAGGGAGCAGTCGGGGGCAACGGAACCGTGCGGGAGCCACCGGCGCGACCCGCTGAGGTCGCAGCCCCTGTACCCAAAACCCAACGGATAGCGCTGGGAAGGCAGCGAAGCCGTGCCTCGAAGATCCGTATGCCTTAATTGGGCTAGTACGGGACTGTGGGGGGAGCCGGTGGGAAACCACCGGCTCTACCGGAAAATCTGAAGACCGAAACCCGAGGCCGAGGGCGATTCGGCCTTCGACCTTCGGGTTTCGGCCTTCTTTCGACCTTCGACCTTCGGCCTTCGGATTTGAACCGCGTGGCTATAAACAGGACGCTCCTACCGGGCTTTTCGCACGCAGCCTTTCAGCGTTCCGATTGGTATCGCCGCCCGCCTTGGTGGGGTGTCAGGATGCGGCCCCGCGACCCGGGCGAATGAAAACCGTTTTTCTTCGTCCACAAGATGGATTATGAATAGTGGCATGAAACAATTCACAGCCATTCTTCACCGGGGCAAGCCGGCTGAAGGTGGTTTTTGGGCGACGTGTCTGGAAGTTCCTGGCGCGAACGGGCAGGGTGAGACCAGGGAAGAATGTCTGGGCAACCTCAAGGAAGCCATTCAACTGCTGCTAGACACCGAACGTGAAGAGGTTTTCCGGCTTGATCCCCAGGCGGAGACGGCAGAACTGATGCTGGCATGAAACGGCGGGCATTACTCGGCCATCCTCAGGAACATGGCTGCGTGCTCCCAACGGTACTGGTGGCGGTGGAGGCCGGCGGGACGCGAGCACGGCAGGATCAACGGCGCCCGCCGCCGCCGACCAGCGCTTCGACCAGGGCATATGGAAGTATTCGGTGTACTCGAAATGACCTTTGAGCGGCTCGCGCAGGGTCATCCTCGTTTCTTCCGCATCGTCGAAACACAACGTCCGCAACCCGCTCACATCCACCACCCGAATGTGGTGATAGGCCGAGGTGAGTTCATACACCGTGCCCGCGAGCAGCGAGGAGCCGGGCAGCAGGGCGCTGGCCAGGACCGCCAGCAGGATTTGTCGTGCGGAGTTCATCGCGCCGGGTCACCGGGCCGAGTCGGTGCTGCCAGCCAGGGGTCCAACACGAGGCAGAGCCCTCCCAGCCCGACCGTGAGAACTCCCATCGCGTGGAAGATGTTCGACACTTTGATCTGGTCGATCAGGACAAAGCCGGAGACAAAGACGCCCGCGATGCTGCCGATCGTGCTGGCGGCGATAATGAACCCGCTGGAGCGGCCCACCTGCGCCAGGCTTTGGGTCGCGAGCCGGATCATGCAGGGCGACAGCATGGCCAAGACCGCGCAGGGCATCAGAAAAATCAGGGCGCTACCCAGCACCGGATCCAGCTTCTGCCACAACAGCGGGATCGGCTGGCCAATCGGGTGGCGCGAGATGATGACGTTGATCACCCAGCCGGCGCAGTGGGGTATGAGGAGCAGGACGACGCCCGCTGGGACGAGCAGGGCCGCCAGAAACCCGAGGCGGCGCCATCGATCGGCGAGCGTGCCGCCCAGGTAGTAGCCCAGCGCGAGTGCAATGAGCACCACGCCGATCTGGCTGACCCACACATGGAACGAGCTGCCGAAATCCTTGGCGAGAAACCGTGCGCCGATGACTTCGAGCACCATGATGATGAACCCGCCGAGGAACACCAGTGCTGCTGCCGCCAAGTTTCGCATCCGTGCAGCCTAGCGGCAGGCGGAGCCCGCAGCAAGGCGGGGGGCAGGATAAACCTGGGAACCACAATTGGATTACCCGCTAAACAGGCTAAAATAAAATAAAGGGTGAAATGGAGCTCTGTCAGCGAAGCTGGCTTCACCCGGCATGTGAGCGATTACACCAAAGACAAGGGTTCGATGCAGCGGGGATTAGCGTGTTTCGCGGGCCAATCGTTGGCAACGGAAGCAAGTCAACTGCGGCTGTTAGGAAAAGCGGCCAGTTGCTGGCCGGGGCGAGGAGCAGTTCGCGCGCGGTTTGCTGGAGCAGGCGCTCCGGCAACGCGTCCGCGTCTTTGTGCAAAGCTACACTTCCGCCCTGGTCAGGCTCATTTGGGTCTTGATAGCAGCTTCCGCAACCGCCGCGTGGTTTGCTCCCGGTCAAGTCGGCCAGCGGCCACGCCGAGCGTCAACTGCTCCTATGCCTCCGCGTCCAGCGTCTCGTCCGGCAGCCCGCCATTCTCGCTCAAGAACGCTAGGCAGTGCGTCA
>SERZ01001081.1_pt1 | contig 16393 bp, 13 predicted proteins | sample 3171461 | NCBI WGS metagenome assembly SERZ01 (sample SAMN06051861, study PRJNA518727) | freshwater metagenome | biome: subpolar coniferous forest; feature: holomictic lake; material: water; isolation source: holomictic Lake 227, 6 m depth | place: Canada: near Kenora, Ontario | collected... | reverse complement strand
AAACACCTACTGTCATTTCACGGACCCGGAAGTCCATCGGTATGATATGATTGTGGATATGCCCCAGGCGCCACTTGATGAAAGTTTGGCGTATGCGTTTCGTCCCGAAAGTATTCAGTTGGCCAAAGAAAACCGGGCAATCCGGCTGAGCCAGGAGGCCGGAGTCAAAGATTCGGTCAAGGCTGCTGATATCCTACCGACTGACTTAGTATTTAGGGTGATGACTTGGACCCATGTCCCAGTGGCACCAAAACAACCCAGGAAAACGGTAAAAAAGAAAACGGCCAAGGACATATTTGAGTTTGAAGAGGCTGACCCTGATGAGAAGTTTGCTGATCTGGAAGACAACGTGACCAAAGCAGAAGTAGATGACATGGTTCATGTAAAGGTAAACTTCCCGCCGTTTCAACACTATAAAATTGACCAAAATAACACATTCTTCTGCGTTGGTAAGTCTCACTGGCAGGGTGATTTAGAAACCGGTGTGTTCAACAAAGACCACGGGCAAGCCACTAACAAGCTGGCGCGCATGTATATTATGATGTGTGAAAAGTATGCCATGAAGTATAATTGGCGCGGGTACACGTACAACGACGAGATGCGGAACTCCGCAATCCTTCAACTTACTTACGTCGGACTCCGATTCAACGAAGCCAAATCAGCAAACCCATTTGCGTTCTACACCGCAGTCATCACCAACTCATTCTGTCGCGTACTAAATACAGAGAAGCGAAACCAAAACATTCGTGATGACATTCTGGAAATAAACGGGTTAAACCCAAGTTGGTCTCGACAATCCAATAGTACTACTCACTACGAGGAGTGATTTAACCATAGGCATTGACGGTCCTCAGCCGTTAGTGTATAATACAACAATATTTAATTAGGAAAACTCGTTCTCTGTGATAAATAACAGAGAGGTGTGCAATGGGCAAAACAACCAAATCAAAAACTGAATATACTGTGGAAGAAACTGTAGAGAGGTTTCTTAAACTGAAGGTAGTGAGGGGAATATTGAAAGATAAAATAACATCAAGCAATAACAAAACTGAATTAATATCCTTTTTTAGTGTTTTTCCATACACACAATGCTATGACCAAATATGTAAAAATGTAGCATATTTTATTAAGTATGACCTTACTGATTTTCATTCCAGACTATTACGGCTTAGGGCTGTTAATAAAAATTCTAAAGAATGGTTTTCTATTCAGATGGGTAACGCAGGTCACGATATATTTACAAGTAAATATGGGATAGATGTTTTACGCAGCAAAACACCCGGTTACGGGATAAGTAAAGCAGGTTTGGTTTTCTTTAGAAAAATAGACCAATTACTAGTAGAATTACAGATTGATGCGAGGGCATTGTATGGTGAACCCGGCGGCGATAGACATGAATTCAGAATAAGAGATAATATGGGTAAATGGTATTCATACGACTATACAGTAAAAGAACTAAAATTGATTATTGAATTTCACGGTGAACATTGTCATCCGAATAAAGAAATGTCAACTGAATCATGGGCGCAATGGAGGAATCGGTTTACTAAGGAGTCAGCCGAGGTTACTTACTCAAAAGATCAATATAAGCAACGATTGGCCGAGGGCACCGGGTTCAAGTATGTGACAGTGTGGTTTTCTGAACCCGACGAATCAAAAATAGAACGAGTAAGAAGTGCGATGCTCGGAATAGATCCTCTGCCATATATTCCCAAAAGTAAGAGAGTATTTATATTGACATATCCTGACGGGTCTGAAGTGCGAAGCAAAAATACACTAGAATTTAGAAAGCACCTTGATATACCATACCATATGGCACAGGATATGGTACATGGACGAAAAACATCCTTTAAAGGATACACAATGAGGAAAGAATATGAACTTATTTAAAAAGGCAGCGGTTTTCGGAGACTTACACGTGGGCCTCAAGAGCAATAGCCAACAACATAATGACGATTGCCTGAATTTTACTAAATGGTTTATAAAAAAGGCAAAAGAAGAGGGATGTGATACCTGTATCATGGTGGGTGATTGGCATAATCACCGAGCTAGTATCAATGTACACTCCCTTCACTATTCCATGCAATGTTTAGAATTATTAAATTCAGCATTTAATAATGTTTTTATTATAGTGGGCAACCATGACAGTTTTTACAGGGAGAAGCGTGACATTCATTCGGTTGCTTGGGCAGGGTATCTGCCCAACGTGACAGTGATCAATGACATTTTCTCTGAGGGCAACGTCACTCTGGTTCCGTGGATGGTCGGGGACGATCATGCGGCGATCAAGAAGATCAAGTCCACATACACTTTTGGGCATTTTGAACTGCCCTACTTCCTGATGAATGCCCAGATTGAGATGCCTGATCACGGTCTTATCAGTCTGGACGATTTCGGATCCACTGGCACCGTGTTCAGCGGTCACTTTCATAAGCGACAGGCAAAGAAGAACATCTGGTATATCGGGAATGCTTTTCCGCATAACTATGCTGACGCCGGTGATGATGCCCGTGGCATGATGATCCTTGACTGGGGCAAGACTCCTGAGTTTCATTCATGGCCGGGACAACCCAAGTATCGTGTTCATAAGTTAAGTGACATTCTGGAGAAAACCAAAGAACTTCTGCTGCCCGATTCGCATGTTCGTGTTCATCTGGACATTGACATCAGCTACGAGGAAGCAAACTTCATTCGGGAAACGCTTATCCCTGACTACTCCCTAAGAGAGATGGCGCTTATTCCTATGCGAGTAGAGCAACAGGCAGCTGGTGCTGAATCCGGAGAGATAAAGTTTGAATCGGTAGATCAGATTGTTCTGGATCAGATCAACGCCATTGAATCCAAGACATACGACAAGAAAATTCTACTGGAAATCTACAACACTATATGATATTGCTCAAGGATATTACAATACGCAACTTTTTAAGCGTGGGGGCCTGCACTCAAGCAGTCAACTTTGACCGGACTGACCTGACATTGATTCTAGGAGAGAATCTTGATCTTGGTGGTGATGGCGCTCGTAACGGCACCGGAAAGACCTCATTGATCCAAGGTCTTTCTTATGCCTTGTTCGGTGTACCTATCAATAGCATCCGAAAAGATAACCTGGTCAATCGTACCAACGGCAAGAACATGCTGGTCACCCTGACTTTCAGTGTAGATGCCGTGGAGTATAAGATTGAGCGTGGTCGCAAGCCTAATCTGTTGAAGTTCTATGTGAACAACACGCTACAAAAGCAACAGGATGATGCCCAGGGCGAGAACAAAGAAACACAAGCAGCCATTGAGCGAGTAATCAACATGTCGGCAGACATGTTCAAGCACATCGTGGCACTGAATACCTACTCCGAACCGTTTCTGGCGTTGAAGAACAGTGATCAACGAGCAATCATTGAGCAACTACTAGGTATTACTATTCTGAGCGAGAAAGCCGAGACTGTAAAGGAACTGCTTACCACCAGCAAAGATGCCATACGAACCGAAGAGTTCCGTATCAAAGCAGTAGAAGAGGCAAACAAACGTATCCTTGAACAGATTGATGGGCTGAAGCGGCGACAGCGGTTATGGGTTTCCAAGAAGGAGTCTGATCTTGCTGCCTATGTGGAATCGTATGATGCCCTGTCCAAAATAGATATCGTGGCAGAACTACAAGCACACAAGGACCTTGTGGTCTACAACAAGAACAAAGAAGTAAACCAGAACTACATGTCGTTGACTGCCCGCTCTACCGCATGGTTTGATAAGAATAAGCGAGAAGTCGTGGAGTTGCAGAAGGCGTACGACAAAAAGAACTCCATTGATATCGTCAAGGAACTACAAAAGCACCGACAGGTCGCCGAGTACAACCAACGTGTCAAGGATAAGGCAACACAAGACGCTGATATCAAACGGGCAACCGGTGATTGTGTCAGGCATGATAAGGAAATCAAAAAACTTGAGGCAGAGATTGCCCAACTTCATGATCATAAGTGTTATGCCTGCGGACAAGAGTTACATGATGAGCAACACACCGTTGTCCTTGATGCGAAAGAAGAGGCGTTGGTTCTGGCAATAAGCAGCCACAACACTTCTCTTGACCTCCTCATCCATCTAGGAGAAAATAAGATTTCTCTTGGTAAGATGCCATCAACCCTATACAAGACAGAAGAAGAAGCGTTCAAACACTCCAGCGAACTTGAAAGCATCCGTCATAAGATCACAGACAAAGAGAATGAGGCTGACCCATATGCCGAGCAAGCCAACGAACTGCTCAATAGCGTAACAACTTTATCCAAGCCACCTGTTACCGTTTATGACACTGAGGCCGAAGCGGTGACGCATAGTTCAACCATGGCTAATCTGCTGACGCAAATGGAAAGCAAGAGCGCAGAGGTTGATCCGTATGAGGAACAAATCGTTGACATGGAGCAGAAGGCTCTACAGGTAACGAACTTTGACATGATCAACTCACTGACAAAGACCATGGATCACCAGAAGTTCCTGTTAGAACTATTGACCAGCAAGGATTCGTTTGTTCGCAAGAAGATCATTGATCAAAATCTGTCATTTTTGAATGCCAGGTTGACACACTACCTTGACAAGATCGGTCTGCCACATCAGGTTGTCTTCCAAAACGACCTGAATGTGGAGATTACTGAGTTGGGTCGTGAACTTGACTTTGATAATCTGTCCCGTGGTGAGCGCAACAGACTGATTCTTGGTCTGTCGTTTGCTTTTCGTGATGTTTGGGAAAACCTATACAAGCCAGTCAATACCCTGTTCGTGGACGAGTTGATTGACTCCGGTCTTGATACCATGGGCGTTGAAAATGCCATTGCCATTCTCAAGGATATGAGCCGTCGCCGTCAAAAATCTATCTGGCTTGTCTCTCACAGAGAAGAACTTGCTGGGCGAGTGCCGAGTGTCCTGAAGGTGGTTAAGACTGGGGGATTCACTGAATATTCCACCGCGACAGACACGGAGTAGTTGAAATATGGATTCACTTGTTATGGTATAAATAGTTATATGAATAACTATTATGTTTATATGTATACTAGATCCGTTGATTCTCCTACCGCTAAAGCAGGGACACCATATTATATCGGAAAGGGCAGAGGGAGGAGGCGGTTTGAAAAGCACTCTGTTACCATCCCAAATGATGAGCATAATGTAATAGTGTTTGAAAACTTACTTGAGATGGGAGCATTTATCATTGAGAGAACTCTCATCAGGTGGTATGGACGTAAGGACTTAACTTACACGGACAGACCACCTGGTATTCTACGAAATATGACTGATGGTGGTGACGGTGGGAGCGGCAGAAAAGATTCCGACGATACGAAACAGCGTCGAGGTAAGTCAAATACTGGAAAACGACGAACGATTGAGTCAAAGAATAAAATATCGGCGGCAGTTAAGGCGGCACGGATAAGATTGGGTAACTGGTGGATTGATAAAAAGCACTCGGATGACACGAAGCAGATAATGTCTGCCAAGAAGAAAGGCAAGTCTTACGAGGAAATTTTTGGACCGCGCGCGGCAGAAATGCGAGAGAGAAGAAGGATAGAATCATCTGGGATACCCAAGGGGCCGCAATGTCAGGTCATATGCCCGCATTGCGGCAAGGAGGGCGGGACCGGCATTATGAAACGCTGGCACGGCGATAGGTGTAAGTACAATACTTCTACGGAGATGGACTAATGGCTAAATATCTCGCATGGATACAGGTCACTGGGAGTTCCCACACGTTTTTGAGATTGACGACTGGTTCGGTTTTCTATACCGAATTACAGAGATAAGCACCGGCATGGAGTATGTAGGGAAACGGCAATTTCACCAGCACCTAAGAAAAACAGTCAAGGGCAGAAAAAATAAGAAGAAGGTGATCAAGGAGTCTGATTGGAAAACCTATATGGGTTCTTCAGTCAGACTCAACACCTCGATTGCCACTAATGGCAAAGACAACTATCGCTTTGAGATAATTTCCCTGCATAAGACACGCGCATCGCTCGTTTATGCGGAAGTAAAACTTCAAATTATGGAAGATGTTCTACGAACAAAACTACCTAACGGCACACGAAAAAGTTACAACGGCCTTATCTCAGGCATCAAGTTTCTTCCTCCAGAGGAAACAGCCGAAGAGGCGAAGATGAAAAGATAGTTACCCAAATACAGTATAATTTTCGTACGGAACGTGTTATACTTGCTAAATAAACAGACACCAGGTCAAATCAAATTCCCCGTCACTAGCCTGACACCAAACACTGGCACAAAGCCTTAGCCTAATTCGTCTAGTCGGGACGCCCGACTCTCCTTGAGGTTGTACAGATTGTGCTGTGCCGTCAGATACTGGAGTATAGCCTTGGTATTGCGCTAATAATACCAGGGGAATACCGACAGGGCTCTCACCATGGTAGAAATGTGAACCCTGAATGAGTCTGTGCCTACTTTGTCATGATGGTACAGAACATGCGTTGCTGGGAGGTATGGTGAAGTTTAAGCCATATTGTCCCAACTACAGATCCATAACAACTTTACAGAGCAACCGGTAGCAGATAGTAGTAGACGCCTAATTATCTGGGATAGAGACAACAGAGGGGATAGGGTGAAACTTTCCATTTGGTAGTGCTGAATTGGCACTACCATGGCTCCAAGGTGAAGTGGATATCCGATAAGCAAATAGAGAAAAGAAAAGAGTAGAATAAAAAAGAATTAGAGTGATACCGAGCGAAGCGAAGGGATCAGATGTGCGTAGCACATCTCTAAAGAGAGCAAAAGATAAATGACAAATAATGGAATGGAATACCAAAAGAAAAGACACCGTGGTGTGTTAAAAGAATGGTATCTTACTTTCTTTAGTGACCTTTAAGTTATCAGATATAATCTCACTAATCTGGGTACGTTCCTCTGAGGACATGTTTAAAACATCCTCATAGGATACCCCTCCCCTCATGTACCACGAAAAACTTAGGGCGTCTTTCTTGATAGAAGCACATGTTTTTTCCATATTATCCAACAGCTTCTGTACGCCTTCGGGATCAAGGCGCAGAAGCCTTACCCGAAAAAATCTGAGGCGTTTATTGAAAATGTCTGCTTGTACTCATGCTCACAACTAACACACTTCAACTGTAATGGTTTAACTTCAGACTGAGATTTCAGATCCGTATTGTAGTTTCTAACTTTCTCGTATATAGTTTTATCACAGTTTTGCAGAAAATCCAAAATAAACTCATTCTGATCGACATAAGAATTTGGAGTTTTGATGTACTCAATTGCCTGGGACAGAACTTTCATGGTAATACCAGTAATAGTTTTTAGCGCATCGTGCTGTTTTGAAGCCTTTTCCTCAGCATTTTCTATCAAATTAATAGAAGCAAATGTTTTTTGTAGTTCAAACTGACCTAATCCAATCTCTGTGATTTCCTTATAGGTAAGCGGTCTGAATTTAAATAACAGATCATTGATTGTTAATTCAGAAGCGTAGTCACCGGATTTGATAGATGACAGAAGTCCTATGAGGTTTACTCCATATGTAGATGTTTCAGCGCATGCCGGGCATGTCGTTTCGACATCCATTTCATTTCCACCAGCTGCTGCCTTGATAGCAATCAGTACTGTATCAAGATCAATACCGGACAATCTCCATGGATCCTTGATACATGGTATACAACTCTTGATAATTTCGATAATTGCTGTACCGTTGAACAAGGCATCTGGGGTATTGGCAGTGATTTCGTCAATGGCGGTCATTGGATAGACCGGTAACTCACCTGATTCCGGCACGTCGATCACGCCTTCTGCGTAATTCTTGTACCCACTCGGTAATTTAACGTAAATTGCTGGGCGCCGAAAGTATTGTCTCAGTGGGTTATTTTCAATCATAATGTTCCTTAGGTAAAACAGTATTGTATTTAGTGGGCAAAAAAAGGAGAAATTTAATTTACTAGAAAACAGTGATCCATCATAGTATAAATACAATATGGAACTAACACCTGAAGAAGTACAAGAAGAACAACTGACAGCAATGCAGGAGATGGCCCAGGCCATGAAGCGCACTGCTGAAATACAGGAAGAAGCAAATAAGAGAACCCAAACTCTTTATGAGAAGGCCAGCAGGGATAAGACAGCCGATTTAGAAACTCAACAGAAATATAACAAAGACCTGACTGCTGATGCTAATAAACGGTTAAGAATAGAGGAATCCACAAACACTGATCTTCGCAAAACGTTGGATGATCGCCTAAGTATTGAGAAAAAGGTAATTACTGAGGCTAAGAAAAAAATAGGTGATGAGAAATTTAATGAAATACAACGTGGTAACTTCTTCCGAGACCAACTAGAAAAGTATAGTCAAGGTGCTCTAGCGTATGGTGGGGTAACTTCTACATTTAGAGACTTAAATAAAACCCAACAAAAGCAACTCGTTGACAGTTCCAGAACTCAACTAAAGTTGCAGCAAGAACAAGATAAATTTGCTCAAACGGTTCAGAAATTAGCAAATCCTGCTGCATTAGTTGGCAGCATGTCAGGTGGTTTTTCAACTTTATCTGGCGCTCTTGATACAGGAAAAGACGCCCTTATTAAATTAGCCGGTGGTGGCATAGGAGCAACCGTAGGTCTTGAACTTACCTCAGGGGCAGCAAAGGTAACGGCTGCTGCATTTGAGGGTGCTGCTAAGGCAGCAATAGGTATGGCTAAATCAGTGCTAAATGGAGAACGCGGGCTAGCTGTTGGAGCGAAAGCAACGCAGACGTTCTGGGAGTCTGTCAATGGAGCATCAAGTTCCCTCGGCACCCTTATGATGACTGTCGGTAGCGTGGCGCTGCTATTTGCGCCAATGACGTTTGGTCTGTCTGCTGTCGCTGGTGCGGGACTAATTGCAGGTGGTGCTTTATTAAAGGTAGGTGCTTCGGCAAATAGTGTTTATCAGTCCTTTAAGGTCTTAGCAGCAGAAATTAACGATAAGTTGTATAATGCCTTTGAGGAATTAGGCAAGTTGTCGATGACTGGTGCCGATGGAATGGAAGGCATCGGCAACATGATGCACAGCATGGGCCTTACTTCTGGTGAGTTTGAAAAATACGGTAAGATAATTACTGCTAATTCAAAAGAAATGAAGATGTTCGGTTCTACTGCAGCCGAAGGTGTCAAAAAGTTTGTCGAAGCCGCAGGAGAAATTGCTGGTCCAGACAGTGATATAGGCAGGACATTTAGGTTGATGGGTATTAGTATAGAAGACCAGATTGAACATACTGCAAAGTATATGGCTCTACAAGCAAGATTAGGAATACAACAAGATAAAAATTCTACCCAACTTAGAGATTCGACAAAATCATATATCGAGGAATTAGACAGAATTGCAGAACTTACCGGAGCAACAAGAAAAGAACAAGAAACTGCCCGAGAAGCCGTAATGAAAATTGAGGAACTACGTGCGGCTATTTTAGATGAACAGGACAAGAAGGAGAAGGGTGATACCGGTGCAGATGCCAGAATAGAAAGATTACAACGTTATCTCAATGTAGCAACCACTTTCCAACAAATGGGTGATGCTAAAATGGCCAAAGGAGCAGCAACAACCGGGTCTGCTAACGGGGCGATAATTGGTGAAGAGGGCTCAGCCTTTTACATCATGGCACAGCGCCAGGGATTGCTGAAGGGACTAGAACAAGGAGGTATGTCTAAAGAGGCGATGGCCCTTGCTGCTAGACGAGCCTATGTTGAGCAGACGCAAAGTATGTCAGGGGTTATGCGATATGGATCAAATGTGGGTCCATTGGCAGGTAGTGCAGTGATTGCCGGTGAAACAAAGGCCACTGACGCTCAATTTATTAAACGCGAGGCAGAAGAAAAAAGTAAGTTAGGAGATAAGTACAACCAACAAGAATTTATAGAGAGATTGGCAGAAGAACGTAAGGCAAAGGATCCAACTACAGGGCAAAATGTTAATAACAGGATAGAACTGCAAAAAAATGCCATTAATGCTGATAAGTTTGTATTGGGTTTTGTAAAGGACAACTTTGGGTCATTCACAAAGGCAACAGATCACTTCACTGATGCAGTGAATTTATTTAAAGACCTAATAGGTTGGAAGAAACAAGAGGAAAAACCTGGCCCAGCGCGGGCTGAAGCAGCAGCAAGAGTTCAGGCAGAAATTAATGTAACTGAGGCAACATCAAAACGCGAAAAATTAGAACAGGAAAAGGGAAGAGGTGACCCGGAAACAATAAACGCACGAAAAGAAGAAATGATGGCGAGGCGAGAGGCTGAAAGAAAGCGAGCCGAAGAAGAATCTATAAGTAGGCGCCGAACACAACAAAGTGATGTTTCTGGTCCACCATCATCCAGGCAAGTTAATCCACCGGCAACTAATCTTGCTAATTTAGTTGGTAGAGGTGAGGGTGGTTATAACTCAGCAAATACTGGCGTTGCTGGAAAAAGTGCAGGCAACTACAAACTCACTGACATGACCGTAGGTGAAGTTCAAAAACTTCAGAAAACTGGTAAAGTTCATGCTGCTGGTAGATATCAAGTAATTCCAAAAACATTTACCGAAGCAATAGACGCGCTGGGATTAAAAGAATCCGACAAGTTTGACGAAAAGACACAGGATAAAATTTTTAATGATTTCCTAATAGGAAGCAAACGACCCGCAGTGCAGGCGCTATTAGCAGGTAAAGACGGTGCCACATTTGAAGATGCCATAATGGATATGGCTAAGGAGTTTGCTTCTATCGGGGTGCCTAAGAAGGTCCATCGCCCCAAAGGAGATGGCTACCCTGCTGGTAATGTAGATGTAGGTCAAAGTTATTATGAAGGTGTTGCTGGAAACCATGCTTCGATCGGGCCAGACGAAGTTAAGCAAATGCTTCTTCAGGAATTCAAACAGAGAAATCCAAATAAAGAGCCACCGAAGGCAAAGTATGGCGGACTATTCGATGGTCCCTCGTCGGGGTATCAAGTTGAACTACATGGCAGAGAAGCAGTTGTTCCTATGCCAAATCCGAATGCCATGCTGGCAAGTAATGATTCCCAGTCTGTACAGAAGGATCCGTTATCCTCAGTTATGAAACCAGAACCAGTGCAGGCAAATAACGACAACGGGGTTCTAATGGAACTGTTCCAAATGCTTTCATCGAAAATGGATACGCTCAGTGATCATATGGCATCCGGTAACGACACTAGGGAAGAGTTATTAAAATATTCTCGCGTTTAACACTAAATACAATATGTCCTACAAGAAACGATTTGCCGGAGTCAACACAACTGGCGCAATGAGCCCGATTTCAGGTGCCAATAGCAATAAAGGTGCCTGGAATAATAGTCCTGGACAGAATGGATCAGAAACTGGTGGTTGGAACAACGATCAGTTCGGGTATAAGAACTACGCCAGTAGACTACCTGAAGTATATGTGGGTCACCCTAATCGTATTGAACGCTACAATCAGTATGAAATGATGGATGTGGACGCTGAAATTAATGCATGTCTGGACATCATCGCTGAGTTCTGTACACAGTCAAACGAACACAACAAGACTCCATTCAATCTGGAGTTCTCTGAAGATCCTACTCCACACGAAGTTGAGTTGTTGAAGAAGCAATTACAACAATGGTGCAAACTTAATGAGTTTGACACCCGTGCCTTCAAGATTTTCCGCAACACCATTAAATACGGCGATCAGGCTTTCATTCGTGACCCTGAAAACTTCAAGTTGTATTGGATTGACATGACTAAGGTTATCAAGGTCATTGTGAATGAAAGCGAAGGCAAGTTGCCTGAACAGTATGTCATCAAAGACATCAATGTAAATCTGCAAAATCTGTCAGTTGCTCAAAAGAATAATACTGACTTTGCTGCTAATCCAGCAACAGGATCAGGTGGAACAGGTGGTGGTTCAGTAAGTGGAGGATACACCGTTCCTAATACAGCCACTACAAGCGGTCGCTTCACTCTTGGTATTCAAGAATCGGCGATTGATGCCAAACACGTTGTTCACCTTAGTCTCACAGAGGGTCTTGATCGGTTCTGGCCTTTCGGCCAATCAATCCTAGAAAACATCTTCAAGGTATATAAGCAAAAGGAACTGTTGGAAGACGCCGTTCTTATCTACCGTGTTCAACGTGCCCCTGAACGTAGAGTGTTCAAGATTGACGTTGGTAATATGCCGAGTCACATGGCCATGGCATTCGTTGAACGCATCAAAAATGAAATTCATCAACGACGAATCCCTTCGGTACATGGTGGTCAGTCAGTGCTTGATGCCACATACAACCCGATGAGCATGAACGAAGATTATTTCTTTCCAACTACCGCAGATGGTCGTGGCTCAGATGTAACTACCTTGCCTGGTGGACAGAATCTTGGTGAGATTGACGATTTGCGCTACTTCAACAATCGTCTGGCACGTGGACTTCGTATCCCGAGTTCATATTTGCCTACAGGACCTGACGACAGTGAACGCCTAATGGGTGACGGCAAAGTGGGAACAGCGATGATTCAAGAGTTCCGCTTCAATCAATATTGTGAACGTCTGCAAAAATATATCAGTCAGAAACTTGATGAGGAGTTCAAACTATTCCTAAGATGGCGTGGTCTGAATATTGACAGCGGTTTATTCGTGCTGAAGTTCAATGCACCACAAAACTTTGCTTCGTATCGTCAGTCTGAATTGGACACATCACGGGTAAACACTTTTTCCACAGTTGAAGCATACCCGTACATATCTAAACGATTTGCCCTTGAACGGTTCCTTGGTCTTACTGAAGAAGAAATCGTCAAGAACGAAAAACTATGGCGTGAAGAAAATAACAAGGACGAAGATATCAATCCTCAAGGATCTGATCTGCGCTCCATTGGTGTCTCGGTCGGTGATATGGAATCAGATGAACAAACCGCTGATGATATGGACAACCCAGAAGGCGAGATGCCAGGAGCAGAGGTTGCCGGTTCAGTGGCTGCACCGATGCCAGGAGCACCAATGGCCGGCGGCGCCCCAGGCGGCAACGGCATGTAAAAGATAAATACCATATGAAATTACTGGAAATGTTTGACGCTGCAATTGATGGTTATCAGGACCTTGGATCTGATAACTCTAAGCCTAAGTGGAAAGAATCCCGTAAGACTAAACTCACCCTAAGGCAGATCCGAAAACTGCGTAAAATGCTTGATGTTCGTAACTACGAAGCAAAGCAAAATCTAAAAAGAGTTCATGCTCAGTACTCAACTCCGGTTGAACCAGGTGCTGAAGGCGCAATGCCAGCGATGTAATTCCTATATCCCTATTATCCAACCCTTGACAGACTTGGCTCTACCATTGACCAATGAACTTATGTTTCCTTGATTCAAATCATATTTGGCGCAAAGATCCTTAGACGATAACCTCTCAATCTCGGACGTATTGGGATTTTTCCAATTATGTAGTTTTTGTTTCCGACAATTTAATGAGGTACGATTTTTTGCCAGGAATGGATGGGTTCCATTTATAACTCTGTCTTTTGAATTGGAACCACCATCGGCTCTCCTTGACAGGTTATGGGTACCCTCCGCTATTCTTTTTTGGTTTTGCTTCCTATTTAACTCTGCTATAATGTCCTGGGAATAACGCATTTTCTGTGCCATTAAGAAACATGCGCCATAGTCTCCTTGTGAGTGGTGAATATTGTAATGATCTTGTAGAGTAAGGCACCTTAAGTTCTCTGGTAGATTGTTTCCGTGATCACCATCTAAATGGTGGACTTCATATGAACGACCGTCTTCCTCTTTCGGAATTGGTCCAAAATGATTCTCGTAAATCTTAGTATAGCGTTTTGTACCGCAATAAATACACATGCTGATGCCCTTTCACGGCGTTAGAGGAGGCAGAATTGTCGAGATTCGTGGCCTTCACCTATATTTATCTCCGTAAAAACACTAAAAATACTCACTTATTGCGCCCTTTTGGTGACTATTGAATAAGTAATAGTATAAGCCATTAACACAAGGAGATACCAATGGACAACAAAAAATTTGAACAGTTGATCAACCTGATCACTAACGAAAACGAAGAACAAGCCCGTGCATTATTTCATGATATCGTCGTAGAGAAATCACGCGAAATTTATGAAGGCATGATGGAAGAAGAAGGCGGAATGGGACAAATGGGTGGCCAAGTCGGTGATCTACTAGACGAAATCAATGTTGAAGAAGAAGGTATCTCCGAAGAAGATGAAGACCTGGACGATTTCGGTGGAGAAGAAGACTTCGGCGACGAAGGTGAAATCTCACTTGACGGCGAAGAAGACTTCGGCGACGAAGGCGGAATTGAAGGCGAAGAAGGATTGGAAGATCGTGTAGTTTCTCTTGAAGATAAATTAGACGAACTAATGGCTGAGTTTGAAGAACTCATGGCAGACGAAGAAGGCGAAGCAGAACACGGTGGTGACTTCGGTGACGAAGAAGGTGACGGTTCTATTGAAGGCGCTGACGACATGGACATGGGCGATGAAGAAGGTGCTGACGAATTCGGTGACGAAGAAGAACCACTTGCTGAAGCAGTTGCTTTACAAAACGTCAAGGGACTTTACGGTTCTAAAATCGGCGGTGACAACGGCGCAAACGCAAAGAGCATCGCTCTGACAAAACCAAAAGTAGTTTCAACTGGTGCTAAGCCAGTCAACGTAACTGGTTCTCCAGAAGCAGTTCCTACTGCCCCTAAGGCTCCTAGCAATGCTTACACCAAGGGTGAAACATCTGTTAAGGGTGCTGGTTCTTTCAAGAACTCCCCGGGTCAGAAGAAGCAAGACGGTGAAGCGGCTCCAAAGCCAACTACAAGTCAAGCATCAGGTACAAACAACAAGAGCATTGTTGAATCCCGTAAACGTAAATAATTAAGTGTAATGGCTTACCTTAAGGAAAGTGTATGATGTCATACAGTAATAGGCTCATTCAGTGAGTGAGTCTATTTTCTAAGTAAACCAATAAACATATGTCTAAACAATTTTTATCAGAATATATCACTCCTAGTCTTTCAAAACAAACAATTGTTATGGAAGAATCTGAGGATGCGTTCGGAAATAAAGGCAAGCAGTTATACATGAAAGGTATTTTCATCCAAGGAAATATCCGAAATGCTAATGAGAGAGTATATCCCTCACATGAAATTAGAAATGCTGTTAATACGTTAAATGAGCAACTATCAACTGGCTACTCGGTACTAGGTGAAATTGATCACCCTGATGATCTGAAAATTAATTTAGATAGGGTAAGTCATTGTATAGTTGAGATGGCTATGGATGGTGATAACGGTTTTGGTAAATTAAAGATTTTACCTACACCGATGGGATCACTTGCTAGAACAATGCTAGAATCAGGGGTTAAGCTAGGTGTTTCAAGTCGAGGCTCAGGAAACGTTAATGAGTCTAATGGTCAGGTAAGTGACTTTGAAATAATAACAGTAGATATTGTAGCACAACCGTCTGCTCCTAATGCTTATCCTAAGGCGATATACGAGGGGGTTGGTAATACCCGATACGGGCACCGCGTGTTTGATTTAGCAAAAGAAGCTGCCGGCGATAAAAAAGTACAACGATATCTTCAAAAAGAAGTGATGCGCTTAATACGAGAATTAAAATGGAAATAAAGTCATCTTCTTTTGTCTATAAATGGACTCATTTGCCAACCATGAATTGGTATATAGGTTCGCGGACGGCAAAAGGATGTCACCAAGATGATGGATATATTTGTTCAAGTAAAACAGTTGAACCTATGATTCTATCGTCTCCGGAGCAATGGAAAAGAGAAATTATAGCAACTGGAACGCCTGTTGAAATGCGCCAATTAGAAGTAGAAATACTTGAATTATTTAATGCTGTACAGGACTCTACCAGTCTTAACAGACATAACGCAACTAGTAAATTTAACGGAAGTGTCAACTTGGGTATCAAAAAACAACCGGCACATGCTGAAAAACTTAGAGCCAATTTTGTAGAAATAAACAAAAATCGATTAGGAACATCTGGCACTTGGACAGGAAAGCATCACTCAGTAGAAACTAAAAAGTTACAGAGTGAAGTTAAAGCCGGCGAGAAAAATGGTAACTGGTCTGGTTGGTATGTTGATATGCTTGGTAATAAGTTCGAAACTGCTGCATTAGCAGGCAAGTCATGTGGGGTTTCCCACATGACAATTTACAGATGGGTTAAGACTAACCATAACGGATGGTCTTTACTCAAAAAGAACATAACAGAGAGTAATAATGCTCCTGGTATGAAAGGTATCACTGAGCAATCAGTGACAATATAAAGGGGAAGTTAATGATTGATAAAGCATTACAACCATTACTTGACGGCGGACTGATCAACGAAGATGTCTCCCAGGCTATTAACGAAGCATGGGAATCAAAGTTGGTTGAGGCCAAGGAGCAAGTACGTGCTGAAC
>SERZ01001074.1_pt1 | contig 16469 bp, 13 predicted proteins | sample 3171461 | NCBI WGS metagenome assembly SERZ01 (sample SAMN06051861, study PRJNA518727) | freshwater metagenome | biome: subpolar coniferous forest; feature: holomictic lake; material: water; isolation source: holomictic Lake 227, 6 m depth | place: Canada: near Kenora, Ontario | collected... | reverse complement strand
CCTATGCTGTGAAGCATCAGGTTCATCAGGCATAGCCTGTGGGTATCTGGAACAAGTTCCAACCCAACGAAGGCATTGTTCCGCTGAAAGAAGCGTTGGGATTCCGCCAGATCAAACAGATCGTCCGTATGGTCCTTGATATAGCGGTCTGCGGCAACCAAAAAGCCGCCAGTTCCAGCCGCAGGGTCTTGGATGATTTCCCCAGGCTGGGGCTTGATCAAGCGGATGATGCAGTCAATCAACGGTCGTGGCGTGAAATATTGACCCGCACCGCTCTTCTTCTCCGCCGCGTTCTTCTCCAGCAAGCCCTCATAGAGCGTGCCAAGTCCTTCCTGTCGCGCACTGAACCAGTCCAGCGCATCAATCGCCTCGACAATGGCCTTCAGGTTAGTGGGCTTCTTCAGACGGCTCTGTGCGTCAACGAAGATTGCCTGCACCAAGCCCCGTCCGTTCGTGCCAAGGTCAAGGAGCAGGTGCTTGTAGAAGGTCAGTTGGTCCATGCCCTCACGGCGAACCAAATCTCCCCATCGCTTTCCCTCTGGCAACAGCGTCTCACGGCCTGTTTCCGCCATCATTTTCAGAAACAGGATATAGGTGAGTTCCGTCACGTATTCGTGGTAGGTGATCCCGTCATCGCGGAGGATGTCGCATAGCCGCCACAACTTGGCGACAATGTTTTGGGTGATGGGGGTCTCACTCAACTGACTTTCCTCCAAATGCTCTCACGGATATCGCCAAGGATGGCTTCAAGCCGCCCTTCAAATACCTTGTTCAGCCGTTCAAAGCCACCCGCTTCTGAGTGGTATTGCCCGCCGTCGAGGAACTCACGATCTACCACAACTTCCTTTGCTACATCGTCGCCAATCCGTTTCAGCCACTGCCTTTGTTTGGGTGTCCACTGGTGTTTGTTCAGGATATGGCTCATGGCGTTGCGAACACGCTCAGCATAGGGACGCAGAGCATCGCCAATGGCGGCTTGACGGATATAGCCAATGATGGACGCTGCGATGTCCTCGCTCTTTGCCTGTTCCCAGGCACGATGGAGCGCGGCTTCAGTGAACGCCTGCTCGTCCAGGATCATCCTGATTTGCTTCAGATGCTCACGGGTGAGTTCACGAGGACGCTGGACGATGATGGACAGGGCAGCGACTTGATTGACATTGTTGCGCACCCACGCGCTGAAGGCATCGAGATAGTCTTCAGGCTTGGTCAGTTTGCCGTCCTTCCCGTAGCCATGAGCGACTGCAACCAGGGTATCGGGATGGTTTGAGATGGGCAGCAATTCGCCAGGGCGATCTGGACGCCAATCAAGGATTGGACCAAGGGAGGGGCGTTCGCGAAACCACTTCACAAGGTCAGCAAGGGGAGCCTCTGCCAGCCGCTTTATGGTGTCTTCAGGAGTTTCCCCAGCCGCGTCTTTGTAGCGTTCGCGGCCTTCACTGGGCAGCCGTGATGCGTTGCGACGAAGCCGCCGCTCCAACTGCTCGCGGATGGTTTCACGATGGCGGTCATCGCTGACAGAGGCCAACTCGCCCAGCAACTTTTCAAACGAAAGCGAAGGCTCAACACCAACGGGCTTCATGTCCGTCATGTTTTGGAGGGTTGGATAGAGGTCAACGGCATCGAATATGCGGAAGGCTTCCTTCCCAATCTCAGGGCATGGCCGTGTTGCTCGCCCAAGCATCTGCTCGTAGAGGATACGGCTGTTGACCCTACGGATGAAGACGAGGTTGGTGATCTTTGGTATGTCCACGCCAGTCGTGAGCAGGTCAACGGTGACGGCAATCTTTGGGAATTGGTCGTTTCTGAACTTTCTCGTTAGTTCGCGAGGCTTGTCAACGCTACCTGTAATCTTCGCCACCGTGCCGCTGTCAATGGGGCCGTATGCGGCAACCAACGCATCCTCCAGTTCCTTGACGATGATGTCCGCGTGAGCGTCATTGACCGCAAAAATCAGGGTCTTGTCTGGCAGGCTGGGATCAATGTAGCGGACCAACGCTTCCGCCACGACTTTGTTAAACGGGACGGTAATGACCTTGCGATTGAACTGCTCAACCTCGTATTGGAGTTCATCAGGCGCATAGCCGCTGGTCACGGTTCCGCTTGATGTGTCCAGTAGGTCAAGTTGTTCACCCTGAGCAAACTTGATCCCAGCGAGGGATAGCGCCGTCTCAATCCTGATTGGCGGCTCGTGGTCAATAAGCACGCCGTCCATGACGGCTTCACGGTAGGAGTAGGTGTAGATGGGCTTGCCAAAGATGTCCACCGTGTGAAGAGCAGGTGTTGCCGTTAAACCAATCTTCACGGCGTCAAAGTATTCCAGGACGCGTCGATATTTGGAAATGTAGTCAGGTTGGTCGCGGAACTCCAACTCGATGTCAGACATCTCACGGTCAAGCAGGTATCCACGGTGGCACTCGTCAACGAGCATCAGGTCGTATTGGTCAATGGAGGGGATACTCGCAGGATCATCAGCCAGAAGCACCCGCTTGACCAGGGCCTGAATGGTGCTGATGTGAACCTTGGTTTCACGCTCAGGCTCAACCTCTTTGAGACCCTTGATCCCAAAGATGGAAGCAAAGGTGCTTGCACCAACAACCTTGGTCGTCCTGAACTCGCCCGCTGTTTGGTCTCCAAGGAGGTTGCGATCAACCACAAAGCAGACGCGGCGGAAACGCTTGCTCTCCAGCAAACGGGCAAGCATGGCAATCGCCAGTTTGGTCTTGCCAGTGCCCGTAGCCATAGCAAGGAGCATCTGCCGTTGGTCGTTGGCGAGAGCCTTCTCGACTTCCTCAATGGCCCTTTGCTGACAGCGCCGCAACTCGAAACCAAAATCCAACGGCATCGTCTTCAATGCCGCGTGTGCAACATCGCGATCGATGCCCATTAAGGCGCGCAACCCGTCAGGAGTGGGCCAACTGACCAAAGCACGCCTCAGGTTCGTTGGCTTACGAGCATCTCTGAACCAAATGCCTGATTGTGTTTCTACCTGTTTTAGGTAGTCGCGCCCGTTTGCTGAAAACAAAAACGGTATGCGATATTCATCCCAAGGGCCGTGAAGGTCAACGCCAACCACGACCTTGAAGCCTTTGGAATAGCGTTCTGCCTGCCCAATATATGTAGAGACATTCTTGTTTTTCCGCTTTGCTTCAACAATACCAACGCAATGCGTATCGACGAACAGAGCGTAATCCGCTGGTCCTGTTTGCGTAGGCCACTCTGAGATCGCCATGTTCTTGCCTTTGGCAGGGCGTGCTCCGCTCGCAAAGGTCAGGTTCTGGCTATCAACGGTCCAGCCACAATCACGAAGTTGACGGTCAATGATCGTGCGGGTCGCCGCTTCGTCCAGATGGATGGCAGGCGCTGCCGCCTCAGCCAACTCAATCGTATGTGCTACCGCCGCAGGATTGGAGGCAGCAGCAGTCTGAACGATCACCAGTTCCTGTTGTAGGGCCGCTTGCCTTGCCTCTGCGTCAACCAACTGGGTTTGAAGTTGAGCCCTTTCTTCGGCCTCTCTACGTGCCACTTCTTCAGCAGAAAGCCGTGCTTGTTCCGCCTGTTCAGCGGCCACACGAGCACGCTCAACGGCAGTCAAAGATTTGGCGTGTTCCTCTCGCAACCGCTCAAGTTCTGCTGTTAGGGCGGCTGTGGCGTGGCAAGGATCAGCAGGAGGGGCGAACTGCTTTGGCTTGAAGGTCTTATTGCGGTCGTAGACGATGTGGAACCATGCGGCCAACTGCCACGCCATTTTTAGGCAGGATAGAGCGGTGTTCTGGTCATCGAAACCGCTGTGTGTCGCCTTGTTCCCTGAAATGCGGATTTCGTGAAACAGACGGGCAGCATCAGGAGGGATCGCCTTCTTGTCTTCAAGGCGGCGCAGGAGGTCAACTTGCTTCTCGTCTCCGCCATAGTATCCGCCAACTTTGGCTGCGATCGTCTGTGCCATGACTTCGCCAAACTGACGCAGTTTAATCAGCGTAGTGTTGGCATCCTCACGAAAGAACCGCTCTGCCAGCGTTCCCAGTTGGACCAGTTGTTTATGGCTCGTCAGGAAGGAAAAGTTTGATGATGGAACGGCGAGGATTTCAGCAGTCATGCTCACCACCAGAAGGAATATACCGTTGCCACGCAAAAGCCGCGACAAAAATGCCGCCCGCAAGGAACGAGGTCAGTATGCCGCAATGAGGTTCTCGTTGGAAGTGGTGGCGAGTGATGATATTAGGGTTTTGATGATTGGCAGCGCTGGGGATAGCGCGACTTCGTTTAACGAACTTGCGGGTGGCTCTGCGCACGACACCTCATGCCTCTCAGGCGATTTTTTGTTGACCTGGAAAGCCGCGGATTGGTCAGCGTCGCAATACGAGGCTCAATATATCGATTTAACATCACGGGGATACCATGAAGCCCTATAACGGATTTTCTGAAAAAGAGCGAAACAGCGTAACGCCTAAGCAGAGGAAGGCCATAGAAGCGGGCAATATTCCGCAAACTGCCTGCTGCACAATCTGCGCGGCTTCTGGACCAGTTGATTTCAAGCCAAGAGGGAGCATTGTTCCGCACCTGGAAGATTACAGAGAGCCTGTGTCTGGAGTATATTTTCTGTGCAAGCCATGCCATGACGCACTTCACAAAAGGTTCTCAAATCCTGAACGATGGCATGCGCTTATCAAAAATCATTCGCGGCCTAATGCTTGGTTTGCTGAGAGGCTGAAAACCTATCGAGCTTCGCCGAGGCGGCTCAATCTTCCCGGCCGTTGTCTACGATTAGGGATGAAGGCGGCCACAGGGTAGAGGCAGGTGAAGGCGTCAGTCGGCAAGACTGTTGCGGCTGAAATCAGCTGTTTTGGCGACGGATAGTCAATGGCTCACAGCTTATGATAGCTGGCGCGCCTACTATGACGGCTATACTGGCTGTACTGGCAAAAGACGCCAAGTGCAAGCCATGTTATGAGCCAGAGCATACCACCGTGCGGATGCTCTGACCTTCTCCAGACCACGAACCACGAACTGTGTCAGGCCACGATTGCGAGCTTGTGCATTGGCACACTCCGCCGTCTGCGCTCTCTCTTTATAGATGGCCTTGGCCTCGTCGGTGGCCATGCGCTCGCGCCATTCGACAATTTCGGCGTCATCGTTGGGCCGCGGCGCGTGGCGATCGGCCGTCGGATCGCCACGAGGGGCTGCGACTGGCAAGTAGGTCACGACGCCAGCCTTGGCCAGTGCCGTGATGTCATCAAACTTAACGAAGCCGCCATCGGCCAAATGTTGTCGCGGACGCTCGCCGTAATCAGCCGCCAGAGCATCGTTCATCGGGGCCATCTTACCCTTATCCGAGCCGATATTGTCCACCGAAACGCCGGCGATTGCGCCACTCTTGGTATCGCTGGCGAACTGTACGTTGTAGGCGGGCCGAAAACCGCCATCTGGCATCTTCATCACCCGGGCTTGGGCATCGGTAGTTGACGCGCGGGGCTCTTTCGGACGCTCCTTGGGCTTGGCTTTAACCAGCTCTCCTTCCCCAGCAGACTTATCCGCACCTTTCTTCGCCATGCGCACAGCCTCGCGCTCTACCTCCTTGCGCGCCTTTTCCGCTTGCTGCGCAAGAAGCTCTTCGGTGACGGCCAAGGCGGCAAGTACCCGAGATTCGCGTTCCTCGGCCGCCCTCTTACGCGCAGCCGCCTGTCGCCGGTTGAAAGCGCCGGGATCGGTAACCAACTCCGTGCGTAAATTCAGCACCGCTTTTTCCGCCTCTTGCCGGCACTCTTGTAAGGTCGAATCTCGGCGAAATGAAGCTGCCCCTGCCGAAGCTCGCACCCGAACGCCGTCCTGAGCAACGCGGTCCAGGCTGGCTACACCGGCTTTGACAAGTGCAGTAAAGCTATCTACCAGAAGGCCTTCGAGAACTTGATCGTGTCCAACTCGGAAGTCAGACAGCGTCTTGGCATTCATTCCGACGCCTCCGCAGAGCCACTGGTACCCGATGTGGTCGTCGCACAACCTGGCTACCTCCCGAGCGCTCCCAACCCCTTCGGTCGTTGCGTACAGCCATAGCGCCACCATGATACGCGGATCAGCCGGTGGGTGACCCGCTTGTCCCTCGACCGCCTTAATCTCGGCAAGCAGTTGTGATAAATCCAGTCCTTCCACGAATTGCCATACCATACGGACGCGATGGTCCGCTGGGATCAGGTCGTCCAAACAAACAGCACGAAGTCTAACTTGACGACGCTCAGCCTTACGCAACCGAGGTTTATCTTGAACAGGGCGTTCCGGGGCAATCTGCTCTGGCAGAACATCGAACAACTCAGTATCCCTGCTGGGGGCGGCTGCCATAAATAGACTTTCATACTTCGTCGGCAATGCGCAGATTCTACCCGCAAAGGCTCTCAAGTGCTCGAGAAATTTCGCCCCGCCAGGTGGGAATGATTTTCAGGCTCTGAGTTAAGCATGGAGGTCGAAAGCCTGACGAGGCCGTTTGACGAAACTTACCCTCATGGCCTACCATCGCCTTAAACGCTCAGTTGCACCTGTTGCCGTCTTCGTTGGCGCGAGTTCGTTTATCGCACTCGCAAAGTCCCTTTCAGATGCTCAGAACCCCGCCTTCTTTTTTGGTGGTGTAGCAGGGCTATTTTGCGGGGTAGGTGATTGCATGCCCATTGCTGCGGCCCTGGTCTTCTGAACCTGGGCGAGCAGCCCCTTCAGTTTGACCTGATGCTTACGGCGTCGTCCTTGCTCAATGCCCTTGTCAATGCGATTGAGTTCAACCTCATCAGGATCAGGACCCAACTTGTCAGAGAGATCCATCTCTGCGAGCCGCTCCTTGATATCCAGGCATAGCAGTGCCTCCGTGATCCGCATTTCAACCCTGTCAATCGCGCGATATATGTCGCTTGCCGTAAAATCTATCCACCTCATGATAATCCCTCCTGTTAGCAATGCTTCACAGGTATTTAGTCAGTTCGTCAAATGCGGCCTTGCCATTACAACTTCAAATATTGACCACAACAAGCCAATACGCTATAATACGAGCATAAATACTATTGCTGTGGGTTGATTGGCAAACTGGCCTATAGCAGTCGTGAGTTCGAAGCAGATAGGCTATGTTGAAAAAATGGCAACAATAAAAAAAGTTTGGGTATCGTCGTGGGCAAACGATATCCGTTAGCACCTCCGCCCTTCATTCTGCACATCGCTTCGATATTACCGAACCCCTTGCTTACGCCAATCAGCAAGGGGTTTACCTTTTTGCGAGGCAGAGTGCATTATGTTCACCATTTCATACCTTGGCTTACCGTGTGGCGACGGGAAGACAGAAATCATAATCAGCAACACGATGTTGCTGGTGCTACAGGGGCAACCAGTCGTGTTGGCCGTTCCAACAGGCGCGCTAATCACGGATATCGTCAAACGCTATAACGCGAAAGGTGCGGGCCACACCGTTTGCCCCGTCCATACGAACACACACCCAGGCACGGTGTTAAGCACCGCGAATTCAGAACTGGCTGACCCAAAGCCACGAGTGCTCATCATTACCCATAAGACCCTTGGCATGCTTGGCGAAGAGCATCGCAATCACTGGCGGCTTTATATCGACGAGGAACCGCAGACCGCCCATTACCATCCAGGCATAAACCTGTCAGAGAAATACACTGAGTTTCTCGAAATGGTCGCAGTCAAGCCAGACCGCTACAGCGACTATGTGCGATTGCGGCTGACGGATGACCCACAACAGATTGAAAAGGCCCACCGTTGGGCTGTGAATAGCCTCGACGATACGATGGTAAGACCGCTTGAGGACTTGATCCGTGAAGTGGTTAACCCGCACATCAATATATCCGTTTCCAAGCATAACTGGAACAACTTCACAAACGCGGACAAGGCCGTCCATGTGCTAAACCCTGTTGGCTTTACCAGCCCAAGCGCCCTTTACGGCTGGAAATCCGTGTGCATTAGCGCTGCAATGTTTGAGCAAACCTACACCTACAGGCTCTGGTCAAGGCTTGGTGTCAGTTTCGTCCCATATGTGCCGCTTGTTCCTTTGCCCAGTCGCGGCACACCTCCTACAAGGCCCGTGGAAATCTTGTTCTTCAGTATGCATGAGTGGACACGATCCAGGATCAATGATCTTGGTGGCATGGAAGCGGTCTTCAGCCAAGTCAAAACGGCCTTTCCAGACGATTGTGTGATGCTGGCATTCGCTAACAGAAAGGATCAATCACCCATCATCGCGACCAAGGACAGCAGGACCGTAGAGTTTGGGCTGGTGAAGAGTTGGGGTATTGGCTCGTTTGCGACGCAAACCAATGTCGTCTGCCTTGATGTTGTCAACCCGCCGCCTGAGTTTTGGCGGTTTACTGCGAGCAAGCATGGCCTATCCCAGAACGAAATCCGTGTAGCGTTTCAGACGCTTTCCTACTATCAGCAAGTCATGCGTTCCAATGCCAGGGTCTTTGGGAGCACGGAGCCACTGCGCATCGTAGTTCCTGACAAACACACCGCAGAGTGGCTCAAGGAAAATGTCTTCTACGATGCTATGCTGTCTTTCATGTCAACGGAGTTGGACCCTGGGATTATTGGTCTGGAGCCAAAGCAACGCCGCAAACCAGGACGAAAAGCAGTTGGGCAGCAGGCGATGAGCAACACGGAACGCAGCAGGGTAAGCCGCGCAAGAGCGAAGGAAACGGCAACGAAATCAGCGACCTGTAGGACTGGCTAATACGGTAGGCTAATGCAACGAAATAGGGTGTTATAGGAGTGTATTTCGTTGCATATGGGCACTCAACTTATCTGTTTTGAGTATTGCATATGTCCATATCAAGTGCGAAGCAGATGGATTGGATGAAATGGCAAGTGTTGTGAGCGCAAGCGAACAACACAGCCATTTCAGTCAATCCGCCACGAGTGCGGCGTAGGCGTGCTCGCGGCTAATGTAAGCGACAATATCCCTGCGCATATGTCTTTCAGATTGAGAAGCGCGCAGTGCTATCGCACCTGCGCGCTTCGTATGGCTTGTTGGTTTGGGCCTGAGGTAGCACTCGCATCGCTCGCGCTCACCTCCTGCCAAACCAACAAGCCATAGGGCTTTCGCCCTGGTGAGTTTGGATTGCTACTCCATCCCAATTCCAGAAAAAAGGGCCGCGACCTCGCCATACCCAAACCGAACCACGGCTTGTAAAACGAGATTGCCCCGCAGGGGCATAGGTCGCTGATTTCGTTGCTCAAGAAATGAATACAATCTGTGGAACAATCTGAGGAATTGACAGCAAACCCTTCAGAGGCCGCGGAGATATTGGGCCTTGACAGAAAATATATCAAAACTGGCGGTATGTATTTTGCGAGTGGCGTAAGCCTGCGCTACTATAGGATGTGCCGCGCAATAGTGTTCGCGGCACGCCGCCGTTAGGCGATTATTATTCTTATAGATTTTTGGAGACACGATGAATACATTGCAAAAGAACATACACACCAGCGGCCATGCCCAGTTGGTAGCCCCTGTTTCTATAATAGGAGAACTGAACGTCATGGTGAAAACCCCTATTGCAGCGATTACAAGCGGGAAGCCGCTTGTTAGTGTCACCGCCAATACCTTTACAAGGGTCGCTCAGACGACAACGCCAACAGAGATCAGCGGCTCTGTTCGTAAGTTCTGCGCAGAGATTAGCCGTGAACGCCCCTTCTTCGTTGACTTCATTGATTATGGTTTACGCCAGTCGTGGTGCCATCTCAATGTTGCCCTGCTTGTTGAGAAGTATGGCGGCACTTATGTTCCTGGTTGGGCTATATGGACGGGGCCTGGTGTCTTTGACGCAGAGCATCACGCAGTTTGGCGCAAACAGGATGGCACTTTTGAGGACGTCACGCCAAGAGTAGACGGTGAGAAGCAGATACTCTTCCTCCCTGATCCGTCTCGTCCGTTCGATTTCGCTGCAATGCGCGGTTGGGAAAACAAGTTCAGGGGCAAGAAGGATGTGTCAATCAGCGCGCCTGAAAGGCGGCTGCGCATTGGAGGGGTTGATGTTTCCGCGATCAACAAATTTCGCGCCCAAATTGGCCTTTCTCCCGTTGATACCGTGAAGGATATACCGTTTCCACCCTGTTAGGTAGCGACAAGAACAAAAACTGACAGCACAATGCTAACTTAAAACGCCACCGTGCAAGTTCGATAAACGCACTCGCACCTCATGAAGCCTCTAAACAAACGGTAAGCGGCAGGTGCGATGCTGGCGCGGTTGGGTGTAAACGCATGTTGGGTAGCGCCTTTGTAGTCAAAGCGTAGGGTGGGCACTCACAAGGGCTCCACGCGGCATTTGGTATGCGACGGGCGAGGCTCAATGCAGTGTGATCTTACCTGTGGGCATCCCAGTGAGAAAATCTCGCCGCGCCTTGGTGCAAGCCACAACGATCTTATGCATATCATCTTCAATGTGTCGCGTGAGCCGCAGAACATTCTTGATGGTTTCAGCGGCCCCTTTGTCTGCCTCTTCAACGGATAAAGTGTCAAGCAACGGTGGGATGCCCGTGAAGATCGCCCCCGCATCGCTTATCGCGGTCAAAGCCGTGTTTGCACTCTCAGGCAAGTTCACTTCAGCCTGACCAGCGAAGAGGCCGTCAGCGAAGCCTTCGATTTCATCAATGCGGGTTTGCGAAAGTAGACGCAATCCAGTGGCATCTTGCGTAATGCTTGGGCGGCTCAGGCGGAAAGTGGCTGTTGCACTTTGATGTTTTCCAAGTTGGTTCCATAGGGCCAACAATGGGCCAAGCATCTCGTTGACAGCATCCATGTTCTGAAACATGGGCAACTCGCCGCCCCAAAGGCCCTTTACAGCGTCCATGGGGGTAATCCCGTCAACTGGTGCTGCTATATTCCCAAGAAAAATGGTTCTGATTTTGTGGTAGGGCGCAGGGCAGTTGTATTTTTTGAGCGCGTCAAGCACGGCTCTTTCACTAAACTTGGGCGGCCTTATCATGGCTGCGACCTCACTGAAGACAGCATTTTTTGTATTTTTTGCCGCTGCCGCAAGGGCACGGGTCGTTCCGACCAACATTGCGATAGGGTTGTTCAGGGGGGCGCTGAACCGTTGCAGTTGGCCGCTTGAGAGGCAATCCTGGTCCACTGGTTTTGCCAAGTAGGCGCTCTCCAGTTGACATTATCATGGACTTCATTTCCTCGTTCATCCAAGGGAACAAACCAGGGTGCACGGTTTCGCGCTCTTTCCTCAAGCCAAACTCAATCTCAACATCCTCAACATCACCAGCCAACGAGACATCTACATTTCCGCTCTTAAACGCTTCACGGATCAAGTCAATGTGATCCTTTGCAGCGAAATCAATCATAAACCAGACAAGATAGCCGTTGACCAATGGAGTGTTTGTTGCAAACCGCCCCAAACGCGTGACTGCGATACTGAGAGCCTCATCACGATAGGCTTCATGTCGTTGAGCAATATCTTTGATGCCGTTCAGAGCGGATATCGTGGCCCATTCGTTAGCGCGCTCTCTCTCAAGGAAGGTAGCAAGCGTTGGGATAGCATTAGGCCCTACTAAATAAAAAACTTTTGGCAGGTCCTCAACCAGCCAGTCATCATCGTTCTCGTTCGCAAACTCAAGCAGGGGCAGAACAGCGCTCAACGCCCTTAACTGACCAAGCGTGCGCCACGCATGAGTTGGTGCCCAGACTTCCTTGCTCGTCCCGTCTGCTTTGTTCAAACTTAGGTCGCAAGCCATTCGTATAAGATCAGGGATATGGTCATCCGTAAAGTTAAACCGCCCCACATAGTCGAGCCACATATCCTCTGGACGGCCCTGGCCAGTATGTTCTGCTTCGCCCAAGGTCAGCAGTCCCTTGACGGGCGCTTCATACGGCATCGTGCTTATTATTTCTTTTTCGTTTGTCATCAGGCGCTCGACTGATCATGAGGTTCGTAGGTGATTATTATTGCCTCCGCGCTGTGATGTCCAGCGTCGTCGCTGCGCTTCTCTACGCTGGCTGCTTTTGGCGCTCCGCCAGCGCGTTTGGCTGTAGGAGCATGTAGGGTAGCGCGCCTATGGGCCAAGTGTATGGTGGATGCTTGCAGGGGCGTGGCAGGGCCTTTGGGTAGCGAGGCATCATAGCAACGCATGAAGCGAGTTCGATAAACGCACTCGCATACCTGCCTTACGGCCAGGATGAAACCAATCTCGAAGGATTTCTATTGGCTCCTTGAGCGACGATGCCAAGGCTTTAGCATTGTGGGATTAGGAAACGAGGAGAACCCCAATGCCAATCCTTGAGACACTTACGCTCGCAGACACCACCCGCCAGCGTGCCACTACTCGCGAACAGGGCTTCCGCAACAAGTTGCTTGAAGCCATTGACCTTCAAATCGCTGCCATCACCGCCACGATCAAGGGAGAACCGTTCAAACGGACGGTGCAGCGGTGGATCAACAACGGTGAAACGGGCAACCGTGAACAGACTGATGTTGAAGTCCGCTTTCGCTCGTGGTGGTGGAAAGACGCCAGCGGCGTGGTCTTCATTGAACTCCGCTACGCCAACAAGGCGGTTGAAATCAAGCCAGGGAAGACAGCAATCACCGTTGGCACTATGGACAAACTCGTGCCTGTCCTTGAGCAGATCAAGGCTGCCGTGGAAGCGGGAGAACTAGACAAGCCCCTCAAAGCGATCGCTTCAACGCGGAAGAAGGAACTTAACAAGGGCAATGGAACCCAGGGCAACGGAAATCATCACAACGGACATAAGGCCGCGAAATGAACTCCGTGATACCAAGGGAGGGGCAGATGGCGCAATACGAAGTAGCCCACATCGAAATCAGCCGCTACCGTGAACTGCAGCGGCTGGTGTTGGAAGGACGAGCCAAGGCCGTCATCGTGGTGGACTACATAGACGGCGATGCCCTTTCCTTGGTAGAAACTCTTGAGCCTGTTGACGCTGTGGCGGTATACAAGCGGCCAAAATATGGTCTAATAGATTGATGGTGCTAAATAAATGGAAGTTAGGGGATTTTGCGCGTGGCTTTGCGCGCTATACGATAGTTCTCTAACTTGTTGATTTTACTATTATATTCACTGAGCATTTACAATGGCATTGTAGAGGTCATGAGTTCGATCCTCATTGGCTCCACCAATTACAACAAGGGGTTAGCGGGCAACCGCTAACCCCTTGTTCGTTTTTCAACCCCTAAGCGATACTACCCAGATTAGATTGTTCAGCATTTTCAATAGGATGGCCGGCGGATCGCGGTCGAGAAAATATACATATTTGTATACATAAAACTAATATGCTCAGTGAATATCTACATAAGCCGAGCATTTTGAAGGGAATTATGGCCGCGATTAGAGGCATTTGAAGTGCGCTCTCTCGCGACTATACAAAAAATCTACAAAATTTGGTCGCGGCCGAGCCACTTAGCAGTAGGCTCGTGGGACGCTCGGCGTCGACGCGGGACGCTATTGGAGCTGGGACGCCGTGAACTGCTTCGATCACGCCGGAGGAAACCGTGCGCATCTTCAAATCGGTGATGCTGGCTTGGTGGGAGGTTGGCGTCATCAAACTGGCCGTCTGGTGCTTCGGCCTCGCGATCGGCGCAACCTTTGCCAACGTGATCGCTCCCTATGTGGTCCCGCTTCTGGCTGTCGGCGCCATCGCTGCCGTGTGCTCGCTCGTGCTCTGGCTCCGGAAATAAGGTCGAGCGGACCAATCCTCGAGTTGCGGGCCTGGAAACCCCACAGGAGCGCCTACGCGGCCATCAGATCACATTGGGGGTCATCCCGAGTCGTGTTAACTTGGACGACCGCACGCACACGATGCCCGGCAATCTCGGCTTCGAGAAAAGCAACGGCGTCAGCCAGTCGGAGCGCCTCTTCGGCATCCAGGCTGTCTCCGAGTTGGGATAGCCGCTCGGCCAGCCCAGCAATGCGCGGGGCAATGGGTATCTGGATGCTCTGAAACCGAACCATTTTAACCATCTCCCAATCCTCCCTGATGACAAGCGGGTTGCGCTGCGCCGCAACACGGTCAACCACAGCGCACATATAGGCGAGCCTCACCAGTCCGCAAGGCGCCAGTCGCTGTCTTCGGCGCAGGGCTTGCCCCCACTATTAGTGGGGAATGGTTGCGCGACTGAGGCGCCAGACATATGGGGATCAACGAGGGCGCCCCGCGCATATCGGCGTTGGTCTGTGTGCAAGTGCAAAAACAGCCCATAACCCAGTCAATAGGTATCGTTGCGCATTTTATCTACCAGTGATATTTCTGGAACAACCCACGCCGAAAGTATATGGTTGGTATCCAATGGTATCCCCTGGGGGATGTTGGCATTGATGGTAGGCGGCTATGAATGGCGAAACTGCTCGTAAATTGGCCGCCATCTGGCACAACTCAGGTGATGCGCTGGTATTGGCCGACGTCGAGACGCAGCAAATCCTCGATGCCAACCCACGGGCTGAAGCCCTCTTTTGTTATTCCTACGAGGAATTTAGGAAACTCAAAGTTCTGAACCTTCACCCAGAGGATAGACACAACGAAGTTATAGCCGCTTTTACCGACCTTATTACTAACCCAGGCAAGCGTGTCGATTTAGAGATACGGCGATCTGACGGATTCCGACTGCCAGTCGAGATTTATACTTCCACATATGTAAATAAATCCGGAAGGCTAATAGGCGTTGGAGCCTTTAGGGACATAAGTGAGCGAGTTCGCGCTGAAAATGGTGTTCGTCGGCTGAACTGGGCATTGACTGCTGTTAATCGGGCGGCGCTTGCAATCGCTACCGCTGAAACCGAAAACGATATGATGCGTCTGCTCTGTGAAGGGCTAACCGGTGATATCTTCGTTCTCTCCTGGATTGGACTGGCTAATGATGATCCTGAGCAATCGGTAATAACTGCGGCCAAAGCAGGGCCTTCTTTGGAATACCTGAATTATATTAACATTTCGTGGGGCGAAAAACCGAACGGTCGTGGTCCAACGGGCTCCGCAATCCGTGAAGCCAGAACCCAGGTCAACAACGATGCTCTAACAAATTTCAAATTCGCGCCTTGGGCGGATTACGCTCGAAGATATAACATCTCTTCATCAATGTCCTCTCCCCTTATCAGGAACCAGAAGGCGATAGGCGCGCTAACTGTATACTCGAACCAGGTCGGCGCCTTCACACCCGACGTCGTTCGCCTTATTGACGATCTGGCAAAAGAACTTGTGGTAGGTCTGGACGCAAAGCGTCATATGGTCGCGTTTCAGGCCGAAGCAAAAAAGTATCTGGAAGAGAAGCTTCGCTATAAAGCGGTGCTGGAGCAAACCATTGCAGCTCTTTCAACCACAATTGCAAAGAGAGATCCATACACGGCAGAACACCAGCGTCGGGTTGCGGATTATGCTGTGAAAGTCGCTCTAAGGCTTGGCTGGGATTTGGACCGGTGTGAAACGGTTTATCTTGCTGGTCTTGTTCACGATATCGGAAAAATCAATGCACCAAGTGAAATTCTTAACAAGCCGGGAAAGTTGCTTTCAATTGAGTTTGAACTTGTTAAACTTCACCCAATGACTGGCTATGAAATATTAAAAGAAATCGACTTTCCGTGGAAACTTGCCGAGATCACAAGGCAACATCACGAGCGTCTTGATGGCTCTGGATATCCAGATCGCCTTTCTGGTTCTGATATTTTGGCTGAAGCACAAGTTATTGCCGTTGCCGATGTCTTTGAGGCAATGCTGTCTCATCGGCCATACCGTCCAGCCCTTGGCCGTGATCTGGCAATAAAGGAACTGCGCCGGCTTCGCAATGGCCTTCTTGACCCCGAAATAGTCGACGCTGCCATTGAGGTGTTTGAGCAGGACTGACCAGTGCCCAGCATCAACCGGCTCCCACTATTAGTGGAGCAGGCTTGCCCTTGCAGCCGACTGCCCGTCGTGTAAGCATACTGGAAACGCTCACAGGGCATAGAGATGGCAAAGAAGGCGGCCCCGACGCCACAGGCTGTCCCAGCCTACACCAACATCAAGGTTCTGACCGACGAACTTTGGATCGCTCAAAGAAGCATCCAGAAGAAGCCAACGTGGTATCTCTACAAGGTCGGCAACAACTTCATTCCCAGATCATTGAAGACGAGGAACGAGGATGAAGCCAGGAGCAAAGCCTTTCAGGCATACGCGGCTTTTCTGAAAGACCCGACCGGCCGCTGGTATGATCTCACTGATCTTGATCTTTACCGCAAGGACTTCAAGGCCCTGGCGGAAGAATGGCTGGCAACCCAGGCCAAGGATACTGAAAACAAGGCGGCCAATATCCGCAAGTTTCTGGTTCCATACTTCAACGGTAAGCGAAAAGTCATCAGTGTCGGCCAAATCGACGAAGCGATGATCGACGACTACAAGGTGTGGCGTCGCTGCTTCTGGCTTGAAGTAGAAGAAGATAATAGCGGAGATCGACAGAATGGCATTCTCATCTCTGGAAAGCAGCGAGCAAACTACG
>SERZ01001073.1_pt1 | contig 16477 bp, 11 predicted proteins | sample 3171461 | NCBI WGS metagenome assembly SERZ01 (sample SAMN06051861, study PRJNA518727) | freshwater metagenome | biome: subpolar coniferous forest; feature: holomictic lake; material: water; isolation source: holomictic Lake 227, 6 m depth | place: Canada: near Kenora, Ontario | collected... | reverse complement strand
GCGTAATCACCGCATCGAGCGTGGTGTTCACGCCTTCGACAATTTTACGGAAATCCCCTTGATGTTTCGTGGCATCCGCGCGGGTGGCTAACCGTCCTTCCACAGCGGCAACGGCTAACATATCGGCATCTGCGACCAGCGTGTTGACGGCATCAATACAGGTGTTGAGATTGTTTTTCAGAATATTGAAATCGCCGTTATAAGAATCGGTAATTTTAGCGGGAATCGCCCCTTTGGAAATATTATCAACATAATCCGCCGCCACATTCAACGGCGTAATCACCGCATCGAGCGTGGTGTTCACGCCTTCGACAATTTTACGGAAATCCCCTTGATGTTTCGTGGCATCCGCGCGGGTGGCTAACCGTCCTTCCACAGCGGCAACGGCTAATACATTGGCATCAGTGACTAATGCTTGAATGTTATTTTTAAGTAAAACTAGAAATTCATGAATTTGATCTTGTTCCGAGGCTTTAACCATTTCTGCGGTTAAATCACCATTAGAAATTTTAGTGACATAAGCGATTAAATCAGATAACCAGCCATGTACACCATTAACTGATTGCTTCATTTTGTCGTGCTCACCTTTACACGCGATTTCTATTTTTTGGCGCAAGTCGCCGCCGCGAATCAGACTTAAAATACGGTTGCCTTCGCCAATCGGAAGAAGAGTTGCATCTAGCATTTGATTTACACTGTTTATAACTTCGGCATATCCACCAGGAAACTGAGCAGGTCTGCCGCGTTCCGACAACAGCCCATCATTTGACGCGACTGTTAAACGCTGCATTTCGCTTTGCAATGATTTAAGGACATTTGCAATTTGAATAAGACTTTTAGCTTGCTCGTCATTTTCAGAACGCAGCTCCACTTGTATTGAAAAATCACCTGCTGCGAGACTCTTCGTCACCGCCGTTTGTTGATTGATTATATCAATGCAAGCGTTCAAGTTATTTTTAAGTGTATTGAAATCACCTTTATATTTGTCGGTGATTTTGGCAGGAATGTTGCCTTTCGAGATATTGTCGACATAGTAGGCAGCGACATTCAACGGGTAGACAATGGCATCCAGCATTTGGTTAATTGAATCGCCAAACAGTATGGCACTGTCATTGAATCCTTTGGTATTGACACGATTATCAAGTTTCCCAGCGATAATAGCTTGAGTAACACGTTCAATTTCGTCGGCGGCAATTTTCTTTTTACGTCCAGAAAATAAATCAGATGCGTTCATGGTGTTTCTCACATAGTTGAATTAAAAATCACGTTTAAAAATTGTTATTTTTCACAAAAAATTGCGAATTTTGTGGCAATTGGATTTACATCAGTCTGCACGTTACAGACTTTACATTACTTTATAATGAAATATCTCGCCATTTACGGCGAGATTTACGAAATCAGCACTCACACAAAGTTTACGTTTTTTCCTGCTCTATCAGCCCCATTAGTCCAGGTACATCTAAAATTAAAGCAACTTCACCGCTTCCCAGAATGGTAAATCCCCCGATACTTTTTTCACCTTGAAATAATTTGCCAGGTGGTTTAATAACAGTCTGAAATTCGCCCATGAGTTTATCCACGACCAACCCGGCTTTGTGTTCACCGTAACGCACGACTACCATATTTTCACGCTGCACCATTTCACTCTTTATGCCAAAATGATCACGCAATCGCCGATACGGCAGCACTTCACCACGCAGGTTGATGTACTTGCCATCACCTTCGTCGCTCGCCCATGCTTTTAATTCAATACACTCCACCACAATGTCGAGTGGTATTACATAAGTGGCGTTACCAACACCTACCATGAAGCCATCAATAATGGCGAGGGTAAGCGGTAAACGAATGCGGACGGTGCTGCCTTGACCTTCAACGCTGTCTAAGTCAACGGTGCCACGTAAGGCTTGAATGTTTCGACGCACCACATCCATACCGACCCCGCGCCCCGATAGATTGCTAACGTTATCGGCAGTGGAGAATCCGGCTTGAAAAATTAGGTTGTAAATTTCTTTATCAGTCAGATTTTCACCCTCGGCAACCAGCCCACGCTCGACGGCTTTGCTTAGGATTTTGGCTTTGTTCAAACCGCCGCCGTCGTCGCTCACTTCGATAACGATACTACCCGCATCATGATAAGCACTGAGTTGCAACGTACCTTTAGCAGGTTTGCCTCGGGCAAATCGCACATCGGCAGACTCGATACCGTGATCCATTGAATTACGAACGAGGTGAGTGAGTGGATCGCCAATTTTTTCAACCACGGTTTTGTCGAGTTCAGTTTCCGCACCACTGATTACCAACTCGACCTCTTTGCCCAGTTCTTTGCTGACATCGCGTACCACGCGCTGAAAGCGGTTAAACGTCGCGCCGATTTGCACCATTCGCAATGCTAATGCCGAATTACGCACTTCTTCCACTAGCCGGGATAGCGTAGCGGTTGATTGAATTAAATCCGCCGTTTTTTCACGTTTGGCGATAAGGTTGATGCCCGCTCCTGCAATAATGAGTTCACCCACCAGATTGATAAGCGCGTCTAGTTTGTCAGCATCGACGCGAATTAGATTGGCATCGGCTTTTTTAGTATCTTTAATTTGTTTTTGCCTTTCCAACGCCGCTTCTATCAACGGCGGCGCAACCATCCGTTGTTCGAGTAGCACTTCACCTATTGCGGGTCGCGGTGAATCCTCTTCATCATGTCCGGCTTGAATACGTAGAATTCTTTCCAATTCGGTTGGCGTTAAAGAACCACACTTGACGAGAATTTCGCCTAAACGCATTTCCTGTTCTGGTAAGTCCAAAATCAAGTGTTTGTATTCAGAAACTTTACTGTGCGGCGGCAAGATGTGAATTAAACAGTCATCTCGCACAAAATTGAAGATATTTTCAATGGTGATTTTGTCGGCATCACTGTCAAAACTGATTTCAAATCCCAAATAGCACGATTCGGGATCCATTTTATCGGCGGACGGAATGGTGTCAATGATGGTCACTAGCTGAATAACCTGCCCGATAGTCGACAAATAACGCACGAAAGAAAAAGGATCCATGCCGTTTCGGAATACCTCTAATCCAAAACGTAGGGATATATGCCAATAATCAGTTTGAACCATATCGCCCTGCACTTTATCTAACTTAGACTTAGAGATTATGGCGGGCATATCGACCGAACGATTCTGCACGATTGGCTCATCTAAATAGGTTTTCAACTGAGCAATTAAACGCTGACGAGATCTCTCGACTTCGTCAGTCGGTAGCGTGCCTTCGTCAACATGATTCACCAAAACACCCAAATGATCATGCACTTCAATCAATAAAGCGGCTAAAGCAGAATTTATCAGAATTTCACCGCTACGCACGCAATCTAAAACACTTTCGGCAACGTGGGTAAAACCCACTATGTAGTCGATTCCAAACAAGCCCGCTGTGCCTTTAATAGTGTGCGCTGCTCGAAAGATAGCGTTGATAATTTCAGGATCCTCTGGATGCTGCTCTACAATTAACAGTGCTTGTTCCATTTGTTCGAGTAATTCTCGGCACTCAATCACAAAAGTTTGGAGATATTCGTCTGGAATATCAGGAGTCATAATAGTTCACCTTTGAGTTTAGATTGATGCACCATCAATAATGGATCGCCAAAAAAAACCGACAAACCCGATAAATCCAACAGTTCCGCCACAACCGGACTATGACCGGTAATAAGTAGGGTTTTATTTAATGCTATCGCGCTTTGCTTCGCCATTACTAGCAGCTGTAATCCAGCACCATCAATTTCACTTACTTCGGATAGATTCAACTCCAATTCATCATTCGTCAATAATCCCCCCAGAAATTTATCTTTCAATTCCGTCACGGTGTAAATGGTCAATTCGCCTTCTATAACAAGATGATTGTTCTGCTGTTCGTTCGCCATAAGTTGCCTCTGTGTTTATCGTGAAACTGCCTATTTATTTCAAGCCATCACCAGCTGTGCTACCGCTGCCATCAATTGTGGGGGCTGAAAAGGTTTAACAATCCACGCTTTTACGCCCGCTGCTTTGCCTTCAGCCATTTTTGCCGCGTTACTTTCCGTAGTCAGCATCACAATCGGTGTAAATTTATAAGCAGGGAGTTTTTTTGCTTCTTTAACAAACGTAATGCCATCCATATTAGGCATATTTACATCACTAATAATCAGATGAATTTTAGTGCCGTTCAATTTACTCAACGCATCTTTACCATCCTCCGCCAGAATGACCTCATAGCCTTCGCGAGCTAGAGCGGTTTTCATTACTTGTCTAACTGAAGCAGAGTCGTCTACAAATAAAATTGTTTTTGCCATTATCTAAATTCCTTAAAAAAATGTAATCATGGCCGGGTTAGTATCGATACTAGTGTCCGCGCCCTCATGAACGTCAAGCTGTTCTTTCATGGTGTAAGTTTTGGTCAATTCTTCCAACCATTGCTCGACGTTCATCGAGCGCAACACCTCTCCGCCGTTTTCTTCATTGTTCAGTTCGTTTAAATGCTGTTCGAGTTTGTTCAAATCAGCACAGACCAAAGTGAGAATTTGACTTACACGATCTTGAAATTGCAGATCAACAAAAACATCGGATATTTCGTTATTGATGGCATTATTTTCAGTGCGTAATTGTTCAGCAGAGTTTGATAATTCAGCGGCGGCTTCGGTAAATTTATCTAATACAGAAATAATAATGTGTTCTGCATTATCCAAAGTCTCTTTTTCTTGTACAGCGAATTTGTGGGAAATTTCCAAGGTATCTTCAATGGAAAAGTTAACGGAATGAATGATTGTGGTGATGTTTTTACCAACAACGCTTGCCGAATAAGCTAACTTGTGAATTTCATCTGCAACAACTGAAAAACCTAGTCCCGCTTCACCCGCGTGTGCAGATTGAATGGCGGCATTTAGTGCTAATAAATTAGTTTGATGGGCAATGGTGCTGACTTCGGATGCCATTTTACTGAGTTGCTCAGTAAAACTTGATAGTTCATCGATTGCGAAAAACAGTTTGGCTTTTTCTTCCAGTGAATTGCTTAATGCTTGTGTGATGCTACCCAATTTCAGCTGGCTATTTTGTAGTAGTTCAACAACACCGCCGCCTACGCTACTTTGAGATGCAATAACCGCCGCATCGAGACGTTGTGACAATCCATCAAAGCGTTTCGCCAAATTCGCAACAGATTCTTCAGTATGCTCCCTTGCCATTCCAATTTGATTTGACCAAATTGGCAACACTTTTTGGCACAACATATCTAACCCAGCAATGCTCACATCCTGTTGTTCAACGTTTACAGCCTGAGGATCAACGTAACACATTAACGAATCAATACGTTTTGCCAAATCACTAATCCGATTTTCAATCGAAAACGATACACTATTTACCTCTACGTTTTCTTCGTTCGGCGTATCCAGACGATTCGATAACAGGTCAAAACGTTGCGCTAAATCAGCTAGTAATGAGTCAATCCTATTTCGTTCTGTTTCAACGCGGTTCGTACAAACTTGTAAAATAGTTTCGTCGTGCGTCTTCTGCAATGCCTTGATTGTCTGTTCGTGTTCCTGTCGAAAACGCACTGACAAACCCTGCTCAATCGTTTGCAATGATATTCGATGGAGATTCCGGCTCCAAAAATACACAATAACAGTTATCACACTCAAAACGGCGGCTATCGTCAAACTATTCACCTCAAATTGTTCTGTCATGGCGACACCCAATGAAATAAATCCGCCTAACACTAATAATCGAAATGCAAGCCCGTCATTTTTTCGATAAGTATTCATCAAGTTTTTCATTTGTAATTTCCTTAAAAAACTAAAAAAAAATGGTGATTTGGATAGCAATTGCCAAATTAAATAAGTGCAACCATTTATTTTATATAGTATTTTGAAGTATTTGAGATAAAGTGTTAAAATTCGCAAAGTCGATTGTTACACTCAATTGTTACATTAAGGTGAAATTCTATTTCAATTACACGTTTTAGTTCAACACGATGATTCCACCTATTTTAATCCCCCGCTCAATATGGGATTGTTCATATTTCGTTTCTCATGTCGTAAAGCCTATATAATCGCCCAACGCGCCCATAACTCCAGACAACCATTCATGACAACACCAAAACCAATACGTCACCTTTTAGGCATTTCAGGTGGTAAAGACAGCGCGGCATTAGCCATTTATATGCGCGACAAAGTGCCTGAAATGGAATATTTCTTTGCTGACACCGGCGCAGAACTCCCAGAAACACTCGAATTTGTGAATTTGATGGAAGATTATTTGGGCAAAGAAATCGTGCGGTTGAACGCGGGGCGGGATTTTGATTTTTACTTAAAATTGAACGGTAATTTTTTACCGACAGCTCGCACTCGTTGGTGTACGACAAATTTAAAACTGAAACCATTTGAAGAATTTGTTAAAAATGACGAGGTGATAAGTTACGTCGGTATTCGTGCGGACGAACCTCATCGGGCTGGTTATATTTCGACAAAGCCAAATATAACGGCGCGTTATCCGTTCAAAGAAGATGGTTTAAACATCGATGACGTAAAAAACATTCTTGACGAATCTGGACTTGGAATGCCGAAATACTACGAATGGCGTAGTCGGTCAGGTTGTTATTTTTGTTTTTATCAACGCAAAATTGAGTGGGTTGGATTAGCTGAACGACATCCAGATTTGTTTAAAAAGGCAAGACAGTTTGAAATAGACCATGCAGAATTAGGGCGGACTCATACATGGGTTGAAGGTGAATCATTAGACGTAATTTTGGCTCGTAAAGATGAAATCAAAGCAAACCATGCTGAATGGTTAAAAAAACAAGAAGAAAAAAAGAAAAAGCCTAAAAATTTAATGGACAGTTTATCTGATGAAGACGATTCTGAAAACGACGATGACGGTTGTTTAATTTGTTTTAAATAAAAGGAAATTTAGTAATGGCACTAATTAACAATCAAGGTGAACCCATTTCAAAATGGTGGATTACAAAAGGGCTTCAAATCATCAAAATTGACCGTCAAATTTTTTCAAGTTCAAACTTGCGACGTGCCAGATGTGAATTTATCGCAGGTTCAAATCGTTTAGGAACGATTAAAAGCTGGTTATCTGCTGCTCAACTTATTCAAAACGGAAAAAATTCTCGTGAACATGAATTAACCGATTTTGGATTAGCTATTTCAAAGAACGATTCAAGATTGGATAAGTCTGCAACATGGTGGGCATTTCATTTGGCATTATGTTTTTCGGAAGATAGTCAGCCTTATCCTAGTTTTTTCACATCCTTAGAAAACGTTTCAAAAGATTGGATGAAATCGAAAGATATTTTTTCAAAACTACTCGGTGTACTAAAACAAGAAAATGGCGATTCTTACAGCGATTCAACAATGGAATCATCGTTAAGTAGTGTTCGTCGAATGTTCAAAGACGACCGCCCGTTAGAAGATTTAGGACTGATTGAAATCAAAGAAAAGGAATTTATTCGTTTAGGTTCACCAAAATTAACGGATGAAATTATTGCCCATGCTGTAGCGCGGATGAAGTTTCATTGTTTTAAAAGTCGTCCAAGCGTGAGTTTTTCAGAGGTCACACAAACAGGATTAGCGCATTTTTTATGCTGTTCAAATGACGAATTACGAAAACATTTACGTCGAATGGAACAAAGTAACAATTGGAAATCGTGTTTTAGTTTTACCGAAGCGGTGAATGTGGATTCGGTGTCATTTGGTCAAGAATGCGACCCACAAACAACGGTGTTGAAGTTGCTTCAAAGTGGCAAAGATACTTGGTTGTAAAGACTTAAATTTTAACAAGGAAGAGACACAATGCTAACCGCCATTCTTAATGACATTGACGAATTAAAAATCGAACTGAATCAATTACGTCCACTTGATAGCGAATCTGTTTGTCACGCGCTTGATATTGAATATACTTACGAAAGCAATCGAATTGAAGGCAATACCTTAACATTAAGTGAAACGGCGTTAGTGATTGACAAAGGCATGACGGTATCAGGGAAGTCGATGCGTGAACATTTGGAAGCGATCAATCATTATCAAGCCGTCTTAATGCTCAAAGAATTTGTGCGCGACGAAATCCCTTTAACAGAAAATTTAATCAAACAGTTTCATGCGTTGATTTTGCAAAGTATTGAGCCAAAAAATGCAGGAATTTATCGAACGCAAGCGGTAATGATTTCAGGAAGTTCACATATTCCACCCGCTCATTTTGTTGTCGCTGAAAAAATGGAAGGTTGTTTAGCGTGGTTTAATCAACAAGTTCAAAACCGAACGTTTCATCCTGTCTTACTTGCCGCTGAAATGCACGAGCGCGTTGTCAGCATTCATCCGTTTATTGATGGAAATGGTCGAACGTCTCGGCTGATAATGAACTTATTGCTGATGCAATACGGTTATCCAATTGCCAACATTTCTGGCGATAGAGAAAATCGCTTTCGTTATTATGATGCACTTGAACTCTGTCATAGCGGCGATAAAAACCAATTTTTGTTATTGGTCGCACAGCAAGTAAAAAAGAGCATGGAACGACTCATTCAGATTGCCAAAGGTGTGTAAATGCAAACACTTGAACGTGATTTAAAAAATTGTCTTACCGATTATCATGCTTCAAATGTGCGTTATCGACATTTAGGATTTTCCGCTAAAAATCTTAATACGCTTGATAAGACGCTCAAAAAAATTTCAACATTATTGCCCGATTATCGTATTTGGAACGGTGAAAAACCCGACCAAAATGCCCCGCCGCTGACCTGTTCACGCAAAGAATTTATCACTTCTGCTTTTGAAGATTCGCCTCAAGGTTTGATTATTGTTCATCCCGAATGTTGGTTTCGTCGCTGGCAAATTTTAAATAAACAAGCCTTTTGGGAAGCACTAAGCATCGAACATGGCGGACACAATGTCATTGTCGTTTTTATCGAAAGTAATGAATTTGCGACCGTCAATCACCGTTATTTTTTTCCTAAACTTTTAGAATCTGCTGCGGTAACGGCGTGGATTTCCACTAAAACAAAACTTTCCTAACGCTGGAATTTTCATGACTACATTGAACGACCTGATCCAAATCACCCCTCCTTCCCGCGATAATCCATCTGCAATTAAGGTTGACAATGGGCTGCGTAATCATAATTTAGTTGATAGTTTTTCACCGACAAAATCTGCCGTTGCGGTATTAAAACATTTGCGCGAAGCGGTTTTACCAACTGCCACCCAAGAACAACGCGCATTAAACATTTTTGGTTCTTACGGTTCGGGGAAAAGTCATTTAGCGGTTGTGATGGCGCATTTGCTGCGTGATGGTTCAGGTGATATTGCTTTTGAGCATTTTTTTGAACGGTTGCGAAATTTTGGCGAATCCACGCTCGCTGAAAATTTAAAAAACACTTTTTTAAACTCGAATGATGTCGATGCAAAACCCTATTTGTTGGTGTCGTTGTACGGTTCTAAAGCCCCGTCGTTAGGCTCAATGCTAATGGAAGGGCTTTATGATGCGCTTGAACGACATCCCAAATTAAACCCCGCTGATATTTTGCCTGCCACCGAATACGATGTGTGTGTCAAACGTTTTGAAACGATGATAGATTCTGACTCTGCGTTAGCAAATGCCGAATTATCAAAGTGGGAAATTGGCAATTATTTCACCACTGACCAAATGGTTGATGACTTAAAAAATCATCAACCGATTGCGTTGGAAACCTTCAAAGATTGGTACAAAGCCGTTTGTTTTGGTGCAACGTTTAATCCAGCGGCGGAAGGTGGCAGTAATTTTATCGATGCGTATTTTGAAGCAGGTAAAAATTTATCCGAAAAACACGGTTATGGCGGCATTGTCGTTTTGTGGGATGAACTGGGTTTAGCGTTAGAAAACCTGATTAGTAATCCACTTCGGGACACGATTGGTGAAATTTTCGACCTCCAAGCCTTTGTTGAAAAAGCCTGTTCGCCTGCGCGGGGACACACTTTATTTTTGGGATTAACGCACATTTCATTTCAAGAATATGCGTCAAGAATGCAAGATGAATCCGTCAAAAATCGTTTAGAAGCCATTTTTGGACGCTTTCGGGCATTCAAAATTGAATTATCTGCCGCTGAAAGTGAAGGTTATCATTTACTCGGAATGCAGCGAATGTGGACGAATTACGGTTTGCAACAATTAGAAAATTCGCGGGTAAATCAATTGAAAATTGCGGCGATTTGTAGCGCGTTACCGTTGTTTAAAACGCTTGAACAAAATGCGCTCAACACGTTAAGTGAAGAAATCTATCCGTTACATCCTGTGATGGCAGCGGGTTTATTTCAATTATCAAAACTCGCGCAAGCCAATCGAACTGCGTTGACATTTTTTAGAGAAAATTCTGAAAAATTACTATCGCGCCCTGTCGATGAAAATGCGCTGTTTGATGGTGAATTGGTGCGATTGCCTGAATTAGTCGATTATTACGAGCCGACCATTAAAGATAAAAAATCGCACGAATTAGAACGTTATCAACGAGCCGTTGGAAAAATTAACACAGATGCCACAGAGCAGGAAATTCAGGGTAGAAAGTCCATTTTAAAATTGTTATTGCTGAATGAATTACTAGGTGAGGCAAATTTCCAAACCAACGAAACCTTTTTAGCTTGTGCGCTCTATGATGCCGAACCGAATACCAGCGCGTCTGAAAAACTGCATTTGGATTTGGCATGGTTAAAAGGCGCGGAGTTAATTTGGAAAAATGATTTAACTCAACAATGGACGTTATTAGGCGATTCGGGGATTGATGTTGAGGGTAAAATTAAAAAAGAAATGCAGTATTTTGAAAGCAAGCATTCTTCAGAGCATGAATTTTTGAATGATTATGAATATATCGATAAGCCTGAATACAAAGATATACATAAAAATATGTGTGACGATTTGTTGCCTATTTTAGGTGAACATCAATTAGATCCTTCTGCGTGTGGCATCGTGCGTTCTTATGACGTTGAATTGATCACGCCGCCAATTACCAACACATTAAAACTCGATAATCCGCTCATCAGTGGCAAATTGTATTTAGTGTTAGCGAAAGACCAAGAAGAGGTTGCTCAAGTTAAAGCGCGTATTCAAGAAACTGCGCCCGCCAACGTTTATTTTTGGATTCCGACCCACGGTATTCGCACTGAATCCGTAATTTATGACGGCATGGAATTCAAATTAGGTGGGTTATTGTGCCGTTATCTTTCGATTGAATTATTGCTTAAAGAAAAAACGGCTACTGACGATTTACGCCGCCAACTTCAAGCCAAACTTGAACGAACAAGACAAGATTTATTGAACTTGTTTAAAGTGTTTTATGGGCGTGATGGCTTAACCAGCGGTAAAAGCGAATTGTGGCAAGCAGGCACAGCACAAGCGTTGAATTGTAAAAGCTGGAATGAGTTTAAAAATTTGTTGGCAAAGCAAATAAACGACGTTTATCCCAATGAAATTCCGATTCGTGCCAATAACATGAATGAATTGAATGATGAAAAATACACCGGCAGTCGCAAGATTCAAAAAATTGTCGATTGTATTTTGGAATTTGAAACGAATCCCGCTTATCAAACAGATTTGCTTGGCGAAGACAAAGAAACGAGTGAACCTTCTGCGTTAATTGATGGAATTTTAGGCGCGAATGATTTATTTATTCAGCGACATCCCAATAAATGGGATATTAAATCCATTGAAGAAACGGATGGAAAGCTAAAAGATGTATTGACGTTGATGCGTGACACGTTGGCGCGTAAACGTGAAAATCCTTACCTTATGAGCAAATTGCGTGATGAGTTAATTTCACCGCCTTATGGTATTCCGAGTTGTAATTTAGCGATTTTTGCCGCTATTGCGATTCGCGACAAAGTAAAACAATTGCGTTTTGGTACGACAGGTAATGAAACAGATTTTGCCACAAATTTAAATAATGCCTTTGAAAAAGGCAGCAAAATTACCATTCGCGTGTTTGATTTTAGTAATAAACAATTGAACGCACTGATTTTAGCGGGTAAGTATTTTAAAGTGGTTAATTCGGCTGGTAAATCTCCTGAAGAATATGCGATAGAATCGGCAAATTATTTACGCCGCTTTGTTACCAGTCAACCTGATGTTGTAAAAAATTCCACTCAACTGCACGAGAAAACAAAAGATTTGGTGAAATTTTTTCAAGCCATTGCCAAATCTCCCCAAGAAATCGCCGATAAATTACTGGATTTAATTGGCAACGATTCAAACGAACCAGCGTTACATGAATTACTCAACGACTTTGAGCGTGTCGAAAATGTGAATCGCCATGATATTAAACAAACGCTGCAAAAGGTCATTCCCAAAGATAGTGAAGAAAAGGCACAACTTGTGGCGCGTTTAAATCATGAATCCGCCACACCCCAAGCTAAGGCAGTCGCACAGATTTTTGAGCAGCATCAAGACGTGAATGAAATTGATGTAAAGCACGTTACTTTGGCGATGCTCAACAAACCGTTTGAAGAATGCAGCGAAAAAGAAATTGGTCAATGCCAAGGGAAATTAGAAAGTTTAATTGAACATCACACGCAACTTCCAATCTTAGAATTACAACCCGATATTTTGACCACAGACACCTTGATTATTCAATTACGTCAATACATTACCTCTTCAAAATTATCGCACGACGAGATTAAAAATACGCTTCAACAATTATTGTCAGATTACGAGTAATTCATTATGAGTGTGCAATTTATTTTGGATTATTTTCACATTGACAACGAAGCCGCGATTGAAGTTCAAGCCAATGAAGAAGATGTCACGCTACAAACGCAACGCATTTTTCAACATTTGCGCGAACAGTCGGCAGAATTATTAAGAATCCGCTTAACCAGCGAAGTGCTTTATCAACGTTTTCGAGATTTTGAAGGCTGGGAAAATGTTTTGCCAGCAAGGCACAAAATCCCCCGTTTATTGCTTGCTGAAAAATTGAAAATAGCTTTACCAGATTGGTTATCGAATGAACAGATTGTTTCGCTGAATTTGTTAAAGTCGCCATCATTTGAAACGCGATTTAATTCATTTGAAGAAAATTTATTAGCCGCTTGCCATTCAAATTTAATATCAGGAAATGATTTTGGTGAATTTATTCAAGCGTTAAGTCAACAAACCCGTGCATTTACAATGTTGCTTGAGGATAAAACAATTCAAAATTATATGCTGAATCACCTTGAATTTGATTTAGATGTTGAGCGTGAAAATGGAATGTTGTTACTTCAAACGTTAAAAAATGTTGATTTAACCACTTTTGTTGAACGATTTACTTATCAACAGCATTTATTTTATTTACGGCAATTTGCCAGTCGTTATGCTTTAGACCTCGCGTTTCCCCCGTTAGAATTTCCAGCATCATTATTATCTTTACCTCGATTAACGTTACTTGAAAATCAAGCAGGCGTGTTAATTGAAAAATTTATTGCCGTTTTGCACAGCGTGAAACATAAAATTCTTTCAGGTGAAATATCGGCAAACGTTTTAGCCGATTTAGTCATTGTTGATTGGTCTGCATTATGGACAGAATTAAGCGACACGTTAGACGCAAATTCAACCCTTATCAGCGAAGCACTCGCACAAAAAATTGCAACATTTGAAAGCTCCAAAGCAATTGCCTTGGCTGAAAAATTAAAACAAGGTTCTTATTCGTTGCTTACCAGTGCAGCAAGTGTGGCAGATGTTTTAGCATGGAGCGAAGGGTATTTTGAGTATTGCCGTCATGCGTTTTTATACAAACAAAAATTAGACGAAACCATTAACGGCAGTTTTACCGATTACCTATTGTCGCAATCGGCACGAATTTCACTTTCTACATCGAATTGGCAACAATGCCATCAAAAAATCACTGAATTTTTACAAGCAAATTACTTGGTAATTGTAATTATGGTTGATGCGTTATCGGCTTTAAATCAAGACCTGCTACTGGCTGAACTTGAATCATTGAGCGAACAAGAACAATTGATTTTAGATTCCAAGATGCTGTTTTCTCCGTTACCAACCACCACCGAAGTTGGCAAAAAAGCCGTTTTAACAGGCAAGCCCGCAAATCAATTCGCGGGTGATTATGAAAAAGCACTCCGCGAAACGTATCAACCTTTTTTACAGCAATCTACATCGTTAAAAGTTATTCAAAGTTACAAAGAATCAAGCGAGCATCTTGATGAATTCACAAATTTATTGGTGTATTTTGAAAATAAATTAGATGAACGATTGCACGATTGTATTAGTTTTGAAAAGCATCGAGACGACATAAAACTGATTTGCTCACAACTTAAAACATCAATTCGTCGTTGGACAAAAGATGCAATGGTTTTAGGACGCGACGTGGTGTTTTTTATTACTGCTGACCACGGCATGACGGTGACACAAGAATTGTATTCGGGTGAATCATTTGGTGAATTGACCAAAGAACGCTTCTTTAAATTGAAATCATCGCATTCTGAAATCCCACCCGATTTTGTGAAATTTGAACATTACGCCATTCCCAAAAAAAGATTACGGCTAACAGCGGATGGATTACTGACGCACGGCGGTTTAACCCCTGAAGAAGTGCTAATTCCATTTGTAACACTCACCACAAAAACACCTGAACCGACAAAAGCATCCATTAACATCACGTTAAAAAACTCACAAGTACGGCGAATTGGCGATAAAAAATGGCAAATCGAACTCAGTCTGATGGCAAATAAAAACGTCAGCGATATTCGCATTAAACCAAATGGAATTTTTCAAGGTGAAACAAGCATTGATAGTTTGAGGGCGAACAAAAACCAAGAAATTATTTTGTCTTTTAACGCAACAAATGAACAGCAAGGACGCACAGAAATGGAGCTAACAATTTTTTATTTTGATTACGTTTCTGATTCTGTTTCAAGAGTGAAAGCAAACGAAACTATTTTAAAAACTATCGCGGTTGATTTTCCATCCGCACTTTTAGAAAAAGATGTGAGCGCACAAAATTTTGAGGATATGTTTTGAACGGTCAAGAATTAGACGAAAAAATCCGCTCTACATTTGGCGAATTAGTAATTGATAAAAAACTGGTGCGTGAACTGAAAATTCGCGACAAGCGCACGATTCCAAGTTTTGTTGAAGAATGGCTTATCTCTCGTTTTCAACATCCTGATAAAACAATGCAAAACATTTTTCAAGATGTCACCGCGTTTATGAGTAAACATTTACCGACGAAAACAGAAAAAGACAAACTCAAACGTCAGTTACAACGCGGAGAAGCATTAGTTGTTTTGGATAAATTTGAAGTCAGTATTGATATTAAAAATAATAAACAACGGGTTTCAATTCCTTGTTTAGATGAAACTGCCGCCAGCGTAACGCATGAAGTTTTAGACAATAACGAATCATTACTCGAAGGTGGACAATGGGGAGCTGGACGTTTAATTGTTCGAGTGGAAGGCAAAAAAAACGTGATTGAATTGATTGAATTTCATCCAATGCAATCAGGAAAAGTGAATTTAAAACAGTTAATTGCGGCGCGTGAACAATTTACGACGCGCGAATGGATTTATTTATTGATTCGCACGATGAGTTACGAACCTTTTTCGTACTCAGAATATGAACAAGATTTACTCATTTCGCGTTTGTTACCGCTCATACAAAATAATCTCAACATGATAGAACTCGCGCCAAAAGGTACAGGGAAATCATTTGTTCACGCAAATTTAAGTCGTTACGCTTGGTTAAGTACAGGATCGTTATCGCAAGCGCAGTTGTTTAAAAATATGAACACCAAAGAAATTGGCTTAATGGGGCGTTACGATTTGCTTATTTTGGATGAAGGGCAATCCATTACTTTCAAAGGAGCTGATGACATTCATGCTCAATTTAAAAATTATTTAGAATCGGGCAGTTACTCTGTTGGTCATGACCGAATTACCAGTGAATGCGGCTTGATGATTTTGGCAAATATCGAGTTGTATGAAAATCAACCCCGTCGCACGAATTATATTAGTCATTTACCTGATATGTTTCAAGACAGTGCGTTAATGGATCGATTTCACGGAATCATTGCAGGCTGGGAAATTAGACGTTTAGAAACAGGAAATTATGCTCAAGGTTTAGGCATTAAAGCCGATGTTTTCGGTGAATATCTGCATCAACTTCGAACGGTTAGTCATATTGAATTTCCCTTTGGTGAATGCCCAAAATTAAGTGGCGATACTCGTGATGTAAAAGCCGTTGAACGATTAGCCAAGGCGTTATCAAAATTATTACTTTTAAATCCTGATCATGCTGATTATGAAACTTATGTTTTGAATCCTGCGAAAGCCTTGCGCCAAAGAGTTCGTTCGCAGTTAGCTGAGTTAGATCCGCATGAGTTTTCGGCAAATTTGAATGTTTCACTTTAACTTGATGTTCAAATTTTTTGTAACTTATTATTTTTAAGGCTCTATATGGATTCCAAGGTCTTTTTGTTAAACTGAGCAGATGGAAAATACACT
>SERZ01001072.1_pt1 | contig 16486 bp, 17 predicted proteins | sample 3171461 | NCBI WGS metagenome assembly SERZ01 (sample SAMN06051861, study PRJNA518727) | freshwater metagenome | biome: subpolar coniferous forest; feature: holomictic lake; material: water; isolation source: holomictic Lake 227, 6 m depth | place: Canada: near Kenora, Ontario | collected... | reverse complement strand
AATAATTGTAAGACAAGGGGTAATGTCAGGGCGACAACTTAGTCACTTTGCCCCGGAATGATTGGCGACGCATCGGTAAAAACTTTGACAGACTTGACCGGGCGATTCGCGGGCGGTAAAGCATAGCCCATGCGTTAAAGTTTTATCGTAGTGGAGAATCGAAACATGGCTGTCGCACCGCCGCCGGGCGAAATTGAAAACGAAGTTGCGCGGCAAACCGTGGCCACCAAGGGTGCCGCCGGCGGGAAAGCCGTTGCTGGAAAAGCTGTCGCCGGAAAGACCGTAGCGGGCAAGGCCGCTGTCGCGGCTAAGGCGGCGGGCGCCGGGGTTGAAAAGGAAGTCGCGCGCCAGGTGGCGACCTTAAAGGCCGTCGGCCCGAAGGTTGCCGGTGCCAAGGTGGCCGGCGCGAAGGCCGCCGCGGCCGGGCTTGAAAAGGAAGCTCTGCGCGAATTGGCGGCCACCAAGGCGGCAGCGGCGACGAAGGCGGCCGCCGGGATCGGTGCGGGCGCCAAGGGTGCGGCGGTTGCGGCCGGCGCGGGCGGAACCGCCACGGCGACACAGGCCGCAATGCCGAATGCGGCGGCGGGTGCCGGTGCGGTTACCACCGGAGGGGGCGGAACCATCTGGACCGGCAAGGGGCTGAGCCTCGGTCTCGGGATCGGGCTGGGCGCTTGGGGTCCGGTTCTGGTTGCGGTCGGGGTCGGCGCAGCGGGTTACGGGGTCTGGCGTTATCTTCAGAACCGGGACGTCGACGTTGTCGACGACGAAAGCGGCGAACTGGCGGACGCTCTCGCGCCGCGCGGCTGACCTTTATACGCGGCTGGCCCTTATATAAGGAGTGGCAATGAAGGCGGCAATTACCGAGAGTTTAAGCAGAGTTGATGTGCGGGCGCGGCTTATGGCCGCGCTCAGCTACCTCGGCGTACTCTGTTTCATCCCGCTGCTGTTCAATCGAGACGATGGCTTCGTTAACTTTCATGCCCGGCAAGGGGTGGTGCTCTGGGCGTGGAGCGCGCTGGCGCTGCTTTCGTTGACTCTGCCCGGACTCGGCTGGTTCTTCCGTATTTCAACCGGCATGATTTCGATGCTGTCGCTGTTCGGGCTGGTTGCGGTGGCTTTGAACAAGACTTGGAAGTATCCGCTGATCGGTGATCTGGCAGAAAAGTTGTAAATTCGTGTTTTGGCTTGGCAACCCCCGAATTCAATTCGGGGGTTGTTTTACGACGGTCGGTCAATGTGGTTGCCGACATTTGGGACATTTTGTCGCATCCCGTAAATCCCTATCTTTCCCGGTGATTAATGTTGACTTAACATCCGGTTAACCTCATCTTTGCGATTGAGAGTTATTCGCGATAGGCAGCGCGCAGGAACAGTCGGGAGCATTCGAGATGGTTGCGGCACATCATAAGAAAATATTGTCTAAAGTCGGCCCGGTGACGGGAGCGGAACGGACGCTGGCCGACCTTGGAACCGGCGAAAAGGGCATTGTTGTCGGGATCGGGCTGGCGGATGATACTTTGAAGCGCCGCCTGAATGCTTTCGGAATTATCCGCGGTACCGAAATCGTCCTTGATCGCACGGCGCCGATGGGCAATCCGCGGACTTATACTTTACTCGGCTATCGTTTGTCGCTGCGCAATGAAGATGCGCGCAATATTCTGATGCGGGTCGAGTAAACCACTTTTCCGGATCATGCCATGACAAGCTGTAAACGCCCCGTCACCGCGATGCTGGTGGGAAATCCTAACTGTGGCAAAACAGTTTTATTTAATTGTTTGACCGGCGATCACGGTACGGTTGCCAATTATTCGCGCGTTACGGTGACGCCACGGACCTACCCTCTGAAACACTCGGGCGCAGCACTGCATATCGTTGATTTGCCCGGTATTTATACTTTGAACGGTTGTTTGCCGGAGGAGCGGGCCGGGCGGGATGCTTTGCACTTCGGACATCCCGAGGTCGTGATTAACGTGCTTGATGCCGGGAATCTGCATCGCAGCCTGTTTTTGACAATCCAGCTGGTTGAAACCGGACGGCCCTGCGTTTTCGTTCTGAACATGATCGATGAGGCGCGCAGTCACGGCATCGAAATCAACACCGCGGCCTTGTCGGCCGCGCTCGGCGGCCCGGTGATTGAAACGGTTGCGGTCGACGGCGTCGGTGTCCCGGCCTTGAGCACGGCGATCACCGAGCTTTCCCACCGCTCTGAGAGTTGGCGCGCGCCGATCATTCTCTATGATGATGATCTCGAAGCCGCGATTGCCCGCATTCAAGCGATTATCGCCGAGCTACACCCGGCGACGCTCGATGCCGGACAAAGCCGCTGGTTGGCGATCAAGTTGCTGGAAGGGGATAGCGAGTTTCTGGAGCGGGAAAGCGAGCACCGGGCGCTGATCGACGAAGTGCGCACCGCCTGTCACGCATTGGAAGTTCATCACGGCGAAGACTGCGCGTCGATGATTGCGCATGCCCGTTTCCGTTTTATTAAGGCCTTGGTCGGCGACGTCCAGTCGGTGACCTCGACCCCGACCGCCCGCAGCCGTTTGACCCGGCGGCTTGATGATCTGTTGCTGCATCGCTTCTTGGGGCTGCCGATTTTGGCCGGGCTGATGTGGTTGATGTTTCAGGCGACCTTTACCCTAGGCGCCTTGCCGATGGCCTGGATCGATACGGCCATGCACTGGTTGACCGATCAGGTTGCGGCCTTGATTCCGCCCAGCCTGATTCATGATCTGGTGGTCAACGGGATCATGGCCGGAGTCGGCGGCACCATTGTCTTTCTACCGAACATCGTTATTCTTTTCTTCTTCATGTCGATTTTAAGCGAAACCGGCTATTTGGCCCGCGCCGCTTTCCTGCTTGACCGGCTGATGAACTCTTTCGGCTTGCATGGCAAGGCACTCATTCCCTTAATCATGGGATTCGGCTGCAACGCTACAGCGGTTATGGCGACCCGGACGATTGAAAGTCAGCGTTCGCGTCTGATCGCGATTCTAGCCGCACCCTATGTCAGTTGCTCGGCCCGCCTGCCGGTATTTATTCTGTTTGCCGGCGCCTTTTTCGGCGATTGGGCGGGCACGGTGGTTTTCGCGCTTTATGCGACCAGCGTCGCGGTCGCGCTTGGTTCTGCCATTCTGTTCGACCGTTTGGTTGTGGCCGGCAAGGATGAACCGTTTTTAATGGAACTGCCGCCTTACCGTCGGCCGTCCCCAGGATCGATCTGCCACCATGTCTGGGATAGTGCCGAGGATTTTCTTCGCAAGGTTGGCGGAGTCATTATCGTCGGCTCGATTGCGATTTGGTTTCTCCAGCAATATCCGACAATGCCGGCCACCACGCCGGTTGCTCAACGTCTGGAACAAAGCTATCTCGGCCAGATTGCGGCGACGGTAACTCCGGTCTTCGCCCCGCTCGGCTTCGGCTGGAAGGACTCGATTGCGATCTTGACCGGACTGTTGTCCAAAGAAGTGGTGGTCAGCAGCTATGCCGTCCTGAATGCAACCGACAAAGATTCAGGCAATCTGCGCGAAGCTTTGTCGGGCGGCATGACGCCACCGGTGGCAATTTCGTTCATGGTCTTCGTTCTACTGTACGCCCCCTGTCTTTCGACTGTGGCCGTCATTCGGCGCGAGGCCGGCGGCTGGCGCTGGGCCGGCGTATCCTTCGGCGTGTCTCTGGTCATCGCCTGGAGCCTTGCCTTTATTACCGCGATGGTCGGAGGATTTCTGGTATGACCGGACAAGCTTGGTGGGATAGCGCTGCGGTTATTGCAATCGGCGTGGTTTGTGCCGGCTTGATTGTGCGCCGCCTGATGATTGCTTTTTCAAAGAACCCGGCTTCGGGCTGCGGTTCCTGCGCCAAATGCGGACCGGGCGAAACCTTTCCCGGACAACCGGTGGAACGGCCGTAACCGACCGGCGGACAAGGGGCGGCGGCGTCTCGTCTCCGCCCTTTTTACGTCCCCGGCCCCCTTTTACGTCCCAGGTACAAACGCGATATGGATTTCGGCGGCATGGCGCAGCCGCTCGGTCATGGTCTCACGCAACTTCGTCGCCAAAGCATGGCTTTCCGTGGCGGTCAACCCGGCCGGAATCCGCAGCCGCATATCAAGCGCCCAGGTCTCGCCCATGCGGCGCCCGCGTAATTCTTCGACCTCCAAGACATCCGGCTCGCCGGCCGCAATCTGACGCGCTTCGTTCAGCACATCCTCTGAAATCGAGCCGTCCATCAACCCGTGAATACTGTTCCAGGCCACGGTAACGCCGACCCGGAACACCAGGACCGAGACCAGAATCGCAGCGAGATGATCGGCAAAGGTCCACCCCGCCAGCGATAACGCCACGCCGGCCAGCACCGCCAGCGAGGACAGCGCGTCGCCGCGGTTGTCGGCCGCGGCGGCCATGACGGCGGGGCTGTTGTTGCGCCGACCGACACAGGATAGATAGCGGTGCATGATTTCAGCGATCGTGGCCGACAGTATCGCGCCGATCAATGCCGCCGGTAAGGGTGGCTTAATATGGCCGTCGTTAAGATGCTGGAGATTATGCCACAGAAACGCCAGCGAACCGAGCGTCAGACTGACCCCGATAATATTGGCCGATAAAAACTGTATCTTGCCATACCCGTAGGGAAACAAGCGGGTCGGCGCTTTGCTCGACAGTTTAATACTGGCCAGATTGATGCTTTTGGTCAGAAAGTCGGCGAACGAATGCAGTGCATGGGCCTGCAACGCCATGCTGCCGGTCAAATAACCCAGCAAATTCTTGAACACCGCCAAGCCCAGCGCCGTCGACAGATCAGTCCAGGCCGCAGTATCCCGGCACTGCCGGCAACTTACCCGTTTCCTCATGCCGCGAACCGCCCACCCTGCCGACACCGTTTCATGGCGTAACTGCTACCATACTGCGGCGAACAGGCACAGGAGATTATAGGGGGAATCATTGACTCGGCAGCGATCGAACCTATAGAAATGGACATCCGAGCGGCCCGACGGCCCCGGAACCGCTTTTGTGCAGGCAAGTTCGGAAAGCAGACGGCGTGAAGCACGAAACCTTGATCAGCGTTACGATTCTTTCCGTGGTGACCACGGTGGTGATCGGCGTTTGGAGTAACGGTTTCGGCCTGTTTTCACACCGGATGGCGATGCCCGAGCCGGCCGCAGTCGGGATTCATGGCCCGATCGCCTTGTTTCCTTCGGTGAATGCCGTCAACGGGGTGGATTTTCCCGGCAGTTTTCAAGCGGCGGCGGTTCCCGCGGCGGGGACGCAGCCCTTTACCGATTCCGGGGCGGGAACGCCGATCGCCGATCCGACTCCGCTCGACGGCACGCTCGAGGCGGTGGCGCCCAAGGCGCCGAACTTCATTCCGGCCTCGGTGCAACTGTACGAAGCGCACTGGCAGGGTATGGATACGCGCTTGCTGACGGGAGAGTTGCGACGCAAGCTCCGGTTTCCGCAAGGTTTGGCCGGGCTTTTGGTCGGCGAGGTCTCGCTCGAGGCCGGGCGCTCGGGCCTGCTCGGCGGCGACGTGATCGTCGCGGTCGAAGGTCAGCCGATCACCTCGCTCGAGTCCTTTCAAGACGCGACGCGCCTGATTGCGGATCGGACCCGGGCAACGATCGAGGCGCTCCGCAAAACCGGTCCCAAGGATCGCAACGGCAACCGCGCCGCCATGGTCCGGATGACGCTGACCCTGGTCGCCGAACGCCCGCTCGGCTTTGCCCAGGTCGAAGGCGCGCCGATGATCAAGGCCGGTGACCCGCGCCCGCATCCCGACCGCGGCCCATGCACGCAATGCCATTCGATCGGACGCGGTTTTGAACTCACACCCGATCCGGATCTGATAACCTTGCCGCCGCCCGTGCTGAGCCGGGACCAAGCGGCCAAGGGTCTCCGCCCCCACGAAGATCGCGGGCCGTGTCAGGCCTGTCACGTCATTACACCGTAACGCCGGTTACTTGAGGAACGCATCATGAGCAAAAAAATCCCCTTCCCGGATGCCGCGGGCCTCTATCTTGAACTGAGTGCCGGCGTGTTAACCCGGGCCGCATCAAAGCTCGTCTCGGGCTTTCAGTCGTTGTTCTTCATCGATGATGAGGCAAAGCTCGACTATTATTACAGTCGCGGCATTGAACACACCAAAGCCGGGCGTTATACCCGGGCTTTGCCGCTGTTAGAACTGGTTGCGGAGCAACGCCCGAACGACCTCGAAGTCACGCTTCATCTCGGCTTGTGCCAAATCAAACTCGGTCACAAGGAAGAGGGGATCAAACTGTTGGAAGCCGCCCGGAGTCGCGACCCGAGCAACGCCAACACCGCGAAAGTCTTGGGGCTGGCCTATGCCCAGGCCGGTGAGCATGAACGCGCGCTGCCCCTGCTGAGCCAGGCGGTTCAGTCATTCCCCGATAATTTCAGCCTGCTCTACCGCCTCGGCGCCTCGCTCGACAATCTCGGTCGCCCGGCCGAAGCCAAGACTTATTTTGAAGAAGCGTTGCAGCAACGGCCCAAGGCGGTCAAGGTGCTGCGCGCTCTGGCTTATACGCTGGAACAATTGGGCGAACGGGAACGGGCGCTGGCCAGCTTCAAGCGCGCCGATGAATTGGAAGATAGCGAAAAGACCCTGTGAGTCGTTTTCCCGACCCGCCCGAGACTGATAAGGCATTCGTTTTATGGCGCACCCGATCCCGGCTCAACCGGTTAATGACGACAGCGGCGAGCAGATCCACCGCATTCGCCGCTCCGAAGTGCTGCTGGGCGAACTCTATGGTCTGAAAAAGCCGCCCAAACCGCAGTTCCGGGCGCGCAAGGTGCGCGGTGTCCGCACCATGCTTGCCGTATCGTTACTGACGATCGCGGCGGCGCTCTCGGTTGTTTATTATAAGATCAATATTTTTATCATGCTGCAAGAAGACGCTCACACGAAGGAAGCCAATCTTGAGGCGGCGGTTCAGCGGAAAGCCAATCTGTTTTCGAACTTGGTCAAGCTGACCTTAAGTCATGCCGAGCTGGAACATACGGTGTTCTCGCATGTTGCGGAAATGCGCACCGAAATCGTCAAGCAATCCAAACTGCCCGACGCGCTCGCCGACGCCGTCACCAAGGAAACCGCAAAGCCGCCGGGCACCCCGGGGCGCGCCGACCTCGACCAGATTCTTAAAATGGTGGGAGGCGAGGGCGGTGCCGATGCGTCGATCGGCCGCTTGCTGGCCATGGTTGAACAATATCCGAATCTTCGGTCCTCCGAGACCTACCAACATGCGATGACTGCTTTGATCGAAATGGAAGATCGCATTGCGGAACGCCGGATGGAGCTTAACGAAAGCATCCGGATGTATGATACCGCGGTCACGTCGATACCATGGCAATATTTAGCCAGCGTCAGCGGCTTCAAGTGGAGAGACTATAGCCATGCCGGTGACGGCACGAGCGCGGCCATGAATATTGATTCGGGTCTGTATCAACAGCTGTTGCCGATGGTGAGAACTCAGGGAGTGCCTAAATAATGTGGAACCTTGTTCTGCGTAGTGGCGCTGTCATGTCGGTGGCGTTGGCTGGGCTTCAACTTTTCGACCTGTTCTTTCGGGAAATCCGGCCTCACCGCATCTATACCTCGGAAGAGGCGGCATTACTGTTGGGGGTGGACCGGCGCGCAATCGTGCGGCTGGTCGCCAAAGGGGCGATTCCCTGCACCAAAGTTGACGGAAATTATCGTATTCTTGGCCAAAGTTTGCTGGAATATCTGAAGAAATGACAAGCCAACTGTGCAGAGAATGTGGAGACCGAGTCGTTTGGTGGGGCATGGGCGCCAACTCAACGATGATGGTTTTCAAGGCCGTTTTGGGAATCGTCGGCGGCAGCGCCGCCCTGGTTGCGGATTCCATGCATTCGGGCGCCGATGTCGTCGCCGACTGGGTGACCTTGTTCAGCGTTTGGGTCTCCAAGCGCGAACCCGATGACGAATACCCCTATGGCCTTGGTAATGTTCAGTTTATTTCTTCGGCTGTGGTCGGCTTGATTCTGTTCGTCGGCGCCGCCGCCTGGATTTACGAGTCGGTCGACAAGATCATCGAGGGGCACCCGTCGACGCCGAGCTTTCTGGCGGCAATCGGGGCGTTGGTATCGATCATTACCAACGAAATCATGTATCGCTATGAAATTTGCGCCGGCCGCAAGAATAACAGCCCGGCTCTGATTGCGGTCGCGTGGGACAACCGCTCGGACGCGATTTCATCGGTCGGCGTGTTGATCGGCGTTATTGTCGCCATCGCCGGCTTTCCGATTGCCGATACGGTGGCTGCCGTATTCGTGGCGCTGATGGTGGCCAAGATCGGGGTTGACCTCAATATCAGTGCGGTCAAGGGGTTGATGGATTCTTCGGTCGATACTGAAATTCTGGAGCAGGTCTACCGGCTCGCCGCGGAGACCTCCCGAGTTCAGGGGATTCGCTTCTTGCGCGGCCGAAATATCGGGGAAGAAATTCATCTGGACATCAATGTTTATCTTGACGGAACCTGCAAAGTTTTTGAAAGCGACTTTATCGCCGGAGCGATTCGCGACAAGATTTTTGCCTCGGTCGAGCATGTAAAAGATGTGCGAGTCGGGGTTACACCGGCTTCGGCACAAGGCGTCAGAAAGGTTTCGCGCTCGGTGGCGGTGCGGACGGGAGGGCTCCCTTGAAATTGGAAAGAATGGTTCTGGGCACCGGAGCTGTCTTCGGCTTGTTCGTCCTGGTTGCCGCCGTGTTTTCCGATGATGTGGGCGACCATCCGGATTTTGATGTTTCAGGCAAGGTGATTGCCGAGGCGATCGGGGCCGGGGCCGGCGTCGGGACGCCCGGGCTGAATGCCCCGCAAATGCCGCAAGACATGCCGGTTGGCGGCCTGATGCAGCCCGCGGCCATGGCCGGCGCCAACTTCCCCGGATTGGTGCCGTTCGCACGCCCGACCCAGGAGCGATTCGCCGGCCGGATTACGCAAGTAACCCCGCTCGGCGCCGATACCGGCTGGGGTCAGGTTCACATCACGATCGTCGACGCTGCCACCGGAACCACCCGGATCGTCTCGTTGGCGCCGACATGGTTTTTGGAATATCAGGGCTGCACCGTGATGCAGAACTATCCGGTCAGCGGCATGGCCTTCAGCTTCGGCGGGGCCTCCAGCGCCGAAAACCCGCTTTATGCCCGGGTGATCAAGGTCAATGGCCGCCCCTGTCAACTGCGCTCCGATGAAGGCTTCGCCCTGTGGACCAGCCGCGCGGCAGGGCCGCGTCCATGATCAAATGGGTTAATCAGCTCATTGATCGGGCGCTGGCTCTGGTTCCGGGCCGGTTTTGGGTGCTGTGGGAAACGGGCAACCATTACTGGGCGCGTGCGGTTTGGCCGCTGCTCGGGATCGGCGCCATTCTCACCGCCGGACTATTCTTTTTGACCTTTGGCCGGGCCGTGCTCGATGCAAGTTCAGAGGTGCCGGTCCGGGTGGTCGATGGCGATTATCTCGGCACCTTGCCCCGTCCGATCGGGCCGTCCTTGATCGATCCCATTGCCAACCTGTTTCGCAAACAGCCCGATTTCAAGCTGATGGCGATCCGGCGCATTCCGCCGATCGCGCCCGGCAGCGGGATGCCGCACCCTTATGTCGGCCTGTGCACCAACTGTCATTTATACGTCAACGGCCCGCCGCCGGGCAGTCAGTTCAAGACCCCGGTCGGCGCGATGCTGGAACAATTGTCACGCCTGCACAAGCTGGGTCCGCCGATCCGGCCCAACGCGGAAATCCCGCACCCGCCGGCCGGACGCTGCATCAAATGTCACGATATCGTCGTGAAAATCCCGATTGAACCGGTGCCCGGCGGCTTTATCTGGAAGCTGTGACGCCTGAATGCACTATTCTGAAGAAGCCGTAAGCGCCGCCCGGATCAGGGCTTGCGCTTGGGCTGAACCGGGCGCTTGGCTGCGGGCTTCGGACCGAACAAATTGCCGCTGAGCGCCACATCAATCGCCTTCATGGTAGAGCGGAGAGCAAGCCCCGCCGCTTGCCCGGCACCGAACGGCGTCGTCGTCTTCGCCGCAGGCGCGGCACTTGGTCTTGCCGGGGGCGCTGCGGCAGGTTTCGCGGGTGGCCTCTCCGCCACCTTGACCGCCGGATTCGGTTTGGAAGCCGTCGCTTTTACCGCAACCGGCCGGGGCGCGACAAACGCCTCCAGAAAGGCCAACGGGGACCGGGAGACCACCGGGAGCGGACGCTTGGCCGGCGCCGGTGCCACCCGCTTCGGCGGCGGCGGCGGGGGCGGCGGTAAACCGGCCCCCGGGTTCGCCCCGGGGCTTGATGGAGTCGCCCACGATGAAACCGGCGTGGATGTTGTCGAGGACAGTGCCGGCAGACCGACGGCCGAACGCAAGGCCCCGACCCGCTCGGCCAAGACGTGACGTTCACGGTCGAGCGCCTCGACCTCTTTGACCAGGGCGGCGTGACGCTCCCGGGTTTCATTAAAGCCGGCGGTCAACCCGGCCCGTCGAACCTCCAACTCTGCCACGGTCGCGTCTTTATCTTCACGCAAGCGTTCAAGTTCGGCCCGCGCGGTTTCAATATCGCGGTTGAGCGCCTGCTGCTCTTCACCCAGCACGATTTCCCGCTGTTCGAGTGCGCCGGCCGCGGCGGCGATTTCGGCCCGGGCATCGGCAAGCACGACGAGTGCGGATTCGTTATCATCCCGGACCCGGACCAGTTCGGCCCGCGCCGCTTCAACCGCGTGCTGAACCGTACCAACCTCTTCGCTCAACGCCTCCCGCCGCTGCTCAAGTTCGCGGGCGCCGGCGATGATTTCGGCCCGGCGCGCCTCGGCGACCGCAATTTCCGCGACCATCTCGGTCAAGCCGGCACGCAGCCGTTCCACTTCCGCGGCCGCTTCACTGACCGCAGGATCATCTCCGAGTTGATGAACCTGTACCGTTTGGTCGTCAACCTGCTGTTCCAACGCCTGTTTTTCGTCACGGAGCGCCTGAAGCTCCCGTTGCAAGGTCGCCAGTTCAATGCGGTGCGCCTTCAAGTCGAGCGCAACCGCCGCTTCATCCTCGGTCAAAGCCTCGCGGCGCTGGCGCAGTTCATGAAACGACCCGACCAGCTCGGTGCATCGTTGTTCGGTGGCCTGCCGTTCGTCGTTAAGCCGGGCCAAGCCCTGCTCGGCGATCTGAAGCATGTCACGCAGACGGATGACCTCGTCCGCCAAGGACTGCCGTTCATCCTCCAGAGTTTCGACCTCGCGCCGCCGAGCCAGCACCGCGGCCTCCTCAAGCTCGGTCCGGTCGGACGCAACGGCCGGGGCAACCGGTTGTTCAACGTCGCGTCGCGCTTGTTCCAACCGAGCCACTTGCTTATGCAGATCGCTCAGCCGAGCCTCGGCCTCTGCGATTTCCGCCTGCCGGTAAGGCGGCTTGCGGGCTAAGGTCGCCTCATGGCCGCGGCGTATAATCAGACGGTGGGCTTCACGCTGGAACTGAAGGCCGGTCAGCACCGTCAGCCCGATCACGCCGGCCAGCGACAGTCCGGCCGCGGCGGCTATAATCAGCGTCCAGTCAGCACCCATGACATATATCCTTTGTTTCGACGCGACGGCCTGTCGGGCTTACGGCTTTTGTTGGAGAGGCTGGCCCGGTTGCGCCTGGACCGGATGCGGTTGGCCGGGCTTCGCGGGTTTCGGCGCCCGATGCCGGGTGCGTTTGACCGCCGGTGCGGCAGCGGCGACCGAAGCCGCGGCGACCGCGGCGACCGCAGCGGTATTACGGGCCTGAAGCTCGGCCAACTGAGCCCGCGCCGCGGTCAATTCCGTTTCAACTTCGGTGCGGTATTGGGCGGCCTCGCCGGCCAAACGCTCTGTCTCTTGTCGGGATCGCCCCAGCTCTTCGAGCTTGGCAACCAAAGCCGCGCGCTGCACTTTCAGCGCCGAGACTTCGCTCTCCAGGCGCTTTGCTTCCTTATCCGACCCGATAATCTGTTCGGCCAGTTCGCTGCGGCGCGCCTTACTTGCCGCCACCTCGCCACCCAGAGTCATCAACTGCCGTTTGACCGCCTCGATTTCCTGCACGGAGCGATCGAGTTCGGCCGCCACGCCCTTGCCGGCCTCGCTGCGGGCATCAATCACCTGGGACACCAACACAGCAAGGCTGATCACCCCGACCACGGCCAACACCGCCATGCGATACCAAAGCCGCCGGCCGGTCTCGAGGAAGGCGGCGGCGGGATCAGCCGCGGCAATCGAAGACGAATCGTGCAAGTCAAGCCTCCACCCAAAGCCGTCCGGGGCTGTTAATCCCTGGATACGCCAGCGGAAACCTACGCCGCGCCCCGTGGCCTGTCCAGGGAAACGTACCGGCGACGGCCCCGCCGCGCCCGGTGTCCTTATTTCACCTTTCCTTTGCGGGCGACGTTCAGTTCCTCCAGCCGGCGCTGCCCTTCGGCAATTTCGCGCTGAATTGAAATCAGCAATTTCTTGTCCCGCTGATAAACCGCCTGAAACTCAAGGCGCCGTTCTTGAAGATCCTGCACCGCCCGATCTCGTTCTTCCACGGCCCCCGAGACTTCTGCTTGCAAGGCTCGAACACGGCGGTTCAGTCCTTCGATTTCTTCGGCAGCCAAGTCACGCCGATGAAGAATTTCACGCGCCCCAGCCGCGGCTTCATCACGACGTTGCGTCACTTCAGCGGCCTCCCGACGGATTGCGGCCAAGCCCTCCGCCTCCACCCCGGCTGCGGTCCGCGTCGCCTCAATCGTTTCGACCAGGCGCTGCCGTTCGCCCTCCAGCGCCGCCAACGCCTCCCGAGCCCGGTTCTGCTGCTCTTGTAACGAGTCGCGTTCATCGGCCAGGCTGGCCAGCCCGTGTTGCAGCCCGTCCCGCTCGGCCGCCAAAGCATCAAAGGCCTGAAGATCACAGGCCAACCGTTGTTCGGCGGCGGCGACCTCGGTCACGAGCCTATCGAGCCGCGCTTCCAATGTGGTTGCGGTCTCGAGCAGGGTGGCATGTTCGGCCTTGGTGATCGCGACCTCGTCGGCAAACGCCGCCAGCCCTTGTTCAAGCACACTCCGTTCCTGATCAACCGTTTCACGCGCATGCACCGAATCTTCCAACCCCCGGCGTGCTTCGTCCAGCTGGTCTTGAGCCGCGGCAATCTCCCCGGTCAGAGCGTCGCGTTGAGCGGTCAGCGCGTCTAAACTCGCCTGCCGCACCGCCAGTTCACCGTTCAATGCTTCGACCGCTTCGCGCAGGTCGGTTCGCTCCCGCTCAAGCGTCAGCCGCTTGCCCGTCAACGCTTCCAAAGCGCGCCGCGCGCCGCTCAATTGCTCTTCAGCGGCGGCAACCTCACTGATCAGAGTCTCACGCTGCGCCGTCAGCGCCTCAACCTCGCGCTGCCGTTCGGCCAACTCGTTGTTAATCGACTCGTTGTTAATCGACTCGTTGTTAATCGACTCGTTGTTAATCGACTCGGCCGCCTGCTGAAGCGCGACGTGTGCCGCCGGGGGCTCGAGTTCAGGTTCCGAGACCACAGGTTCGGGTTCAGGCTCAGGTTCGGGTTCTAGTTCCGCAATCACAGGTTCGGGCTTGGGCTCCGGCACCACCGGCTCGGGTTCAGGTTCGGGCTCGGGTTCGACGACCGCCGACTCCGGCAGCGACTCCGCAACCACGGGCGGCGCGGCTTGCGGCGTCCAGCCCCAACCGGCCCCTTCGAGCCGGGCCCAGTCATTAAACGTCCCCGCATCGCCGCCGGCGACCACCGGCCCGGCCGTCACAATCGGTAACTCCGGTTCCAATAACTCCGGTTCCGATAACTCAGGCGCCGGCAACGCCGGTTCCGGCGTCGGAACCGCAGCTTCGACCGCAACCACAACCGCCTCCGGCTCCGGACCGGAATCAATCGATGACGGGAGCGGCACCGGCAACTCTACGACTGGAGCCTGCATGGAATGCAAAGCGGGCTCAGCCTCGGGTTCAATCAGCCGGCGCACCGGACGCGGTGCGGGTGTACGCCCGCCCCAGCCGGTACTATCCAACAGCTCGGCCCAGCTACTGTCCGGATTACGCGTTTTCCGGGGCGACATGGTCCGTTTACCTTGTTCTTTGTTATCCCCGGTTTCGTCCATGGTCTTGACCTCTTCCTGCCCCGCCCTGACCGGGCCCGGCGTGTAACATAATAAAATTCCGGCCCGTGCGCACTATTCCCCTTCATAGCACATTATCAAGCTTGGCCCTGCCCCGACCGTGCCGCACCGTTTGACCGGGCCGTCAAAATGCCGATAATACAGAGAGTCAGACCGGGTGGTTTCGGAACGGAACCCTTCAGGCTTGCGGGAGGATAGCGGTATGGGTTCGGGCTTTCTTTATAATATGATCATGGCGATTTCGACACTGGATCCGGGCCCGGCGATCTTGCGGGCCGTTCAGCCGGCGCTGACATTATTTCAGTCCGAAAGCTCCGCCCCCGATCTATCGGCGATCATGGTGATTTCGGCTCTGATCATTGCGCTGATTTACCGCATTTTATACATTAGGCCCGCTTGTGAAATTTTGAGAATAAGAACTCGATTTTTAAAGAAATGCACAACCAACCGCATCTTTTCCGATAATTTTTTTGAATTCGATTTATTGATGAAGGAAGGTTCGTTTCTGGAGCCTAGCTGGAATGAGTTTGTTGAAACCTGCTTAACGCATGACCCGGCAGTCAAGTCGGATGTTGAAATAACGGTCAGACCTTCGGATTATCTCAATATCGATGATGCCGAGCATGCCGGCCTTAACATCAAATGGTTTCGCGGCTTAAGCGGGCTTTATGTCGGCGCCGGTTTGCTTTTTACTTTTGCCGGCTTGATTGCCGCGCTTTACTTTACCTCTGCCGCGGTTAACCAGGTAATTTCGGCAAGCGGGGCCGCCGAACCCGGTCAGGATGCAAACGTGTTGCGGGCATTGGCTTTGTTGCTGAGCACCGCCAGCTTTAAATTCTTGACCTCGATTGCCGGTTTAAGCTGCGCCATCGTCCTGGCCTTCCTGGAACGCCGCTGGTGTGCCAAAATCCGGCGCGGCTTCAACGATTTGTGTCGGGAACTGGAACGGTGCACGGTGATGGTGACGCCGGAATCGATTGCCGACCGTCAGACCCGAATGTTGGGCGAAATCGTTGATTTATTGGCGCGAACCGGCCCGGCACGAGCCGTCGCCTTGCGGCCGGTGCAGTCGGAGTTGGAGTCGGCGCCCCCCCCTCCCCCGCCGGCCTTGCCGACGAATAGCGAGCCGTCAGCCGCGGCCGTCACCGTCCAGATGCACGAGGCGATCGACCGAATCGAGGGGATTTTTGTGGCCACCACGCGCGCCCTGGCCACCAGTTTCGAACAATCGCTGGCGCGAAGCGCTGCTTTCGTCAACCCGGTCCGGCCCGAGGCGAGCCAAACCTCATCCAAGGACAGCGAAGCGGCCTTGGCCGCCGCCTTGGCTCCCGTGCTCGAACGCAGCCTCGGCAACGCTGTTACCAACGCAAACCGGCTACTGACCGGGACGCTCGAAGAGGTCGTGGCGCGAATCTTAGTGCCGGCGCTGACCCGCCCGACGGAAGGCCCGCCGCTGATACACACAAAACTTACCGCAGCGGTTGAGCAACTCAGCGACACTTTGAACCAAGTCGAGGGTAAGCTGACCACCCACCTAGCCGCTTTTGATCGTTTGACCCGTGCCGCCGGCGAAACCGAGCATGTAATTATAACGGCGACCAAATCCCTGCAATCTGCGGCAGTGCCTTTGTCGCGGGTCGGCACTGAGTTGGCGGTATCAGTTGCTGCGCTAACATCAGGAGTTGAAGGCTCTGTTCGCGCGTTGCAGGATGGGCAGCACGCCGGACAGCAACTATCAGACGAACTAAGGGCGACATGCGAAGTCTTACAAGAGGTCTGGACCCGTCATGAAGACCGTTTTGTTTCAGTTGACGAAGGGCTTGCCCGTATTCTTTCCTCGATTATTCAGCATGTCGAGACCCACAGCGCCGCAGTCAGAGATAATGTCGTTACCATTGATACCAACTTTGCCCGGGCCGTTACCAGTCTTGCCGCCAATATCGAGGCACTTCGGCAACTGACGGCTTCAGAACCGCAAGGATAAGCTGTCATGGCCATAAGACGGAGCCGGGTTCAACAGGTCGAGGGCGCAAGCTATCCTCTGCTTGTTCCGCTATCTGACTTGATAATCGGGATTATGTTTTTGTTTCTTATCGGTTTGATGTTCTTTTCGCTGCGAATGGAACACGCCGTACACCGAAGCACCGACGCAATCGCGACGCTGAGCGGCACCGAGCCGGTTCGCACCAAAATTCTGAACACTCTTAAAAACGATTTGAGCCGCCAAGGATTGGCGGTGCAGATTAATCCCGTCGAGGGGGTTCTCAGTCTGTCCGAAGCCCTGCTTTTTGATAAAGGCAAGGCGGAGCTGGCAAAACGGGGCGAAGATGCCTTGGCCGT
>SERZ01001070.1_pt1 | contig 16492 bp, 23 predicted proteins | sample 3171461 | NCBI WGS metagenome assembly SERZ01 (sample SAMN06051861, study PRJNA518727) | freshwater metagenome | biome: subpolar coniferous forest; feature: holomictic lake; material: water; isolation source: holomictic Lake 227, 6 m depth | place: Canada: near Kenora, Ontario | collected... | reverse complement strand
GCGGTGTAGCCGTGATGGATGGCGTGTGGCGCATGATGAAAATCCAATGTGCCGAGATAGCCGACCTTAGGCTGGATGAGCACATCGGGGGGTTCACGAAGCAGACGTTCACGTGTAATGGAGTTTTCAATCGCTCGGAAGGTTCCCAGGAGGACATCCATCATGGTTGGTGACTTAATTTTCTCGCGTAGCGCCCCAATCAAGTTGATATCCACCCCTACTACATGTGTCGCGCCCATCGAGCGGGCGACACTGATCGGCAAGGGGTTAACAAGTCCACCATCCACCAGCCATTGGCCTTTTGTATATTCAACGGGCGTGAAAACACCTGGGATTGAAAAGGAAGCTCGTAAAGCCTTAAACAAGTCCCCTTCAGCAAGCACAACCTCCTGCTCTAAACGTAAATCTGTTGCAACAGCCGCATACGAAACGGTCAAATTTTCGATACGTTTAACTGGAATTAAACTACGCAACAAATCCATTATACGTTCACCTTTAACCAGACCTGAGCGGGGTATATTCACCTCAAAAAAAAGCTTCGCCACTTGTTTCCAGTCAATCGACAATGCAACTCGTTCTGCCGCGTCGACGACCCCTGCGGCATATATAGCGGCTACGATCGCGCCAATACTCGTCCCAACGACCATATCGGGCTTGCATCCCAGTTCGTCCAGCGCCTTGAGGACGCCAATATGTGCCCATCCTCTAGCCCCTCCGCTGCCGAGAACCAATGCTATTTTTTTTTCAGGTGCTTTTGCACGCATATCGTTTTCTTCCACGTTTTCTTATTTTAACCCAATCCATTGAAACGCGCAAAGGAAATCACTTCTTAGCTTTAATGGATTGTTGATCTCTTATGCATCCTTTACACAATTATTTGACGATACTATTAAAAATTCATCGCCCGTCACGCCCCAACTCTCCAAAAAAAAAGCCTGCGGAAAACCGCAGGCTTTTTTTGAATAATGTATGTCTGTTTAGCGACGTCCACGTAGACGACCATGTTTCAGAAAGCCATCGTAATTACGCATCAAAAGGAACGACTCCATTTGGCGCAACGTATCAAGCGCGACACCGACGATAATCAGCAAGCTCGTTCCACCGAAGAACGATGCCATTCCCCAAGGAATATTCATCCAGCCATTCAATATCTGGGGCAACAAAGCAACAACCAGAAGCCCCGTTCCACCGATCAACGTTACGCGCGTCATCAGCGCATCCAGATATTCGGCAGTTGCACGACCAGGGCGAATACCGGGCACATACGAACTATCGCGTTTCAGGTTGTCTGAAATCTGCATCGCGTTAAACTGGGTTGCTACCCAGAAAAACGAGAAAAACATAATCAGCAAGCCATACGTCACCAAATGAATCGGCGATTGCGGAGCTTCCAACTGACCGCCAAACCATTTAATCCATGAGAGGATGCTATTGATCACACTCGCTGAATCTGGATTAACCGGTATGCGTTTCAACAATGCTGCTGGAAACTGAATGAGCGGACCTGCAAAGATAATCGGCATAACGCCCGTATAGTTCACACGCAATGGCATATAGGTCTGTTGCATCCCCGCGCTACCCCCACCGACGGATCGACGCGTAGAGTGAATAGGTACCTTGCGGACACCTTGCGTAAGCATAACAGTCCCCATCACGACAGCGAATCCAAAGAGCAACAACAACACAAGTTCAACTGGGTTACTGCTGGCTTCAACACCTGCCAAACCGAAATAACGCTGCCAAGCTTGTATAATGGCATGCGGCAACCGGGACGTGATGTTAATCATAATAATCAACGACGTTCCATTACCTATGCCACGTTGCGTGATTTGATCCGCCAACCACATGACAAACAACGACGCTGAAGTCATGCAAATCGTGGTGATCACGACAAACATGATCCCAGGACGTGTCACAATCTGCACACTTCCAAGACCTAGGGCTGCTGGATTCTGCAAAGCAGTCGCCAACGCCGAAGCTTGGAATACACAGATGCCAATCGTCAGATAACGCGTAATTTGTGAAAGTTTTGCACGCCCGGTCTCTCCTTCACGGACAAGTCGTTCGAGTTGCGGCACCACAGCAGTCAACAACTGAATAATAATTGACGCACTGATGTAGGGCCAAATACTCAAAAAACCCACCGCGCACTGATCAAGCGCACCGCCACTAAAAACATTGAACCAATCCATCATTCCACCGCCAGCTCCGGACATTTCACGGATGCGAGCGAGTTCTGCCTGCAAAGTCCGCCAGTCAACACCCGGAGTTGGGATCATGGAGATCAATCGGCAGACAAAAACCAAGCCGAGCGTCACCAGGATGCGCTTCCTGAGCTCAGGAATCTTAAATGTATTCGCAAAGGTGGATAACATGATTAAGTTCCTTAAACAATTTCAACCGTACCGCCAACAGCCTCAATCTTGGCCTTAGCAGATGCGCTGACACCACTGACTTTGAGTATAAGCTTCTTGGTTAGTTCGCCTGTTCCAAGAATCTTAACACCATCAAACTTGCTCTTGAACATTCCTACTTCACGCAGAACGTCTAATGTAATGATTGTGCCATCCTCGAAAATTTCGAGATCGCGCACATTTACTGGAGCGTATTCGACACGGGTTGGGTTCTTGAAGCCACGCTTGGGCAAACGACGAATCAAGGGCATTTGACCGCCTTCGAATCCGAGTTTCCCCTTGTGACCCTTACGAGCCTGCTGACCCTTATGGCCGCGGGTTGATGTTTTACCCATGCCAGAGCCGCATCCACGACCAACACGTTTACGGGGCTTACGCGCTCCGGGGGTATTCTTGAGTGATGATAAATCCATTTTTACTCCTTTAGCTCCATCTGATCCGTCCTGAAAGACGGATCAGAACGGTTCATTAACCTTAAGCCCTTGCCGCCGCAATTTCTTCAGCCGAGCGCAACTGGTTCAGCGCGTCAACTGTAGCCTTGACCACGTTCAAGCGATTCTTACTGCCGAGCGACTTACCGACTGCATCGCGCACGCCAGCAGCCTCAAGCACAGGACGCATACCACCGCCAACGATAAGTCCTGTTCCGTCCGGCGCGGGCTTCAACAGCACACGTCCTCCGTCACAGACACCAATCACTTGATGCGGAATCGTCTTGCCCGCAAGCTTGACGCGTACCATGTTTTTCTTCGCAGCATCGCCACCCTTTCGGATAGCATCGCTCACTTCATTAGCTTTTCCAAAACCAAAACCGACACGACCTTCACGATCACCGACAACGACGACTGCGCTAAAGCTGAAACGGCGACCACCTTTTACCACTTTTGCGCAACGGTTTACGAAAACGACGCGTTCGTCGAATTCACTCTGGCTATCACGGGAAAATTCTTTTTCGTGACTCACTTGCTTTCCTCCGTGGCTTTCTCGGTAATCTTCAAACCTGCTGCGACAGCGGAATCCACAACCTGCTTAACGCAGCCATGGAATTTTTTGCCGCCGCGGTCGATGACCACCAGCGAGATACCTTTTTCCTTCGCGACGCTAGCGGCCTGTTCGCCGACGAGCTTCGCGGTTTCAAGATTACACGCCTTATCCGCCTTGAGGGTAGATGTTGCGGCGAGCGTATGCATTGCATCATCATCAACAAACTGCACATACATGTGCTGGTTCGAGATGCAGATAGCCATACGCGGACGCACAGCCGTACCCTTAATGCGTTGGCGAAGGCGCTTATGACGAAGCGCGCGTTGTTCTTTACGATTAAAACTCATGTCTTATCAACTCCGTTCAAGCGGCATTACGCCACCGTCTTACCCTGCTTGCGACGAATCTGTTCGCCAAGATACTTGATACCCTTGCCTTTGTAAGGCTCGGCCGGATAATAGGCACGAATACGCGCGGCAGATTCGCCGACGAGTTCCTTGCTGATGCCTTCAATAATTACATTCAGACCTGCCGGATCAACAGTAATCTTAATGCCTTCGGGGATCAGATAATCCTTTGGCGAAGCAAAGCCAAGCGCAAGGCTCAGCTTCTTACCAGAGAGAATAGCCTTAAAACCCGTACCTTCGATGTTAAGGTCCTTCTTATAGCCAGTCTGAACACCATCAATCATATTCTTGATGAGTGTGCGAGACAGGCCATGGCAGCCCTTGAGCATACGGGTATCATCCGCGCGGGTCACGACGACATTGCCGTCTTCGACCTTAACATCGATGCCCTGCTTGAGTACGCGACTCAACTCGCCGAGCTTACCCTTAACCGACACTTCGTTACCCTTTGCAATAACCGTAACACCGGCAGGAATAGCGATAGGTTGTTTACCAATACGTGACATTTGTGATGTCTCCCTTACCAGATTGTGCAAAGCAGTTCGCCGCCGAGCTTACGCTTCTTGGCTTCCTTGCCGCTGATCACACCACCCGAGGTGCTCAGGATCGCGGTACCCATGCCGCCGAGGACATTCGGAATGTCCTGCACGCCGCAGAACTTACGAAGACCAGGCTTACTCTCACGGCGGATGCCGCGAATAGCTGAATCGGCGTCGTCGTTATACTTCAGCTCGATGCTCAGCACACGTGGAACGGTGTTGGTCATCGTGAAGTCTGTGATGTAGCCTTCGGCTTTCATCACGCTTGCAATCTCCCCTTTAATACGCGAGCCTGGAAGCTCGAGGGAGGGCAGATCTGCCTTGATCGCGTTGCGTATGCGCAACAGCATATCTGAAATTGGATCGGACGTCATTGTTCTCTCCTTACCAGCTTGCCTTAGTGATTCCCGGAATCATTCCGGATACAGCCAGCTCGCGGAAACAAAGACGACAGAGCTGGAACTTACGAATATACGCACGCGGACGGCCGCACCGTGTGCAACGGTAATACTTACGCGAAGAGAACTTCGGCGTACGCTTGGCTTTTTCCATCAAACATGTTTTTGCCATTGTGGAAATTCTCCTTATTTACCGACGAAGGGCACACCGAGCGCCATGAGCAACTCGCGAGCTTCTACGTTGTTACGGGCCGAGGTCACGAACGAGATGTCCATGCCATTTTCAGCACCGACTCCGGTGTCAACCAATTCAGGGAAAATCGTGTGCTCTTTCAAGCCCAGCGTATAGTTACCCCTGCCGTCAAAGCCGCGGTTAGGAACACCACGGAAGTCACGAATACGCGGAAGTGCGCTATTCACGAGACGTTCGCCGAAGTCATACATACGCTTGCCGCGGAGTGTAACCTTCGCACCAATGATCATGCCTTCACGCAACTTAAAGTTTGAGATACTCTTACGTGCCTTGCACAACATCGGCTTCTGCCCAGCGATTTTCGTCAGGTCATCGATGATACGCTTTTGCACATCCTTTTCCACGATGCCGAAAGCCATGTTGATCACGATTTTCTGCAAACGCGGAATCAGCATCTTGTTCGTGACGCCGAGCTTCTCCTGAAGCTTCGGGGCCAATTCCGTCATGTATTTTTCTTTTAAGTTAGCCATCGTTTAACTCCTAGTCCAAGGACTTTCCCGAAGCTTTGGATTTACGCACGGTCTTGTCGCCCTCACGGACGAATTTCACGCGGACGCCCTTTTTCTTATCGGGATCGTAGGGCATCAGATTCGACAGCTGTACCGGTGCCTCGCGCTCGATGAAGCCACCATTGGGGTAAGCTTCTGAGCGGCGGACCGCCTTCTTGAAGACATTCACGCCCTGCACAATGGCTTTGCCCTTCTTGGGCAGCACACGCATGACTTTTCCTGTCTGTCCGGCAGATTCGCCTTTTTCGACGATCACCGTATCATTTTTTTTGATTCTCGCAGTACTCATGTTTTTCCTAACTCATAACCGTTTTGAGGCTTAGCAGAGACATCTTCACCCTGCCTGCATCATCGGCGTTACGGTCTTCCATTAGCTTAGACCACTTCTGGAGCCAATGAAATAATCTTCATGTGGTTCATGTCGCGCAATTCACGCGCAACAGGACCGAAAATACGCGAACCGATCGGATTCATCTTAGCATCCACGATCACGCACGCGTTCTGGTCAAAACGGACAAATGAACCGTCTCCACGCCGAATCGGATGACCCGTACGGACGATAACCGCTGTCGCAACTTGTCCTTTTTTCACCGCGCCCGTAGGTGCGGCTTCTTTAATTGCCACGCGAATCACATCTCCTAGGTAGCCATATTTCTTATGCTGCCCCAAGATACGGAAACACATGGCTATCTTTGCGCCCGTGTTGTCGGCCACAACTAATTCAGTTTGTTCCTGAATCATATTATTTTTCCTCCGACTTCACAATGCGCCAGCGCTTAGTTGCGCTCAATGGACGCGTTTCCATAAGGGTCACGACATCACCCACCTTCGCGGTGTTCTCTTCATCATGCGCGTGATACTTCTTGAACACACGCACGACCTTTCCGTATTTCGGATGACGCTCGCGGCGTTCACCCTCGACAATAACGGACTTAATACCGCTTTTGCTGACCACCGTGCCCTTGCGGACCTTGCGGTTGCCACGGCTTACTACAGTTGTCTCGGCCATTACTTAGTCCTCCGTTCAGTCTGGACGGTTTTCATACGCGCGACTTCGCGGCGCATGTTGCGCATGCGAACCGGCTTATCAACGGCAGCACCGGATTTGTGCTTCAACCGCATATCGGCGAGTTCCTTCGCCTTTTCGCGGATGCGCTGCTCCAGTTCTTCTGCCCCTAGTTCTCTTAATTCGTTTGCTTTCATGGTTCCGTTACGCTCCACGTGAGATGAGTGTCGTACGCAGGCCCAGCTTCGTATCCGCTAAACGCAGACATTCGCGAGCGACTGAATCCGGCACACCGCCGATTTCGAATAGGATCTTACCCGGAAGAATCACGGCAACCCACAATTCAGGGTTACCTTTTCCGCCACCCATGCGAACTTCGATGGGCTTGCGGGTGACTGGTTTATCTGGGAAAATACGGATCCACAGTTTGCCTTTTCGCTTCATTTCGCGATTGATGACAACACGGCAGGCTTCAATCTGCGTGTTCGTCAAAAATCCACGTTCAAGCGACTTAAGGCCGAACTCACCGTATGCCAGTTTATCACCCGAGGTGGCGAAACCCGCACGGTTACCTTTTGACTGCTTGCGGTACTTAACCCGCTTAGGCATGAGAGGCATCTTTTCTCCTCCTCTGTCCTTGGCCCGCGCTACGCGCCGGCTGGAAATCATCCTTCTTGCAGATCCACACCTTAACGCCAATCAAACCGGCCGTAGTGTGCGCTTCCGCAAAACCATAGTCAATGTTCGCACGCAATGTATGCAGCGGAACCTTGCCTTGCTTGCTCCACTCGACGCGGGAGATTTCAGCGCCATTGATACGACCGCTACAACGGATCTTAATTCCGTCGACGCCCATATCCATTGCTACCTTCTCGGCACGCTTCATCGCACGTTTAATCGCCGCACGGCGTTCAACTTGCTGAGCAATGCTTTCTGCCACGAGTTGTGCATTCGCATCAGGATCGCGAACCTCTTGTATTTCGAGGTACACTTCCTTCTTCGTCTGCTTAGCCAAATCCTGACGGATCTTATCCACATCTTGGCCCTTACGACCAATCACCACACCCGGACGTGCCGAGAATAGCGTGACACGTACGCGATTTGCATACCGCTCGATTTGGATCTTGGTGATTGCCGCGCCTTCGAGGCGTTTCTTCACCGTTTCACGGATCATCTGGTCTTCCGCCAGCAGTACGCCGAACTCTTTTTTGTTCGCGAACCAGCGGCTGCGCCAATTTTTATCGAGCGCAATACGGAAGCCGATTGGATTTACTTTCTGTCCCAAAGTTTTACTCCTTTTGAAAAAGCCGGTTACTGTGCGTCGCCGGACAGGACAACCTTGCAATGACACAATCTCTTGGCGATCGGGCTCGCGCTTCCGCGAGCGCGCGGCCAGAACCGGCGCATACGCACCCCTTCGTCGAACACGCAAAGGGTCACCTTCAGCGTATCCACATCGAGGTTCGCATTATTCTTCGCATTGGCAACGGCTGACTTGATCGTCTTGATCAACACCAGCGCTGCTTTGCGAGGACTAAACTCAACAACTCTCAGTGCTTCCACAACAGGAAGTCCCTGGCACTCACGAGCCAAAGGACGTCCCTTCTGTGCGGACATTCTGACGTTACGGGTAATAGCAGTCACTTCTTTCATGAATTAAACTTCCTTACTTGGAGACTGCCTTGTCCGTATGGACACCGTGCTGTCTGAACGTACGCGTCGGCGCAAATTCTCCCAACCGATGACCGACCATGTTTTCCGTGATGAATATCGGCATGTGTTGCTTGCCATTATGAATGGCGAACGTATGCCCAACGAAATCCGGTATAATCATGGAACGGCGCGACCAGGTCTTGATCGGCTGTTTCTTGCCGGACGCATTCATTTTCTCGACTTTTTCGAGAACGCTTTTTTCAACGTAAAAGCCTTTTTTAATCGACCTTGCCATGCGTTACTTTCTCCGCTTTACGATAAATCTGCTGCTTGTCTTGCGCGGGTTGCGTGTCTTGCCACCCTTTGCAAGCTTGCCCCAAGGCGAACGTGGGTGACTACCACCAGACGTACGACCTTCACCACCACCCATCGGATGGTCAACTGGGTTCATGGCTACACCGCGAACCGTCGGACGAATACCCATCCAGCGCTTACGGCCAGCCTTGCCCAGCTTAATTCCACTCCATTCCGCATTACCGACCTGACCAATGGTGGCCAAGCAGTTTGCACGGACCATACGGATTTCACCAGATGGCAGACGTAACGTCACGAAGTCACCTTCGCGCGCCATCACCTGACAGCTATTGCCCGCAGAACGTGCAATCTTGCCGCCCTTACCCGGTACCAGCTCGATGTTGTGGATAGACAGACCTAGCGGAATCAACGACAGCGGCAACGCATTGCCAACACTGGGTTCCGCCTCAGGACCAGACATCACTGCGTCATTTACCTTAAGCCCGTTAGGCGCCAAGATGTAACGCTTTTCGCCATCTACGTACTTCAAGAGTGCAAGGTTGGCAGAACGGTTGGGATCATAAGCGATTGCTTCGACCCGTGCCGGTATTCCAATCTTATCACGACGGAAGTCCACGATACGATAGTGATGCTTAGCACCACCTCCGCGATGACGCGTGGTAATCTGCCCCATGTTATTACGGCCAGCCTTGCTACGCTGAGCCTCGAGGAGCCTGCGAACAGGTTTGACCTCAGTAATTTCTTCGAAAGTCGATGCGACGCGATGCCGCAGGGTTTCGGTTGTCGGTTTGAATGTTTTAAGACCCATAGCTCTTATCCTCTCCGGCGTCGTTAGACTAGCTCAATACGTTCACCTGCACGCACCGTGACAATCGCCCGCTTCCAGAGGGTTCCGGGGACAACACGGCGGTTCTTCAGTGTACGAAACGCGCCCTTGTGGTTTTGAGTGTTTACGGCCAGCACATGCACACCGAACTGCGCTTCTACGGCCTTCTTAATCTCGATTTTGTTCGCGCGAGGCGCGACGTCGAGCATATACTTATTTTCACAGGCGAGCTTCGTGCCCTTTTCGGTGATCATCACCCTGCGAATGATTCCGGCGTGTTTCATGCGCCCTCCTCTACGATTTTCTTCGCTTTCATACGCGCCGTCAACGCTTCAAAGCCAGCTTTTGTGGCGATGAGTGTACGGAAATACAGAAGCGCATATACGTCTACTTCAACAGCACGGACAACCGCGACATGTGGCAGGTTCTGCGCGGAAAGCATCACGTTCTCTTCGTGCTGATCAGTAATGATCAGACCGGAACGCTCAACACCCAACTTCGTGAGAAGTGCAGTCATCTGCTTTGTCTTCGGCTCAGTGAAATCGAACTTTTCGATTACGATCACGCTACCATCCGCGATCTTGTCGCTCAGTGCGCGCGTAAACGCGAGCTGAGAAACCTTGCGGTTAATCTTTTGGGAGAAATCGCGAGGATGCGGACCAAACGCTACACCACCACCGCGCCAAATAGGATTCTGACGCAAACCAACACGTGCGCGTCCTGACCCCTTTTGCTTCCACGGCTTCTTGTTGCTACCTGCGACTTCGCCCTTTCTCAGGGTCGATGCCGTCCCGGCACGCATGCCGTTCTGGATCGCAACAACCATATCCTTCACCGCCTGGGCGCCCTTGTCGAGAATCAAACGCTCATCCGCGAATGTCATCTCGCCTGCTGCCGCTCCGGACGGACTAAATACCTTGATGTTACTCATTGGGTTGTGTCCTCTTATTTCTTAAGTGCCTTGCAGATGAATACATATCCGCCTTTGGCACCCGGGATAGACCCTTCGACCAACAGCAGATTGTCTTCAGGGCGAACCTGGACGATCAAAAGGTTACGCACCTTGCGGTTGACGTCGCCCTTGTGTCCGGGCATACGCTTGCCCTTATCAACCCAACCCGGAAGATCACGCGCACCGATGGAGCCGACGCGGCGCTTCGAGTGACCACCATGCGTCATCGGACCACCACGCATGCCGTAGCGGCGGACCACGCCCGCGAAGCCACGACCCTTGGTTATACCCGATACGTCGACGAATTTCACGCCGTCAAAAATATTCACCGTCACCAGATCGCCCGCCTTGACCGCTTCATCCGCATCGAGTGCAAACTCCTTGGTCAACTTGCAAGGCTTCACGCCGGCCTTCTCGAAGTGCTTCACTTCTGCCTTGGGCAGACGCGAAGGCTTCTGCTCGTCAAAGCCGAGCTGTGCCGCGCTGTAGCCATCGGTCGCAGGTGTCTTCACCTGAACAACCGGGCATGGACCCGCCTGGATCACGGTTACGGTAACACGACGCCCTTTGTCATCATAGACCTGGGTCATGCCAATCTTTCTGCCAATTAAACCTTCCATGGTATCATTTCTCCTTTAAACACGAATGGTGATATCCACGCCAGCAGGCAGGTTCAACTTCTTCAACTCGTCGACAGTTTTAGCTGTCGGCCCGACGATATCCAGCAATCGCTTATGTGTGCGCATTTCGAACTGGTCCATGGACTTCTTGTCCACATGAGGGCTACGGTTCACCGTGAAACGCTCAATCCTCGTTGGAAGAGGAATGGGGCCCACGACTTGCGCGCCTGTGCCGCGAGCGGTGTCAATAATATCTCCCACCGCTTGATCCAGCACTCTGTGATCATACGCTTGTAAACGAATGCGTATACGTTGACTTTGCATTCTAACGTTACCTATTCAGTAATTGTTCTCTAACTGTCCGTGGGACGACCGCAAATTCGCCAGGTTCCATCGTATAGCTGGCGCGGCCGCGTGAAAGCGACCGTATAACGGTTGAGTACCCGAACAATTCTGCCAACGGAACTGATGCGCGCACGATCTGCATGTCTCCACGCGTCGTCATGTCGCGAATCGCCCCGCGGCGACCATTAATGTCCCCCATGATGTCGCCGACATACTCGGCAGGCGTCACGATGTCGAGGGACATGATAGGCTCCAGTAATTCAGGGCATGCCGCCAAGGCAGCTTCCCTGAATCCCATAACGGACGCGGTCCTAAACGCCACGTCTGTAGCCGTATCGACATCCAATAAGACAACATCACTTACCTTGGCCAGCACATCCGTCATCGGATACCGTGCCAGCACACCTGTAAGGATGCCATCCGTTAAACCTTGTTCCACGTAGTCGAGCAGCTTCTCGTTCACGTTGGCAATCTTCTTGCGAGCTGCAGGTGTCACTTCCACCGCATGCCCACTGCCACGTTTACGAGGCTCAACCTCGACAGTCAATTGCACGTAATGATGTCTCCCGCCCAACTCACGGTCGAAGAGGTAGTCCTTCTTCCCAGTTGCGGTGACGGTCTCATAATACGATACCATCGGCCTGCCCGTGTTTGCTTCACATTTAAATTCCCGGCGCAGGCGATCCACCAGAATCTCTAGGTGCAACTCCCCCATGCCACTCAAAATTGTCTGCCCCGTCTCTGCATCCATGCGTACCTGGCAGGTCGGATCTTCTGCTGCCAGCAACCCCATCGAATCCGCAAGTTTCTCTTTGTGCGCACTCGACTTCGGCTCGATCGCCATGAACATCACTGGCTCGGGTATCGTAATACGCTCCAAGTAAACCGGTTGATTTTCCGCGCACAGCGTATCGCCTGTCGTCGCTTCTTTCAATCCAACGATAGCACCAATATCGCCTGTCCCCAGTTGCTCAACCTCTGTCTGCTCATCCGCAAAGAGCTTCACAAGCTTCATCACACGTTCGCGCTTTTTGGTTCTCGGATTATACACATTCGCGCCCTTTTTCAGCAGGCCCGAATAAACCCTAACAAAGAATAGACGACCCACATAAGCATCCGTTGCAATCTTAAAGACCAGCGAGGTCAAGGGAGCACTTTCGCTTTGCTCACGTACCACCTTGCTTTCGCTCTTCACGTCCGTCGCTTCGATGGCTGGTCTGTCTAACGGCGAGGGCAAATACCACATCACCGCATCCAGCACCTGTTGCACCCCTTTGTTCCGCAGGGAGGAACCGCAGAGAACAGGCACCAGCTTGCCCGCAATGACCGCTCGGCGAATCGCTTGGCGTAAATCATCTGTCGTCAGCTCGGCATCTGTAAAATACTTCTCAACAATCGTTTCATCCGCTTCCGCGACTCGCTCACATAATTCTGCACGCGCGAGGATAGCTTCGTCCATCATCTCTGCTGGAATCTCGTTCGCACGGACTTCGCGTCCCTCTGTACCTTCATCGTACGAGTACGCCTTCATCTCCAGTAAATCAATAATCTGGCTAAAGGTTTCAGCCTGCCCTACCGGCAACTGCAAACAAACCGCATTCGCTTTTAGCTTCGCGCGGATTTCCGTGACGCAACGCTTGAAATCTGCGCCCATACGGTCCATCTTGTTGATGAACGCGATGCGCGGGACGCCATACCGGTCTGCCTGACGCCACACGGTTTCGGACTGAGGCTGCACCCCGCCAACTGCACAAAAAACGCCCACCGCGCCGTCTAATACGCGCAATGAGCGTTCTACTTCTATTGTAAAATCCACATGTCCGGGCGTATCTATAAGATTAATCGCCACATTCCGCCAGGAACAGGAAATCGCCGCGCTCGTAATGGTAATGCCGCGCTCGCGCTCCTGTATCATCCAGTCAGTGACAGTGTTGCCATCGTCTACGTTCCCGAGACGGTGCGTGCGCCCTGCATAAAAGAGAATACGTTCGGTGGTCGTTGTCTTGCCCGCATCAATGTGGGCCACGATCCCGATATTTCGTACATTCTGTAATGTGGGTTGCTCTTCCAAGACGCTCACCATTCACTTCGACTTATCAAAGATCAACGGATTTTCTGACACCTGTGCCAGCTTATCCCATACGTTTTTTATCACGTTGAATCTGACCATTCTCTTCTTTGCGGAAGAAAAATAGACCGATAATTTACCAAAATGCCTCCCGATACGCAAGTGCGAAAATGATATAACCCAATAATTTTTAATGGTCGACTTTGAGGGCCGCGAGCTTGCCTTCAAAAGGCTAACACGCTATATTACGCATTTTGAATCAATAAATGGACATGAATGAAAAAACAACATACTGATCTGATTCGGCTGGGCTGGAATGAATGGTTTGAAAAAATTTCAGGATCCGACTCTGATGACACCCTTGCCCGGGTTGTCGCGGTTGACCGCAACTCGTTGCTGGTCATGGATCAAACCAGGACCTTCCGAGCAAAGCTGGCTGGTAGTTATCTGCACCAGCACCGCCTGTTGCAGGACATCCCATGTGTCGGCGACTGGGTGTGTGTTGAGAAGCGCGAGACGGACGAAGTAGGGCTTGTCCACACGCTTCTGGAGCGAAGAACGCTTCTTCGTCGAAAACAAGCTGGTGAGTCTAGCGATTATCAGATGATCGCGGCGAACATTGACTATGTAATGATCGTTCAGTCGTGTCACAGCGACTTCAACCTCAAGCGTCTTGAACGTTATCTCGTAATGGTGCGCGAGGGCGGGGCAGAACCCTGTATCCTTCTTGCGAAAACGGACTTGGTTGCGTCAGAGGTTCTCGCGTCCCAAGTGGCAGAGATCCGCGCTGCTGGCATTACAACGCCGGTGCTGACCTTAAGCAATGTCACACTTGAAGGCGTTGAGGAATTTAACCTCACGCTTCAGCCCGCAAAAACGTATTGCTTCGTAGGGTCATCAGGGGTTGGCAAGAGCACCATCATCAACCAATTGCTCGGACATGAGATGCTCCTGACAGGGGATCTCAGCGAAACAGGCGAAGGCATGCACACGACCGTTCGTCGGGAACTGATCATCCTTGGAAATGGCGCCTTGGTCATCGATAACCCAGGCATGAGGGAGTTCGGACTTTTTGGGAGCAAAAACGGGATAGGTGAGAGCTTTTCCGACATCACCCGTCTCGCCTCCAGTTGCCGCTATAGCGATTGTAGTCATACCAACGAGCCAATCTGTGCTGTACGCGAGGCGGCAAAATCAGGCACGATCAGCCAACAGCACTACGACAACTACATCAAGCTCAGCGGAGAGTCAAAGATTAATCAAATATCTTATGCCGAGAAGAGAAGAAAAGATCGCTTCACTGCGGAAAAAATGAAATCCGCCAAAAAGGGTCTCGATAAGCTGAAAACGTGAATTACGGCGCGGTAATTCCAAGGCGAAGGACAGGCATCACTTCCTGGCGCAAGGTGGTATCGAGGTCAAAGAGCGCAAAGCCGGCAGCACCGGCCTTGCGACTGAGCTTAATCTGGTCAATGACTTCAATCGGAGTCAATCTACTCTCAGCTGCTGTTACGCCAATGCCTGAAATTATCTTCATGGCTTGCTTACGCGAACGAGTCTGCATGGAGAGCCATTCGTTAAATTTCGTCATATCCTCGGTATAATTCATCGGAGCCACATAATCTACCAGCCCAAGACGCAACCACAATTCCCAGTCCTGTCCCACGGAATCCACGCACGACGGATACTTGCCAAATACTGCAGCCGTGAGGAGCTTCCCTTGTGCCTCACTTTTCAGAGTCCGTCTGGCCGTCTGCACGAAGTCCGACACATTATCCGTGCGCCAGCGCATAAAGACACTTCTCAGGGCCCCCTCTTTCACGTCATCTGGCCACGAAACCACACGCGCTTTGCGAAAAGTTTCAAAGGAACTTCGCACCGTGGGACCTAGACTGGACACAAAGTCAGGATAGCGCACAAAATCAAGATGAATCCCCGCCACTTTATAATTCATAGCCATCTCACGGACAGCCTCGATGAGATAGGCCCTTGCCGCAGGAACGCCTGGATCGATCCATGGACGAGGAGAACCGTCTTCATTGGTTAGAAGCCAGCCCCGTTTATGAAAGGCGTCTAGACGCTCCTGCGTCGTCCCTGTTGTTGAAAAACACAAGAGCCACGCATGGACACGTAATCCAAAGGGCTTTGCAGCAGTCACGCAGGCGGCAAGCTGATCCCCCTGCTCATTAAAAACTCTGCTGCGGGGCAAAACAGAACTCGCATAATGCGCAAATCCTGGACCAGCTACATTAACATAGAGGTCGGAGAATCCGGCATCCTTTAACAACCGGCACGTCCGAGACCAGTCACCTGGATAGAGTCCCATCCCAGAGTGGTCCCAAACCGCACGAATTTCGCCCTTCTGTGGCGATTGTAATAATCCATACACGTCGCACATGCGACTGCGCAATTCCGTTGCCACTTGCCAGGCCTCAAAATACTGTTTCCACTCCATGAGATTCAGCGCTTTTGCTTCCGCCTGCAAAGCACCATTGACTGCGGCGGCGGCGCGGCGGCGGCGGTTATCATCTTTCACAGTAATGGCAGCTTCCTGGAGGCCGCTGGGACCGCTGGTGTTGCAGATCTGGCGAGCCTGCTTCAGGCTATGTCCGGCAGCCGCACTCCACAAGGATGGGTCAACCTTAGCTGTCAGCGCCAACAACAAGCGCCCCTTGGCCTCTGCATCGCCATCCGCGAGCAATACATGGGTCATCCAATATCCACGTGATGAGGCCAGCCAAGCTGGCTCACTTGTCTGTTTACCCTTGCGATCATGCCACCAAGCTAAGACTGTGGATTGCCCAGAGATTGGATTCACAAGAAAAATATTTGAAGACGTCTGTAAGACCATATTTGGCGTACCCCTCGGCGCCTCTTTAGTAAAGCGCATTTGTGACCATCGGCCATCAGTCGTCCCTTTTTGATATCCAACAACCTGCACACCCATCATCTTTGCGAGTGCAGGTGAACAGGAGTAACAGACAATCAATTTTCCATCTTTCGCAACAAATTCATTCAATATCTGTATCTGGCGCGCTGTCGGCAAGGCAGCATAGACAAGGACGGCAACCTTCTTTCCGGCAAGAGCCTCCGACAGATGCGTATCCTCGGACAACATGCAAGGTACGCCAGCCTCCTTATACCAACGCTCCACATGCTTAGCTAACGCCTCGGCAAAACGTCGTTCGGACGGTTGTACAGAA
>SERZ01001064.1_pt1 | contig 16588 bp, 17 predicted proteins | sample 3171461 | NCBI WGS metagenome assembly SERZ01 (sample SAMN06051861, study PRJNA518727) | freshwater metagenome | biome: subpolar coniferous forest; feature: holomictic lake; material: water; isolation source: holomictic Lake 227, 6 m depth | place: Canada: near Kenora, Ontario | collected... | reverse complement strand
CATGACTTTGGATATTGCCATAATGACCTCCTTGTGTGTTACATTGTTGTACTAACAATTAAACACAAAGCCCCGAGGGGGGTAATCCCATCGGGGCCTTGGATAATAATTCATAATTCTTTTAGACGGTTAGAATTGGCGAATAATTATTCGCCACCACCTCTGCCAATCACCTCAATTGCTCTACTAAGGGCGTCATCCAGCTTATCCGGCTGTGTACCTCCGGCCTGGGCCATGTCGGGTCTGCCGCCGCCGCTGCCGCCGACTATGGCGGAAATCTCCTTGACGATGTTGCCTGCATGAAACCGCTTCACCAGGTCTTTGGTGACCAAGGCGATCAAAAGGACTTTTCCGGCAGCTTCGCTTCCCAGAACCACAACCCCGGATTGGATTTTATCCTTGAACTGATCCCCCATGTCCCGAAGCGCTGTCGGTGAATCGGCCGAGACTTTTTTCACCAGAACCGAAATACCCTGAATCGTCTGGATGTCATCCATCGCCTCAAGCATCGACCCAGCCGTCAGTTGCGATTTGAGCTTTTCCACTTCTTTTTCAAGTGTTTTTTGAAGAGACAGCATTTTTTCGATGCGAACAGGCATTTCTTCAGGCTTGATTTTCAGCAGGCCGGCGCTCTCCTGTATCATGCGAAACGATTTCAGGATATGGTCCAAAGCTGCTTCGCCGGTAAAGGCTTCTATACGCCGGACTCCGGAAGCCACACTGGCCTCCGAAATGATTTTAAACACCCCAATGTTTCCGGTGCGCTGTGTGTGTGTGCCGCCGCAGAGTTCCTTGCTGAAAGTATCCAGTGAAATGACGCGGACCCGGTCCCCGTATTTTTCCTCAAACAAGGCGGTGGCGCCGGATTTAAAGGCAGCCTCGGCATCCATTTCTTCAATATGAACCGGAACGTTTTCCCGAATCCGCTGATTCACGATTCTTTCGATTTTATCCAGAGAATCGGAATCCACCTGAGAAAAATGGGTAAAGTCAAAACGAAGTCTTTCTGCACTGACTAATGATCCCGCCTGTTTGACATGATCTCCGAGTACCGTACGCAGGGCTGCGTGAAGAATATGGGTGGCGGTGTGGTTGCATGCTGTGGCTTCGCGCTGGATGGTATCGACTACAAGGGTAACGGCATCTCCTTTTCGAATGCATCCGGAGAGAACAGTTCCCTGATGAATAATAATTCCGGCTGGGTCCTTTAGAGTTCCTGTCACCTTGATTTCAAGTCCTGGATTGGCATCGCCTCCGGAGATAGCGCCAATATCCCCAACCTGGCCGCCGGATTCGCCGTAAAACGGGGTGATGGCGGTAACGATATCAACGGTCTCTCCAGCCGAAGCTTGCGAAATTTCCAGCCCCCCTGTCGCCAGAACCAGTACAGTCGCAATGCAGGACTGCTGACGATAGCCCACAAATTCCGGACGGATGCCCCCGGCTGAAAGCTGTACAAAAGCATCGCCTGTGCTGGCGAATTTCGTCACGGACCGAGACTGGCTCCTCTGAGTTTCCATGGAAGATTCAAAACCGGTCATGTCCACGGTCATTCGTTCATCCCGAATCACATCCCGAACAATGTCCACCGGAAACCCGAATGTATCGTAGAGCTTGAACACCACATTTCCGGGAACCTCTGTCTGGCCTTTGGCTTTCATGTCCTGAAGGGTATCGTTTAACAGCTTGAGGCCATTGTCCAGTGTTTCGGAAAACCGGCGTTCTTCATTCTGGATCACATTCGTTATGAAGGCAAAAGCGTCGGACAGCTCCGGGTAGGCTGGCTTCATGAGATCGCAAACCGCACCTGCGGTTTTGTGAAGAAACGGCCTGGTCAGGCCGATGTTACGGCCATATCGTATGGCCCGCCGCATGATCCGCCGAAGGACATACCCCCTGCCATCATTGGATGGCAAGACCCCGTCTCCGATCAGAAATGCGGCTGCCCTGCTGTGATCGGCAATGACCTTCATGGCCACATCGCTTTCATGAGAATCTCCGATACGTTTCCCGCAGAGAGCTTCGGCCTCTTTCATGATGGGCATGATCAGGTCGGTGTCATAATTTGTGTCCACATTCTGTACAACAGAGACGATCCGCTCAAGGCCCAGGCCAGTATCTATGCTGGGTTTTGGAAGAGGTGTCATTTTGCCGGTTTCATCCCGGTTAAACTGCATGAACACCAGATTCCAGATTTCCAGATAACGGTCGCATTCGCATCCCACCCGGCACTCCGGTTGTCCGCATCCGTAGCGTTCGCCACGGTCGATCAGGATTTCCGAACAAGGGCCGCAAGGGCCGGTATCTCCCATTGCCCAAAAATTGTCCTTTTCTCCAAACCGGACAATCCGCTCTTCAGGAATGCCGATGTTTTTGTGCCACAGGCCGTATGCCTCGTCATCATCCAGATACACGGAGGCATACAGTTTATCCGCTGGCAGGCCATAGCCGTTGATCATCAGATCCCAGGCAAATTCAATGGCTTTTTCCTTGAAATAATCCCCAAAAGAAAAATTCCCCAACATTTCAAAAAATGTGTGGTGCCTGGCGGTATAGCCAACATTTTCAAGGTCATTGTGCTTGCCGCCTGCCCGGACGCATTTCTGGGAAGTAACGGCGCGGTCATATCCGCGTTTTTCCTCTCCGAGAAACGTGCGCTTGAACTGAACCATGCCAGCGTTTGTGAATAACAGGGTGGGATCATCCTGTGGAACCAGGGATGAACTTCTGACCTGCTGGTGTGAATGTTTTTTGAAATATTCCAGGAATTGCCTGCGTATCTCGTTGCCCGTCATAGTTCGCTCCATTAAAATAAAAACAGGTTATTAGGCTAATGGCTTGATAACGATTCTAATCCTTCAGACTTTTGTCTTCAGCCTTAATTGTTTGTTTAGAATCCTCTTCCTTCTTGACAACAATTCCCATGCTTTCTCTGACCCGAGTCAAAATGGATTGATAAGTTTCCGGATTCTCCGCAAAATATGTCTTGACGTTTTGTCGGCCCTGTCCGATCCGTTCTCCCTGATAGGCGTACCAGGAACCGCTTTTTTCAATGATGCCCGCGTCGACACCAACATCCAGGAGGTCTCCAGCCGCAGAAATGCCTTCGCCATAGAGTATATCGAATTCCGCCTCCCGGAATGGCGGGGCCAACTTGTTTTTTACAACCTTGACCTTGGTGCGGTTACCCAACTGTTCCTGAGCATCCTTGATAGGGGTGGTGCGGCGAATATCAAGCCGGACAGATGCATAAAATTTCAATGCATTGCCACCGGTCGTGGTTTCAGGATTTCCAAAAACAACACCGATTTTGGAACGAATCTGGTTGATAAAAATCACACATGTCATGGTCTTGCTGATGGTTCCGGTCAGTTTTCGCAGGGCCTGGGACATGAGCCTGGCCTGAAGCCCCATGTGGGAATCCCCCATGTCGCCTTCGATTTCCGCACGGGGAACCAGCGCCGCCACAGAGTCGATGACCACGATATCAATGGCTCCGCTTCGCACCAGCATATCGGTGATTTCAAGGGCCTGCTCCCCGGTATCAGGCTGAGAAATCAGCATTTCATCACAATTGACTCCGAGTTTGCGTGCATAAATCGGGTCCAGCGCATGTTCGGCATCAATAAATGCGGCGATTCCACCCTGACTTTGGGCGCTTGCAACCGCATGAAGGGCCAGTGTAGTTTTCCCTGATGATTCCGGACCGAATATTTCAACCACCCTTCCCCGGGGAAGGCCGCCGATACCAAGGGCCTTGTCCAGAGCCAGAGATCCGGTAGAAATAGTGGGGATGTCTTGTACGACCCGACTTCCCAGCTTCATGATAGAACCTTTACCGAACTGGCGTTCTATCTGAATCATTGCCGCATCAACTGCTTTTTCCTTTTCCGGCATGGTACTCATGCGCTCTCCTTCCTTAAACTGTGAATGGTGAATAGTGAATAACTCCCCGGTTCCCTCCCGATGGGAGAGGGAGTGAACGGTTATGTTAGACCGGCAGGGTAAACTGCGGCTCGCCCAACATGAATTCGCCGCGGGAAATCCATTCCTTCAGGGTTGCAGCAATTTCCCTGGCCCTGACCATACTGGACAACGGAACGGTCTGAACATCCTCGCCGTTCAAATGGATCGTTCCGCTTTTAAGCTCCGCATAGCTGACCTGACCCAGGCTTCGGGAGATGCCGTTAGGATAATCAAAGCCATAGTCCAGAATCTGGGTAAAAATTTCTTCATCCGAAACTCCGGTATATTGGGCTATTTCTTCATTCAAAACCGGAATCGGGATTCCCAGGCCGACCGACAGCGAACAGCCATATCCCAGAATACTCACCCCGACCAGCCATCGGGGACTCATTTTTTTCAGATCTCCCATTACCCACAATGTTCCGGCAGGAGTTACCGGGACCCCTTCCGGAGTACGTTTGGCGGAAGGTTTATGCTGGGTTCCGTGCCAGGTCACATAGCCTTCCGCGCCTCCCAGAAATATCCGGGTTCCCAGTCCAATGGTCTGGTAGTAGGGGTCGTTAAACAGCGGGCTGAGCGAACCCGACGTACTGTAGTTGGCGTTCCCAGCCTTGGGCTTCAGGGTCCCCATGTATGTATAAACAGTTTTTTTGGTCAGATTCACGGCGCAATTGTAATTCTGGTATCCATTTCTGGGATTGCAAAGCATGGCGTTGGGAAGGTTTTGAAGGGTGATTTCCTTTTCAACATACCGGTTGGGATAGCAGTCCGTGCCGTAGGCCGTGGCTTTCAGAAATACCCGCTTTCCGGCAACCAAATCCTGAATCACATGTCCGCCCCCGTAATTGAATTCGCCTGGATAGACCTTGTTCAAAGGGTCATCTTCACAGGGTTCCGTGGCGCCGATATAACAATCCACAGCGGCAAGACCGCCGTAAGCCGGAACATTGTTCATCCAGACTTTGGAAGCTTTGATGCCAGGCGTCGAATGTCCAAAATTGATAAATGCGCCGGATGAACACATGGGCGCAAAAGTACCGGTCGTAACCACATCCACATACCGGGCTGCCTCAACCGGGCCCTTATCTTTAACAATATCCGTCATTTCTTCGGCGGTGACCACCACCACCTCACCGGATCTGATTTTGTCATTGATTTCTTTATAAGTCTTGGTAACTTTGTGTTTTTTCATGAACAAAAATCTCCAATAGAAAAACATGCAGAAGGTCCATGCTGATGGTTTTTATCCAGATATCCAGCCTGAGTACCCGAGCTTATCATCACTTGATGGTGGATTGCACTTCCTTAATCTTATCGGTAATATTGTTTTTTATCCACTCTTCATCCCACCATTCAATCGGGTTGACAAAGGTGTTTCGTACCAGCATGGCATAGTGCAAGTGATCACCGGCGGCCATGCCGGTACTACCCGTATATCCGATAATGTCGTTTTTTGAAACCTGCTGGCCCACCGTGACATTAAAGCTGTGCAGGTGAGAATACATGCTGAACAACCCAAATCCGTGATCCAGCAGAACAGTGTTGCCATAGATTCCAAGTGAATCCATGAACACCACCCTGCCGTTGTTGGCGGCTGGAACCGGAGACTTCCTGATGGACGCCAGATCCACCCCAAGATGATCCTGCCGGTCAACCTCTTTACCCTCGTACATGTATATTCTGTGATCCGCAAACCCGGCCCTGGGAGCGGAATTGGGAAGACGGGTAAAGATGCCTTCCCAGTACAACTTATCGTCGCTTGCCGCAACAGCGGATAAAATTCTCTGATAATTGGATTCGCGAAGTTCTTTGTTCACCTTGATGAATCTGGCCAGCATGGGTTTTTGGCTATCCGGCGGAACCTCTACATCAAATTCAGGCATTTTCTGGTTCAAAAAGCTGTCGCTTAAAGAGATGGTATCTACTTTAAAAGCCTTTCGTTTGACGTGATGCGGAAAACCCGATCTCGTCGCATTTCCTGACTGATCGACCGCCTTTACGAAAAATTCGGTTCCAGGTTTCTGAGAATGATTCAACGCAATAAATGCAAGATGGATTCCCGGATCACTGAAATACCCGGCCTGACCCGGATAAAAAATATCCCCAACCATCACTCCGCTGATCGGACAGGGTTCAGAAAGCCGGTAGATGACAAGACCTGCCCCACCCTGATTCATATTGAGTACCCGATTCAGAATCACAATTTCCGGAGGCCGCGAATCAATAAGAACATTTTTTTCGATCTCGGTTTTATTGCCGTTAAACCAGCCTCTCCAGGAATTATCCCGGACCGTTACCCGGAATATGGCCTTGCCATCGGTAATTCCCAGCTTTTTTACATCCACTTTGACAGCAACAGACAGCGTATGGACAGGCGCCAAATCGGATGACCCTTTCAGCGGATAAGTTTCATCCCGAAGAATCATTTCCCTGCCATTTTGCTCAATGGCCACCCGTAATTTTCGAATACCGCTTTTGGCATCAGACAGATTCAGAACAAATTCCTGGGAAGGGTTTAGAAAAGAAGGAATTTCAGTTGCGATAACGGGCTTTTCCCCTTCCAGCCGGCTCCACAGAAACCATACCGATACCAATGCGACGCACACCAGCCCCAGTACCACCAGACGAAGGATAAATTTTACGGGATCAAGTTTATTTTCCACAGCATTTCAATCCATTATTTTTAAATAAACAACAACATGTCATCAGCGCAACGAACCACCCTCTCTTTTTTTCCGAAGTGGAGAGGCCAAGAGATGGCGAAGTAGAAAGTTCAAGATCAAGGCGAGCAAATCCTGAGGAGTGAGGCGTACAACCAGTACGCCGCAACGACGAAGGATGAAGCTTAACGCAGATATTGGACTTTCTACTTCGCCATCAGTTATTATCAATTAACCCGGTGCTTATCAAGATTTGTTTTTGCTGCATGATTTGGAACCATCATCACTTCTTGACTTTTGCCTGCTCGAGCTATAAATAAAACATCATGAAATTATTGGGAAGTTAAGACACTGGGTGGATAAACCCCGCCACATTAAAGAACAGTGAATCATTATGAATTTCAAGACAACATTCAACGATATATGTATGGGAGCAGACGCTGAGCTGGTCTTATTTGCCGGCCCATGTGTCATCGAAGACCACAAAACCACGTTATCCATTGCCCGTTTTCTGAAACAGATGACCAGCGAACTGGGAATACCTTTTGTTTTTAAAGCCTCTTACGACAAGGCGAATCGGACATCTCTTCAATCCTACCGGGGTCCTGGAATGCGTGCTGGCCTTGAAATCCTGTCCAGCATCAAAAATGAATTGTCAATTCCCATCCTGTCGGATGTTCATGCGCGATCGGAAGTGGAGTCCGCAGCTCAAGTTCTGGATATCATCCAAATACCCGCTTTTTTATGCAGACAGACCGATCTGATTCTGGAAGTTGCTCAAACCGGAAAACCGGTTAACATCAAAAAAGGCCAGTTTCTGTCTCCCTGGGATATGTTTCAGGTTACTGAAAAAATCACATCTACCGGAAATCGCCAGATTTTATTGACGGAACGCGGAAGCATGTTCGGATATTCAAACCTTGTCGTGGATTTTCGAAGCATTAAAATTATGCAGGATACGGGCTTTCCGGTCATATTTGACGCCACACACAGCGTTCAACTGCCAGGCGGCGCCGGCAAAAGCTCTGGTGGTCAAAGAGAATTTGCGCCCCTTCTGGCAAAAGCCGCCGTTGCTGCAGGCGCCGACGGCATTTTTATCGAAGTTCATCCTGATCCTGATCACGCAAAATGTGATGGCCCCAATTCCTTGCCCCTGACGAGCCTCCATGACCTGATTTCCAGGCTTAAAGCGATTCGCAGGCTGGTAACAGAAGTTAACTCATCAGGCGAAACTGCTTATGGAACATCAGATTGTGATAGATAAGTTTAAAAAAATAAAGCTTTTGTTGCTGGATGTCGACGGTGTTCTGACGGATGGCAGTATCATTTATGATGATGCTGGTTCACAGATCAAAGTGTTCAATGTCAAGGATGGCCTGGGTATCCGCCTGTTAATGCTTTCCGGCGTTCAGGTAGGAATCGCAACTGGAAGGCGTTCCAAAGCCCTCCTTCACCGATGCGAAAATCTGGGAATTTCACTGATTCTGGATGGTCTTTCAACGAAAACAGATGTTCTGAACATTGTTTATCAGCAGACAGGCATTTTGGCGGATGAAATTGCTTTTGTCGGCGATGATCTCATGGATCTGCCGTTGATGAAAAAATCCGGCGTATCTATCGCTGTTGCCGATGCTCACGAACTGATCCGTTTCCATGCCGATATGGTTACTCATGCTTCCGGTGGAAATGGTGCAGTAAGGGAGATATGTGAGACGATTTTAAAAGCCAAAAACCAGTGGGATAATGTTATCAATCGGTTTATGTGTTGTTAAAGATAAATGATGACGGATTGCGGCGCTTCCACATGATCACATTCCATCGCTTGATCAGCTCACGAAGGAAGATCACGATTGCCTTGAGTGTTTTCAGTTTGATCTCCACTGGAATCATTGCAGGGATTTTTATAAAGAACCGCTATTTAAGTCAATATCCTGTAAAATTGATTACTTCGATCCATCAAAATGCCAGCCTGGCTATTGGCAACGTCCATCAGGTATCTACTCGGGAAGGTATCAAGGAATGGATTTTGGATGCCAGGTCCGCCCATGTTGTTGACGAAAGCAAACAATTGATGTTAGAAGACGTTACTGTCGTTTATTTTATAAAAAACGGCGAAGAGGTTCGGTTAACTGCAAGCCGAGGAATTCTGAAAACCGAAACCAATGACATTGAAGTCACCGGGCAGGTTGTATTAACCTATTCAAATTTCACACTCGAAACCGAGCAAATGAATTATGATCACAATCGTCGGGTTCTCTTTTCAGCAACACCCGTAAAAATCATGGGAGATGCCGCCAGTTTAACGGCGGATTCCATGAAATATGACTTAACAGCCAACCAGACCTGGTTTCAACAAAATGTTGAGGTATTGTTGCGTGAAAATCCCATGTAATCTGATAAATCGTGGCCAATGGCAGTTGGTTTTTCTGAAAGTCGTGACGTTGTTCCTGGTGATGTCGATACTGGACCAGAATGTATCCGCACTTGATAAAGGCAATGAAAATAGCAGTATCCAGATCAAAGCAGACAATCTTGTGGCTTATAATGAAGCCAGTTATGCGGAATTTACTGGCAATGTAAGCGCTTCACAGGGGACAATCCTTATCACGTCAGACAAACTCAAAATATATTACAGTAAAGCTCTTGAGAACAAGGGGAAGAAAGATACCGGTGAAGAATCCATAAAAAAAGTGGTGGTTTCGGGAAATGTAGTGATTCGATCTGAAAACCGTACAGCCTATACCAGCATGGCCGAATATACCCCCGCCTCGAAGGTAATCGTCCTTAGCGGAGCTGGTTCCAAAGTAACCAGCGGCAACAACTTTGTATCCGGCGAAAAAATTACTTTTTATGTAAATGAGGACCGCGTTATCGTTGAACGCGGTAAAGAAAAACAGGTAGAGGCGGTTTTTTATTCCGGCGAACTTGAAAAAAAACCTGACTAATTTCACTTGAAATCATCCGGACTATGGCCGTATTGTCACTGAAGAATTTGGTTAAGACCTTTGATGGGAAACGGGTTGTCAATTCCGTCAGCATGAATATCGCCAGCAGTCGGGTGGTGGGGTTGCTGGGTCCGAATGGGGCCGGCAAGACAACGACATTCTACATGGCTGTCGGAATGCTCAAGCCCGATTCCGGTCGTATCTTTCTTGATGAAGAAGATGTAACGGGTTTTCCCATTCATATTCGGGCACGCAAAGGAATTGGGTATCTTCCTCAGGAGACATCCATATTCCGAAAACTTACAGTATGGGAAAATCTGATGGCGATTTTGGAACATCAGCCAATTTCCCTTTCCGAACAGAAATCCAGGGCTGAAAGGCTTTTGGATGAATTGGGGATAAGGCATCTGTCGCAGCAGAAAGCCGTGTTGCTTTCCGGAGGAGAAAAACGGCGGCTTGAAATTTCCCGAGCGCTTTCAACCAATCCATCTTTCATTTTACTGGATGAACCTTTTGCAGGCATCGACCCGCTTGCAGTCATAGACATCAAGGCTATCATCGAACATTTGAAAGAACTTGGAATTGGTGTTCTTATCTCTGATCACAATGTCCGGGAGACGCTGGGTGTCTGTGATGAGGCTTTCATTTTAAGCAGCGGAGAAATTATTGAAGCAGGAACTCCCCAGCAGATTGCATCCAGTGAAATCTGTCGCCGCATTTACCTGGGGAATGAATTTACACTTTAACCCATAACCAGACACCAGATGGCTATTGAATTACGACAACAACTGAAATTGTCTCAGCAACTGATCATGACTCCTCAGTTGCAACTGGCCATTAAACTCCTGCAACTGTCACGGCTGGAGCTTTTAGAGACCATTCATCAGGAGCTTCAGGAAAACCCGGCTCTTGAAGAGGCTCTGGAAGACGGTGTAACGGATCAGACAGAAGAAGCCCCTGAAATAATTCCTCCAGACATCGGCTCAATAACGGGTGAGATTTCAGACCATAAAACGGTTGATGATACAGATTGGAGCAGTCTGATCAATGAATACAGCTCATCGGGAAGAGTCACATCTGAAACCGAAAAAAAAGACGCTCCCAATTACGAATCTTTTATCGCCCAGAAAGAATCTCTGCAGGACCATCTTTTCTGGCAATTTCTGATGACATTTCCGAATCCGGAGGAGGAAAACCTTGCCAGTTTGATCATCGGCAATCTAAACGCAGACGGCTATCTTGAACTGAGCCTTGATGAACTCGTCCGGACAAGTCAATCCTCTACCGAAAAAGCCGTTGAAGTTTTAAAGATGCTGCAGACATTTGATCCTGTCGGCGTGTGTTCCCGTGATCTCAGAGAATGCCTGTTGATTCAGGCGCGGCATCTCAATCTGGAAGGCACCTCGGTTATCGAGATTATTTCAAACCATCTTCACCATCTGGAACGAAAAAACTATAAAGCCATCAGCAAGGCGCTGAAACTCTCAATTGAAGACATCGTCTCGGCCGTTGACATTATCAAGGGTCTGGAGCCCAGACCTGGACGTTTGTTCAGCTCCGAGTCCCCCCAATACATCACTCCGGACATTTATGTTTACAAGGATGATGATAATTTCGTGGTTGTGCTTAACGATGATGGAATGCCAAAACTCAAGGTGAATTCGTTTTATAAGGATGCCATAAGGCAGAAAAAAGACGTATCTGATCAGACCCGTGATTATGTTCAGGAAAAAATGCGATCAGCCACCTGGCTCATTCGCAGCATTCATCAACGTCAGAAGACGATTTATAAGGTCATGGAAAGCATTTTGCGGTATCAGCAGGAATTTTTCGAGAAAGGAATATCACATCTCAAACCCATGGTACTCAGGGACATCGCTGAGGATATCGGCATGCATGAATCTACCATCAGCCGGGTTACCACCAATAAATATGCACACACCCCACAGGGTATTTTTGAGTTGAAATTTTTCTTTAACAGTTCTATTAACCGAATGCACGGTGAAGCGATCGCCTCTGCCAGTGTGCTGAATCAGATCAAGCACATCATTGACGATGAAGACCATAAAAAACCGTACAGCGATCAGCAGCTTTCGGACATGTTAGAAACCGCCAATATCAAAGTAGCGCGAAGGACAGTGGCCAAATATAGGGAAATGCTGAAAGTTTTGCCTTCCAGCAGGCGCAAGCAATTTTGATCCAGCCTTCGTCGAATAGAGAACAGGAAAAGGAGATTTTTTCATGCAAACATCTGTAACTTTTAAGAATATCGATCCATCAGACAACTTGTCACAATATGTCAGCCATAAACTGGATCGATTTGACAAGTTTCTGGACAATCCTGCTGAAGCCAACGTTGTGTTGTCTGTTGAAAAATTCAGACACATTGCGGAAATCAATATTGTTGGCGACAGACTCAATATTTATGGCAAGGAAGAAACTGTTGACATGTATTCCGCCATTGACATGGTCCTGGACAAACTTGAAAAACAGATCAAAAAGAATAAGGATAAGACCCGGGAAAGAAGAACTGCCAAGGCCAGGGTGAAACCATCTGACGATGAGAATATGCTCCCTGTTGATGCCGAAGAACGTGGCCAGGTGATAGTGGAAAATATCGAGTATAAACCCATGGACATAGAAGAAGCCATTATGCAGATGGATCTTCTGGAAGATCATTTTTTTGTATTCACAAATGCCAGGTCTGAACGTGTTAATGTCCTGTATCGGCGCAAGGATGGGGACTACGGGTTAATCCAGCCCAGCAATTAATCCAGTTTCGGCCGGTTGTCTGTCTATAGCGGTTTTTCAATCCCAACCGGCCGTTTTTCACGGAATCCACTGGACCATGAAAATTTTAGAAGTATTACATCGAGATGCAATTCTCACCAATTTAAGCTCCCGTGATAAAAAGGGGCTTATTGAAGAGCTGGCCGCTCCGGTTGCCCGGATTATCGGCATGGGCTGCCCGGAGCTGGTTCATGTTCTGATGGAGCGAGAACGTTTGGGAAGCACTGGCATCGGAATGGGGATTGGTATTCCTCATGGGAAACTCAAATCCATAGACGGCCTGGTAATGGGTTTTGGATTAAGCAGAAAAGGCGTTGACTATGATACGCTGGATGGTCGGCCAGCCCATTTATTTTTCATGCTGATAACGCCTGAAAATTCACCGGGTCTCCATCTGAAAGCGCTGGCAAGAATTGCCAGAATGCTAAAAAATGAACTATTCAAAGAAAAACTTCTTCGGGCGCAAACCGCTGACGACATTGTTTCCATTATTCAGGCGGAAGATGAAGATTTCTAAAAAAGCCACTTGTGAAAACGTATAATATTATCATCATCACCGGGTATTCAGGCTCTGGAAAAAGCACTGCCATCGCAGCTCTCGAAGACGCAGGATACTACTGTGTTGACAACATGCCGGTCGCCCTCCTGCCAAAATTTCTGGAACTTCCCATCGAACGTGATTTCAAGATGGCCGGCTTGGCCTTTGTCATGGATGTTCGCGAAAAAGGCTTTCTGGTCAGTCATGCTGAAATATTGGAATCCCTGAGATTCCAGGGCTATGTGTTCAAGATTCTTTTTCTTGAGGCCGATGAAGACATTCTGATTCATCGATACAGCCAGACAAGGAGGCACCACCCGCTTTCACGCGAAAAAAACCTTACAGATAGCATCAGAATGGAGAAAGAACAATTGAAGGATCTGCGAACCGCTGCGGATCTGATTATCAACACCTCTTATTGCAATGTTCATGAACTCAAATCCATGATTCAGAACATTGCCAGGAAAAGCGGGGTGTTGTCTTCCATCCATATTACGGTTTTGTCTTTTGGCTTTAAATTTGGCATACCCAGGGACGCAGATCTGGTCATGGATGTGCGATTTATTTCCAACCCTTTTTTCGTGCCGGAGTTGAAACCTCTGGATGGAACTTCACACAGCGTTAAATCATATATCCTGGACAATGTTGAATGTCAGGAATTTATGAGACGGTATCTTGATCTGCTGATATATCTTATCCCCTTGTATGAAAATGAAGGCAAGGCATACCTGACCCTGGCGGTGGGATGTACGGGAGGAAGACACCGATCCGTGGCCGTAGCCGAAGCCATCGGCGAACATCTGGTAACTCAGTATCCGTCGAAACACATTGAGATTCATCACAGGGATATTTCACTGACATAAATGGAAAGTTTAATAATATCATAGGTTCTGCATCTTCTTTTAGCGGAACATTTATCCATCATCCGTCCACTGGACCCCTTGGATAACCCCAAAAGTTACCGGTTTATCGGGTCCATTATGGCCTTTAGACAGGAGTGTGCATGATAGGGATTGTTATTGTAACCCATTGCCGCCTTGGCGATGCCTTAATCGAAGCTGCAGTATTCATCCTTGGCAGCCGACCGGAACAACTGGAGTCCATTTCCATTGATTTAAACGAAGAGGCTGAAAAACTTCGCGCAAAAATTGCCGCCGGTATTAAAAAAGTGGACCAGAAAGTCGGCGTTCTGATTCTTACGGATATGTTTGGTGGAACACCATCCAATATCAGCTATTCCTTTCTGGAAGAAGGACGTATCGAAGTGCTTTCCGGTGTTAATTTGCCTGTGTTGATCAAGGCGCTTCACCTCCGAAAAGACACTGAACTCAGCAAACTGGCGGTTACCCTTGAAGCCTCGGGGAAAAAGAGTATTTCACTGGCAAGCAGCATATTGAAAGGAAACAAGCGGGGGGAATCATCGTAAAAATACAACGTTAACGGTTAGCTCTTATGTCGGCTGGTCAACGGCCAATGTTTGGTTGCTTAATGAAAATTTATATTCTGATAATCTTTTGAAGGAGGGTTTTTTATGAGCATCAAGATAGGGATAAATGGTTTTGGACGAATTGGAAGACTGGTTTTCAGAGCGGCGATGAACCGTTCCGATGTTGAAGTTGTGGCCATCAATGATCTTACCGATGCCGCAACCATGGCGCATCTTCTGGCTTATGACTCGGTTCATGGCAAGCTGCCAGTGGCGGTTACCGGCAAAGACGGAGCTATTGAAGTCGGTGGAAAGACAGTTGCTGTCACCAGTATCAAAGATCCTGCCAAACTGGAATGGAAGGACCTGGGTGTTGATATTGTAGCAGAATGCACAGGACTTTTTACGGACAAGGAAAGTACGTCCAAACACCTTGCAGCCGGAGCGAAAAAAGTTATAATTTCCGCCCCTGCGAAAAATCCGGACATCACCATTGTTCTTGGTGTTAACGGCAACAGTTACGATCCACGTAAACACCATATTATCTCAAATGCTTCCTGTACAACCAACTGCTTGGCTCCAGTAGCCAAAGTGCTGCTGGAAAGCTTTGGCATCCGCTGCGGCTTGATGACAACCATCCATTCTTATACCGGTGATCAGCGTCTGCTTGATTTCCCTCACAAAGATCTGCGAAGAGCCAGAGCCGCAGCTCTGTCCATGATTCCCACCACTACAGGCGCCGCCAAGGCCGTTTCTCTGGTGCTTCCGGAATTGGCCGGCAAATTGAATGGCCTTGCCATTCGGGTTCCGACCCCCAACGTCTCCATCGTGGATTTTGTCGCAACCATCGAAAAATCCGGCGTTACTGTAGCAGATGTCAATGGGGCGCTTAAAGAAGCTGCCCAGGGATCTCTTTCCGGAATTCTGTCTTATTGCGATCTTCCGCTGGTATCCTCCGATTTCAATGGATCGGCATATTCATCCATAGTGGACGCAATCTCGACATTTGTCGTTCAAGACATGGTCAAAGTCATGTCCTGGTACGACAATGAAACCGGATATTCCACTCGAATGGTTGACCTTGCCGCCATGATAGGAGCTCAACTCTGATGAATCCGACTCTTCGCAAGCCTCTTATTGCAGGCAACTGGAAAATGTACAAAACCGTGCGCGAGGCTGTTGAAACCGCCAGGGAGCTGGTTCTGTTTACTTCTGCAGTGAATGTTGATGTGATGATCGCCCCTCCGTTTACAGCGCTGGCATCGGTTGCCGAAGTTGTCAAAGGTACATCCGTTGCTCTGGGTGCGCAGAACCTTTTCTGGAAAAACGAAGGCGCTTATACCGGTGAAATATCGCCGTTAATGCTTTCAGATATAGGCTGCCAATATGCAATCATTGGACATTCCGAACGACGGCAGTATTTTGGAGATACCGATGAATTGGTAAATGCCAAAATCCGGGCGGCGCTTGAGCATAAACTGATTCCTGTTTTTTGCGTGGGAGAAACCGAAACACAGCGGGAAGCCAAGGAAACGTTTTCTGTTCTTGACAAACAGGTCACAAAGGGTTTAGAAGGTCTTTCGTCTGAAGCGCTAACCGGTATTATCGTCATTGCATATGAGCCTGTGTGGGCGATTGGCACGGGCAAAACCGCAACCACAGATCAGGTTCAGGAAGTTCATGCATTTCTGAGATCGCTGGTTGAAAAACGTTTCGATAATCTGCTTGCCAAAACAGTAAAAATTTTGTATGGTGGCAGCGTTAAACCTGATAATGTTAAGGAAATCATGAATATGCCGGATGTTGACGGTGCTCTGGTCGGTGGCGCCAGTCTTACAGCGAAAGTATTCAACAGTATCATCAATTTTCATAATTAACCCAAAAAATACGGTAGCTCATGTCCGTTTTATTGATTTTTATTCATGTTATTGTATGTATTGCGCTCATCATGATCGTTCTGCTTCAGACCGGCAAGGGTGGTGATATGGGCGCGGCTTTTGGTGGCGGATCCAGCCAGTCCCTTTTTGGAAGCACAGGCGCTTCAACGTTTTTAAGCAAAGCGACAACTGTAGCCGCAGTCGTTTTCATGGTTACATCGCTCGCATTAGCATACATGTCCAGTAACCAAACTGGTAAATCCATCATGACCAACACGCAGGCTCCGGTGTCCGCTCCTGCAACTTCGGAAAGCAAACCGGACGAAGCGCAGAACATGCCCAAAACAGCAGCGCCTTCTCAGCAGCAACCGGAAAGCGCTCCAAAA
>SERZ01001063.1_pt1 | contig 16601 bp, 13 predicted proteins | sample 3171461 | NCBI WGS metagenome assembly SERZ01 (sample SAMN06051861, study PRJNA518727) | freshwater metagenome | biome: subpolar coniferous forest; feature: holomictic lake; material: water; isolation source: holomictic Lake 227, 6 m depth | place: Canada: near Kenora, Ontario | collected... | reverse complement strand
AACTGCTGAAAATACAGGGTAATCGTCACGTTTCCATAAGTCTCCAGCTCCGCACGCAGATAAGTGGAAAAATTGCCGCCGCCATCAACTGCATCAGTTGAACGACAGACACGGTTGTAAATTGCCGGATATCGCGATTTGATATCTTCCTGCCATGCAGTTTCGATGTTGACGATGATATCAATCAGCGGATTGTCGTTTAGCAGAGGAATCCGGTTGTCCATTCGGGCGTATTTTTCAGTCAGAAGATTTCTGCCCGCTTTCTGCGCCGTTATCAAATCCTGAAGATAGGATGATAGTACATCCTGATTCCAGGATTCAAATATACTGCCCCGGATGCTTTTAAAGGATTCAGGCGCGTTTTGACAGGGGGCTGGAGTTTCGCTTTTGACCTGTCTGAACATCCGCCATTCTATTTCCAGAATCTCTTGAATAAGCTGTGTAATATTTTTCAAGTTCCACACTTCACGGTTCGCTGTTAACGGTTAACGCATCAGTTGCTTTTGCTGTGGTTAAGAAGCGCCCGCAGCAAACCGGGGAGGGCCTCGACTTTGTCCACAAACTGAACCTGTTTGCCATATTCTTCCCTAAGAGAATCCTTGTTTGCCTCGCTGCACCCCATACCAAGTGTCAACAGATGAATCCGATTTTTTTTACAGAACCGAATTGCGCTGTCAACACCGCCTCCCCAGTTGGATGCGCCATCCGTAATATGAATCATGAACGGTTTTTTATGTCTTCCCTTCAGATTCATGGCAGTAGCGATAATGGCTTCGCCAGATGCGGTTTTGCCGTGGGGAAGCACAGTATAGAATTGATTTCGCAGATACAGTTCGGAAATTTTGCACGTCTCTCTTACCTCATTATAGGCAAAGAGCCTGGCGTTTTTGTTGTAAAGTTTCAGCGCCGAAAATAAAGTCTGAAAGATTTCTTCCGCCTTTTCCCATCGTTTGGGCGTAGCCATGGAACCGGTCGCATCCACCAGCAGAATGACATCGTTGACCAGTTCAAAATCATCACGTTTTGTCTGAAAAACTGATCCGGTGGTAGGTGCGCGGTAGAGTCGCCTGCGGTCAATTTTACCGGTTTTCAATCCCCTGTTAGCCACCATTCTTCGCTGGGCCGCGGCCTTGAGAACAAACTGAAGGTTGTGAAGCAATTTTCGGTTGACCCGATTCTGGGCGTGCATGACAATATCGTTGCCCTCAACCCGAATCACCTCCTGTCTGCCATCCATGATTTCCTTGACCCGGTCTGTAAAATCCGGATTTTTTTTGCCAATCGCTTTTTCAACTTCTCTGGCAAAGAACAAGCCTGGAGAATCAGGATCAGGTGCTTCCTCCGCTACATCATCCATCTTCAGGTAATTTTTTCCGATTTTCCGGTATTGAAGAAACGGATCCTTTGAATCCGTAGCCCAGAACTGAATATGTTCAAACAACGCCGGCCAGATGGATAGATACAGCTTAATTCGAAAATTACCCCGCTCCGTAACACCATGAATCCGCGGACAGGCATTAATAAGATCATCAACGATGGAATTCAGGATAGCAAAGGGTTCTTTGTAATATTTTTCAAGGGATGTGTGCGCGGACAGGCCCCGAACAGACCGATCCACCCATGCCTCCCGGTGACGGATTCCACTACGGTCTGCTGCAATGTCCCACCAGAGATGCAGCAGCTCGTTGATGGTTGGCGGATGGGTAGCTAATTCGTACATGTTCTGAATGGCTATTTTTCTGGCATATTCGGTATAAGAGACCAGAACGCTGCGGTTGGACAGCGAATCGACATAGACCCGCTCGCACATATCATAAAACAGGCTGAATTTGTAGGCGTAACGGCTGGAGAGTTTCACTTGGGCAAGGGCTACATCCTTGAACCTTTCGCTCCATTCCGTTCGAAGGTAGGCGCGCTGAACCGTTAGCCCCACTACTCTGTCGGTTTTGGCCGCTGGAATGGGGTACCGACCCATGACCAAGGCGGGATCCAGTGCGATACCGCTTTGGTATTCCATGCCGGTCCAGACGATAGTACCAACATTTCGCCCCACATAGGATGCAATCTTTCTGAGCGATACCAGCAGATTGGCCAACTCAATCGTTTCAATCGGTGATTTGTTTCGCCTCCAGAATTCCGAGTATCCAGCTTCACCAGATATTTTGAACCGCTGAATCGTCGGACTGAGAAGAACCGGATTTGAAACGGCTGGATGATGTTGCATGGATATCACCGATCGGAAAGGTCAGACATCATATTTTTGGTAAACAACAGGTATTCCAGCTCGCCTTTTTGCAGATACCCTTTTTCCATGTGAAGGGCCAGGAGGATCGTTTCCAGTGTTGATTTGCTGGTCTGAAGGCTGGTAACAACGCCTTCCCGAAGCGAACCGCCTGCAGCAACCATCTCGCCGATCATCAGGGTTGTTCGGGTCGAAACCTCAATCCCCAGTTCCGGATTACTTCGAAGAACATTTATGGCTCCCATGATCAGATCCGCCTGCGTTTCGGTTACACCAGTTTTTTTGATCAATACCTCCCGTTCCACATCGTTGGGCAGATAATCCATCAGTACGGTGTAGAACCGGTCACGAAGCGCCGGGTCCAGCAGCTCGGTCCCAACAAATTCCTCTCCCTCATTCAGTGTAGCGAAAAAGACTACGCCTTCGGCCACGCTCAAGGTTCCCAGCTCATCCATCCAGACTTTCCGGTCATCGGACAGAAGGGAAAAGAGCATGTTGAGCGCCTTTGGATTTTCCGGTCGATTGATTTCTTCCAGATGAATGACACAGTTTGGGGTTTGAATGGCTTGGGGAAACAGAAACTGCCGGTATCGTGTCTGCCCGTTTTCAAGCGTATATTCGCCAAAAAGCTGACCTGGTTCGGAAAGTATGCCAACCTGAAAGGTAGCCAGCGGTTTCTGATAAACCGCTGCATACTGCGACACGATGGACGATTTGCCGCAGCCCTGCCTGCCGGCAATCAGCACATTAACCGGATGCTTTTGGGAAATCTTATGAATTCGGGCCAGAATGTCCATGACCTCGTTGCTGGCGTAATAATAAGGATCTTCCGGGGGTATGATCAATTTGAGAGTGTTATCCGTTGACATGATTTTATGGCCTCGCATCTGCTGCATATTGATACTGCCGGTAGGTGCAGAATGTGGCCTCATCAAAATTGGCTGTGAGCCGAGGATTACAGGTGGCTCCGATCATTCCCCCGACCGTTGAATTCCAGGTTGCATCCGATGAAATGATCCGTTCATAATCATCGATATCTTCCTTGTTTATATTGGAAAATCCTTTAAAAAAATTATCTCTTCCCAGTCGTGTATATTTGGATTCGGCAAAATTGTGATACGGAAGGATATCTATTCCTTCGACTCCGGACCCCAGTTCTCTGGCAAACGCCAGAATGTTTCTGGCATGGTTCAGATCCCAATAGTTAACATCATGAATAATGACGGATCGAAGGCGGATTTTTGCTCCGGCCCTGACCAATCTTCTGGCGTTTTCCAGAATCAGCCTGTTGGAAACTCCGGTCCATTTTTTGTGCTTTTCATCATCCAACACCTTGATGTCATACAAAAAAAGATCCACATATTCCAGAACCGGTTCAATTTTTTCCCAACTGGTATATCCAGTGGTGTCTATACAGGTATGAAGGCCATCTTCTTTTGCCCGCTTCAGGAGAGGAATGGTGGCATTCAGGTGCATGAGCGGTTCACCGCCCGATATCGTCATGCCGCCACCTGAAAAATGATAGAAAACATCATCCGATTTTACTTCCCGGTATATCTCCTCAACGGTCATGGCTTGACTGGCCTTGTACAAAGCTCCTGAACGGCAGACATTCACACATGACATGCAGTTATTGCATCGGGTTCGGTCGATCTGGGGTGGAACGATCTCAAGCTCCACACCAAATGAGGAATTCGCGTCATTTTCAATCACCCTCAGACATTCGGAGATAGTCTTTTTTTTCGCTTTCTCCCGTTCACGGGGTGGGCTGATCGCGCCTTCGGGACAGACTTTCGCGCATTCGCCACAACTGACACATTTTTCCGTGTTGTGATAAAACTCCTGCCAGGGATTGATTGCCTCCGGGTTGTGGCACCAGGCGCAATGAAGGGGACAGCCTTTCAGAAATACGGTGGTCCGTATTCCTGGGCCGTCGTTGATGCTGTAACGCTGAATGTTGGTTACCAGGAATCTATCTTCAGCCTCTTGGACATGATTGGTGTTGCGCTCCATATCACTCCTTTATAACTCTGCTTGGGTTCGCCAGTTTGAAGATTCCCCGGTTAACAGGGCATACTGGCTCACCTCATAATTGGTCAAACGACTGATCGGCTAAATAAGCTCCCGAATATCTTTCCAGGATTCACCTTTTTCGAAAAATTCGCAGACATCACTACCTTTACTGATCATTTTGCCTTTGATAGCGGTAGATGTTTTTTGGGAGTCAGGCAGCTTGGTTCTGGCCTGAATGCAGATTCCCTTACTTGGATCCCCGGTTGGGGACGGCGTGATATGTTTACATTCCTTGCATGTCGGCATGAATACGTTTCTCCTTGTTAATGATGGACCTGATTCAGTGTGAAAATCACACATGTTGATCGTTATTTCACTCATCCTCTCAACTGGAGGGGGCCAGGGGAAGGGCAAGCAGTTAGCATGACAACATTTCCCCCCTCCCAGCCTCCCCCCGCTGGGGGGAGGGGCGAACCCAAGATATTCTGGTATTCGCCCCCAGTTTCCTGAGTTGATTTACATCTGAGATGCCAGATCATGTTCGGTTCTGGCGATGATGGTATCCTGAGAATACCGGGCCAGATCAATGAATTTAGCGCTGTATCCTGCTACCCGGACGTAAGTGTCCGTGTACTTCTCAGGCTCTTGCTGCGCCGCTTTCAAATCTTCCGTTGACTGCATGTTGAATTGAACATGATCCAGACCCAAGGCATGCCATGATTTCATATACGCATGCCAGAAACCAAATCCATTTTCACTTTTCATGGTGGAAGGGGACAGTCTCTGGTTGAGTAGGATTCCCTTGTAACGGGACATATCCACCTTGGCGACAGACTTCAGAACCGCTGTCGGCCCCTTGTGATCACATCCCATGTAAGGCGATATGCCACCGTCATCTAAGGCTTCACCGCCATGTCTGCCATTGGGTGTTGCGCCGGTTTTTGGGCCGTTGACAATATAGCCTGCAACCGATTGGGCTAACGGTAAGGGATAGGTTCCGGAATAGGACCGAACCTTTTCAAATTCATCCGCTGCCATGTTGTAATAGCGATTGGCGATGCTATCCACATAATCGTCATCATTGCCGAATTTGGGAGCATTCCAGAAATCCATTCGCATGTCCTCGTAGCCTTCCCAGTTGGCTTTCAAGGCATCATTCAGTTGAGCCATGGTATATTTCTTATCATCAAAAACCAATTTTTTGACAGCCGCAATGGAATCCACCACCACGATGTTTCCCCCAATCAGGTTGTGCCAAGGGTTGGGAATTTCAGCAAGTTCGTTGGCATCCATTCCTTTTTCCAGACATCCGTCATCAATACTTGAAATAAACGGGCAGCAGAGATATTTGAATTCCATCACCCGGCCAACATCTTTGGACCGCATTGTCAGGTCAATGGCGAACCGCACTTGCGCCCTAAGCGAAGTCCAAAGATCTTCAATGGATTTCCATTCGTTGGAATCCCCGGTTTTGGGTCCAAGCTGCATATCCGTAAAGAAACCGTCGTAGCCGTCATTCATCGCAATTTCAAGCAATTTGGCAGGATAAAGGTCTGATCCGCCCTCGCTTCTGGTCTTCTGGGTTCCTCGTCTGCCGGTTACACCAGGTGACATACACAGAACCAAAGCCCAGTCTCTTGCCAGTTCTTCAGGAACATTGAAGTATTTGACTAATTGCTGCGTATTGAGTTCATCGTTCTTGATAGACGGAAAACCCAGACCTTTTTTCAGGCAGTTGAAGACCTTCTGTTTGGTTTCAACCCGCCCATTGGCATTCCAACGGAACGAGATGGATGGCTCTGTGGTAAGCATGCTCTCGCATGCATCCAGAATGACATCTGTACACTCATTGCAGGCATCGGTTCCATCGGCGTTTACACCACCAATGGTCAAAATAAACAGATCGTTTGCACCGGCAAAAAATTCCCGCAACTGTCGGCCCTTGGTGCTACCATGTTCAGAGACCTTGAGCCGTTCACACTCGAACAGTTCCTGAGCATCATCACGGGTCATGGGCTGAGCGCTTTTTTCAATCACACTTTTTTGATAGAAGGGCCAAAGGAGCTTATCTTCTTTCTGACCATATCCACTGCTGTACCGCTCAATAGAGTGGCATATCTGATAAGTAAACCACTTGGATTGCATGGCATCCCGAAGTCCTCGAGGCGGCTGGGCTGGAACGGTTCTGCAGATATCGGATATTTCCAGCAATTCAGCCTGACGTTTGGGATCGGTCTCAAAATTTTCCGCAATAATCTTGGCCAGCCTGCTGTATCTTTGGGCCCACCCAATCACTGCTTTATCTGCAATGATCATAGCGTTCCACTGGTCGATTTTGTCTAAAAATCCAAGATTATCTTTGGCAATCCATGGGGATTTGCGCATCTGGGCATTGGCCATCTCCAGATTTTTTTCGATATTTTTGATTCGTTTCTCAAGACCATCCTCCAGCACGGATTCATAATTGGGCATGATGCTGCTGAATGCTGTCACAAACATGGGCGGCTGAACCGTAGTGGCCGAATACATGATGCCAAGCTCTTCTTCGGTGAAATATTTTTCCGCCTTGGTTTGAATGGTGAACGGTCTCCAGTATTCTGCAATGTTCCGCATCTCTTCTTTATCGGAGCAGTACTGACTTTCCACCATATCAACCGTGGAGAAATACGATAGTTCCGGATACATGGGGAAATAGTCCGGATGTTCGGTATTCGCCCCCACAATCAGTTCATCTTCCTGAATGTGGATGGCCATGTTCAACAATATATTTTCAAGACCCTTTGCCCGCACGACACAAACGGGTTTGCCAAGATTGTCTTTATGGGACTGGGTGATCAAACGGGCGCGTTCAACTCCGGCTTTTACACCCGGATCGACATATTCGCCACCGGCCACATGTTTGTAACGACATCGCTGCTTAAGTCTAGCTGTTCTTTCCGTGATAGGCATTGACAAACTCCTTTCTTATGATGGTTGCATCAATATGCTGGGTGAATCGGTTGGTTGATTATTACTTTCTGGCCTTCATTTTAGCACATGCATCAGACTCTTCCAAAACAGGTCGTGACAACCAGAATTTGCCCTTCTGATCCTGTTCTTCGTGAACACAGTCGCCTTTGCCTTTTTCATAGTCGTAATCTCCAGCGGGAATTGAAAAAAAATAACTGCAATCTGCACATCTGGCCATGTTCGTCCTCCTTCCAATATAGATTTTAGTGGATGACTGATAATAACGCCCTAAATTATTTGATAAGATCGTTACAATTATTTGAATCCAATTCATTATAGTGACACAACAAACCCCATGTCATTTGAGTGATATTCGAAACGTCTGTATCGACTATCTTGATATATATTTAAACAATTCAAAATAGTTAAAGATAAAGCTGTTTATTAAAACAAATGAATATCACTCGCTATAATAAATTCATTCATGTTACTGAGCCATATTCAATCAGATTCAGCGGAATTGTCAAGAATTATTTTAAAAAATATTTATAAAGTATTCAGACGCCAATAAAGAACGTGTCTATTGATTTGGTAAATCAGACTCAATGATTTTGATGCTGAATTGTTTATACTGCACCCATTGAGAAATATTCTGTTTATCATTCCAAACTTAAACACAATTAACATCTTGATAACATGAGTGTTACTGCCATTTTTTAAAATGATGATTTTCTGAAAACAAATGGGAAACATGAAGAGGAGGGGCATTGCAAATTCAGTTTGTTTCAGATAAAAAGCATTTTCATGGTAAATATGGCTAATCTGAATACAGGTTGACAGGAGTAACCTTTGGCGGAAATTCAAAAACGACAGTTGATCATTAACGCAGCTCAGGAGATCATTTCCGAGAATGGTCTGAAGGAATCAAAAATCAGCGATATCGCCAAAAAGGCCGGTGTCGTGGATTCAATTATCTATTATTATTTCAAAAACAAGGAAGATATGCTGTTCTGGTGTCTTGATGAGCTGATGAAAAAAGCCATTGATGATCTGGCATTTGAGCTTCAGGGGATCATCGGCCCGGTTTCCAAGATTGGAAAAATGGTTTGGCATCACCTGTACCTGAATGATTTCAGCCGCGGAGATGCTCGAATACGAAAGAATCTGCTTCTGCAATGCCGAGCCAACAAGGATTTCTACAAACATGATGCATACCGGTCACTGAAAGAGTACACAGGAATTCTTTTGTCAATTTTGAAAGAAGGGGTCCGGGACGGATTTTTTCGAAGCGATCTGAACCTGACGATTGTCCGGGATATGATTTTCGGACTGCTTGATGAAGAATCCTTAAGCTGTCTGGCCTACCAGGAAGTCAGGGAAACCACGCCGGATTTTGAATCCATCATGTCACTGATTACCGCCATGATAGTCGCAACACCACAGACACCTGATCCGGAAGAAAAAAAACACAAGGCACAGCGGATTCTGTTTGCGGCAAAAACAGTCTTCGCGGAAAAGGGGTACAATAAGGCTACTATGGTGGAGGTCGCAAATGCCGCCGGCGTAGCGGAGGGAACCATTTATGAATATTTCAAGAACAAGGAAGACCTTCTATTTTCCATTCCTCAGGAAAGGTTTACCCAATATCGTGAGTGGCTTCAAACCACTTTTCACTCCGACAGCCCGGTCATCGGCCTGAGAAGGATGATCTGGTATCATTTTGGATTTTTTCTGTCAGATCGAAAACTGCTGGAAATTTTTCTCTACGATATCAAGCTCAACAAGGAATTTTATCAGTCAAATGCATATTCCGCCTATCTGCAATACATTGATTTATTGAATGACATTCTGAATGAAGGCAAGGAAAAGGGTGTATTCAGGGCGGATGTGGACAATCGGGTCTATCGCAACCTGTTTCTGGGAACATTCGCCCATCTGACCATGAGATGGGTCGGTATTGAACACAGCAGCTTCATTGACATCATGGATGAATTCAATCAGACCAACAAGCTGTTGTGCCGTGCGATAACTACCCAGGAAACTGATCTGCCGTTTTAATTTTTGACCACTGGACACACATAAGACGGGAAAAAACTGTCTGAAAAGGCATTTTTTCCTGTTACCCTCCTCGCATTCCCTATATCAATATTTTTTTGTCGCAATAAAAAAAACTATTGACATGCTATTTCCTCTATGATTGAATCCGCCTCAATAAAAATCAATAATTGATTCTTGTTCATCAATTTTGAATCACTAAAATATCTCAAGTTGGTTTGTTGACAGATCAATTATTCATGAAATATTTGTTATAAAGATGTGTTAAGAGATATATTTGTAGTTTGATGACATATAGAAATAGTATTTTATGATATGTCAATATTGAAGATAGCTTCGATTTTAACGGTTAATAACATTCTATTCAACCAGGAGAAAACAGGGCATGTCATCCGAAAAGAAAAAAAAGGAAAAAGAGCCTGATATCACGTTTTTTCATCCCGATCTGCTGGAGGTTCCCCAAGATGGTTCTCTTCCCTATCTCAAGGGGTACCGGTGTACGCGCTGCGGTCAGTTGGATTTTCCCAAACTGAATCCCTGCCCAGGCTGCTGGGGCGAGGAGTTTGATATGATTCCGCTGTCACGCCAGGGAAAACTCTACAGCTTCGCCGATATTCACATCGGCCAGCCGGGCATGAACACGCCATATATTGTCGGATATGTGGATCTGCCGGAAAACATTCGAATTTTTGCCCAATTAGAAGGTGAACTCGGATCGTTTTTTTGTGATCAAGCAGTTGAGCTGACCGTCGGTCCGATTCGAATGAATCAGGACGGCCTGCCCATAACCAGCTATAAATTTAAAAAGGCTGCTGTGCCGGAAGAGAGGAAATCATGAAGCTTCAGCGGGATGTTTATATCGCAGGGGTTGGTGAAACCGTGTTTGGCAAACACAAGGAGGATTATGATGTGCTGGGGCGGCAGGCGGCTTTTCAGGCGATTCGGGCATCCAATATTGATCGTCCGGATGTCATTCAAAGCGCCTATGTGGGCAACGCCCATAACGGGATTGTAACCGGGCAGACCATTTTTAAGGATTTGGGAATGCTGGGGAAGCTGCCCATTATTAATGTGGAAAGCGCCTGTTCTGCTGGCGCCATGGCTGTTCATCTGGCGATCAAGGATGTGGCGACCGGCGTCACGGAAATTTCCATGGGTGTCGGTGCGGAAAACCACACGCTTCGTCGTCAGGCCGGAACTGCATTTATGCCGGCCATGAATGACATTGAAGCTGTCCATGGTGGTGTCATGACCGGAAAATACTCCATGCGGGCTACCCGGTATATGCATGAAACCGGAGCGACCATTGAGGATCTGGCCATGATCACAGTCAAGAACCGAAAACATGCCACCAACAATCCCCATGCCTGGTTCAAAGGCAAAATCACTGTGGAAGAGATTGTCAATTCCCGCATGATCGCCTATCCCCTGACCCTGCATCAGTGCTGCGGCGTAGCGGATGGGGCAGGTGCGGTGGTGGTGTGCTCAAAAGACATGATCAAAAAACTTGGAATTAAAAAGCCGGTTCGGGTTGCGGGTACGGTGGTCACATCCGGCCCCTATCACAACCAGCCGCGGGACATTACAGGCGATGACATCACCGAAATGACCAGCGATATGCTGTACGAGGAATCCGGCATTGGCCCCGAGGATGTAAATATCCTTGAACTGCATGACGCCTTTACCATTGCTGAACTTCTCTATTATGAGTGTATGAGGTTATGCAAAAAAGGAGAAGGATTAAAATTTCTCCGGGACGGACAATCCACTTATGGCGGAAAATGCGTGGTGAGTCCAAGGGGTGGCATGCTTTCCTATGGGCACCCAATCGGCGCATCGGGTGCGGCCCAGATTGCAGCCAATGTCAAACAGTTGAGAAACGAGTGTCCCGGATATCAGGTCGTGCCGATACCTCGTGTTGCCATGGCCCATGTGACCGGCGGCGGACTTTCCGGGACCGAACATGCGGCCTGCACCATGCACATGCTGGTGTCTGAGTTCTAAGATTTCAATTTTTAGATTGATTCATAATTCGTAATTCATAATTTCAACGGGGGGTATCGATCATGGATATAGTCAAGGACAGAGTTGCCCTGATATCCGGCATCAACGATGGGATTGGAAGGGCAATTGCCGTTCGGTTTGCAGAAAAAGGGGCGAAGGTGGTTATCATTGGTGACAGCCAGAAAAATCTGGATGAGTTGGCATCCGGAATAAAGGCTTCGGGAGGGAACATTGAGCAAATCACTGTGGACGGCAAAAATTCAGGGGAAATCCACAAAACAGTAGGTGCGGTACTGGATCGATTTGGACGAATCGATATTCTGATCAACAATGCAGAAAATTTATCGGCACACGGTATCTGCAACATGACGGATGACGACTGGCATCAGTCTCTATCCGACAATCTGGATCCCATGTTCTTTTTGTGTCGTGAAGTCATACCTGTCATGCAGGAAAAAAAATATGGCAGGGTGATCAATATCAGCGATTTAAACTATATCGGATGGCCAGGAAAAGCCAATTATTCCGCTGCCAAATCTGCGATTTTCGGATTTACCCGCTCACTTGCCCTTGAAGTAGCAAAAGACAACATAACTGTCAATTGCGTGGCCAAAGGGGATATTCGCTGTGCCGACATGACCGATGAAGATGTGGAAAAAGCAGCAGCCCGTCTTCCTGTCAAAAAGCTGGGAACACCTGAAGATGTGGCCTTGGCTGTCGGTTTTTTTGCCTCTGACACGTCACCTTATGCAACAGGTCAGACCCTATTCGTTTGCGGCGGCAAAAGCATGTATTTTTCCATGTCCATTTAGACATAATTCCATTCAGGAGGAGGTCAAGCAAGATGGGAATTCAAAACAGGGTAGCCCTGATAACGGGTTCTGCAAGCGGAATTGGCAAGCAGACCGCCAGACGAATGGCGGAAGCTGGCGCAACCGTCGTGATCAATGACATCGCGCCGGAGATTGTTGAAAAGACAGTGGCGGAATTTAAAAGCGACGGCCTGTCCGCAATCGGAAAGGTCGCCGATATATCCAAAAAAGCCGCTGTGGATCAGATGATTCAGGAAACGGCTAACGAACTGGGCGGAATTGACATACTGGTCAACAATGCGGGAATGGAGCGAGCCGGAGCGCTTCGCAAACTTACAGAGGCCGACTGGGACATCACCATCAATGTGAATCTGAAAGGCGCGTTTCTGTGCAGCCAAGCCGCTCACAATTTTATGGTGGATAAAAAGCATGGCCGAATCATCAACATCGCTTCCCGTGCGTGGCTTGGGGGAGCCGGCCAGGCTCCTTATTCCTCTGCAAAGGCCGGTGTGGTCGGACTGACCCGTGTTCTGGCTCTGGAGCTGGGAGCCAAGGGAATCACCGCCAACTGTATCGCGCCAGGGTTGATCGAAACCCCACTCTGGTACGAACTTCCGGAAAAAAACCGCAATTTTCTGATGTCCAAGCAACCTACCGGAAGACTGGGTCATGTTGATGACATCGCCAATGCTGTGATGTTTCTGGCCAGTGACGAGGCATCATTTATTACCGGCCAGGTGCTGTATATCTGCGGCGGCAGAAGCCTGTTTTCGGGCTGAAGCATAATAAAGGAGAACGATCAATTATGGGAATCGACGGAAACGAGCATTCTCTTTCAGATATTCGGGTTCTTGATTTTACTGGAGAACTTGGCCCATATACCGGAAAGATGTATGTCGGTCTGGGCGCGGATGTCATTCATCTGGAGCCTGTAGCCGGTGATCCGCTTCGACATCGGGGTCCATTTTATAAAGGAATCCCGGATCAAAACGGAAGTCTTCAATTTTTGTATTATAATGGCGGCAAACGCGGAATGGCCCTGGATCTGAAATCTGAAAAAGGACGGGATATTTTTCTTGAACTTTGTAAAACTACAGATCTGCTCCTGGAAAGCTTTGCACCGGGTTATCTGGATCAGTTGGATCTGTCATATAACCGGTTGAGCGCCATCAATCCGAGGTTGGTTCAGACATCCATCACTCCATTCGGAAACTTTGGGCCTTACCAGAATTATCCGGGATGCGATTTTACTACATCGGCGTTAGGCGGCTTTCTATTTCTGGCAGGTGTGGAAAATGAAAAACCGGTCCGGGCCTGTGACAATCAGGCATATCGCATGGCGGAATCTTATGCGGCCGTCGGCAGCTCGATTGCCCTGCTTTTTGCCAAAAGGACAGGCATTGGCCAGTTCGTTGATGTTTGTTGCATGGAAGCCGTAGGCATGGCTCTTGAAAATGCGGCTCAGTATTGGGATCTGGAAGGAAAAAACAGACGAGGCCGAGGCACGGAAGCTGGATCAGCAACCGTTCACCCCTGCAAAAACGGATATTTTGCCATTGTTGCGATCATGGGCAAAAACAAGGTCATGTGGGATCCGTTCGTTCAGTGGATGAAAGAAGAAGGGGTTGAGAACTGGGAGGTTTTTCAGGATGAGCGGTGGATCGAACCCGATTACCGGCGGTCCAAAACCGGGTATGAGACGTTCTGCACAGTATTAGAGCGATTTACCATGAAGCATGACAAGCTTACGCTTTATGAAAAAGCTCAGGCCCACCGGGTGGCGTTGACACCGGTCAGCAATGGAAAGGATCTGCTGGAAAATCCTCAGCTTAATTTCCGACAGTTCTGGCAGACCATCAAACACGATTACCTGAATGCGGATATCACCTTTCCGGGTGCTCCGTATGAGTTTGGAAACCTGAAATGGCGGTTTGGACAGCCGGCCCCGACACTGGGTCAGCACACGGCCGAGATATTGAAATCGCTTGGCTATGATGAGGGTCAAATCCATGCACTGGCAAAGGAGGGAATCGTCTATGTTGGCTAATCTGAAACGGGCTCTGGATGGCGTTCGAATCTGTGACTTTTCATGGGTCGGAGCCGGCCCGATTGCAACCAATGTGCTGGGCCAGTGCGGTGCTGATGTTATCAAAATCGAAAGTGTCAAACGCCCGGATATTCTGAGAAAAGGCGGACCTTTCAAGGATGGTATTGGGGAAGGCATGGAGCGCAGCGGGTATTTCGCCAACCGGAATCCCAATAAAAAATGCATCTCACTCAACATGAGCCACCCCAAGGCGCGTGATGTGGCAATTCGGCTGATCGAAAAAAGCGATATTATCATCAATAATTTCCGGGTGGGCCAGATGGAAAAGTGGAATCTGGGATGGGAAGATGTCAGACATATCAATCCACGTATCATCTATGTCACCATGAGTCTTCAAGGAACATCCGGGCCGCATAAATCCTATATGGGCTTTGGTGTCAACCTGAACGCCCTGTGCGGATTGACGGAACAATCCGGATTTCCAGAATCCCGACCGTTTGGAACCGGCACCAATTATACAGATCATGTGATGGTTCCGACCCATACGCTGTTTGGTATCATGGCTGCCCTGCTGCAGCGGGAAAAAACCGGACAAGGCCAGACTGTATCCATATCCCAGTTGGAATCGGCCATCTGCATGAAGCCGACAGATGTCGTTGCTTATTCCGCCAATCAAGAAGTGCTGCCTCCCCTGGGTTATAGCGACCCCGATGCCGCGCCACACGGGGTATTCACCACGCTTGGGTATCGAAAATGGATAGCAATCGCAGTATTTACCGAGACTGAATGGCAAAGGCTCAAACAGGTCATGGGAAGTCCGTCCTGGGCGGATGATGAAAAATTCAGTACTCTAACCGGACGAAAGCAGCATGAAGAAGAGCTGAACGCCGGCATTGAGGCATGGACGAAAACCCGATATTCCGACTTGCTGATGAAAGAGATGCTGAATCAGGGTATTATGGCCGGTGTGGTGAATGATGCCAGAGCTGCAATTGATGATGAGCACCTTCGGGCAAGAGACTTCTGGTCTTACCTGAATCATCCGGTGGTGGGATCTACCCTGTACAACCGGGCTCCAATCCGCTTTTCCAAAACTCCCATTGAAATGGTAAGCGCAGCTCCTCTGCTCGGACAGCATACGACCGAGGTGCTGACCGGGCTTCTGGGGTATTCTGAAGATGAGGTGAAACAGTTGTCTGCCGAAGATGTATTGACATAATTTCATTTACTATCAAACAAAAAAAGGTGAAAAATGGATTTCTCGATTCCGGAAGAATATATGATGCTCAAAGAGTCCATGCGGGAATTTGTCAAACGGGAAATGATGCCGCTTGAAAAACAATTCCTGGAACGGGACATGGGGTTATGGACAACGCCCGGACCGCTTCTGCCAAAGGAAGACACCCAGAGACTACTTCAAAAAACCAAAGATTTGGGGTTCTGGGGTCTGGAGGTGGAGGAAAAATTTGGAGGCCAGGGGCTTGGGATGCTGGCCAAGACTCTGGTCATGGAAGAGCTGTCCCGATGCTTTGTAGGGTTTTCCCCTCACGGATTCATGCTGCCGCCGGATGCTCCAAACCTGTACTATCTTCATAGCTGTTGCACACCGGCCCAGCAGGAAAAATATTTTCTGCCCTACTGCGATAACAAGCTGGATTCTGCAATGGCTGTTACCGAGCCAGGGGCTGGATCGGATGTCAGCGGCCTTAAAACCACAGCCGTGAAGAAAGGCGACAAGTGGATCATTAACGGCACTAAAACTTTTATCAGCAAATGTGATAAAGATAATGTCTTTTTCATTCTGATTGCAGTGACAGACAAGGAAGCTCAATCCAAGAACCGGTTTACCGCATTTCTGTTGGATAAAAACACACCCGGAGTCCGGGTTGGCAGAGAAATCCCGGTCATTGGCGCCATGCCAACATGGGATTTGATTCTCGAAGATGTCGAGCTTGGTGATGATGCCATTCTGGGAGAAATCGGCAAGGCGTTCATTCCCCTTCAGAACCGGTTCGGAGTTCGCCGGATCGAGCTGGCCTCCCGCTGCACAGGCATGGCGGAACGCCTCATTGAGATGATGATCGAGCAGGCCAACAACCGGGTGACATTCGGTCAACTGCTTGCCGAACGTCAGACTGTTCAGAACTGGATCGCGGATTCTACAATGGAGCTGGAGAGTGTTAGATGGATGCTGTATTATGCATCCTGGAAGAATGATCAGGGATATACTGATCTACGAATCGAAGGTTCCAGCCTGAAAGTCATGGCAACCGAAATGCTGACCAAGATAGCGGATCGCGCTATCCAGATTCATGGCGGAGTTGGGCTTTCCAAAGAGCTTGGTATTGAATATGCGGCCAGAATGGTGCGAATCTGGCGGATTCTGGAAGGCCCATCCGAAATTCACAGGTGGACCATTGGCCGGACGATTCTGAAACAGAAAAAGCCTTATAGTCCATTCATAGTGGCAAAAGAGTCA
>SERZ01001060.1_pt1 | contig 16634 bp, 14 predicted proteins | sample 3171461 | NCBI WGS metagenome assembly SERZ01 (sample SAMN06051861, study PRJNA518727) | freshwater metagenome | biome: subpolar coniferous forest; feature: holomictic lake; material: water; isolation source: holomictic Lake 227, 6 m depth | place: Canada: near Kenora, Ontario | collected... | reverse complement strand
CGCGTGGATCGGAGGCTGGTCCGCAGCTATTGAGCGCTCCAAAGAGGCTCATGATGCTCAATACCAACATGATGAAGGTTCGAATTTGCATTGCGTGATTCTAGTTGCGCGTGATGAACTTGTCGCAGCCCATCAAACGCAACATGGACGGCAGCAACCACACTGCGGTAACCAAGCAGCACAAACTTGCAATGGTCATCACTTCGCCAAGGCCGCGCAGGCCACGGTGTTGCGCGAACAAAAGCGTTCCAAATCCAATCGTGGTGGTGATGGCCGTCACAATCACCGCGCGTCGAGTGCTGCCAAATCCATGCGTCAGTCCGCCTTCAAGAACACGGTGCGTAATGTGAATAGCGCTGTCAATTCCCAGGCCAATCATGATTGGAATGGCGAAAAAATTGGCCAGCGTGAATGGAATTTTCAGCAATCCCATAATGCCAACAGTCCAGCCGAGTCCGGCAAGCAAACTCAGGAACGCAATAGCCGTCAGTTTGACGCTGCGAAAATCTAAATACAGCAGCGCCAACACAAACGCGCTTGCAATGATTCCTTGCCACAAAAAACTGGCGCGCATGAGTTGCATACTTTCAAAAACGGTGACTGGCGCTCCTGTCACGCTTGGGTCAACCGTGCGCATGGCGGCAACAAATGGAGCCATGGCGCCTGGTTCCCAAATGTCCTCTTGTGGATGCAGCAGAATTGCGAATTGATTGTTGGCGCTCATGAACGAGTCGCGCACCGCGGGCGGTAGCGAGTCGCGCAGCGAAAGTGCGGCGCCAATTTGCAATTGTTGCGCCGCGAATCCGGCAAGCGCAATGGATTGATCGGCTTGCGATATTGCCGTGATTTGATTGGTTTCAAGCGCATGTTGCAGCGCTCGCATGGAGAGAGCAAGGTTGCGAATCATGGCCACATCCTTGGCGGGCGCACCAGCGGTGCTTGCGCCATTGGCCAATGATTCCACGCGGTCGCCAGCGCGCTGGGCCAGTGTTGAAACTTTTGTTTCTGTTTCAGTGGTATCCGCATTTCGCGCGGAAGAATTTTCATTGGCATTTGCATTGGCTGGCGCATCTGATTTCGCGTTGGCAATCACCGCGCGCAGTTGGGCGCGCTGTGGCGAATCAGCTTTTACAAAATCAAGAATGCTGTGAGAATTGCGTATCAATGGTTGCAGCTTTGCTTTCTCAACCAGCGGTCTGACCGCGTCGAAAGAATCCGTGATCACAGCGCCAAACCAAGTGGAGTTTCCACCCTCGGTTTGCAAGCGTCGCTGCCACGCCACGCTTGATAAATCCGCGGCTTGAAGTTTGAGCAAGTTGCTCTCAAAGCCAACTCGTTCCCAAGCAATGACCACGCCCGCAATCATGGCCAGCAACGAAACTGCAACAAACATTCTGTGGCGATTGATTGGCGCGTTTGAATGCGTTTGCGCGATCACAGTTCTGCTTGCAAAAAACGAAAGCTGCTTTGAATCATCCGCGCCGCGCTTGTCAAAGCACAACAGCAACGCTGGCAAGCCAATCGCCATGGTGGCAGCGCACAGAAGCAATCCAACTCCAGAAATAATTCCCAGTTGGCGCAGACCCTGCATGGGCACAAAAATGGCGATTAGAAAAGTTCCCGCGCTCACGGCCGCGCCCGCCAACATGCTTGGCGTTGCGGTGCGCATCATGTGACGCACGCTGGCCGCGCTGTCCATGTGGCGTAACCCCTCTAAATAGCGGGCAATCATGTGAATTCCGTAGTCCAATCCCACGCCAACCAATACCAGCATGAATACCACGCTGAGCAGGTTCAAACTGCCAATCATGATGGTCGCCGCGGCGTAGGTCAGCGCCGCGCCCGCCAAGAATGCCGCCACCGCAAAGAGCGGTCGCTTCACTCCGCGAAAAACAACCATGAACAACGCCGCGCACAACACCAGCGCAACAATGGACGCCACATTCATGTCCGAGTTGGTGGTTTCCATTTCATCGGCTTGCAAAACCGGTTTGCCCGTTAAGCCAATCTCAATGGTTGGTTCCTTCGCCTGAATCTCGGCGATCACTTTGCGCATTTCCAGCAACGATTCATCCACCACCGCAAGTGACTCGTAATTTTTCTTGGGCATGACCAACACCAAGCGCAACGTGCCGCCTTCATTGCTAAGCCAATGTGTTTGCAGCGCCCTGGCAAGCGGCAATGTCGCGGCGTTGGGTTGGCCACTTGCCGCGGCGCCCAACAACATGAATGCGCTTGCGGCAGTTGATCGTTGCGTGGCTTGATCCATGTTCGCGCCTTCGTCAAGCAAATTTTTCACGCGCGCGTCGCCGGCCTGCAATAGTTGCGCCAGCGTTGGGTACGCCGCCAAAATAGGAAGCGCGCTTGCGGCATCGGCAAGACCCGCAAGTTCATCGTCGCTCATGGCGCGCGGCGCAAGTCGCAATTGATCCTGCGCGTCAATGCTGCCGTGCACTTTTGAAACGCTGGATAGCGTGGACAAGCGCGTGGTTAATTCACGCACCGCGCGGTCGGCGGCGGGGGCGTCGCCACGCGGATCAACCACAGCGATCGCATATTCCAAGTCGCCAAAATCATGGATAAATCGGCGCCAATCCTTTAAAAACGGTTGGTCCTCACCGATCAGCGAATCCGTGTCTGCGTCCAACTTTAAATATTGAAAACTAATTCCAGCGCACGCCAAAGCCGCCACTGTCAGCGCCGCAATAATCCACTTGGGTCGTGCGGCGATTGTGGCGTATAGCCAATCCATCGCGCGCACACGTCTACGATCTTGTTGCGAAGGATCCAAACTCAAGCGACCTCGAACCAATTCGCCCGGGTCAGATCAAAAAGTTTTCCATTGACAATGACCGCGCGAGCGCGACCCGTTCCCTGCATTCCATTGAACGGACAATTACGGCTCATGCTGCGGAATGTGTTGGCATCAATGGTCACCTTGGCGCCAATATCAATCACGCTCACATCCGCAAGACCGCCTTCTTGAAGGCGACCATACCCTTGCTCAAACAATCCCAACAATTTCGCTGGGCCAACAGTCATACGCTCAATCACATCGGGCCACTTCATCAAGCCCGTTTCAATCAGTGCTTTGGCGTACATGGGCAGCGCGCTTTCTAAACCAATGCATCCAAACGGAGCCGCGGAAAAATCTTTCGCCTTTTCGCTCGCGGTGTGCGGGGCATGATCGGTGGCAAGCACTTCAATGGTTCCATCGGCAACGGCGCGGCGCAGCGCTTCAATATCTTCAAGGCGCCGCAGCGGGGGATTCACTTTCGCCATGGTGTTCCAACCGTCGCACGCGTCGTCGGTCAGCAACAAGTGGTGCGGAGAAGCCTCGCCACTGACGGGCTGACCCTCGCTTTTGGCGCGTCGAATAATGTCAACGCTGCCGCCAGAAGAAAGATGTTGCGCGTGATAGCGGCAACCAATCGAGCGGTTCAGGCGCACATCGCGCTCCAACATAATTTCCTCGGCCACGGCGGGCCAACCCGTCAATCCAAGTTTGGCGGCAATGGCGCCGGCGTTCATGGATGCGTCGACCGTCAGCGCGGCGTCTTGGCAATGTTGCATCCACGCGCGACCCGCGGCTTTGCAAGTGAGCAACACGCGCCGCATCACGGCGGAGTTTGCAATTCCATCGCCGTCATCGGTGAATGCAACGGCGCCGGCCAGCGCCATGGCGCCAATGGGTGACAGACTTTCGCCAGCGCGGCCGACAGTTCCAGCGGCGGCAACAAACACGCGCGCAAGACCGGCTTCTTTCGCCTTCAGTCGCACAAAATCAACAAGGCTTGGCAAGTCAAGCGTCGGTGTTGTATTTGGCATGCAGCACACGCTGCTAAAACCTCCGGCAATAGCGGCCTGCGCGCCCGTGCGAATGGTTTCTTTGTGCTCGCCACCGGGCTCGCGCAAATGCACATGTGGATCGATCAAACCTGGGCAGACCAAGCAGCCATCGGCGTCGATCACGGTGGCTCCGCTGTGCGCGATTGGCGTAGTGGAAATTTGTTCAACGCGACTGCCATTGATCAGCACATCGGCGCGCGCGTCAAAGTTGCGCGACGGGTCAATCACTCGTCCACCGCGAATTAAAATTGCAGGGGCATTGCTTTGCATTTGCGCGGTGATGGTAGCGATTGCGCGGAGAAGATAGTTGGCGACAAAAATAAAATGGGCGGCGCGCATGTGCGAGCCGCCCAAAGTCGAGTCATCTTTGATGAAGCGCTTTCAAGTCAGTACGACTTGCAAACGCATTCATGCAGTGAATTTAGCAGCCTGGTTTCGCGGCAAATGGGCAGGAACCTGCACCAGTCATTGGGCAACCAGAAGTGTTGCTGTGGCAATCAGTTTTTGTTTCACTCACAGCGCCTGGGCTTGTGGCCGCGGCCTTTTCAGAGCATGAAGTAGAGCAACCACTCTTGGTTTCGCTCACAGCACCTGGGCTTGCGGCAGCCGACTTGTCTTTGCAGCAAGCTGACTTTGTTTCAGATACAGCGCCTGGGCTTGCAGCGGCAACCTTGTCCTTGCATGCGGCAGTTGTGCACTTGCTCTTGTCGGTTGAGCATGCGCCATCGGTGCTGCAAGACTTACCACCACAGCAACCACTGACCGCGCCTGGCGCAGTTGTTGGGGTGCTTTGACAAGCAGCAAGACCAAAGAGAAGACCAGCCGTGAGTGTTGCGAAAAGTTTCATGTGAGATCCTTTGTAAAGATGACTCAAAGACATTGTGTGCTAGGCGAACTTCGCCTTTGAAAGCATGTGTTGAATAGTAGCACACACTTTGGTGGGTTCAAACCAATCATGTATATGGTTGAAAGTATTTCCTAGACTCCTGGTGTGGAAGCATTTCAGAACACCCCCAACGCGCACGTGCCCGAGGGTCATTCCAATGAGTCAAATGCCGCGCGTTTGACCCGATTACTAGCCAAAGCCAAGGCATTTCCAGAGGTTGCGGGCGTCTATCTGATGAAGGATGCGGTGGGCAAAGTGCTCTATGTGGGCAAGGCCAATTGCCTGCCCGAGCGTGCGAGCAGTTATTTTCTGGGCAGCACCGACCTTGGTCCAAAGAAGCAACCCATGTTGGAGCTCATCACGGATATTGAAATGATTCCATGCGAGGGTTCGTGGGAGGCGCTGCTGATGGAGGCGCGCCTGGTGAAAGATTTGAAGCCGCACTTCAACACGCGCCTTCTCGATGACAAAACATTTCCCTATCTCGCCATCACCACGCGCGATGAATTTCCAGGCGTGTTTGTGACGCGTGATCCGGCGTCGGAGCGCTTTCGCAACGCGCGCTTGTATGGGCCGTTCATCAGTGGCGCAAGTTTGCGCCACGCCGTGCAATTGTTGCAGCGTGTTTTTCAGTATCGCACATGCGATCTTGATATTGATTCCACCGATCCACGCAATCGTTCAGTGCGTCCATGTTTGTTGCACAGCATGGCGCAGTGCACCGCGCCGTGCGCCAATCGGATTTCGCCGCAGCGTTACCGCGAGGACATCAATCGGTTCTGCCGATTTCTGGATGGAAAACGCAGCGTGATGTTGAAGGAGTTGCGCGCTGAAATGCGCAAGGCCAGCGATGAAAAACGCTTTGAAGAAGCCGCGATTTTGCGCGATCAAGTGCAGGCCATTGAGCGACTTGATGAGCGCGAGCGCCGTGGCGATGAGGCGCAGTACGACTGGCAACCGGAAGTCACAATTTCAATTCAGGATCCAAAGTTGGGTTGCAAAAGTTTGCAGCGCACGCTTGGCTTGTCGCAAGAGATTCAGTGCGTGGAGGCGATTGACATTGCGCACTTGGGTGGCGGCGAGACGGTTGGAAGTCTTGTGTGTTTTGTGAATGGCCGTCCATTCAAGCAGCGCTATCGGCGCTTTAAAATTCAAACTGTCGCCAACGATGATTACGCCGCCATTCGTGAAGTGGTCAGTCGCCGCTACCGTGAAGAAGGCAAGGGCAGCGAGTTGTATCCCGATGTGATCTTGATCGACGGTGGAGTTGGTCAGTTGAACTCTGCGCTCGACGCGTTCGCGGAGTTTGAAACCAAGCCACCATTTGTGGTGAGCCTGGCCAAAAAAGAGGAGCTGATTTATATCCAGCGCGAGAGCGAGCCCCTGAAGTTGGGCCGTGAAAATCTTGGGCTAAAAATGTGCCAAGCCATTCGCGATGAGGCGCATCGTTTTGCGCAGCATTACCACCATCTTTTGGTGCGTAAAAGGTTGATACCCAATGGAGTGTCGACGGGCAAAACCGTTGGGAAGCAAGCCTCCAAATCAGCGCAGGGTCAAGGTAAGAAAGTGATCAAGTCAGCGCCGAAACCTTTGCCCAATTCTAAAAAGCCGTCGAAGAAAAACGTTCCCAAACGCAAATCAGCACCCGACACTTGATGCTCCGCTGCGCACTTCGCTACTCTTGTTTCACAGAAGGAGTCCGCACTGGTGTCGCATCATCGATCTAAAAGAGCACAACATCACGCCGACGCTGAACGCGACCAAGAGCAGCACTCGGACAAGCCCATGTTGGAGCACGCCATGGTTCCCAAGGGCGCCTACGAACTTCTTGAAAGCGCGGCGGCCGTTGAAGAATTTGTGAATCATGTGCGCCAAGTTGGCGTGATCGCTTTTGACACGGAATTTATTGGCGAGGAATCTTTTCGCCCAAAGATTTGCCTGGTGCAAATTGCAACGGCGCAGCGAGTGGCGTTGCTTGATCCGCTTTCAGGCGTTGACCCAATGCCCATCTATCAACTGGTCGCTGACACTTCGGTGTTGACATTGGTGCATGCAGGCGAGCAAGATTTAATGGCCGTCAAGCAAGCCATCAACGGCAACGCGAATCATTTGGTTGACACGCAAATTGCCGCCAGCCTGATTGGCTTGCCGTGGCCAAGTAGTTTGGGCAACACCATTGAGCATTTCACAGGATTTCATATCGACAAGGCGCACACGTTCACCGAGTGGGACCGCCGGCCGCTTTCCAAAAGTCAGTTGCGCTACGCGGCGGATGATGTGCGCTATTTGCCATTGGTGTGGAGTCGTATTCAAGAGCAATTAGAGCGGGAAAACCGCTTGAATTGGGCCATGCAGGAAAGCGCCACGCAGTTGGCGGGCGAGCCAGTATTTGACCCTGATCGGCAAATGCGCCGCGCTTCTCGTGGCGAGCCACTGAAGCCCGCGGTCATGACCATTCTGCGCGAGTTGGTGTTGCTGCGCCGTGAACTGGCCGAGGCCGATGATCAACCGCAACGAACTTTATTGTCAGACGGAGCGCTGATGGAGTTGGTCAGGCGCAAGCCAGACAACGCAAGCGCGTTGCGTGAAATTCGTTTTGTTCCGCAGCCAGTCGCTGAGCGTCATGGAGATCGCATTGTGCAGTGCATTCGCGCCGCCAAAACAATGCCGCCCATCCGCCAAGAATTCGCGCGCCTGCTAGAGGACACCGCGGTGCGCGCCCGCATTGACGCCATGTGGTTGGCGTTTCAAACGCGTTGCATGGCCACCAATATCGCGCCCAATTTGGTGACCAGCCGCGCCGAGTTCACGAGTTGGTTGGCGGCGTGCATCCAGCGCGAGCACGACTTGGCAAAGGGATCGGTTGTCACGGACCCGCCGCTTCCGTTTGCGACGGACGATTGGCGCGCGGAAAGTATCGGTCGTTGGCTGAGCGAATTTATCAATGGTCGCGGCGAACTTGCGCTGCGTTGGGACGCAACAAGCGGGGGGCTTCGCCTTTGCGATGATCAAAAGTAAATTTTTCACGCAGTGTTTCACGCGGTTCAATGAAATGTAAAATCAACAAGAGAATCAATCCATGACCCAGCCTTCAGATCAACTTCGCCGCAATCTTCTCGCATCTTTGCCCGCATTTTTGCTTGCGCCCGCCGCGTTGGCGCAGCAAGGGTTGTTGAAGCCACAGCCGTCGCAAAAAGTGGCGTCCACGGCCAAGCGAGAAATTCCAATTCTTCCATTCGCCCTTGCGGGAGCTTGGAGCGACGACTTTGGAGGTCGATCGATTATGAAAATGATTCCCGACCTTTCAGGGTCCATCACTTTTACCGGTCAGGCCACCGCGTATGAAGATGACCAACTTCGAATTTTAAAACTACAAGTTGGCGCGGCCATGGAATGCATCGCAACGTTGGCTTCGTCAAGTAGTTGCTCTATTCAAATGTTGTATCCACAAAAAGCGCAGCCTTGGCTTGTGAAACTTTCCATCGCCGTGAACACGCAAGGCAAGGCGCCCGGTGCGCGCGGGATAGCGGCGTGTAGTGGAATTTGGAGTCGGCCCAATGCCAGTGGCGCGTTTGATTCCGCATGGAACGACAAAAAAGTAATCGACAATATCGGTGGTCTGATGAATGAATTTGGAGTCGGCGTGAAATTAATGGTGGATGCAAAAACGCGCGAGTGCGCGGAGGCGTTGCAGACCATCGCTCAAGCATCGCCTGAGTTGGCAAAAAAAATTGGTCCCGCGGCCAATTGGGGCGGCGGAACTTCAATCGTGCTTGTGGGAACTGCATCGCAAGATTCAACACAAGGACTCATATCCGCGGGACGCTCATTGCAACGCGGTTCGTTGCAAGCGGTCGCCGAGGGCGTGAATTGCGATTCGTTTGTCTTGCAGCCAAAATGGCTTGAAGCCGCGGCTGTTTCCAGCAAAGAAGCTGCGATTGCCGTGAAGACTTTGGTCAAACTTTTTGACGAAGAAGCCAGCGAACCCATTGGCGTGGCGCGCATTGGAAAGTTGTTGAATCCAGCGTTCAATGCAATGCCGGTGTGCGTGCCCATGATCGCCTTTGACTGATTTGTCGTTCATCTTCTTCCCGTTTGGCGAATTTAAACCCATATGAATCAACATGTGTCCGCGCTATTTCACAGCACGGTTGCGCCGCGGACAAAATTGCGGCATTCTGAAGTCATGAGTGAAATTCGAATTTACAACGGTGATGGTGATCGTTTAATTGAAGCGCCAAGCACGGGTCCGCGTGTCACAATGGTTCCGCGTGGCGATCCGCGCACCTTGACTGGGTCGCGCTCCATACGAATCATGTGGGGGCAACATCTTTTGAATGACTTGGTGGAGGGACGCTACCGCACCGTGATTTGCGGCATCAATGAAACCGACAACGCGCACGGCGTGCTTGGCGAATTGTTGAAACTCATTCCAACCAGCCAGTGGACATTGTCCAGCGCGACCAGTTTCGCCAAAATGTTTCGCAGCGCGGTGAGCATGCACGCCAAGGATGACCGTGAGCCTTACATTTTGAAATTTGATCTTGATCAATTGCTCATCCTGGCGCTGCTGCGTCCCGCGGGCCGCGAACATTTCACGCTTGAGGATATTTTCCGTGGCTTCCGCACCATCAGTCGCATGGTGGAGGGTCGCCGCGATCGCCTTCCGATTGCCAGCGTGAGTTTTTTAGGCGCAAAGAGCAATCGATTGCTTGACCATGAAAAACAAGAGCCGACATTTGAGGCGGTGCTGCAAGCCATGAATCAAGGCGGTTTCAGCGGCGATATCTATCCGCCGGTGGCCTTGTGGGATGTTCCAAAGACGGCCGTCTTCGCTCAATATCCTTTTCCCGAGGGCATTTCGCGCATGCGCGAAGGCAGCAGTTGATTTTGTTTGCTCTGCAATTGTCCAGCGCGAATTCATTCTCACGCGCGGAGCGCCGTGGCTTGGTTTCGCATGAAACATATTTAGGATTGACTGCCCGAGCCGCTTTGCAATTGCACAAACTTGCGCGCGCGAATGGCCTCGCTTCCAAGTTGACCGCATGCCGCCATGGCGGAGCGGCCCTTGGTTCCGCGGCGCTTGCAAAATTGTTTGTTGGCAATGGCGCGCGCAATAAACGCAACAACGCTCTCCTCGCTTGGCGCCGGCCACGGACTATTGCGACGCGGGTTGTAGGGAATAATGTTCAGCGAGCAGCGCACATCTTTCAGCAGCGCGCACACTTGGTCGCAGTGATCCATGGAATCATTCACGCCTGGAATCAACACATACTCAATACAGGTTGGACCAGCGGCTTCTGGATAGCCGCGCACCGCCGACAAAATGTCCGCGATTGGTTCCGACTTGTTTATGGGCATAATCTGCGAGCGGATCGCGTCATTGGGCGCGTTCAAACTCAGCGCAAGATGCAATCGGTGAAAGCCAGTTTGGCGGGCGAATTCCGCTATTTTTTCAATGCCCGCCACGCGGCCCACGGTACTAATGGTGATGTTGCTGGAGGCGATCGAGGCTCCATAGTGATCCGTCAAAATACGGACCGCGTGAAGCACTGCGTCCACATTTTCCGTGGGCTCGCCCATGCCCATGAACACAATGTTCTTGATTTGAAACCCGCGGCCACCGTCAAAAGTATTTTCAATTCGGTGGCGCGCCGCGAACCACTGCGCCACAATTTCCGCCGCGCTTAAGTTACGCAGCAAACCCATTTGCGCCGTCTCGCAAAACCCGCAGCCCATGGCGCAACCCACTTGACTGCTCACGCACAGGGTGCGGCTAAATCCACCACCCGTGTGCGGCATTGGAATAATCACGCTTTCAGTTTCAAGTCCGCCGCCAACCTTCAGCGTGAACTTCACGGTCTCGCCATCCACCAGCGTCTTTGCAATTTCTGGAAGTTCAGCGTGCGCAAAATCCGCCTCGGCCTCGTCGCGGCGATACACGGCCGCGTACTTCAGCATCACTTCTCTGCGCGCGCGCCGACTCTGCAGTCGCTCCACAAACTCATCGCTGGTCAGACCAAGGACATCCATGGGTCAAGCCTATCGCCAAAGCCGCGAAAACCGATGCAAGAAAAAAAGGCGATGGTTCCCTAACATGGGTTTCTATGCATTTAAAACGATCCGATCATGAGCACGGCCCGCCAATTGTTCCCGTGATTTTCCATTTGGAAGATCCAGCGGGTTTAACAAGCACCAAGCAGGAAAAGTGGGAACTCATGGGCGGTGTGGGCGAGCATGTTTTAGAGGTCGCCATGGATCACGGCATCAACATTGAGCACGCGTGCGGCGGCGTGTGCGCGTGCAGTACCTGCCACATTTATGTTGTGAAGGGTATGGAGCATCTCAGTCCCGCGACGGAGGCGGAGGAGGATCGCGTTGAAGAGGCGCCTGGTCTTCAACGCAACAGTCGCTTGTCGTGCCAATGTGAAATCATCAGCAACGGCTTGATTGAAATTCAAGTGCCTTCGTGGAATCGCAACGCGGTCAAGGAAATTCCTCATTAACACGCGCTTGAGTTTCGCCGCAATCGCATCAAGAACTTTCACATGGAGCGTGTCGCGTCATGGAAAATAAAATGCACTGGCTCGATGTTGTGGAGATCGCTGAAGCGTTGGTGGATGCGCACCCGGAAATCGATCCGCTCACCATTGCGTTTCCAAAATTAAAATCACTGGTGCAAAGTTTGCCAGATTTCCAAGAGCAGCCTGGCCATCCAAGCAACGAGAAAATTCTGGAAGCCATTCAGCAGGCCTGGATCGATGAATTGAATTAAAAGTATTGCTGAATGAGAAGGCGCGGCCGCCATCAGGTAAAAACATATTTACAGAAGGGGACTAAGCAAGCCGCCCGCGTTGTCAATTAAGCGTTCAAGCCAACGTCGTTGCGCCCATTTTTCCACCAAAATTTCCGTGCTTTGCTCTATGTATTTACTCTGCAAAAAGCGCAGTTGGCCCGCAAAATCAGCGTTGTACACAATAATGCCGGCCTCGAAATTCAACTCAAAACTTCGCCTGTCCAAATTGGCGCTGGTCACAATAGCCGTGGAGCGATCCACCACAATGGTCTTGGCATGCAACAAGCCTTTTTGAAATTCATGAATGCGCACTCCGCACTCCAGCAAATTTCGGAACAGGCTGCGGCTTGCCAAGCGAACCCACATGCTGTCATTGCGCGCAGGCACCATCAAGTGCACGCGCACGCCACGCCGCGCCGCCACGGCCAATGCTGAAAGAGTGGCGTAGTCAGGAACAAAGTAGGGCGTGGTCAGCACAATTTCCTCGTTGGCAATTTGCACAGCGGACTGAATGAGTTGCGTCACGGCGTCATTTTGAAAGTTGGGACCGGTGGCGAATGATTGCGCGATCACGCCATCACTTTCGTACGCGGGCTCGATTTTTAAAAGCGCGTCTATGTCCTCTTGCGATTCCATGTACCAATCTTCTATAAAAATCATCTGCAGTTCCTTGACCAGTGGACCCGCTATGCGAACGGTGCAATCCACCCACGGCGCAAATTTGGCCTTGGGCGCGAATCCAGCCTCCGCAATGTTCTGACTTCCAGTCCAACCCACCGCGCCGTCCACCACCAGGAATTTTCTGTGATTGCGCATGTCCAACCTGCTGATAATTAAGCGCAACATGTTCACGCGCAAGGCTTCGCACACGTTCACGCCGCCTTGCTGCAGTTTTTTTCGAAGCGCGCTCTTCAGAAAATCCTTGCTGCCGACTCCATCAACAAGAAGACGGCACGAAACGCCACGACTGGCCGCGCGTATCAGCGCCTGCGCCACTTGTTGACCAGCTTTGTCGGCTAAATAAATGTAGGTCAGCAAATGCGCATGCAATTTCGCTTGATCAATATCGTCGCACATGCGGTTGATGACTTCCTGCGAATCCCCGCTCAACCAAAGCTTATTGCCCGCCAACGGAACGCAATGGCTTGCCAATTGAGCGACGCTGGCAATTTGATGTTGCGCCGGCTCCAGTTGAAAGTGGCGGGTGCGCGAATCGTGATGCACATGGTTGGCGGGACAATCAACCTCCGCAATTATTTTTGCGTGGCGACGAATTCGAAACGCGCCGAATCGTGTTTCACCAACCAGCAGATAGGCGATCGCTCCGGCAATTGGAACCGCAAGCACAACTACCATCCACGCCATGGCCACTTGCGGGCGATTGCCTTTGCGCAGTAGGACCAATGCGGCCATAAAAATTTGCAATGCGAACTCTCCAACGACAAACATTGGATCGACGATTGCAATATTCAAGTTGGTTTTTTAACCTTCAATTTTGACGATCAGAAATCGACGCTCGCCTTTGGGCAAGTCCACGCGAACCGTTTCGCCAACGCGCGCTTTCATCAAAGCCACGCCAATTGGACTTGATCCCGTGACTTCAATGAAGTCATCGCTTGAATCTTCTGACAGTTGCCCCACAAGGCGAAACTTTTCATCGCGATTGGTCTTCACGTCGCGCAGCACGACAACGGCTCCCAGAAAAACCATATCAAGCGGCACATCAATTTCACCAGCAACTTGAACGCGCGACAATTTGGCTTCAAGATCGCGAACCTTGGCCTCGTTCATGGCTTGGTCTTCGCGCGCCGCGTGGTAATCCGCGTTTTCTTTCAGGTCACCTTGGGCGCGCGCCTCCGCAATTCGTCCAGCGATGACTGGACGAAATTTCAAGCAATCTGAAAGTTGTGCTTCGAGCCGCTCTTTGTCGGTTTGGGAGATCATTTCCATGGTGGTGCCTTTGGCTATTCGGACAAATGGTCCGTATGAAATGAGAATACAAACTTAGCCATGATTTAGCCATGATTGAGCGAGGCATTTTTCACGGGTTTGGTGGCGGTTGCTCCAAGCAGAAGCACCACCAACCAAGCCGCCACGGCCGCAATGCACACGCCGTAGGTGGACTTCCATGTCAGCGCGTCGGGGTTCAGGCCGCCGCCAAGCGTGTCGCGCAAGACCCCTAAGATCGGCCCATCAAGCCAAAGCGGCGGTGTTTGCCAATTCATGCGCAGGCATACAAAATATGCGATCGGTCCCATTAATGAGATCATCACAATCAAGATCATGGCGGCCACGCGCTCAAGCGCCATGCGGCTTCCGGTGGTCAGCGCAAGAATGGCCGCGATCAGAAGACCCCATGCAAAAATAAATAGATCGATCAATCCCATGCGGCTTGTCGACCAATTTGTCGCCAAACGCAGCGGCCACAGCACCACATGCACCAGCACGGCTATGGTCACAAAATCAATCAGCACTTGTCGAATGGGCGCGTGAGTTGGTCGTTCACTGAGTCGCAGCATGGGCCACGCAACGCACAATCCAAGGGACATGGCCGATATGAACAGGCGAACTCCTGGAAGGTAGCTGGCGATGGAAGGTTGAATGGGCGGGCGAATGCCAATGCATAAACACCATGCGCCGAAAATCCAGCAGGTGGTGATGAAGACAAGTCCGCGTGGCAGAATCATGGCTTCAGATTAGTGCAATTATCCAAGAGTGTGGTGCTGATACGCGTGCGCAACAGAGTGAATCAGCGCATGCCGACATAGTCGGAAAGCAAATTCAATTCGTCGTCGCAGCCCGCATCAATTCGTCCATAGTGGTCGAAGAGCCACTGCAGATATTCAATTTTCTGGCGCGCGGGAACTTCGGCTGCGCTTTCACTTCCAGGACTGCGTCCCCATTTAATTGTGCAGCCGCGGTTGGTTTTCATGCGCAGACATCCGTCATCTTTGGTGTGCTCCAAATCAATGCACGCAATTTGTCCACGCCATGCGTGATCATCAATCATGCGGGCCAATGCAACGGCTCCACGCATGTCTTTGCCCGCCCAATCAGCGCCAAATGTCGCGGGTCGAGCGAAGGACGCATTTTCAATGCGAATCATGCTGGTTGGCGCAGTCCCTGCGCGGTAGCAGCGGGGAAGTAATTTTCCGTCAACGTCGATCAAGTGGTCGTAGCCAGCCTCGCGCACAACGGCAAAGGGCGTGGTCCAAATTCCGTCCACATACACCTCGTTCATGCCACTACGTTTGACTTGTTTAATTTCACTGAACCAACCGGTGTTCATCAGCGCGCGGCGTGACTCGGTCAGTCCATCTCGGTCCATTGGTGAGCCATTCAATTTTTCGGCAACAACATCCGCCAACGGAGTGAGGTCGGCTTCGCTCATCCATGCGGGACGCGAGGAGAACACCACTTGAAATGGCAAGTCACTCTTTCGTGATGCAGCCTCGCGCGAGAGAATTGGAACGCCCATGCCCAGGGCCAACGCCATCACCGCGAATGAAGCTGTCCAACCCACTGCCACGATCACAGGTTTGGATTTCAACCAATGCAGGTTCAGCGAAAATTTAAAACCAGAAGCGGTGGAGGCGCGCTTGGGTGACGATCGTTTACGGGAAGCCATTGCTTCTTCTCAATCGGTCAGACTCGCCTAGGAAGTAAAGAAATCAGGTCCATGAAATTGGGTCCCAAATGTGGGCAACAGCCATGTCCGTCACTTAGACCTTCAAATGGATTTCGTTGGGATGGATCTAGGGCGCCAAGACCCACTGAAAGATCCACTGAAAGACCCACTTACACTTGCAATTTTGCGGCGCGATTCAGCGCGCCTTGAGCCAGTTCAAGCACCAACTGTTCCATTGGAATTCCTGCATGTTTGGCGGCTTTTGGCACCAATGAATGATCGGTGAATCCAGGCATTGTGTTGACCTCCAGAAACCAAGGTCCGCGCTCATCGGCCATGAAATCCACCCGCGCCACGTCGCGCAATCCCAGGCCTTGCCAACACAGCAGCGAGTATCGGTTCATGGCGTCCTTCAGTTCGGTGGAAATATCTGGTTCCAAAATGTATTGCGTGTCATTGCGCAAATATTTGGCTTGGTAATCGTATACGCCGCTGTTGGCTTTGATTTCAATCAGCGGTAGAACTTTTCCATTGAGAATGCCCACCGTGAATTCACGGCCTTGAATGAATTCCTCCGCAAGCAATCGGGGTCGGCGTCCTTCAAGTTGTTGACGCGCTGATGCAAGTTCTTCTGGCGTGCGACAAATTCTTAAATCCACGCTTGAGCCATCGTTGGATGGTTTGATCACTAAGGGAAGTTTGACCGTGATGGGCTTGCCCATGAGAACTTCGCATGAGGCAGGAGTTGGCACGCCAACTTGGGCCACGGCATTTTTAGTGGCTGTTTTGTCCATGGCTAGGCGAGCGGCGGCTGGTCCGCATCCAACATAGGGCCGTCCATCTTGCTCCAGAATTTCTTGCAGAGGTCCACCTTCGCCCCAAGGTCCGTGCAGTACTGGGAAAATCACGTCGCCCGAGAGCGCCTGTAATTCAGCAAGTTCAAGCCGATCAATCGTGATTTCATTCACTTGCGCATTGGCGCGTGCGAGCGCGGCGGCCACCTGCGCGCCGCTTTTAATGCTGACTTCTCGCTCCGCGTCGGGACCGCCTTTGAGCACAAGTACTCGCATTACTTTTTCTCCTTGGATTGAAATGAGCGACCCCACACGGCGACTTCCATTTCAATGTTGACGCCTTGGCTTTGCAAAACGCGATCTTGAATTATGCGCGCAAGTTCAAGCACATCATTGGCGCGGCCAGCTTTGTGCGCGCACACAAAATTGGCATGCTCCGCGCTGACAAACGCGGTGCCATGGGTGAAGCCTTTCATTCCAGCGAGATCGATCAATCGTCCCGCGCTGGTTCGTGTGCCATCACTCGTCACGGGATTCCGAAAGAGGCAGCCAGCCGAATGTTGCGCCAAGGGTTGCGAGTCCTTTTTAAATTGATAAATCTCCAGCATCTTTTGACGCAGCGCGACTGGGTCGCCTGGATTCAATTGCAAGAGCGTCCACAGAATTAAATCCTGTGGCAAC
>SERZ01001052.1_pt1 | contig 16706 bp, 12 predicted proteins | sample 3171461 | NCBI WGS metagenome assembly SERZ01 (sample SAMN06051861, study PRJNA518727) | freshwater metagenome | biome: subpolar coniferous forest; feature: holomictic lake; material: water; isolation source: holomictic Lake 227, 6 m depth | place: Canada: near Kenora, Ontario | collected... | reverse complement strand
TGCAAAGAGTTTGCCGATTTTCGCGGTGCCTCGCGCTTGAATAATAAACAGGAACGACAACACAACCAGCGTAATCGGAATAACGTAATGATTCAGTTTTGGCGCGATAACTTGCAAACCTTCCACCGCACTCAATACCGAAATCGCGGGGGTAATGACGCTGTCACCATAAAACAACGTTGCGCCCAAAATGCCCATCAAAACGATAATGTGTTTTTTGTTCGGATTGTCTTTCGTCGCCAGTAACGCCAACGCCGTCAACGCCATCACACCGCCTTCGCCTTTGTTGTTCGCTCGCATGATGAGAATGGCGTATTTAATCGCGACGACCAACATTAACGACCAAAAAATGAGCGATAACACGCCCAAAATGTGTGTGGAATCGAGCGTTAAATGTTCACGAAAAATTTCTTTAACGGCGTACAACGGGCTGGTGCCAATGTCGCCAAAAACGACACCAATACTTCCCGCGACTAAAGCGGCAAATTGTTTATTACTGTGTTGCTTAGTGTTTGAAGACATAATTTTTGATAATCATTAAAGTTAAAAACTAACGGAATTTACCCAAAAATGGGCTGCGATACTTAGAAAATAACCGAGCAAAATAGCGGGCATCCAGCGCAAGTGAAAACCAAACGTGTATTCTGTCACTTGCCCGAGCAATCCCACGCCAGGCGCGGAACCAATTGAAAGTAAGCTACCGCCCACGCCCAGTGTCAGTGTTAATAACAACCATTGACCATTCGGAATATCGGGGTGCATGCTTAACACCGCAAACATCAAGGTGCCGTTATCAATGAACGCCGACGATAAACCAATCATGATATTTGCAACGGCGACATTCACTTCACCGAATAAGAAATGCGCGATGGAATCTAAATAACCAACAAAACCTACTGCGCCAATAATCATCATTGCGCCGTAAAAAAATAACAAGGTATCCCAATCAATATCACCGATACTTTTGAAAATATCTAATGTGTTTGCTCTTTTCTCTGTGCCATGAAATTCTGCTTTTTCAGATTTAACTAAGAAATAACTAAACATTTGTAACAAGCCCAAACCCGCCATCATGCCAGCGGCAGGTGGTAATTCGAGCAATACATTGGATGAAACAGTAATGACAAGCGTTAAAACAAATAAAAAGATAATCCGTTTGCTGCCTCTTCTGAGCCAAATTTTTTGTTGAGTCACCTCAGGGGTTTCTTTAGGAACAGAAAAATACATCATGCTCGCGGGAACGAGAAAGTTAATCACGCAAGGAATCATTAACGCAAAGAATTCGGAGAAATGCAGGATTTTATGTTGCCACACAAACAGCGTTGAAATGCCGCCCAAAGGACTGACCGTTCCCCCCGCATTTGTGGCAATAACTACATTCAGACACGCCACGGCGATAAATTTAGGTTGATCTTTTCCGACCGCCACGACGATTGCGCCCATTAACAAAGCGACTGTCAGCCCGTTGATAACCATTGAAAGTACAAAGGCTAACCAGCCAGTAATCCAAAATAATTGTCGATAACTGTATTGTTTGTTGAGTAATAAAATCCGCAAGCCATCAAAAATACCGCGTTCGGTCATGGTGTTTAAATAGGTCATGGATACCAAAATAAATAACAGCAATTCAATGTACGCCAATAAATTACTTTCAAAAGCTAGCGAGGCGATTTTTGCTTGTCCGTGCATCGCGTAATAAATACAAATCGCAAACCACACTAATGCCGCGCTCAATACCATCGGTTTTGATTTTTTCAAGGAAATAATATCTTCTGACATTGCCGCAATATAAGCGACAATTGTTAGAGCCGCCGCTAAATAACCGACAAAATGGTGTGTTAAATTTAGCGGGGGTGTTATTTCTTGTGCAAAAGATAATGAAGGGAAAAAAGAAAAAACAATTAAAACAAGGAGCGGAGGCACGTCGAGAATGCTAAGGGCTTTTTTCATGTGAACTCTTCAGAATGTGGATGAAAATATCGAATTTTAGGACGTTATTCTAACTTCAAATTGAAGTAAAACCATAAGATTGTTATAGTGACAGCGTTTTAATCAAACTTAAAAGCGGTTGCAGCTTAAAACAACGCTAATAGTTTAGTGATGATTAAAATAGCGATTTTGAGACGCTTTAAAGCTCATACAGAATTTCGGGTTTACCGTTCGACCCAAGACGAACGTTTTTTCAAGTACCTGCCTGATTTTTCGCCTGGCTCACCATCTTAAACGACTATCTACCCGCAATAATTCGCCTTGTTGTTCTATTTTTAATACGAGCTACACACAAAGACGCTTAGATAAAACATCGCTTTAATGCTTGGTTGTTTAGTCACCACGCAAATGCAGCGCAGGTCATCACAAGGATAATACTGCATGAAAAGAATGCTAATCAACGCCACGCAACCAGAAGAATTGCGTGTGGCGTTAGTGGATGGTTATAAACTGTACGATTTTGATATTGAAGTTCCTTCACAAGAACAAAAAAAATCAAATATCTACAAAGGAATTATCACGCACGTTGAAGCCAGTTTAGAAGCGGCTTTTGTGAATTATGGCGCAGAAAAACACGGCTTTTTACCGTTTAAAGAAATCATTCCGTTATACCGCCGTCCCGTTGCAGATGGCGAAACAAAAGACGGCAAACCTACCCCGCGTCGGGGCGTAAAAGATTTAATTCGTGTCGGACAGGAAGTCATCGTTCAAATCGAAAAAGAAGAGCGCGGCAACAAAGGCGCGGCGTTGACAACGTACGTCAGTTTGGCGGGAACGTATTTGGTGTTAATGCCGAATAATCCCAAAGCGGGCGGTATTTCACGACGCATCGAAGGCGAAACGCGGAACGAATTGCGTGACGCGATGCACGCTTTAGAAATTCCTGAAAATATGGGTTTAATTGTCAGAACCGCTGGTTGTGGTAAAAACGTTGAGGAATTGCAGTGGGATTTGAATTATTTACTGCAATTGTGGGAAGCGATTGACCGTTCAGCGCAACAACAAGCCGCGCCGTTTTTAGTATTTCAAGAAAGTAACGTCATTATTCGCGCGTTGCGTGATCATTTGCGAAACAACATTGACGAAATTCTGATTGATGATGCCGAAGCCTTTGAGCTGGTAAAAAGTTTTTTAAAACAAGTTATTCCCGACTTTTTGTCGAAAGTTCGTTTGTACAAAGATCCCGTGCCGTTGTTCAACAAATACCACATCGAATCCCAAATCGAAATCGCGTATAACCGCGAAGTGTCTTTACCGTCGGGCGGTTCGATTGTCATTGATCACACGGAAGCCTTAACGTCGATTGATATTAACTCCGCTCGCGCGACGAAAGGCAGCGATATTGAAGAAACGGCGTTAAATACCAATTTAGAAGCCACTGAAGAAATCGCCCGACAATTGCGTTTGCGCGATTTGGGCGGATTATTTGTAATTGATTACATCGACATGACTTCGATGAAACATCAGCGACAAGTTGAAAATCATTTGCGCGAAGCCATCAAAATTGATCGGGCGCGAATTCAAACGGGACGAATTTCACGGTTTGGTTTGTTGGAAATGTCGCGCCAACGAATGCGTCCGTCGCTCGGCGATACCAGCCAGCTCAATTGTCCGCGTTGTAAAGGTCAGGGAACGATTCGCAGCGTGGAATCGGTGGCGTTATCGGTGTTGCGAATTATTGAAGAAGATGCGATGAAAAAAGGCGTGGAAAAAATTATCGCGCATTTGCCGATTGAATGCGCCGCCTTTTTATTAAACGAAAAACGCAGCGTGATTGAGCGTATCGAAAATCGTTTAAAAGTCGCGATTGTGGTGTTGCCCAGTCGGCATTTAGAAACACCCGCTTACGATATTGAACTGATTCGAGAGCGCGATTATCATGAAGAAAAAAGCAGTTATTCGCAAATCAAAGTCGAAGCTATCAGTATTCCAGAGTTTGCTCAACACGTTAAACATCAAACACATGCGGCGAAACCACCTACAGTAACCGAATTTTTACACGATTCGCCGGCACCAATGCAAAATAAAAACGAAGCGTCGGTGTTGATTAAACGTTTTTGGCAAAAATTAACCAAGTCATCGACAATCAATGACGAAATGGATGTAGAAACTGAATTATCGTCCGATACTGACGGTGACAGTTCGGCAGTGTCCACAGAACCGTCACGCAGTTCAAAAAGTCGTAATAATCGCCGCAACAAAAATAAACAAAATCAAAAACGTAATCTAAAAATTGCGGAGAATGCGGATGAAAACGCCGCGCCAGTTGTTACAAATTCTGTTGAAAATGACGATGTTCAAAACGCCAGTGCAGCGGTTGAAAATACCGCTGAATCGCCTGTTGAGGGTGAAGCCGCTCCACGCAAAAACGGTCAGCGTAATAATTTGCGACGCGGCCCGAATCGCCGTAAACCGCGTAATCCAGATTATAAAAAACCAGAAAATGTGGTCTATTCTGAAAGTAATGACATGAATTCAAATTCGGCGGAGCATTCACACGCCGGTGAAGCGGTTTCTTTTGAAACGCATTCCAGCCCATCTTATTCAAACTCAAATATGGATTCGAGCGATAACGGCTCACAATCAGATTAAAACCGATTTTCTGCCTTAAAAAATAAAGCGTGTTGTCGAAAGTCAACGCGCTTTATTTTTGCGTTTCAAAAAACGTTTGAATTCCGGCAATACCTTGTCCGCCATAAGATTGCGCGGTTTCTAAATCTGTTTTTTTCATTCCACCCAACGCATAAATCGGCACATTGCATTCGTTAATCCAGTCGCTAAAAATAGCCCAGCCTAACGGAATGGTTTCGGGATGCGTGGTGGTTTTCCTAATCGGCGCAAGCACTGCAAAATCGACACCGATTTTTTCGGCGTGTTTCAATTCTGCCTGATTGTGGCAAGATGCCGCCAACCAACGCAGATTTTTAGGGCGAGATTTCAACGCCAACAAATCGCCGCTCGTTAAATGAATGCCGTCACTCGGCATTTCAAATGCGTTCGCCGTGCCAGAATTCACCAACAACCACGCGCCTTTCGATTGGCAAAGTGGATAAGCCAATGCTAAAAAGTCACGCGCTTGAGCTGCGGTTAAATTTTTCAATCGCGCTTGAATCAGCGTTACGCCTTGCGCGAGTAACGAATTTAATTTTGATAATAAATCGTCTGTGTCATCATTCAAAATCGCGTAATACGGTGGCAAACGACACGCGGTCAAAATCGCTTTATTCGCGGCTGGAAACGCATAGTTTGTTAAATCGTCGGTTTTCACCCACGCCCATTCTTGATTAAGACGACTTTGCGCTTCGCCTTCGTATTCCACAACGGAAAAAATGTGCAATTTCACCACGCAATCCGAATACTCGTGTAACAAATGAATTAACGGTTTCGCGGTAATTATGTCGATGCCGATTTCTTCTTTCAATTCTCGTGCTAACGCGATTTCTAAAGTTTCGCTGTGTTCTACTTTTCCACCTGCAAATTCCCACAAACCGCCTTGATTCAAGGTGTTGTGGCGGCGGGTAATAAAAATTTTCCCAGCTGAATTTTTAACAATGCCAATCACAATCGAAATCGGGGCTTTCATAATTCTTCCTCATCACAAGCCTTTCTTAAATTTTCAAGATTTTGTTTTATTTCTTCACGCGACAATTTTCGTCCTGCATATTGCAAATCTTCGGCGGGCAATTCGTCCAAAAATCGACTCGGCAAACACTCTTCTAAAATGCCGCGTTGTTTGCGATGCGTGCAATAACTCAGCGTGCAAGTGCGTTGCGCTCGCGTGATGCCGACATACGCCAATCGCCGTTCTTCTTCGATGCTGTCCGCGTCGATGCTGTTTTGATGCGGCAAAATTTTCTCTTCCACGCCAATCAAAAAAACGTGCGGAAATTCCAACCCTTTCGCGGCGTGCAAGGTCATCAAACTAATTTCGTCATTCACTTCGTCTTCGCGATTACGCTCCAAAATATCCAGCAACATCACTTTGGCGACCAGTTCCGTCAATGAAAATTCGTCGCCGTCCGCCGTCTGTTTTTCGACCATTCGCTGCAACCACGCCAGCAATTCCTGAACGTTTTTAATGCGCCGTTCCGCCGTTTCACGACTGGCACTGTCTTCACGCAAATAAGCGGAATAACCCATTTGGTCGAGCAATTCGTTAATCAATTCAATTTTATTACTCACCGAATTTAACGACGCGGTTTTTTGTAAAATCCAATCGTGAAATTGTTGCAAACGTAAACGTGGCGCGTCGTGCAAACGGGTCGATAAACCCATTTCACCGCACGCTGCAAATAAACTGACTTGCCGTTCGCGTGCGTACGCGCCTAATTTTTCCAATGTCGTCGCGCCAATTTCGCGGCGTGGCGTGTTTACAATTCGTAAAAATGCCGCGTCGTCCTCGTGATTCGACAACAAACGCAAATAACTCAACACATCTTTCACTTCGGCATAAGCGAAAAAAGACGTGCCGCCGCTGATAAAATACGGCACATTTCGTTCGCGCAAAACCTGTTCAAACAAACGAGATTGATGGTTGCCACGATACAAAATCGCATAATCTTTGTAGTGCGTTTGCTTCATTAACTTGTGGTGCATAATTTCAGACACCACTTGCATCGCTTCCACTTCGTCATTTTTGTGCGCCAACACGCGCAATGCCTCGCCGTGTTCTAATTGACTCCACAAGCGTTTTTCAAAAACGTGCGGATTGTTGGCGATTAACTGATTCGCTACTTTTAAAATACGTCCGGTTGAACGGTAATTTTGCTCGAGTTTAATCACTTCCAAACGCGGGAAATCGTGTTGCAATTGCGCCAAGTTTTCAGGTTGTGCGCCGCGCCACGCATAAATCGATTGGTCGTCATCGCCCACGACGGTGAATTTCGCCAACGTTCCGACCAACAATTTCACCAACTGATACTGCGTTAAATTTGTGTCCTGATATTCATCGACCAGCAAATAGCGAATTCGGTTTTGCCATTTGGTTAACACGTCCGGATTCGCTTGAAATAACAGCACCGGTTTCAAAATTAAATCGTCAAAATCCACCGCGTTGTAAGCCAGCAAACAGCGGGTGTAATCGGCGTAAACCTGCGCGATTTCTATGTTTAACGGCAACGTTTCAACCGCAATGGCTTGTTCAGGAGTTAGAAAGGCATTTTTCCATTGTCCAATTTTCGCCGCAAATTGTTCGACTTGTTTTGCGTCATAATCACCGGTTTTTTGCGCGAGTAAACTTTTTAAAACGATGAGTTTGTCGTATTCATCAAACAACGTAATCGCGGCTTTGTAGCCCAACGATTTATGTTCTTTGCGAAGAATATCCAAACCCAACGAATGAAAAGTCGAAACGCGCAAACCGTGACTTTGCGTACCGTGCAGCAATTTACTGACGCGACTTTGCATTTCCCGCGCGGCTTTATTGGTGAAAGTGAGCGCGGCGATATGTCGAGCCGGTAAACCTTGGCGCACCAAATAGGCAATTTTTTCAGTAATCACGCGGGTTTTGCCACTGCCCGCTCCGGCTAACACTAACAGCGGTCGCTCGATTTGTTTGACCGCCGCTTGTTGTTCGGAATTTAATGATTTCATTTAACGATGCGTGAAAATTGAACCGGCATCACTGCTATCATCATAAATATCGGATAAGGTTATTTCACTGGATTCAAACGCACTTGGGCGTTTACTTTCCTGTTCATTATTTGAGGTTTGATTGCTGGTATCCAACGATGGATTATTGACGGTGTTTTTTTGCAAGTCAGCGGTATCCGTATTTTCCATGAGTTTTTTTACCATCATTCGGAATTCGTTTTTGTATTCGGCGGATTCGAGTGCGTCTTCATAACTGATTTTTTGCTGCATGAATAAATCACAACGTGCTTGATCAAAACTTTGCATTCCAGAGTTGCGCCCGTTGATAATCAAATCTTTGAATCGGTGGAATTCGCCGCGTCGTAACGCTTCTTTTACTTCCGGCGTGGCGATTAAAATTTCTGCCACCACATAAGTTTGACCATTTTCACAACGCAATATTTGTTGCGATATTATCGCCGACAAACTGGTCGCTAAATCGAGTCGAACTTGTCGTTGCATATCATCAGGAAAGAAATTCAAAATACGTTCGACGGTTTGTTCAGCATTATTCGTCGTTAACGTCGATAAACATAATTGCCCAGAATCGACAATGTTGAAGGCACTTTGCATGACTTCGCGCGATTGAATTTCGCCAATTGACACCACATTGGCAGATTGTTGTAACGCATTTTTCAATCCTACTGTATACGATTCGGTATCCAAACCCACTTCGCGCTGTGTCACGATGCAACCAATGTGTGCGTGCATAAATTTCATGGGATCATCCAAAATAATGATGTGACCATTACTATTTTGATTCCGATATTTAAGCGACGAAGCCAGCGAAGTTGATTTACCGGAACCTAACGCGCCGGCAAATAAAATTAAACCGCGCTTTTCCATTACCAATTTTTTGATAATTTTTGGCAAATTTAAGCTATCAAAGTCGGGAATATCTTGCCGAATGCGGTGTAACACCATGCCCGCAAAATCCCGTTGAATAAACGCACTGACCCGAAAATGTCCGACATTAGGCACACTAATAGCAAATTGGCATTCTTTGGTTTTGTGAAATTCTTCTTTGTAGCGCGGTTCCATCAGGCTCAACACCAACGCCATCGTTTGTTCTTTGTTGAAAACGGTTTTAGCCACTTCCACTAATACACCGTCAATTTTCATAGTCGGCGCACGACCCGCAGTAATAAATAAATCAAATGAGTTTTTTTGCACCATCAGTGCTAATAAGGCATTAAAATCCACAATTTTCTCCTAGTGAAACATATCTTTGTTGACCGCTTTAGCAGCGGCGATTTTGGCAGTAATTAGCCCTTTATCGACCAATTCTTTCATATTTTGATCCAGTGTTTGCATTCCGTCATTGCGTCCGGTTTGAATTGCCGAATACATTTGCGCGACTTTAGCTTCACGAATGAGATTTTTAATTGCCGGCGTACCAATCATGACTTCGTGTGCAGCTACTCGTCCACCGCCGGTTTTTTTCAGTAATGCTTGTGAAATAACCGCTTGCAACGATTCCGACAGCATGGAGCGAATCATGTCTTTTTCAGCAGCGGGAAATACGTCGATAATTCGGTCAATGGTTTTGGCGGCGGAAGTCGTGTGTAAGGTGCCAAACACCAAATGTCCGGTTTCAGCCGCAGTTAACGCCAGCCGAATGGTTTCTAAATCTCGCATTTCGCCGACCATAATAATGTCGGGATCTTCGCGCAATGCTGACCGTAACGCTTCGTTAAAACCTAACGTATCACGATGAACTTCGCGTTGATTGATGAGACAGCGTTTACTTTCGTGAACAAATTCAATCGGATCTTCGACGGTTAAAATGTGTGCATAATCGTTGTTGTTGATGTGGTTAATCATCGCCGCCAAGGTCGTCGATTTTCCCGAACCCGTTGGCCCTGTGACTAAAATTAACCCGCGTGGTTTTTTACACAATTCTTGGAAAAATAATGGTGCTTTTAATTCTTCCAAACTTAGCACCACGGATGGAATCGTCCGAAATACCGCCGCCGCGCCACGCGCTTGATTGAAGGCATTGACCCGAAATCGCGCCACATTCGGCAACGAAAATGAAAAATCGGTTTCTAAAAATTCCTCATAATCGCGGCGTTGTTTGTCACTCATAATATCGTAAATTAAACCGTGAACTTCTTTGTGGTCTAACGCGGGAACATTGATGCGACGCATATCACCATCGACGCGAATCATGGGCGGCAAGCCGGCAGATAAATGTAAATCGGAAGCATTATTTTTAAACGAAAAAGTGAGTAGTTCTGCAATATCCATAATTTTTGAAGTGTCCAAGTTGAAAATAGGTTAAAAAGTTCGGGACATATTTGCGGTAAAATCAAAGCTCCGTTTACTTTTAAAAGCTCCTATTATGCCTACAATCGCTCACAGACTTAAACAAATTTACACACAGATTCACCAAGCGGAACAGACTTTTTCGCGCGTTCCAAATTCTGTGCAGCTGCTCGCCGTCAGTAAAACCAAACCGGCGCAGGCGATTATTAGCGCGTATCAAGCGGGACAACGGCATTTTGGCGAAAATTATGTGCAGGAAGCGTTGCTGAAACAACAGGAATTAAGCGCGTTGGCGATAACATGGCATTTTATTGGCCCAATTCAATCGAATAAAACGAAAGTGTTAGCGACGCATTTTGATTGGGTTCACAGCGTCGATAATTTGAAAATCGCGCAACGGTTGAGTTCCCAACGTCCCAATTTTTTGCCACCGTTAAATGTGTGCGTGCAAGTGAATATCAGCGATGAAACTAGCAAATCTGGTGTAACGTTAAACGATTTACCCGAATTGATTTTTGGAATTTCTGAATTGCCGAATCTTAATTTGCGCGGCGTGATGGCAATTCCTGTGCCACACGCTGATTTTGCCGCTCAACGTGAACCGTATCAACAATTAGTTTCTGCTGTGAAAGCGTTGAATAATCCGAATTTAACGACATTTTCATTTGGTATGTCGGATGATTTGGACGCGGCTATTGCCGAAGGTTCGACACTTGTTCGCATCGGTACCGCGTTGTTTGGGGCGCGGCGTAAATTGCTATAGAATGGCGGCTTATTTTTAGATTTTGAAACGTAACTTTTAATTTTTTGGAAAAACGAATGACTTTTATAATGACTTTTGTGTTGATGCTGGCGGTGATTGCAATTATGGCGGTGGGCGTGATATTTGGACGACGCGCGATTAAAGGTTCGTGCGGCGGTGGCATGGATAAAGCCGCGTGCGTCTGTGTTGAAAAATGTGATAAACGCAAAAAATTTGATGCAGAACAAGCCGCTAGTTTAAGTAGTTAAACCGCTCATTATGCCAACAAAAAACACCGCTCAAATTTACACTTGGCGTTACATGCTGTCGATTGCGCGGCAACATAAAAAGCAGCTGATTTCGGCACATTTGATTGCGATTTTGGCGACGCTGGTGAGCGTTCCGGTACCGCTTTTAATGCCGCTGTTGGTGGATGAGGTGTTGCTGAATAAACCGGCAATTGTGGTGCAAACGGTCAATCGATTATCGCCGGTCGAATGGCAATCGCCGCTACTTTATATTGGCGCGGTGTTGATGTTGACGGTGTTTTCACGTTTGTTGGCGATGATGTTGAATGTGCTGCAATCGCGCCAATTTACGCTGATTGCGAAAGATATTGTGTTCCGAATTCGTGCCGAATTGATTGGGCATTTACAAACGATTTCGATGGCGGAATATGAAAGTTTGGGTTCGGGAACGGTCAGCACGCATTTGATTAAGGATTTGGACACGATTGATAATTTTGTTGGCACGACGGTTGGTAAATTATTGGTCGCGGTGTTGACGGTGACGGGAACGGCGGCGATTTTGTTGTGGATGCACTGGCAATTGGGTTTGTTTATTTTGTTGCTCAATCCGGTGGTGATTTATTTCACCCGCGTGGTGGGCGCGAATGTGAAACATCTCAAAGCAAAAGAAAATTCGGCATACGAAATTTTTCAACAATCGCTCACCGAAACGCTGGAAGCGATTCACCAAATTCGCGCCAGCAATCGCGAACAACATTATTGTGAACAATTGATTGAGTTGGCACAAACCGTTAAAAATAATTCCAGCGCGTTTGCGTGGAAAAGTGAAGCCGCGTCACGATTGAGCTTTTTAGTATTTTTGTTTGGTTTTGATATTTTTCGCGCGTGTGCGATGTTGATGGTGTTTTATTCCAATTTGACGATTGGGCAAATGTTGGCGGTGTTTGGTTATTTGTGGTTCATGATGTCGCCCGTGCAAGAAATTTTAAACATTCAATATGCGTTTTATGGCGCGAAAGCCGCATTGACGCGCATCAATAAATTAACGGTGTTGCGCCAAGAGCCACGTTATCCGCACCACAAAAATCCGTTTGCCAATAAAAAAACGGTCGCCGTTCGCGTGGATAATTTACATTTTGGTTATGGTGATAAAAAAATTCTCAACGGCATTCAATTACACATTCAAGCCGGTGCAAAAGTGGCGTTAGTCGGCGCAAGCGGTGGTGGAAAATCGACGTTAATTCAAATTCTCATTGGTTTATATCCCGCTACGTCAGGCAGAATCTTGTTTAATAACGTGCCGATTGAAGAAATTGGTTTAGATGTGGTGCGGGAAAACGTGGTGACGGTGTTACAAAATCCAATTTTATTTAACGATTCGATTCGCGCCAATTTGACGCTCGGTAAAAAAGTTAGTGATTCACAATTATGGCATGCGTTGGGAATTGCTCAATTAGCCGAAACCGTTAAAGATTTGCGAAACGGTTTAGAAACGATTGTCGGACGCGGCGGAATGCGGTTATCCGGTGGACAACGACAACGTTTAGCGATTGCGCGAATGGTGGTGGCAAATCCAAAAGTTGTGATTTTAGACGAAGCGACTTCAGCGTTGGACAGCGAAACTGAGTTTAAAGTTCATGAAGCGTTGCAAGAATTTCTAAAAAATCGCACCACCATTATCATCGCGCATCGACTTAGCGCGGTAAAACAAGCCAATCATGTTTATGTTTTTGAAGACGGTGAAATTTGCGAACAAGGCAACCACAAAGCGTTGATTGAGCAAAGTGGTTTATACGCCAAGCTGTACGGGGATTATCAATAAGTTTTTTGCGCCAATAAACGTTCTTTTTGTAATCGGGAACGTTCCACTTTTTCTGCGATTTCTATTTCTTTGCGTTGTTGCCGTGCGATGTAACGTTGTTTCGCGTGTAAATTCGTGGGCGCAAGTGCCACATTTTCTAACGGAATCATCGTAATACAATCAATCGGACACGGTGCCACGCACAATTCGCAGCCCGTACATTCTGCCGTAATCACGGTGTGCATGTGTTTCGCCGCGCCAATAATCGCATCAACGGGACAGGCAATAATACATTTTACGCAACCAATACAAAGTGCTTCGTCAATCAGCGCGACACTTTTGAGTTTATGTTCGCCAAATTGTGAATTTAGGGGTTTTGCCGAAACATTTAAAAATGCCGCAATGCGGGCGATGCCTTCGTCGCCGCCTGGTGGACATTGGTTAATATCGGCATCGTCTTCCAAAATTGCCGCTGCGTACGGGCGACAGCCGTTAAATCCACATTGCCCGCATTGCGTTTGTGGCAGTAAATTATTTAAGGCTTCAATCACATTGCGACCTGATTTAATTGATTCAAATAATCGGTCACGCCTTGTTTCACTGTCATAAATTCACGTTCATAACCCGCTGCGCGTAATGACGAAATATCCGCTTGCGTGAAACTTTGGTACGCGCCGTGCAAATGTTCAGGAAATGGAACGTAGTGAATGTGTCCACGTTCATGCCAATCAATCACCACTTGTGCCATGGTGTTGAATGTTTCCGCTTTTCCTGTGCCGACATTATAAATGCCGCTTTGGTGTGAATTTTCTAAAAACCACAAATTCACCGCCACCACATCGTTCACATAAACAAAATCACGTTGTTGTTCACCGTTGCCATAACCATCACAACCGGCAAATAATTTTACGTCGTTTGACGTGTGTAATTGCTGATTGAAATGATAAACCGTGCTGCTCATGCTGCCTTTGTGTTGTTCGCGCGACCCGTAAACATTGAAATAACGCAGCCCCACGATTTGACTGGTTGCTTGCGGCAAAATGCGGCGCACATATTGATCGAATTGAAATTTAGAATACGCATACATATTGATGGGCTTTTCGCATTGTCTATCAACTCGAAAACCATCTTTCCCCGCGCCATAAACCGAAGCCGACGACGCATAAATAAAGGGAATATGCTTGGTTTGACACCACGTCAACAAGCGTTTGGAATACTCGTAATTATTCGCCATCACATAATGACCGTTCCATTCGGTCGTCGCCGAACAAGCACCTTGATGAAAAACCGCGCGAATATGCGTCAGGAAATTCGGGTTTGCCAATTGCTCGATAAATTCGTTTTTGTCCATATAGTCGGCGATATTTAAATCGGCGATATTGTGCATTTTGTGACCGTTCGTCAGATTATCGACCAACAAAATATCGTTTTCGCCTTGTTGATTGAGCGTGTAAATGAGATTACTACCAATGAATCCCGCGCCACCTGTGACTATAATCATGTTTTTGCCTTCTCTCATTTAAAAAATTAACGTTCGGAATAAAATTGCACTTTGCCGGTTTCCACATCGTACATCCCGCCCACAATGCCAATCGTGCCACGTTGCAATAAATCATTCAATAATGAACTGCGTTGTTTAATTTGCGCCACCATCAATTCAACATTGCGTTCGGCAACTTTTTGAATCAATGCGTCATCGTGTCCAATTTTGGCAACGTGATGTTCCGTGCAAACGATTTGTACCGCTGGTTTTATTTTATCCAACAAACCAGTCAAATGATCCAATTCCACTTCCGCGCACGCGCCTTTAATCGCGCCACAATGCGTGTGTCCCAACACGACAATCAGTTTTGAACCCGCCACCTGACACGCATATTCCATGCTGCCCAAAATATCATCGTTCACGATATTTCCCGCCACGCGCGTACTAAATACGTCGCCCAGCCCTTGGTCAAAAATCAATTCGGTCGAGGTGCGCGAATCCATGCAGCTCAAAATAATCGCAATCGGAAATTGCCCTTGTTGCGTGTCGTTGACTTGTTCGAGCAGATTGCGATTCGCTTTTAAATTATTCACAAAATCGGCGTTGCCTTCTTTGAGCAACTCTAAAACCTGCGCGGGCGTGAGCGATTGTTGGCTTTCATAAGTATGCGCTCGGGCATTTTCAACGGGTGGCAAAATGCCAAACCCGCGCATATTTTCTAACGTCAGTTGAATTTTTTTCAGCGGTGCTTCTTTTTTGAAATCTCGAATCACCTCAAACACATCGTAATCCAGATATTTAGAACGAGTCGCGTCAATAATCACTTCGGAATGTGCGGGCAATTGGTCGAGCGTTTGTTTAATGGTCGCTTTATTCAAAAACGAAACGTGTTCTGACAAACGAAAAATGATTTTATTACCTTTGCGGGTTTCTTGAAAATTAAACGCACTTTTATAATTTTCTAGCAAAATAGACAGCAATGCGGCGGCTAATCCGATGACAATGCCCATCAATAAATTGGTGAAAATCAATCCCAAAATCGTGGCGCAAAATGGAATGAAATGATACATGCCGGCGCGGTACATTTTTTGAAACACACGCGGACGCGCCAATTTATAACTCACCACCAATAAAATACTCGCCAAACTCGCCAACGGAATTTTGTTCAGCCATTCGGGCATCAAAAATACCGTCACAGCTAAAAATAATCCGGAAACAAACCCCGATAATTTCGTTTTCGCGCCCGATTGAATGTTAATCGAACTGCGAATAATCACCTGTGTGATCGGCAAACCACCCAATAAACCAGACGTAATATTGCCAAAACCTTGCGCGATTAACTCCCGATTCGGTGGCGTGACACGTTTATAAGAATCTAAACGATCAACCGCTTCGACGGATAATAACGTTTCTAAACTGGCGATAAATGCCAACATTGCCGCGCTGAAATACACGGCAGGATTCGCTAATTGGGAAAAATCGGGGCTGTGCATTTGTCCCAATAATTCGCCGAAATTTGCCGCCACGGGAAGATTCACCAAATGCGTTTCGTTTAAGGCAAATTCAGGATAAAAAATTTGCAGCGATTGATTGATTAAAACACCGACTATAATGGTGATTAACGTGCCGTGCAGCACTTGAAAGAAATTACTTTTTTTCAGTTTAGGACGTTCCCACACCATTAAAATCAGCAACGAAATAATGGAAATAAGTATCGCCGTGGGTGACGAAAATTCCAAAATATGCGCTAATTCGGTGAGCGTCGAATAACTGTCGGATTGAATGAACGACAAATCCCCTTCGTAATCGTCGTCGTGACCGACGGCGTGCGGAATTTGTTTTAAAAAGATAATCACGCCAATGCCGGACAACATGCCTTTAATCACGGAACTGGGAAAATAATGTGCGATGCTGCCCATTTTTGCCAAACCCATAAACACCTGCAACACGCCCGCCAAAATCACCGTCAATAAAAACGCCGAAAACCCCAACGTTTCAATATCGCTCATCATCAACATGACGAGACCCGCCGCCGCGCCGCTAATTCCTAAGGCGGAACCACTCAATGGTGCAACTAAGATGCCACCGATAATGCTGGCGATTAACCCTGAAAATAACGGTGCGCCGGAGGCGAGCGCAATGCCCATCGATAATGGAATGGCGATAAAAAAAATAGCAATGCCCGCTGGAATGTCGCATTTTAGATTCTTAAACATAAAATTTTCGCCCATTTTTGTGAAACAAATCCATAGAATCTCAATCAATTGTTTTATTATAGTCGGCTAATTTACCAAATGAATTCCGTTGTGACTATTCAAGAAATTCACAGCTACCCAACACAGAAATCGAAGGATTGAAAAATAATGAATGAAATCACCCAATATCACTGGGGCGTTGAAGAAACGGTGGCGCGATTGCGACAGTTGCGCGTGCAATCGTTGGAAAATCGTCAACGTCAACACAAACCGCCTAAATTACCGTCGCGGAAAGAGCTGCAACAGATTGTAGACGGGTTATCGTCCGTGCTGTTTCCGAATCGATTAG
>SERZ01001051.1_pt1 | contig 16707 bp, 10 predicted proteins | sample 3171461 | NCBI WGS metagenome assembly SERZ01 (sample SAMN06051861, study PRJNA518727) | freshwater metagenome | biome: subpolar coniferous forest; feature: holomictic lake; material: water; isolation source: holomictic Lake 227, 6 m depth | place: Canada: near Kenora, Ontario | collected... | reverse complement strand
CAAGCGCCTCCCGCACCTTCGTCGCCAGTTCATTCATGGAGAAGGGTTTCTGAATGAAATACACCCCTTCGTCCAGTACGCCGTGATGGGCAATGACGTTGGCCGTGTAGCCCGACATAAACAAACACTTTAGGCGCGGATAGAGATATAAGAGATTTTTGCCCAGGTCCCGACCATTCATCTCGGGCATGACCACGTCGGTCATGAGCAGATGTATCTGGTCAGGATACATCTCCGCCAGGCGGATGGCCTCACCTGGCAAGGATGCGGCCAGCACGGTGTAACCAAGTTGTTCGAGCATTATCGTGGCCAGTTCCAGGATCGCAGGCTCGTCCTCAGTTAGGAGGATAGTTTCATGGCCTTGCGCGGCAGGCGCAGACGGACTTTCCTTTTGCGTTTGTCCGGCCTCACCTTTGTGACGAGGCAGGTATATCCTGAAGGTCGTTCCATGGCTCGGCTCGCTGTAAACATTGATGAAGCCTTTGTTCTGCTTTACGGCGCCATATACCGTGGCCAGCCCCAGGCCGGTGCCCCTGCCGACGACCTTGGTGGTGAAGAACGGTTCGAAGATGTGGGTCAGCGCTTCCTTGTCCATACCGGAGCCATCATCGCTTACGGCCAGCATCACATACTCCCCGGGTACAAAGCCAGCGTGATTGGCGCAGTAGTCCGCGTCGAAGGCGATGTTTCCCGTCTCGATGGTGATCCGACCTACATCGACGATGGCATCGCGTGCGTTGACGCACAGATTGGCCAGGTTCTGGTCGATTTGGGACGGGTCAACCTTGACTGGCCAGATGTTCTTGTCGGGAAACCAGGCAAGGTTGATGTCCTCACCGATCAACCGCCGTAGCATATTGAGCATCCCTTCCACTGTCTCGTTAAGATCGAGCACCATGGGGACTACGGTCTGTTTGCGGGCGAAGGCCAGCAGTTGCAAGGTAAGATCGGCGGAGCGCTGCGCGGCCTTGCGGATTTGTTGCAAGTTGGCGAATATCCGCTGATTCGGATCTACCTGACCGAGAGCCAACTCCGCATACCCAAGGATTACCCCCAGCATGTTGTTGAAATCGTGCGCAACCCCACCAGCCAGCCGACCCACGGATTCCATCTTCTGCGCCTGGTTTAACTGCGCCTGCAACTTCTCCTGCTCTGCTTCGGCCTGCTTGATGGCGGTGATATCGCGGACCGTGCCCCACAGGTATTTGGGCTTGCCGAATGAGTCGAAAACCGTAAACGACTGAAGTTCAACAGGGAATATGGTACCGTCCTTACGAATATACTCTTTTTCGTAAATACCTGAATGTCCTTCCTTCATGAGTCTGCGATTCCAGATTTCATCACGCTCCCAAACCTGCCATTTTTCGGGTGTGATGCAGGAAGAGCCGCTCAATGCCTGCAATTCATCAACGTTATATCCGAGCATGGCGCAATAGGCCGCATTGGCATCGAGAAATTTGCCCTGACCATCCACCACAACGATTCCATCCCGGCTTCCCGTGAATAACCCGCGATACTGTTTCTCACTCTCCCGCAGTTCGCAGGTGCGCACCTCGATCAGGTCTTGCACGCGCAAAAGTGCTCGTTCGCGGCGGGCTCGAACACTCAGTTCGATGAGGTAGTCAGGCTGAAAGGGTTTTTTCAGGTAGGCGGCTGCGCCCCGTTTCATCCAGTCCAGGGCCAGCTCCGGACTGGTGTCGGTGGTCATCATCATGCAGACACAATCGGGCCGATGTGCGCGGAAAGCATCGAGCAGGGCATCGCCCATGCCGTCGGGCAAATGATAATCCAGCACGGCCACATCGTAGGCGGTCATGACGAAAGCGTCGGAGGCCGCTCTGGCCGTGAGCGCCGTATCGGCTTGGTAACCGTGGGCGACGAATGCCTTCTTGATGATGCCGGCCAGGGTTTGGCTATCTTCGACAATCAGCACGCGCAGAGGTGTCCGTACACGATTGCCGCTCAGGATCGCCCGCACCTGTTCGATGAAGCGTCTGCCGTCCACCGGAGAGGGAAGAAAAGCTTCGGCCCCGAGATCGTCGGCGATGCGGTTGGGTTCGTCGCCGGCAAAGGTGGCCGAGACCACCAGGATTGGGATGTGATTGAAAGCGACATATTCGGGCGAACGCAGCAAGCGGCAGAAGCGCCAGCCATCGATATCAGGCATGTACAGATCTGTGACAACAAGTGCAGGAAAAGCACCGAGGTTTCCAACAGCAGTTACGGCCCTGGCGGACATATCCGCCAGGGCGGCTTCAGCGCTGGTGAAGTCGCGAGGTTCCAGGCCCGCCTTGCGCACCAGCCCGGACAGAACGTTTAGCTGGGTGATGTCGTCGTTGACCACCACAGCGAATGTGGATAAGGGGTTCAGATGTTCACGGTTCATGATTGTTTTCCTAAAAAAGTATAAAATGGCACAAATATTTATATTTTCCGATACATCCATGCTCATTCATGATTGACATCACTTCCAGGATTTCAGTCATCTGAGCGGTTTTTTCCTTCGCCTGCAACTTCTAATTCTCCGCACAATATGCAGTGATTATGGCTCATATTCTTCGCATGGGCAACCGTTAATAACAACTGTCCCTGATACAGGGTAACCGTTCACTCACCCTCCCGGCGGGATGGGGTTGGGGGGGAGAGCGATTGGCCATGAGGCTGTGCTACTCTTGTTCCAATGCCTGATGCACCTTGGATGCGAGGTCTTTCATGGAGGACATCTTGGGAAGAAAATCGATTTCTCCTGTTTCGAGTTTCTGTATGGCCCTTTCCCATGTATCCACCTTGATTTCCAGATCCATCCCCATGACTCAGATGCTCTTGATTCCAATGAGGCCAAGCGCCTGAGATATGTTCTCTGCTGTCTGGAAAGTCCTAAACGAATGCAATCTCCTAATCTCATGTTCAAAAAGACCCAGTTTATCAGAGTCATTCGTAGTAGATAGTAGCTTCTTTACGAAATCTAAAGAAACTCCAAAACTTAAATAAGCGTTAGATTCTCTCTTCCACGCCTTAAAAGCCTGACCCATCCCAATTCTAACTATGTCATGGATATAGCAATCCAATCCAATGCACTGACTCCGAGAACAATCTCTGCACGAAGTAACTCTTCAAGGGAAATTGCCTGCGTTACCTTACCCGCAAAAGCTTGGTAGATTACACCGAGTTGCTTTGCACTCTGTACATTCGTTTGGAATTGCTGAATAGCCCTATTCATCACTTGTCATCCTGAGTACGAGATCAGCAAGGTTTGAGAATATCTCATAAAAATGTTCTCTCATTTCCTGGTATTGTTTCAAAACTGTACCCGAGTGACCAAGCTGCTTGTCTGATAAAGCAAATACCGGAATCCCATGTGTTTGATAGGCAGCATTAAGCGTTTGGAAATCTGGCCAAACATAAATCATCGGGACGGCTTTTCCGCCCCATCCGGTGCAACACCTTGTTATGCCAGCCTGTTCGCCTCGACATATAAAAGCAGTCTTCGGGACAATCTATTCCCTTTACTTTTTTTGCTCCGCAACATTGGCTACATATCAGGCTTGCCAATGCAGGACAGTTCCTTTTGCCCTTTCTTGAATTACAAGAGATACATTTTGCCATTTTTATTCCTTTTGGGGTAGTCTTTAACAAGTCGTGGTGGTTATGTTCTACTTTATCATCGCTCGATTCAACTGGTGGAATTGCGTTTCCAGCTCAGCTATCTGTATCCATGCAGCGTTCAAGTCTCCAATCCTGGCCGTTTTCTCTATCTCAAAAGCCACATCCCGCAGGCGTTCTCCTCCCATATTAGCAGAAGCGCCTTTGATGGTGTGAGCCTGTCGTTCAGCTCCTGCAGCGTCTCCGGTTTCCAGATAACCCTTCAGTGCTGCAATCCGCAGCGGGATGTCTTTCAAAAATTCTTCGACGACCATTCGGGCCAGATTCTCGTCATCCATCAGACGGGCCATCATGCCAGCCCGGTCGAAAATCAATGATGAATGACGAATGATTTCAGCGCAGCGGTCATCATTTTCCTTAGGTAGCCATTTATCCAGCACTTCCGCCAACGATTGGGGCGACACCGGTTTGGTGATGTAGTCATTCATGCCCGCCTCAATGCAAAGCTGACGGTCGCCTTGCATGGCGTGGGCTGTCATGGCGATAATAGGAATTCCGAATGATGAATTACGAATTGCGAATAATGAGGGAGAATCGTCTGTTTGCGCTTTATTTGTAATTCCTAATTCGTAATTCCTAATTATTTTTGTGGCCTCAATTCCGTCCATCTCCGGCATTTGTACATCCATAAGCACCAGATCGTAGGGCAGGGTTTTCAAAGCATTGAGCGCTTCAGCGCCGTTAGCCACCGCATCCGCTCGCAGACCTAGTTTCTTCAGGATACCCAGCGCCACTTGCTGGTTGGTGATGTTATCCTCGGCCAGCAGAATACGCGCCTTACAACCGGCGAAAAGGTTCAATGTCTCTCGGGCTGTATGGCGGGTAGCGATGGGCCGCTGAGTTGACTTGCTCCGATCTCCCATCGCCAGGGACAAAACGGCTTTTAGCTCCTGGTGTCGTATTGGCTTGGTCGCGTAGGCTACAAAGCCAATCTCCTCCAAACGCCTGGCATCGCCCCGCATTCCCAGAGATGTCAGCATTACCATCCGGATATCATTCATGCGTTTGTCCGCCTGGATGATCCTGCCCAGAGTCTCGCCATCCATACCCGGCATCTGCATGTCAATTACGGCGATGCGGAATGGGTCTTTCTCGTCCAGCGCCCTGTAAAGAATCTGGAGCGCCACGGGGCCTTCCTGAGCCACAGACGGGCGCATACCCCATGAGGCCAAGCGTGTGTACAGAATTTCGCAGTTGGTGGCGTTATCGTCCACGATCAGAACACGCACGTTTTGCAAGTTGCCAGGCAATGTACTCTCCATATACGCATCCTCAGCCTGTTTGCCGAAACGCGCCGTGAACCAGAATTCCGAGCCTTTGCCCTCTTCACTGTCCACACCTGCCTCACCTCCCATCAGCTCCGTCAGTTGTTTGGAGATGGCCAGTCCCAGGCCAGTACCGCCGTATTGCCGCGTGGTCGAGGCATCCACCTGGCTGAACTTGTCGAAGAGCAGGCCAATCTTGTTCTTCGGGATGCCAATGCCGCTGTCGCGTACCGAAAAGCGCAGCAAAACGGTTTCCTGCTCTCCTGCCTCCTGCTCTCCCGCTCCCTGCTCCCTGTCTCCTGCACCCTCTTCCAGCGAGACTTGGATAGCCACCTCGCCACCCTGGGTGAATTTGATGGCGTTGCCCGTCAGATTGTTGAGGATTTGGCGAAGGCGTCCCGGATCGCCGCGCAGCATCGTCGGTACGTCCAAATCGGCGGAGCATAGCAGCTCCAGCCCTTTCTCGTGAGCACGCATAGCTAACGTGGAAGCAAAATCGTCCAGCAGACTTGATAGATTAAAATCCAGCATCTCCAGATCGAGCTTATTCGCCTCAATCTTGGAGAAGTCGAGGATGTCGTTGATCAGGCAGAGCAGCGATTCGCCACTGCTGCGCACGATTTCAGCGTAGCGCCGCTGCTCATCGTTTAACTCCGTATCAAGCAGCAGCCCGGTCATGCCGATGACACCATTCATCGGGGTTCTGATCTCATGGCTCATGTTGGCCAGGAACTCGCTCTTGGCGGCGCTGGCTATCTGGGCCTGAGTCGCCATCTCTTTGGCGAATATGGTCTGTTGTTGCAAATGATTGTTCAGCCTTTCGGCTTCTTCCTTTGCCAACCTTAATCGTTCTTGACTCTCACGCAGCATTTTTTCGTTATGTTTGCGCTCTGTGATGTCCTCTTTAACAGCAACGATGCTGGTAATGACTCCCCGATCATCTCTGATCGGGGAGATGGATGCATGTTCCCAGAAGAGCTCGCCGTTCTTCTTCTTGTTGTGAAACTCTCCCCGCCAGACATTACCTGCAAGGATTGTTTCCCATAGTTTCTTATATCCATCAGAAGGGAACTCTCCGGACTTGAGAATGCGTGGATTCTGACCCATCGCTTCGGCAAGGGTATAGCCAGTCACCTCAGTGAACTTAGGGTTGACATATTCAATGACGCCACTTATGTCGGTAATAACGGTGGCGACTGGGCTCTGTTCCACCGCAGCGGAAATCTTGCGGATAATTTCCTCGGCTTTCTTGTACTCGGTAATGTCAGAAAAGCAAACGACCGCCCCGACAATTCTTCCTTTATCAACGATAGGCTGACTGGAATACGATACCGGAATGGCGCTCCCGTCCTTGCGATAAAAAAACTCATCGTTTCCCTGATGAACTGTACCGTCTTTGCATGTCATGAAGATTGGACATTCATGATTAGGATAGGTCTGGCCATCCGGTTTCGTGTGATGCGTGAGGGCATGCAGGTTCTTGCCGAGCAGTTCCCCGGTCGTATATCCCAGCATTTTATCGGCCGCTGGATTGACGAATGTCGTGATCCCATTAATGTCTATACCACAAATCCCTTCCCCAGCGGAGGCGAGCAGTAGCCGATTTTGGCCGCTGACCATCATCATTACAATCTGTCTGCTGCGAATATACATCAAAGCGCCTATCAACGCTATTATCAAGGCCAGTATTGCTACTATCCACGGCCAGTATTGCCGCCATATATCCGGCCAGCTCATTTGACCGTAGTGTTGATATGGCGGCAATCGCAGCTCGCGCAAGCAGTCATGGACGCTGCTATAGTCTAAGCATACGGTCCATCCCCCGCTTTGTGCAGCTAAGGCGGCGGGAGAATCGGAGGGCATGGTCAGCAACGCCACGGTCACCTCTCGCGAAAGAGCTTCATTTGTGTCAAAGAGCTTTGCAAACGGCCATTCGGGATAGAGGCGAGTGCTGTGCAAGTAAGGGAAGGTGGATCGCAACTCTGGCACGGCATCAGCGGGAATAATCCGAATTTCATCCATCCGGATATCACCGCTTGTAGCCATGCGTTCAATTGTATCGGTGCGCACGGTGCCAATATCCGCATCGCCGGAGAGAACCGCACGGACCACTGCGGGGTGATTGTCCAGAAAGATCAACCTTGAACAGTCTCGCTCGGGGTCAATACCTGCTGACCTGAATTCGCGCAGGGCCATGTACCAACCACCAAAAGAAGTCTGTCCGGTGGCTGCAAGGCGCTGGCCGCGAGCATCCCGCAAGTTCTGAATGTCGCTGCGATCTGCACGGCTGAAGATAACGCCGCCAAATTTCGACACGGTTTGTGACCCCACCAGATTGCGCAGGGTCATAGTTCGCGTAACTCCGTACCTCACCTCCATATCTACATAGATAGCAGGATTGCAGATCAGAAAATCGATCGACTTGCTATTTTCTGCAGATCTGACTGCCGGTTCGATCTCCTAAAAATTCAGCGGAACCAGATCAAACTGACGGCTGGGCAGCGTCTGGTTCAGATAGTCCATTGTGGGCTGCCACATCTTCATGCAGATATCCGTTCCCTTATGCGCCAGCACTCCGATGCGGATGGACTCCGGTGCTTGTACAGGCAAGATGGGTGAGGATTGGTCTGTTGACTGATCTGGTGAAGCCGGCAAGTGGCTCGTTGCGCTGGCCTGCTGATACATGCCCATCACGGCTACTACTGCAACGAAAATGACCAGAAGCAGCGCAGCCGTCAGGTGCGGTTTTTTCGTATCGTGAAATCGGGTTGTCTGTTGGTCGCTCATGTTAAAGCCTCTTTCTTGTTTCTCCGTTTTTTATACGCCAGTTTAAACTCCTTCAGCCATAATTGTCAAAACTCGATTGATCGTTTCTCTAAGAGCCTTAAACAGGATAGTTTTTGATTGGTGTTCATTAGCGGTTCCTCTTTTATCTTGGCCGCCAAAATCCTTAACTTCTGTTTTTCGCTGCAAGCGCAGAGGCGATAATGAACTCCGCGTCGCCTTCAATGTTCCGGGCTGTGATGCCGCCCTTCATGTTCCGTTCTATGATCATTTTGCATTATTTTTCATTACGATGACAGTTCTGCACATCAAGTCCGCTGTGGCAAGCGGCGTACAGACGGTGAATTCCGCACCTTCTTCGATATTTCGGGCCGTGATGCTGCCGTACATGTTGCGCTCGATGATCATTTTCGACATATACAGGCCGATGCCGCTCCCCCGATCCTTTGTTGAAAAATAAGGGTCGAAAATCATGTCCAGAATAAGTGCGGAAATACCGCCACCGTTATCAGCCACAGTAACGCACCCATAACCGTCGCGTTCTGTAAGTCGGATTTCCACCCTGCGGGAAAGCTGTTGATGCAGTTGATTGCGCCCCAGCACCGCCTCTTTGGCGTTGGAAAGCAGGTTGAGCAGCACCTGGGAATACTCATTGGGAAAACCCATCAGCTCAAGATCGTTCGGTGCATCAAGATGAATGGCAATATCGCTGTTTTTGTAGCTCGATTCCACCAACAGAATAGCCGCGCGGATCTGTTTGGTTGCAGAGAAAGCGACGAACTCTTTATCCGGACGGAAGAAATTGGAAAAATCGCTGATAGTCGTGGACATATTCTGGACCATACGGTTGCCGTCCGCAACAGCCTGATCCAGATATTCAGCATTTAGCGTGTTGAACTGGAATGCATCCTTGATGTTGTAAATCAGCAGGCCGAGCGCATTCAGTGGTTGCCGCCACTGGTGCGCAATGTTGCCGATCATCTCTCCCATGGCAGCCAGTCGGCTCTGGTTGATCATGATCTGATCCTTTTGACGCAGTTCCGCCACGGCTTCCTGAATACGTTTTTCAAGTGTGAGGTTAAATTCTTCAAGCTGTAACTGCTTGGTGGCCAGTGCTTCCTCTGCCTGTTTTCGTTCCGTCCGGTCCCGGAAGATCAGCACCACGCCTGTGATTTTTCCTTTTCCATTACGGATGGGCGCGCAGTTGTAAGCAATGGGGCGCTCTGTTCCGTCACGAGAGATTAGCAGGGTTTGGTTAGCAAGACCGATCACACTATTTTCGCAAACCACCCGTTCAGCGGGGTTTTTGACCTCGGCGCGGGTAAGTTCGCTGATAATTCGAAACACCTGCTCCAGAGGATTGTTGAGTGCTTCCACTTCGTGCCAGCCCGTCAACTGTTCGGCCACGGGGTTCATCCGATTGACGCTACCTGATGCGTTTGTGGAGATGACGCCATCGGCGATGCTGTACAGGGTTGCGCCCAATTCCTCCTGGATTTCACGCAGTCCCCGTTCCGCACGGAACAACTTGTGATACAGAGTTCGCTCGCGGTAATTGTAGAAAAACGCTGTCATTGTCACTGTCTGAACGATGAAAAGGCAAACGAAAAGAGATATGACATTACGGTGAGTACTCACTTCCGCCAGAATCTCGGACGAATCCACTTTGGCCACCATCATCCAGGATGAGCCGGGAATGGCGTGTAAATCCGCTATGACTTCAACTCCACGATAATCCATGCCTTTAAAATATCCCTCGCGTCCAAGGGCTGCCTGAACCTCTGGCATGGCGGTTTGGGACAGCGGAAAGCGCAGGTTCAAAACAGCGGATTCCGTGTGGTGACGCAGCGTGTTCAGAAACAGGACATTGTCGCCTTCCTTGCGGACGATCAGGGTCTCTGAACTCCGGCTTGGAGTGGGCCACGACTGGATAAGGGGGAATAGATATGTTTCCGGATCGGACCGCAGTATGAGGATGGCTGCGGGTCGGCCGCCCGGGCCGTAAACTGTCGCCATGACATCTATATGCACCCGGCCGCAGATCGTGCAGCGAAATAAATCACCGAAAACAACGCCGCTGGTTGAAACCGTCTGAGCGATCCATTGTTTGGCATGTACGTCAAGAGCAGATGCAGATGGATTGACGGATATCAGAACATCGCCGTTCGTGTCGGCAAGTATCAGATCGTCATAGCCTTCCATGTTTTTAAGTGTTTCCATGCGCTCCAGAATGATATTTTTCAGTAGCGCATCTTCCGGTGTTTTGATCCACTGGGTAAAGGCGAAGCTGATCAAGCCCGATGCATGTTTGAAGGCATCCGCCTGCCTTTCATTGCGCCAACTGATAATCTGGTTGGCCTTTAATTCGGCAATGGCTTTCAGCTCACTGTATCTGGCTTCCCGGATTACCAGCGCCTCCCGGCTGTAGAGCCAATAACCCCCCGCTGAAAAAAAGAGGATCATGCAAATCGATATAACAATAAAAAACGGCTGTTTATTAAACAGCCGCGTACGATTCTTCATTGTGATTTTTCCTTTTGTATCCGTGGGAGCGGTCAAGAGCCAAAATATCACTTGTCTTGGGAAACCCGTCCCCCCATAGCGCTATCATGAACGCGACATGGAATAACAATCTTAAGCCCTGTCAAGCATGTTTCTCACTGTATTCAACAGTTCCGAAGAATTGACGGGCTTCATGATCAGCTCGGCATTCTCGTCAATTTCTCCCCGACTTCGGACAATGTCCGCTGAATAGCCGCTGACAAATACGACCTTTACATCAGGGTTAAGCAGCCGTATCTCATCTAAAGCCTGTTTGCCGTTCTTATGAGGCATGATCATGTCCATGAGGATTATCTGAATCTTTGTCTGATTCTCTGTGAACTTTTTTACAGCATCCTGGCCATCTTCGGCCAGAATCACCTCGTATCCGAATTTTCTGAGGATGGATGCCTCAATTTCCCGGACTGCAGGATCATCTTCCGCAACCAGAATTGTTTCTGTTCCCATTTTGGGAAGAGCCTGAACCGTAATCTCCTGGTCTGAAAACATTTCCTCGCTGGTAAAGGGAAGATAAATTCTGAATGTCGTTCCGATTCCCGGCTCGCTGTAAACATTTATATAGCCATTGTGCTGTTTGATGATTCCATATACGATAGCCATCCCAAGGCCGGTGCCTTTTCCCGTATCTTTGGTTGTGAAAAATGGCTCAAAAATCTTCAAACGGGTCTTCTCGTCCATGCCCCTGCCTGTGTCCGATACCATTATCTGAGCATAGCTGCCAGGTAAGCCATAACCATTTGCCATAACAAATGAGTCATCCAATTCTATCAGTGATGTCTCAATAGCCAGCATGCCGCCCTTTTGCATTGCATCACGTGCATTGGTGGCCAGGTTCATCAGCATCTGTGCGATCTGTCCGCCATCCACACAGACGGTAAGGGTTTTTTTCTTAAATGCAGTGGTAAACCGGATGTCCTCGCCGATGATCCTGCGAAGGAATTTTCCCGCATCCGAGATGATCAGGTTAAGGTCGGTTTTTTTTGGGTTCATGATCTGTTTGCGGCTGAACGCCAGAAGACCGCTGGTTAACACGGCGGCTCTATTGGCAGCCTTGGATATCTGCTCGATATCAAGGTGCTGCGGGGCATCTTTCTCCAGATTCATTTTCATCATGTCGCAGTAGCCGATGATCACCATTAGAATATTGTTGAAATCATGAGCTACTCCGCCGGCAAGTTCTCCGATTGCTTCCATCTTTTGAGACTGCCGGAGCTGCTCCTCCATATGCTTTCGTTCGGAGATGTCCGAGAATATGCCGATGTAGTGGGTAGCACAACCATGGGCATCGGTGAGCGTAGTGATGGAGAGCCATTCGGGGTAAATCTGACCATTTTTGCGCTTGTTCCATATCTCTCCACGCCAACTCCCATGAGTCAGGATTTCTTTCCACATCGCATCGTGAAATGCCTTGTCCTGTTTTCCCGAAGAAAGCAGTAGTGTCAGGTTATTGCCGATGGCGTCGGCGGCGGTGTAGCCGGTGACTTCGGTAAAGGCGCGGTTGACCGAGACAATTATGTCGGCGGTATCGGTGATGACGATTGCCTCCTGGCTGCTGTCAAACACCCCGGATGCCAGTCGGAGCTGTTTTTGGGCGAACAACTGGTCTGCACATTCCAACAACATCGCATGCAGCCGGTCGGGATTGACAGGTTTTGTAACATATTTGTCCATGCCGATCTCAATTGAACGCAGCAAGTAATCCGTCTGCTCGAATGCGGTGACAACAATGATCGGCACCGTGGAATCCAGTTTGCGAATTTCCTGCGACATGGTAAGTCCGTCCATCTCCGACATCTGAATGTCGGTAATGACAATATGTGGACGCTGATTGGTGAACGCCTCCAGTCCTGTCCTACCATTGTTTGCAGTGATCAGCTTGCCAACCCTGCGTTGCAGGAATGTGCTGAGCTGTTCACGTGCATCATGGTCATCTTCCACGTAGAGAATGGTAAGCGTACTTAAATAATCGGTGTTCATTTCAGGGTAAATCATTTTGGATCATCCTTTTAAATTACAAATTGTGGATGGTAAGGCGTTCATAATTCGTAATTCTTTACGCACATTGTTTCAATACCGCCGAGGCTATTTCATTCAGGGGAAGTACTTTGTGTACTGCGCCGCGTTTAATAGCTTCTTGCGGCATGCCAAAGACTACACAGGTGGCCTCATCTTGGGCGATCGTGTAAGCGCCTGCTTCTTTCAGCTCCAGCATGCCGTTGGCTCCGTCATCGCCCATTCCTGTCATGATTGCTGCAACGGCGTTTCTGCCTGCGTAGCGGGCCGCGGAGCGGAACAGAACATCGACGGAGGGGCGGTGGCGGCAAACCAGGGGCCCTGTCCGAACTTCCACATAATACCGGGCTCCGCTTCGCTTCAAAAGGGTATGCATATTGCCTGGGGCAATCAAGGCTCTGCCCCTGAGCACAGTGTCGCCATGCTGCGCTTCTTTAACGGTGATGCGGCAGATCTCATCCAGACGCCTGGCGAAGGATGCCGTAAAATGCTCTGGCATGTGCTGCACAATAACAAGCCCGGTGGTGTCCTGGGGCAGGTCTTCCAAAAAAATGCGCAAGGCCTCCGTACCACCAGTGGATGCTCCGACGACAATGACTTTTTCCGTTGTCTGGATCATGGCATTTGATTGAGACTTGGCGATAACGGCATCGGCGCTTAGTTTGGGCTGAACTTTCTGCACCTTTACAAGCCGACGCGGCCGCGCCATGGCAGCAGCCTTGATTGCATCGCAAATGCGAATTCGTGATTCCTCCAGAAAATTCCTGGTTCCCAGGCGAGGTTTCTGGATAATATCCACAGCGCCAAATTCCAGAGCTTTCAGTGCGGTATCCGATCCTTTTTCCGCCAGACTCGAACAGATCACGACAGGAACAGGACGCTGAGACATGATCTTATGCAAAAAGGTTATGCCATCCATCCTCGGCATTTCCACATCCAACGTGATCACATCAGGAATCTCCCTGTTGATATATTCTGCTGCAATAAAAGGATCTGCGGCGGTTCCCATGACTTCCATATCTGGATCAGCTTCGATAATGCTGCTTAGTGTCTGGCGCACCAGAGATGAATCATCAACGATCAGCACACGTATCCGTTTCCCAATGTTCATGGCTGCATCTCCTTCTGATAGATGGTCGGCGCAGCGTAGCGCAATGGTACATTCATGTTGTTGATGCTTTCTGCATGTCCCATGAAAAGGTATCCCCCCGGAGAAAGACGCTGATGAAATTGACGAATCAACCGCTCCTGGGTTTCCGCATCAAAATAGATCATCACATTGCGACAGAAGATGACATCCATCAATTCCGCGATGGGAAAATGGCTGTCCATCAGGTTGAACCGGCGAAATGTTACCCGACTTCGCAACTCTGGCGTGATTCTCACGATTTTTTTACTCGAATCTTTGCTTTTCAGCAAATATTTTTTTTTAAGTGCAAGGGGAATGGGCGCGATTTTTTCCTCATCATAAACAGCAGTCTCAGCGACGTCGAGGACTTTGGTGGAAATGTCCGTCGCCAAAATGGAATAGTCAAAACCCGGACAATTCAATGCAAATTCGCTAAGTACCATGGCAAGCGTGTATGGCTCCTCGCCCGTAGAACAGGCGGCGCTCCACACCCTGATTGTTTTCCGCAAAGGATGTTTGTAATTTCCGATCAATTCCGGCAGGGCCTGAATGGTCAGAAATTCAAAATGGTGGAGCTCGCGGAAGAAATCTGTTTTATTGGTCGTGACTGCGTCGATCATGTAGATCGACTCTTCTTTCATGCCATGCTCCGTAAAAAGATAGTCGCAATAGCCACTGAATGTAGCGATGGCGCATTGTTTCATCCGTTTGCGAAGGCGGCCCTCAAGAAGGGTTTTCTTAGCCAATGGCAGATGAATGCCGTACTGTTTGTGAATAAAACGACTGACGCGCAAAAAATCCTTGTCGGAAAGTCTTTTTTCAAGTTTTTCATCGTTCATCAGCAACTCCCTGTTGCGATCCATCCAAGGCCGCCAACTTCACTATTTTATGAAAGCTCGAACTATAAATACACGCATCTCAATAGCTTTTGGAGAGTTAAGGATTGTAGCAGCCATGATAGCACCATGCTCGGTAAAATCATAGGGCAGGTGCGGTGAATACTTGAGTCGTGCAAGGTGGTCGCAATTTGCGACCACCTCCGCATTCTCTTTTCACTGCCCTTCTATTCCACAGTGGCCTCCTGGATAGCCCCCAGTTCGCTGGAGGAAAACACCCTGTCGATATCCAGAATGATGATCAGCTCATCATTTCGTTTGCCGATTCCCTTGATAAACTCCGTTCGCCAGCGCGTCCCCATTCGGGGGGGAGGCTCGATATGACTGGCCTCAATCTCGAAAACCTCCTGAACCGAATCCACCAGGGCTCCCAGCACCGTAGTATCTTCATCCACGATGATTTCCATGACTACTATACAGGTGTCTACTGTTTTTTCCGTCTTTGTAAGGCCGAACTTCAGACGCATGTCCACAACAGGAACCACATTGCCCCGGACGTTGATCACACCTCGCATGAATTCCGGGGTTCCGGGCACCTTGGTTGCGGGTGTAAAATCCAGAATCTCCCGAACCTTGGCCACATCGACGGCGAATATCTCATCTTCAAGCTTATACGTCAGATACTGAGTCGTTTCGGTTATGCCGGTTGTACTCATTATTATTTCCCCTTATAGGCTTAAGTTATCTGCTCTTGGAATATTCACATTGGCTGCCCCCTTTAAAAAAGGGGACAGATGGGGATTTTTACGCACGATTTCATTTGTAGATCCCACCCTGGCCCCCTTTCCCAAAAGGGGTATATATGCCGTTAGCTTGTTTAATTATCAATATTTCTCGAAATCCGAATCCTGGATATCTTTCTTACCCCGAGCATCCGCCATGTCGATGGCAAAACCTGAGTGCACTTCGTTGGGTTTGACAATTCTGGCGCCTGGAGCTAACACTTTCCCAGTGGCCTTATACGGCAACTGCTTCATGGCGTTTCGTTCACGTTTGTCTGTAAGAGCTTTGGAACGTGTTGTCACCCTTCGGGTTTTCGATCCACTGCCTTCATCGGTTCTGAAAAAAGCTGCTGAAGTCTGAAGTTCCTCTGCCTGACCGTCAAGTTCCGTGGCTGTGGCGGCCATCTCTTCTGCAGCCGCTGCATTCTGCTGAATCACCTGATCCAACTGCTGGATAGCCTTGTTGATCTGATCCGCGCCGGTTTTCTGTTCGTTGCTGGCGGAGCTTATCTCCTGAACCAAATCCGCAGTCTTTTGAATGGCAGGAACAATACTTCCCAGTAACTCGCCTGCATGTTCAGCAATCTGCACGCTGGATGCAGACAGTCTGTTGATCTCGCCTGCTGCGGTCTGACTTCTTTCCGCCAGCCTGCGGACTTCGGCAGCCACTACGGCAAAACCCTTGCCGTGCTCTCCTGCCCTGGCGGCCTCAATTGCCGCATTTAATGCCAGCATGTTGGTTTGTCTGGCAATTTCTTCGATGATAGATATCTTGTTTGCAATCTCCTTCATGGCTGAAACGGTTTCGCCTACGGCGGTGCCGCCTTCGCGGGCATCTTCGGCGCATTTCACAGCGATCTTCTCCGTCTGCTGTGCATTATCGGCGTTCTGCATAATGTTGGATGTCATCTGTTCCATGGAAGAAGACACTTCTTCCGCTGATGCTGCCTGCTCGGTTGCGCCCTGGGAAATCTGCTCGGTCTTGGAGCTCATTTCCTGACTGCGCGTTGCTACATTGTCCGATGCTGTCTGAACGCTCTTTACCACTTCCGTCAGTTTTTCGATCATCAAGACCAGGGCCTGTATCAGTTTGTCCTGTTCCGAACGTTCCCGAATATCGACCATCAGATTGCCATCGGCAATCTGTTCGGCAACTCCGGTAATTTCGTTCATTGCCTCAATCAGAACATTCAGGTTGTTTTTTATTTCATTGAAATCGCCATTATAATTATCAGAAATTTTCGGCGGGATATCGCCCTTGCTGATTCTGTCAACATACTCGGCAGCCACATTCAGCGGGCCGATGACGGCGTCAAGGGTTTCGTTGACGCCTGCTATAACTCTGGCAAAATCGCCCTGGTGTTTGGTAGCGTCGGCTCTGGTTGCAAGCTTTCCATCTACTGCGGCTTTGGAGAGCATTTTGGCGTCAACTACCAGAATGTTTACGGCGTCAATGCACTGGTTGAGGTTGTTTTTGATTTCATTGAAATCGCCGTTGTAGGAATCGGTGATTTTCGGCGGGATATCGCCCTTGCTGATTCTGTCCACATATTCAGCAGCCACATTGAGTGGACCGATGACGGCATCCAGTGTTTCGTTAACGCCTGCTACAACTCTGGCAAAATCGCCCTGGTGTTTGCTGGTGTCAGCTCTGGTTGCAAGCTTTCCTTCCA
>SERZ01001050.1_pt1 | contig 16711 bp, 17 predicted proteins | sample 3171461 | NCBI WGS metagenome assembly SERZ01 (sample SAMN06051861, study PRJNA518727) | freshwater metagenome | biome: subpolar coniferous forest; feature: holomictic lake; material: water; isolation source: holomictic Lake 227, 6 m depth | place: Canada: near Kenora, Ontario | collected... | reverse complement strand
CCCTTCGCTGCATATCCTCGAAATCTTTCCCAAAGGCTTTTTCATAAGGGATGTATTCAATCCGGGAACTTGATGCGGTCAGTCCTATAATCTTTTCAGCCAGGCTGCGAATGGAGATTTCTTCAATGCCACCGACATTTAATACCTGCCCTGCCGCGTCATCGGTTTCCATCAATGCCATAAACGCATGGACCACGTCTTTCACATAAGTAAATGTCCGGGTTTGCGATCCGTCTCCGTAAATGGTCAGCGGTTTGCCGCTCAATGCCTGATCCACAAACCGGGGGATGACCATGCCGTAAGCACCAGTCTGACGGGGGCCAACCGTATTGAACAGCCTGGCGATAATGGTTTTCAAGCCATGGGTGCGATAGTAGGCCAGCGCCGTAAATTCATCCATCAGCTTGGAAGCTGCATAACTCCATCGAAATTTGCTGGACGGTCCGTAGATGATGTTATCGGTTTCAACAAGCGGGGCGTGCAGATGCTTGCCATAGACTTCCGAGGTGGAGGCAATCAGGACTTTTTTCTTGAATTTGTTGCATAGCTCAAGGACTTTTTCGGTTCCCTGAATATTGGTGCGAATGGATTCAAGGGGTTTTTCAAGAATTGTGAGAACTCCAACTGCGGCTGCCAGATGAAAGACGACATCACAGATACCGGTCAGCTCCAGCATGCTCTCGTGATTCAGAATCGTATCCACCGTAACGAATATCCGGTTTTGAAAACGTGGATCGCTCGTCATAGACTGAAGATTGTCCAGTGACCCGGTTGAAAGGTCATCAATAATATAAACATCATCTCCTTTTTCAAGGTAGGCCTCAGCCAGATGAGAGCCGATAAAACCAGCGCCTCCTGTAATCAGTATTTTCATAAAATTATCCTGTGAATGCGGTTATTGCCGACCGGTGGTTAATGAATCGGCGATTGTGGAGATATCAGCAGGCAAACTGACCATCTTCATGATGGTTGTACATCCGGCGGTTGTTAAATATGCTGATACTCCTTTCTGTTACCATAACCATCCTTTAACGAGTTGGCATAAAAAAACAGTGTGTTACTCTAATGGAAAAAACCGTGAAGGTCAACACACACATCCGTATTATAGATTGCTGCGTTACCGACTCATGCTTTACTGAAGCCCATTCCAGTACCAGTATATCAGGTCTTCCCCAAAGAAAATATGAACCATTGCGCCGATTGCCAGAAAAGGTCCAAACGGGATTTTCAGTTTCAGAGAGGATCGGGTATAGAGCATGACGGCGCCGCCTGCCAGTGTTCCAACAATAGAGCCGATAAACAGGGTCACCAGAACCCCTTTCCAGCCTACGAAAGCGCCGATCATGGCCAGCAGCTTGATATCGCCACCGCCCATGCCTTCTTTATGGGCAAAGAATTGATATGTCCAAGCCACTGTGTACAGGATTCCGCCGCCCAGCAGCACCCCCAGTATGGATGTCTTGAATGTCATTTCAGGCAGAAAAAAACTGGCGATGATGCCGACAGGAATGCCGGGAAGGGAAATGACATCCGGAATAATATAATGGTCGATATCAATAAAGGTGATTACCACAAGGACAGCGATGAATCCGTAATAAATCAGGGATTCTGCGCTCATTCCCCATCGCAGAAATGCTCCGAGCGCAAATAATCCGCTCAGCAGCTCAATCAGGGGATACCGGAAAGAAAAAGGGGTTTTACAGTTCCTGCATCGCCCTCGAAGAAGAAGGTAACTGATCACAGGAATGTTGTCGTAAAAACGGATCGGTTGATTGCAGGACATGCATGTAGATCCTGGCGATACAATGGATTTCAATATCGGGATTCGGTAGATGCACACATTCAGGAAACTGCCGATGCAAAGGCCAAATACAAATGCAATAGGTTCCAAAGCCCAATATCCGTCTAAATATGCTCTCAATTTTTAGCAGGTCCTTTTGTAATCCAAATATGGAAGAAGGGTTTTAAGATTTCGGCAGTAGCGGTTATTCGACAGATCATGACGCAACTGATCAAGAGGGTAGGGGATACGAAAGAGAGTGAGGGTTTGCGCGCTGCTGTCCCATAAAACCGAGTTGGCGGCAAAGACAGCGTCCCGGTAGGGGCCTCCTACGCTTCCAGCCTTGATCCAGTAGCGTGATTCTGAATTCAGCAAAATCGTCATTGACTCACCGGCAGTCGGTCTGTGGATCCGGACATCATTCAGATTCGGCATTTTCTCCGTTTCCACAAGTTCATATACGGCCGGCTTATGATCATGTCCGCTGAAAATCATTTTTTTTGGGAAAGAACGCCAGGCTTCAAGGCACCCCGAAAGCGCTTCTTCATCCAGATAATTAAAATGAATGATAGCTGGTGTCATTCCGGGGCTTGGAAGATGAAATGGGCTGTTATGAAGGATGGCCATCTCTGCGGTTTCGATGGACAGCGGCAGAGAAAGCAGATAATCCATAGCGCCTGGAAGAGTTGACAGAAGTCCAGAATTATAGGCGCTGGCCTGCATTCTGTCTAATTGGTGGGGATGATCCGGAAAAAGACCGGCGACCATCAGATCATGATTTCCGGCTACTGTCGGCAGATTCAGGGAACGCATACGGGTCAGGGTTCGGTCGCCAAAGGGAAGCCATCCCACCAGATCACCAAGGCAATAGATGTTATCCGGCTTTATCTGCTGGTAATGCTGAATCACGGCCTCAAGAGCAAAGGCATTGCCATGAATATCACCAAAAAAATAAGTTTTCATTGGAAACCCTTTACCTTTATATATAGGGAAATGAACTTGACATTAAGATCATCATAATGGATAGATTGAATTAATTCAATTTTATTATGCTTATGCTGTAAAAGGACATAAACTGCGATGTTAAAGGCTCCGTGCGGAAGCCAGTTTAATTCAAGACAGTAATGCCTTTTCGGAAAAGAACGTGGAGTGTTATGGAAGCACTGTGGGGACATCCGCTGACAAAGATCGCCCTTGTGATGATAGGGGGAAGCATGGGAGCGCTGAGTCGATATGGCATTTCCATGCTGTCGGTAAGACTTTTTGGAACCGGATTTCCCTGGGGAACACTTCTGGTTAACCTGGGAGGATGTTTTTTGATCGGTATTTCTTTTGCGCTTGCAGACCGTACCCAGTTGATGAACCCATCTGCTCGGCTTTTTTTTGTAACCGGTTTTCTGGGAGCCCTGACCACGTTTTCAACCTATGGGTATGAAACATTCACCGCAATTCATGCTGGAAGTTACTGGATTGCCATGGGAAATATGCTGCTGAACAATGTTTTAGGACTTTTTCTCGTATTTTTGGGCTTCAGACTGGGAAATATTTAAAAACAAGGAACGATAGCCATGCAGGCATATAAAATCATTGAAATATTTACAAGCGAAGCTATCCGCTGGGAAGGAAAACCCCTGTCCAGTGCGATCATTGAGTATGTCAAGGGAAAAAAAATAGCCGCTCGCTGCATGGCAACCAGAGCCATAGAGGGCTGTTTTGAAAATGGAGATATTGCATCCTCAAGGCTGGAAATATTGTCCATGAACATGCCGCTGCAGATCACCATTGTCCTTCCTGCTGCTGAAATTGAGAGTGTTCTGCCGCAGATTGAAGAAATGGTTTCGGACGGCATCGTAGCAGTTCAGGATATCCAGACCCGCTCTCATAAAACTCAAAGGCAATTGATTCCCAAACATATCAGGGTAAAAGATGTAATGACAGCCACTCCTCAAAAAGTTTTTCTGAAGACGCCTGTCACCCAGGTAGTGGAACTTCTCCTGTCTTCACATTTTACAGGAATTCCCGTGGTGGATGAAAAAAATCATCCCCAGGGTGTTATCTCGCAGGGCGATCTGATATACCGAGCGAAAATGCCGCTTCGCCTGGCTATTCTGGCATCAGCAAATGCAGACAGAATCAAATGCGTTATGCAATGTTTATCGCAGGTGTCCGCAAAAAAAATTATGACCAGACCGGCTATCTGTATTCGGGAGGACAAACTGTTGGTGGAGGCTGTTGACTTGATGCTGAAAAAATCGCTTAAGCGCCTTCCTGTGATTGATGCCACCGGAGTGCTTTCAGGGATTTTATCCCGGCAGGATATTTTTCACACCGTCGCCAGGGAGGTTCCAGACTGGAACGCCTTCCATCATCAGCACGTTCAAGTGGGGAATATGCTCAGTGTTGCTGATATCATGCGCCGAGACACCCATACGGTTTTTCCCGACACTCCAGTGATGGACATTATTCACATTATCGACGCAAATGATATCCAGCGGGTTGCCGTGATTGACGCGGGCGGACGTTTTCAGGGCATGATCTCGGACAAGTATCTGTTCAGCGCTTTTTCCGAGCATTCCGAAAGTATCTGGGAGTTATTTGTCCGCAGCCTTCCTTTGATGGAAAAAAGAAAAAAGGCTGAGATTGCAGGGATTTTATCCCGGCCTGCCAAAATATCTTTTGTCATTAACAAAACCGCAAAGGATGTGATGAACACGGAATGCATCACAGTCCTGGAAAATGCTTCAATAGATGAGGCCATTGGAATCATCGTATCCCTTGGTATCAAGCGGCTGCCGGTCCTGGATGTTCATGGAATATTCAAAGGCCTGATCAGCCGGGAATCTCTGCTTCGAACTGGTTTCCTGAATAACCCATCTGATATAAAGGATAAGTGCATAAAATTGATAGATAACAATGTTGAAGTCAAAAAAACGAAAAATGGCTCCGAATGAAATACTGTTGACTTTATGGGATACGTTCGTTAGTAATTTCTGTTGAAGAAAATACTATTACCATTCGTACCCTCCTTTTTCAAAGCTGGGTATCTTTTACCTCTTTTGGGGACATCATTTACCATCATATAAGGTCTTTTCATGGAACGAATTGCATCAATTGTTCGCCAAACCCTTGAAACCGACATTCAACTGAAACTGAATCTGGACGGGACTGGAAAACGGGACATATCGACCGGCATCGGTTTTTTGGATCACATGCTCACACTTTTTACGGCTCACGGGTTTTTCGATTTGTCGGTTCAGGCAAAAGGCGATCTTCATGTTGATCTTCATCATACGGTGGAGGATGTTGGTCTGGTGCTGGGGGATGCATTTGACAAGGCATTGGGCGATCGACAAGGTATTCAGCGTTATGGACATTCCGTGGTTCCGATGGATGAAACCTTGACGGCAGTTACCGTCGATTTATCCAGAAGGCCTTACCTGGTCTTCCGGATTCCAGGCTTGTTTCCGGAATCAGGCGACCGTTTCGATGTCGGGCTTTGCAAGGAGTTCTTCAGAGCATTTTCGGTGCGTGCGGGAATGAATCTGCACATCAACGTATGGTATGGCGAAAATCAGCATCACATTCTGGAGTCCATGTTCAAGGCTGCCGGCCGCGCCCTTGACGGAGCTGTTTCCATGGACAGACGCATTACGGACATCCATTCTACAAAAGGCTTACTATAATATGAAAACATCTTTTAAGAACCCTGTATTGCGCATGAGTTTCATCCTGTTTGCATGTTTGATGCTGTACTCATGCAGCACCCCGGCGATTCATTCGGAATCTGCACGGCTGCCATTCAATATCAAGAGTATTTTTATACTTCCTTTTCATGATGTATCACTTCTTTATGAATCAAATATTAATGTCAGATGTCATCTTTGCGGTCAGGTTATGACCACCGGATTTGTGCCGGATTCCGCAGGGCCTTTTATGACATCCCAGCTTGTCTCACTTATGGAAAAAGACCAGGCATACACCATTCTTTCTTCTGAAGGATCTCAGGATATGCTCTCCGGCATGATGTCCGGCCCCGATAATGCGGCTGAAGCGTATCTTAATCTTTATATCAATACGGGAAAACGGGCAGGGGCGGATGCCGTACTCATCGGCAATATTTTTCGCTTCCAGGAGCGTAAGGGAAATCGCGCATCTGTGGAATCTGCGGCATCTGTCTCTTTTGACCTTCATCTGATCCATGTTGACAGTGAGAAAATTGTCTGGGCCGGGCATTTTGATCAGACACAGCGACCGCTAAGTGAAAACATTCTGGAGCTGAGCAGCTTCATCAAAAGAGGGGCCAGTTGGATTACCGCCGAAGAACTGGCTCAGGGCGGATTAGAGGACATTTTAAGGAGATTTCCCCAACCATGATGATTATTCCGGCTATTGACATCAAGAACGGTAAATGTGTCCGGCTTCTTCAAGGCCGTATGGACGCTGAAACCATATTTTCAAATGACCCTTCGGCTATGGCCAGACAATGGCAAGTTCAGGGCGCCGAGATGCTGCACGTTGTGGATCTGAACGGCGCAATTGAAAAAAGTCCGCAAAATCTTTCGTCCATTCAGAAGATTATTGAAAGCATTCGCATCCCGGTTCAGGTAGGAGGCGGGATTCGGGACTTGAAGACCATTCAACAGTATTTTGATATCGGCATTGCAAAAATTGTCATCGGAACGGAAGCCATCCGAAATCCGCAATTAGTCAGGCAGGCATGCAAGGATCACCCCGGATGCATTGTCGTTGGCATAGATGCCAGAAAGGGCAGGGTGGCCATTGAGGGCTGGACTCAGACCACCGATATTTTTGCTATTGATCTGGCCAGGCAGTTTGAAGATTATGGAGTTGCGGCCATCAATTTTACGGACATTCACCGGGATGGCATGCAGACCGGGCCCAATATCGAAGAAACCAGGCAACTCGCAGAGGCCGTACATATTCCGATTGTGGCCTCCGGCGGAGTATCCACCATTGAGGATATCCGGAACCTGTTACCATTGTCCAAGTCGGGCGTTATCGGTGTGATCACCGGAAAAGCGCTCTACAGCGGGACCATGAATCTGAAAGAAGCCATAGAACTGGCCAAATCATAGACTTGTCATTTTCATGCGAACCATGCTTTCACGGCGGTTTTAATCCATGAAGCCTGAGCAGATATATCTTGGGCTTAAGGATATTGCAGACAAGCTGGGCATTGTTGTCTCTGAACAGAAATTGTCCACAGGAAGCCTTAAAGTCAAAAGCGGACTCTGTAAAATCAGGGGTCACTTTGTCATGATCCTTGATAAGCAGTTATCAATTCATAAAAAATGCGCAGTTTTGGCCACCTGTCTGAGCGATATGCCGCATGACGCCGTCTTTGCGATTCCTGCGGTCAGAGAATTTCTTGCCAGACATCAGAAACCTGTTTTGCCAGAGAATATTTCCGGCCAGAATATCATTTTGCCAGAAGACGGAATTGCCGAAAAGCAGTAAAAAAACGGACAAAAATCTCTTCTGATTAAAAAGTTTACATAATATCCATTATCAGACGTTGGCGTTATCTCAAATCCATGCCTTTTGGGGCCTGCCTGACATCAACCGGTATGCTGGTTTGTCATGGAATCGCACCAGAATATCTTTTGACCTGCGACACCTTATCTTAACCGTGAAAATACTTTTAAACCACGAAACACACGAAATACACGAAACAAGTAGGGGCGACCGGCCGGTCGCCCACACCGCCTTCTCATGATTTTCATTCATGGGGGCGGCATAGACCATGCCATGAGCGTTTACCGTGAAAATACTTTTAAACCACGAAACACACGAAACAAGTAAGGGCGACCGGCCGGTCGCCCCTACCGCCTTAGTTTGTAGAAGAATACTATATGATTGAACAGCGGCGCATATATTCGGTTTCTGAAATCAATGACCAAATCAAGGGACTGCTTGAAAAAAACTTTCCCCTGATATGGATAACCGGTGAAATTTCCAATTTTCACAGACCCTCATCTGGACACGGATATTTTACCCTTAAAGATGCGCGTTCCCAGATTGCCATGGTAATGTTTCGGGCTCCGATGCTAAACCTGAAATTTGATATTGAAAATGGTCTCAGCATTGTTGGACTGGGCAGAATAAGTGTTTATGAACCCAGAGGCATTTATCAGATAATTCTTGAATATATAGAACCCAAAGGTATTGGCGCCCTGCAAATCGCTTTTGAGCAATTGAAGGCGAAATTGGCCGCCGAAGGTCTGTTTGAAGAAAGCTACAAAAAGCCCCTGCCATTTCTACCTTCGAGAATCAGCGTGATCACATCCCCAACAGGCGCAGTGATTCACGATATCATCCATGTCTTAACCCGCCGTTTTCCGGGCATACCAATTGAAATCGTTCCTGTGAAGGTACAAGGAGATGGTTCCGTTGACGACATCGAAAAGGCGTTTCAGCTTTTAAATTACCGCAATACATCGGATGTCATCATTCTGGCCAGGGGCGGCGGATCTCTGGAGGATTTTCAGGCGTTTAATTCTGAACGGGTTGCACGGGCGATTTTCGTCTCACAAATTCCGGTGGTTTCGGCTGTCGGCCATGAGACAGATTTTACAATTGCCGATTTTGTCGCCGACCTTCGTGCGCCAACACCTTCCGCAGCCGCTGAACTGGTTTCGCCTTCCCGGGACAAACTTGTTCGACGGTGTTCGGAGCTGACCCAGAAAATCACATCCCGGACATATCGGTATATCGAACAACTCCAAACCAGGCTTTCAGAAAGCACACGGCGCCTGATCCATCCCCGGCGGCGGATTCAGGATTCCCGAATGCGTCTGGATGAAATATCCGGAAGGATTACCCGCGCAGTGACGATCCAGCTTCAGCAGCACAGGGAAAGACTGGCTTGGCGAACCAATACATTGCTGTCCAAAAGTCCAAGAATTCAAATACAAAAATCATATATAATACTTCAACAATATAGACGTGATAATCTGAATTATATCAAGTATATTTTAACAAAAAATACAGCCGAATTTCGTGAATTGGCTGCAAGGCTTCGGGCCCTCAGTCCTCTGGCGATTTTGTCCAGAGGGTATGGCATTGCCCGCTCTGTGCCCAATGCGGTTGTCATTCGCGATTCGAATGATGTCCGTGTTGGGCAGGATATGGAAATTATTCTGGCCAAGGGGGCCTTGCTTTGTACAGTGAAAAGGATATTATCCGATGGCAAAACAGACTTATGAAAGCGCCATGAAACAGCTTGAGCAAATCGCACAGGAGCTGGAAACTGGCGAGCTTTCGCTGGAGCTGGCCATGAAAAAATTCGAAGAAGGGATTCAGTTGTCAAGATTTTGCACCAAAAAGCTTGACGAAACCGAGCAGCGGATTACCGTCTTGCTTCAGGATTCGGACGGTTCGGTTCAGGAAGTCCCTTTCGAAGAAAATCAGGCCGAAGACTTAAAGTGAGACAGTGTTAATGTATTACATTAATAAGTATATCATAACATGCTTGATTTAAAGTCATATTTTCTTGATAAACGTCAGCAGATTGATGCGGCGCTTCACCGGATTCTGGGAACAGCTCCTCAGCCCAAGACCCGAATCGTCGAAGCCATGCGGTATGCGCTGATGTCCGGAGGAAAACGCCTGAGACCGATCCTTTGCCTGGCCGCCTGTGAAACAGTTGGCGGCAATACGGAGCTGGCATTGCCGGTTGCCTGCGCTCTGGAGATGGTCCATACTTATTCCCTGATTCATGACGATCTGCCGGCAATGGATGACGATTGTCTCAGAAGAGGCCGACCCACCTGTCACATTGCCTATGATGACGCTACAGCCATTCTTGCCGGAGATGCTCTGTTGACCCTTGCCTTCGAAACGCTTTCTTCGAATGAAATTCGAATGAAGGTTCCATCCGAACACTTGCTGAACATCATTTCAGTAATTTCCGTTGCGGCAGGTTACAAGGGCATGGTCGAAGGGCAGATGCGGGACATGCTGGCTGAACAGCAGAGAAGTCTTTCGTTATCAGAACTGGAAGAACTCCATTTGTTAAAAACCGGAGCCATGATTGAGGCTTCGGTTTGTTCCGGTGCTCTGCTGGGACAAGGATCACTCAATCAGATCGATTCTCTGAAAGTCTATTCAAAAAATATAGGACTTGCCTTTCAGATTGCAGATGATATTTTAAATGTTGAAGGAGATCCTTTAATAATGGGAAAAGGAGCCGGCACTGATCAGCATCGTTGCAAAAGCACCTACCCTTCCCTGCTGGGACTGTCTGAATCCAAAGAAGCGGCTTCTCATCTGATTTCTCGCGCAATTGACTCGTTGGCGCGGTTTGATCATAAGGCGGACCCCCTTCGCGCCATTACCACATACATCATCAATAGAAAAAAATAAAAAAGGGGACGATGGGACAGGGTTTCTTTACCTGCCCCTTCCATATTAAAGGAAATAATTAACTGTGGGACTGCTCGACAATATCATATCACCGCTTGAATTAAAAAAAATACCCCGATCTGATCTGCCGGCTCTGGCTGCGGAACTTCGGAAAATAATTGTCCAGGTAGTTTCCAAAAATGGAGGTCATCTGGCCTCCAGCCTGGGTGCTGTGGAGTTGACCATTGCCTTGCATTATGTCTTTGAAGCCCCTAAAGATAAAATCGTTTGGGATGTGGGCCACCAGGCATACGCTCATAAACTTTTGACAGGCAGAAAAGATCAGTTCCATACGCTGCGCCAGCATAACGGCATATCAGGCTTTACCCGAAGGAGCGAGAGTCCTTACGATGCCTTTTCAGCCGGCCACAGCAGCACATCCATTTCTGCAGGCCTGGGAATATCCTGCGCCAAACGGTTAAAAAATGATCCAGCCAAGGTTATAGCGGTAATCGGAGATGGATCTCTTACAGCCGGTATGGCTTATGAAGGACTCAATCAGGCAGGCGATATCCATAAAGATATCATAGTCATCCTCAATGACAATGAAATGTCTATCAACCAGAATGTGGGTGCGCTTTCCTCATTTCTCAGCCGAAAATTTTCCGCTAAGATGCTTCAGGATCTGCGCAAGGAATTTGGTGATTTTCTAAAATCACTACCTATGATCGGCGATGATGTTTATCAGTTCGTCAAGCGATCCGAAGATTCTTTTAAGACATTTATCACGCCAGGTATGCTGTTTGAAGCCTTCAGCTTTGAATATTTTGGCCCCATCAACGGCCACAAACTGGATCACTTGATTGATATCCTGAACAACATAAAAATGCTGAATGATCCGGTACTCCTGCATGTCTCAACAGTGAAAGGCAAGGGATACCTGCCCGCTGAAAAAAATCCCATTCATTTTCATGGTGTCGGATGTTTTGAAATTCAAACCGGAATCAGCAACGGACGCAAACCTGCTGCTCCGACCTATACCGAAGTCTTTGGAAAGGCCATGATCAAGCTGGCCGAAACCAATAAAAAAATTGTGGCGGTTACTGCCGCCATGCCTGAAGGAACTGGGCTGATCAAATTTTCTGAAATATATCCGGAGCGGTTTTTCGATGTGGGTATTGCCGAACAGCATGGGGTCACCTTTGCTGCCGGCTTGGCAACCGAAGGATTCAAGCCTGTTGTCGCCATTTATTCAACATTTCTCCAGCGGGCCTATGACCAGATTCTTCATGATGTATGCCTGGAGGCGCTGCCAGTGGTGTTTGCCATTGACCGAGGAGGTATTGTCGGAGAGGATGGATCCACCCATCACGGCCTGTTTGATTTCTCATTTCTTAGAAGTCTCCCCAACATGGTAGTCATGGCCCCGAAAGATGAAAATGAACTTTGCGCCATGCTGGCCACAGCTATCGCACATTCAGGACCTGTCGCCATGCGCTATCCACGAGGCGCAGGATGGGGTGTGAATATCGACTCTGATTGGCCTCTGCTTCCTATTGGAAAGGCGGAAATACTCAAACATGGCAACGATGTGCTGATTTTGGCCATAGGCAGAACGGTAGGTGAAGCCCTTATGGCGCAAGAAATTCTTCTAAAAGAAGGCATATCGGCAACCATAGTCAACGCCAGGTTTGTCAAACCCATGGATATTGACATGATCTGTTCCCTTGCCCAAAAGACACCGCGCATTGTCACCGTGGAAGAAAATGTTCTGCAGGGCGGGTTCGGCAGCGCGGTTCTGGAATGCTTGAGCGACAATGCCATAACAGGTTACAGATTAACCCGTCTGGGAATTGCCGACACTTTCGTGGAACACGGTCCCCAGTCCCTGCTTCGCTCCAAATATGGCATCGACGCGCAGGCGATTGCTAAGGCATCCAGACAGTTGTTGACGGTGTAGTTGTGGCTGAACCCAAAATACGACTGGATCGGTTGATGGTTGAAAAAGGGCTTGTCGTCAGTCGGCAGCGGGCCCAAGCTATGATTATGGCCGGAAATGTCCTTGTAAACCGCCAATTAGTTGAAAAATCCGGGCATCTAATTTCAGAAGCCTCTGAAATTACATTAAAAGGTGAAACCATTCCCTACGTTAGCAGAGGGGGGCTTAAGCTGGAAAAGGCTTTGGAGTCGTTTGCAGTTTCCGTGCAAGGTCTGGTTTGTCTGGATGTCGGAGCTTCCACGGGCGGTTTTACGGATTGCCTCCTTCAACACGGCGCAACACATGTTTATGCGGTGGATGTCGGTTACGGCCAGCTTGCATGGCAGTTGAGGCAAGATGCTCGCGTGACCGCAATTGAAAGGATGAACATCCGGAACATGCCTCTAAACATGCTGCCTGAACCGGTTGATCTGGTGACCATAGATGTATCTTTCATTTCCCTAAAAATTGTTGTCCCGGCTGTGATGAAATTCATCAAGAAACCGGCTTGGATTATTGCCTTGATCAAACCCCAGTTCGAGGTCGGAAAAGGCAAAGTCGGAAAGGGCGGTGTGGTCCGCGATCCATTGCAACACGAAAGCGTTCTCAATGAATTAGACCAGTTTTTCAAAGACAGCGGATGGACTTGTCTTGCAGTTGTCCCCTCCCCTATTCTTGGCCCCAGCGGCAACAGGGAATTTCTAATCCATTTGATTCAACAATAGGCATGGCTATGCAACTAACATTATAGGCAATGAAGGTGGATAGACCAAGTATTCAACAAGGTTCATCAGTGTTTGAAACTTCTCTGTCCCGTGTAAACCATGGTGGCTCCAGCTTCGTTGCAGGCTTCAATTGATTGGTAGTCATTGTCTGACCCGCCGGGCTGGATGACGCAGGAAACGCCTTCGCTAAGGCCTACATCCACACCATCCCGGAAAGGAAAAAAAGCATCGCTAACCATGGCGGAACCTTTCAGGCCGCCGTTTTCACCGGCAACACGCCGATCAATTTCGGCTTTCTTTTCCGGATCCTTCAAATCGTTATATGCAATATCAAACGCTTCGAAACAGTACCGGTCAGAAAGCTTGCGGTAAGCCTTGTCACGCGCTATTTCAGCCACTCCAACCCGGTCTTGTTCTCCGGTTCCTATGCCTATGGTGACCCGGTCCTTGACATAAATCACTGAATTGGAGGTAACACCGGATTCAACCAGCCACCCGAAAAGCATGTCCCGATATTCATTTTTAGTTGGCTCTCGCAGGATAGTGTAAGATTTGCCCTTGTAGTCGCAAGCTGCCAGCTTGAGATCCGCATTTGTTCTGGCCTGGGGAACAAAAGACCATTGAACTACAATGCCGCCGTCCATCAGACTCTTGAAATCCACAAAACGTTGACCCACAAAATCATGCAGCCGGGTGATGTTCTGAATGCGAACTACCCGCAGGTTTTTTTTGGCTGAAAATATATTCATGACACCGTCTTCAAATTCGGGCGCTACCACGACTTCGGCGTATTGATTGCAGATGGCCTCCGCGGTTTCCCTGTCCACAGACCGGTTGACCGCAATACATCCCCCAAAGGCCGCCAGCCGATCCGCCATCATGGCCTTGTGGTAGGCATCCGAAAGCACATCGGACTGGGCAACGCCGCAGGGATTGTTGTGTTTGACGATGACAGCTGTCGGCGTATCCATGAAATACCGGAGAATGTTCAGAGCATTGTCTGCATCAGTCACATTGGTTTTTCCGGGATGTTTTCCGGACTGAAGCAGTTCGACATCGGATGCCAGATACTGGCCCGGCTGGATGGTCCGGGTTTCCCCAAGAATAAGATTGCCGTTTACCATTTTAAAAAGGGCCGCTTCCTGCCCTGGATTCTCGCCATATCGCAGGCCTTTCTGCTCTCCTTTGATATCCCAGAGGACTTTTTCATAAAACAGGGTCTGGCGACCGGTTTCGTCAATAAAACTGATTTCCATACGCGGCGGGAAATGCTCGTCCACGATGGTTTTATACATTTTTTTCAGGTCATCCGCCATAGTATATCTCCTTAAAAAAAGCCGTTTACCGTTGACCGTGGACCGCAAACCGTGAATGGTCAACGATCAACGGTCAACGGCTTTTACTGCAACCTTCCCAAAATCATTATCTTAAAGGCTATAGCACCCTTTGACATTCTGCAATGTCCTGGTGTTGAGGTATTCGGCAATCATGGTATCATAGGCAGCGGTATGGCCAAAGGCTTTCTGCGCCAGCCTGAAACGAAGGTCCATGGAAATCCGGCCATTGCCGGCTCTCATCTCGGACAGAATATCGCTGTAGTCTTCCGGATCCACCACCGAAGCCACCCGGATGAAATTCTTGGCCGATGCCCTGATCATGCAAGGGCCCCCGATGTCGATGTTGCCCCTGGCCTGCTCCACAGTCACATCCGGTTTGCTTATGGTCTGTTTGAACGGATAGAGATTGACTACCACCATATCAAACGGCACGGCCCCGGTTTTGTCCATATCCAGTTGGTGTTCGGTATTGTAGGTTTCGGTGAGGATGCTAAGATAAATCTTGAAATCCAGAGTTTTTACAAGCCCTCCCTGGGTTTCTTGCTGTCCGGTATAGGCTGAAACCTGTTTGAGACAGGTCTCCGTCTGGTTTCCCAGAAACTCCCGAATGGCATTGTAGGTGCCTCCAGTTGAGTATAGGGTGACAGCCGGATTGATCTCCAGGAGCTGGGTGACAAGTTGATTCAGATTGCTTTTGTCTGAAACGCTGATCAGCACATTGCGAACTTCAATAAGCGGGTCAATTTGGGTAACCACATTCAGTGTCATTGTTTATATCACCCCCTGGTACTCCTGTAATAACCGGTTAAAAAATGCTGTCATGAACTGGTGACGATCACCTGCCATGCGTTTGCCTTCGGAAGTCATCATACGATCCTTTATTTTGCAGAGCTTTACGCTATATTCCCGGAAACCTGTATCATCAATGGAATACGGAACGCTTTCTTCGGCTGGAACCTCGGGACTGTGAAGTCTGGCGCCAATTTCTCCGGCAAACAGATAGGCTCTGGCAATGCCGATGGCGCCGATGGCGTCCAGTTTGTCGGCGTCAAAAAGGACTTTGGCCTCGAGTGTTTCGGGAACATTAATTCCCCGGAACCGATGGGTTCGAATACAGTGAAGGATATTGTCTTTTTGTTCCGGTGAAAACACAAGCATTGCAACGATCGGCTCGGCCAGCATGGCGCCATGGACCGCATGACAGAGCGAACCCAGACAGGCATCCTGATGGGGTCTGCCGATGTCGTGAAGAACGGCTGCAACTCTGAGGACATCCATGTCCGCCCGTTCCTCCGAGCCGATATGCTCGCACAGCCGAAGGACCCGAATCGTGTGATCCCAGTCGTGACTGGCGCGCGCGCCGGTGAACAGCTTCTGCGCGATTGTTTGAATATCCAAGTCAGGCCGCTTTTCCGGTCAACTCCGTGACACTAACCTTGATAACGACAATTTTGTCAAGTGCGGATTCAGGATATGTGAACGCCTCGCCTGAATACTGACGCATAATGATATTCAGCGCAGCCAGCTTTTCCGTGGAATCCTCAATAATAGCCGCAACGCCAAAGGCGATAGCGCTCTGAAAATGAAATCCCCATTTGCAGGCGCTATCGCCTGTTTTCAACACGCAATCCACGTCGAATTCAATGCAAACCTGGGGATTTTTTCGAAGAATTTCAATTTTTCTGCCTTCTGGCGCACAGTGAAAATAGACAGCGCCGTCCTGATAGCCAAAACTCATGGGGATCACATAAGGCTGGCCGTCATCCGACATGCCCAGTCGGCAAACCGTTGATCTGCGGATGATAGATACGATGGCTTCTGGATCAGTAATTTCTTTGTCTTTTCTTCTCATAAAAGTTGTTTTGCCTCTCAACACGCCCATAATGATATAGCAGCAATCATCCCAGGCTCATGACCGATTCCCACCGCTGGAATTCTGTGGATATCGGAAGATTCTTTTTTTTCAGCATTTCAATGAATCTGCTGTCGTTGAACCGCAGATAGGGGTTTACTTTCAGCTCGTCGCCAAGGAGTGAACAGACGTGAGCCGGATTATAAGATTTCAGGTATGCGTCAATGTCCGGGTTGTCCGGCTCGATCATTCGGGAAAAGGACATGGCGTATTTCAGGTAGTCATGTCCGGCATAGACGAGCGTATCCTCTGGAAAAGCCATCAGAAATTTGATGGAATGGTAAAATGCCTTGATATCGCCGGAAAAACAATTTCCGATGGTCCCGTTGAACAAGGTATCCCCGGTAATCAGGCAATTGCCGACATGAAAGGTAACTGAATCGGCGGTGTGACCCGGAGTTTTATATACGCGAACGGGCATTTCATCAAGTTCGATTTGAGAATGTTCGGACAGATAAACACCGTCCAGAAGGGTTGCGCCGGATCTGGTCAGCAGTTCCCGCGTTCCGCAGTTATGATCCGGATGCAGGTGGGTATGCGTGATATATGTGAGACGGAGCTTCTTTTTTTGAACAAAATCAAGAATGGACTCCACCGCTCCGCCATCAATGGCCA
>SERZ01001046.1_pt1 | contig 16742 bp, 14 predicted proteins | sample 3171461 | NCBI WGS metagenome assembly SERZ01 (sample SAMN06051861, study PRJNA518727) | freshwater metagenome | biome: subpolar coniferous forest; feature: holomictic lake; material: water; isolation source: holomictic Lake 227, 6 m depth | place: Canada: near Kenora, Ontario | collected... | reverse complement strand
CGCAACTGCAAAGGTCACTAAGGCCCAACGCACTGGCGGAACTGGTGGCGGATTCTCTGCACCCGCTGCAGCTGATTCATTTAACGAAGATCCTTGGGCAGCAGCTTCATCGTCACCAGCTGGCGGTGGTTGGGGAACTTCCTCAACAACTGACGAGCCACCCTTTTAAATAAACCAACTATCCATTCCTAGTACCAAGTGTTGAAAAGCAACTGGACTAGGGCATCTTGAAAAGGAGCACCACAATGGGAGCAAGAAATAATAAGACGCTTCGTGAACCGAAGAATAAGGGCGCAAAAGCTGCGGCCCTTAATAAGAAATTTAAGAAGAAGCCTTGCAGCTTCTGCCAGCAGAAGGTCACATATATCGATTACAAAGATATTGCCACCCTTCGCAAGTACATCTCTGATCGCGGCAAAATCCGCGCTCGCCGCGTTACAGGTGCATGCACACAGCACCAGCGTTCAATCGCAACTGCGGTAAAGAACAGCCGTGAAGTAGCTCTACTTCCTTACACATCTACAGCACGATAAGGAGAATGACTCAATGAAACTCATCCTTACTCGTGAAGTTGCAGGCCTTGGTTCTGCAGGAGATGTTGTAACTGTTAAAGATGGCTTCGCACGCAACTTCTTGTTGCCTCGCGGAAATGCAATTGCATGGTCAACTGGTGGAGAAAAGCAGATTCAGAGCATTCGCCGTGCGCGTTCAGCTCGTGAAGTTCGCGATATCGACCACGCTAAAGAGATCAAAGCCAAGCTTGAGGCAGCAACTGTTGTTGCTAAAGCCAAAGTTGGTACAAAGGGCGCGTTGTTTGGTTCAGTAACCGATAAAGATGTTGCTGCAGCAATCAAGGCATCAGTTGGTCTAGATATCGACCGTCACACAATTAAGACTGCTGGACATATCAAGAAGACTGGCAACCACGAAGTAAAGGTCTCATTGGGCCATAACTTGGTTGCAAAGATCACGGTTTCAGTAATCGCTGAATAAAAATAATTAAAAGGGCCCGTCGCTTATGCGGCGGGCTTTTTTATTTCTGAGTTACTGCCACAAGTGCTTGCTTAAAGTAATCACTTGTAAATTCACTGCGGGCTAAATCGTATTTAGACATTCCCCACTCCCAGAAATCAAAATCAAGTGCGCTGACTGAATCTTGAATCGATGCCCACAACGTCCAGCCGTACTTAGCCATTAACGCCCACAACCACGCGCGGGCAACTTTGTCAGGGCGATACGTGCCGTAATACGCAGTTACTAATTCTTCTAAAGCTTCTATCGGCAAAAACGCTTCGGCCCACACATTGCCAATCTCAAAGCAGGCATCGTTATTTCCCGAATATTCATAGTCAATAAGCCAAATTTTATTGCCATCATCGATGAAATTGCCCGGCAACAAATCATTATTACATGGGACTAGACCTTCAAATAAAACGGCAAAGGCTTTTTTGATTTGTTCAACGTGTGGAGCACAATCTAAATAACCATCCGGCACTCTAAAACCATTGTCTTGCACTATACCCAAGTAATTTTTCTGGGTGTTGAACATATTAAATTCATGATCAAAGGCATCTAGTGCATGCAGATTCCGTAAACTGCTTGCAATGCGCGGCAAATTAGCGGCTACATCATCGGCGCCATAGGTTTTACCTTTTATGTACGAGATTAATAAAAGACCTTCACCGGGCAGATAATCCAAAACTTCGGCACCGACGCTACCTTTTCCCGCAATCGTGGAGTTAATAAATTCAGAGCCACGGTCAATTGCCAATAGCGACGATGAGTTACTTGAAACTCGCGCCACATATTTATTGACCGGAGTTTCGATAAGAAAATTTCTATTTGTTAAACCGCCCGAAAGTTCAGTGATTGAAGTTCGCGATTGCAGTAGCGCAACTTTATTAAAAAGCTGTGAAAACTCTTGCTCCAAGACACTATCGGCAGGCACGCATTCAGGATACATTTCATCCGTGGCCGTGTCAGTACTCCCAACCAGAGCAAAAATAGTCATTATTGGTGGAGGCGTAGGCGGAACATCGGTGGCCTATCATTTAGCTGAGTTAGGCGAAAAAGATGTAGTTCTCCTTGATCGTAATGAGTTAACGAGCGGCTCGACTTTTCACAGCGCCGGTTTAGTCGGTCAATTACGCGCGGACCCGACATTGACCTTAATGAATATGCATTCAGTTGATCTATATAGAAAATTGCAAGCAACCGATACACCGCCCAGTTGGCGCGAATGCGGCAGCATTAAATTGGCATCGACACCAGAGCGCATGCAGGAAATTCGTCGCCAAATCGGTTGGGCTAAAACTTTTGGTTTAGATCTGCATGAAATTTCACCCCAAGAAGCCCAGAACTTATTTCCGCTGATTGACTTAAAAGGCGTTGTTGGCGCCTGTTATATGGCCTCGGACGGCCAAGTAGATCCTTCGCAGTTAGCTATGGCACTGGCCGCCGGTGCGCGCAAACAAGGCGTTCAAATTTTTACGCACACTCGCGTTCTGGAAATTAAAACAACTAAAGGCCGAGTCAGCAGCGTTGTCACCGATAAAGGTGAAATTGAATGCGACATCGTTGTGAACTGCGGTGGAATGTATGCCCCGCAAATTGCTCGCATGGTCAATGTGCGCGTCCCTATTGTTCCCATGAGTCACCAATATTTAATTACTGAAAACTTTATGCCGCCCGATGCACCATACCTGCCATCGCTGCGCGATCCGGACAATCTTATTTATTTCCGTCAAGAAGTTTCAGGTTTATTAATGGGTGGATATGAACGCACATCTAAAGCCTGGTCGGCTGATTACAACACCATTGATGATATTCCAGCTAATTTTAATAACTCACTTCTAGCCGAAGATTGGGATCGCTTCACTGATATTGCCGAAGCGTCACAAAAGCGCGTACCGAAAATGTCCGAAGTTGGAATTAAAAGTTTCATTAATGGCCCTGAAGGTTTCACACCAGATAATGAATTTTGCTTAGGTGAAACCTCGGTCGGCGGCTTCTTTGTTGCGGCAGGTTTCTGTGCACACGGTATCGCTGGTGCTGGTGGAATCGGCAAAGTAGTGGCTGAATGGATTGTTGCCGGTGAACCCACGATGGATTTATGGCATATGGATATCAAACGCTTTGGTGCATCCTATGAATCCCCTGACTTTACTTTAAAACGCATTACCGAAAACTATGAGCAGTATTACGACATTCATTACCCAGGTGAAGAACGCAAATCTGCTCGACCTAAATTTATGTCACCGGTGTACGAGTGGCACAAAGCTAATGGAGCAGTCTTTGGTGAGAAAGCTTCATGGGAGCGCGTTAATTTTTACAGCACAAATATTGGCAATGATGCCTTACGTCCTAAAGATTGGCTCGGAAATTATTGGTCTAACGCAGTTCAAGTCGAGCACCACGCAACCCGTAATAACGCTGGTTTATTTGATGAATCCAGCTTTGCCAAAGCCCGTATACGTGGTGCCAGGGCTGCCGAATTTCTTAATTATGTCTGCGCGAATAACGTTGTCAAAGGTGTGGGTAAAACAACGTATACGCAAGCACTTAACTCGAAAGCTGGAATTGAATCAGATTACACGGTGACACAAACCGGTGAGAGTGAATTTTTTATCATTACTGGTACAGCATTTGCAATCCATGATTTTGGTTGGTTAGAAAAAATGCGTCGAGAGCATTCTTTTGATGATGTAGAAATTACTAACATCACTCGCGACTTAGCTTGCTTTGCAATTATGGGACCAAAATCGCGCATGATTCTGCAATCACTCACGGATGCAGATCTCTCACCTACCGCATTTGGTTTTATGAATTCGCGTGAAATAACTGTTGCAGGAATTGAAGTGCGTGCTACGCGCCTTACTTACGTCGGTGAACTTGGTTGGGAAATCTATGCACCGATTGATCAAGCTTTAGCGCTGTGGGAGTCAGTTATGGCCGCTGGAAAATCCCATGGCATCAAAGCATGCGGCTATCGTGCAATTGAATCGTTACGACTTGAAAAAGGTTATCGTGCGTGGGCCGGTGAAATTAACTCTGAGACCAACCCTTATGAAGCTGGTTTAGGTTTTGCCGTTTCATTAAAGAAAGAAAACTTTCATGGTAAAAACGCGGTAGTGGCTGCGCAGGCTAATCTCACACGTAAATTAGTCGCGATTACTTTTGATGACATTACGTGCGTTCCTTTTGGTTCAGAGCCAATACGAATCGGCGAAAAAATAATTGGTCGCATTAAATCCGGCGGTCAGGGCTACACAATTAAAAAAGCTATTGCTTATGCCTATGTACCTATCGAGCACACTGCAGTTGGAACACATGTAGACGTTGAATTCTTTGGTACGTGGCGCAGCGGAGTTATCTGCGCCGAGCCTTTGTTTGATCCAAACAACGAACGCGTCCGTGCATAAATCTCACGATTTAAGATAAGCAAAAATACTTTTATACACAGCCGCACACGAAAGTAATCGCCTCTGACCTGCGCTTTTAAGGGGTGAGGGGTTAGCACCGCAGTTTTACCCACACTCCATCCACGGCTTTGTACACAGGAAAACACGCTTATCCACCCACTTACCCACAGCTTTATCCCCATCACCCTGAAGCGTTTCTCGCGTGCGATAGGTGCTGGCACCTAAGTTACGCCTACATCAACCGCACTTGTCAGTAGCTAATGGGAGGTTATACGCGTGAGCATCGCTGAACTTCCCAACAATCGCCCATCGCGCGATACCAACGTTAGTTCTATTGGTGCAGATTTCGAACGCACACCGCCACAGGATTTAATTGCCGAACAATCAGTTCTCGGTGGAATGTTGTTATCTAAAGATGCAATTGCCGATGTCATCGAAATTATTCGTGATCGCGATTTTTATCGCCCAGCACATGAATTAATTTACGACGCAGTTATTGATTTGTATGGTCGCGGCGAACCTGTTGATGCCGTTACGGTTTCATCTGAATTAACTAAACGCGGAGACATTGCCCGCGCTGGTGGTGCACCATATTTACATACTTTAATTTCATCGGTACCAACTGCAGCTAACGCCGGTTACTACGCAAAGATTGTGCGCGAACATGCCATCATGCGCCGCTTAGTTGAAGCCGGTACAAAAATCGTTCAACTCGGATATACATCCGAAGGTGAAGTCGATGACATGGTCGATCAAGCCCAAGCCGAGGTGTATGCAGTAACTGAACGTCGTGCATCAGAGGATTACGTTCAACTCTCAACTTTGTTACCACAAGCACTTGATGAGATTGAAGCAATTTCTAAAGGTGTTGGTGTTGAAGGTGTCATGAGTGGATTCAAAGATCTAGATGCTCTCACACATGGTTTCCATCCAGGTAACATGATTATTTTGGCGGCACGTCCTGCAATGGGTAAATCAACACTCGGTTTAGATATTGCGCGCCATGCATCGATTCACGAAGGTCAAACTTCAGTTATTTTCTCGCTGGAAATGTCCAAGTCTGAAATTACTATGCGTATGTTGTCGGCTGAAGCGCGCGTTGGTTTAAATAATATTCGCGCAGGCACTTTGTCCGACGACGAATGGTCACGCCTTGCTCGCCGCATGGGTGAAATCTCTGAAGCACCTTTATTTATTGATGATTCACCAAATCTTTCAATGATGGAAATCCGCGCTAAGGCACGCCGTTTAAAGCAGCGCCACAATCTCAAGCTCATTGTCATCGACTACTTACAGTTGATGTCATCAGGTAAGCGCGTAGAAAACCGCCAGCAAGAAGTATCTGAGTTTTCACGTCACTTAAAGTTAATGGCTAAAGAGCTCAATATCCCAGTTATCGCCATCTCACAGCTCAACCGTTCACCTGAACAGCGCAGTGATAAAAAACCAATGTTGTCAGACTTACGTGAATCAGGTTCTATCGAACAAGATGCCGACGTGGTTATCTTGCTGCACCGCGATGACATGTACGATCAACAAAACCGAACTGGTGAAGCTGATTTAATTGTTGCTAAGCACCGTAACGGACCAACGAAAACAATTACTGTCTCTGCTCAACTGCACTATGCACGCTTCTTCGATATGCCACAAAATCCTGGCGGCGGAACTGACTGGACTCAACAGCGCGACGCTGCTGCACCTGACGATAACAATTTCGGAAATTAATTAATGCGCAGCTGATCGGGCTTTGTCAGCAAAGATAATTCCAATTATTACAATTATTCCACCAACAAGTTGAATCAGATTCCATTTTTCAGCTAACCAAATCCACGCAAAAACTCCAGCTAACACGGGTTCAGCCATTCCCATCACACTGCTGGTAGATGCCGATAAAAGTTTTAAACCTTTAACAACTAATGTGTACGGCACAATCGTTCCCATAACAATTATCCAGGCGATCAACATCCAACCTGGTGCATTGTGCGCGGCAAAACGCCCTTGTAAATTTAATGATTGCGTAAAGATGTGTGTGGGATATGACCACAGCGGCATTGCAATGGCTAAACCAAGTGAAGCAAAACCAAATCCATACACCATTAACGATTCCACATCGCGTTTGCTACTGAGTTTTTCACCGATAAGGAAAAACGCCGCCAAAACAATTCCATCGAGAAGTGCGGCAATAACGCCGATGGGATCTAACGTGCGGCCTTTCCAGACTTGCGCAATCAAAATCAGCCCGCCAAAAGCTAAGAAAATCGCTAACCACATAAGAGCGGGCACAATTTTTTTCTTCACAAAGCGCAGCCACAAGACAATCCAGATAGGCGCGGTGAACTCCAGGATCAAGGCGATGCTCACATGCAGCCGCGCAATACCTACGAAATACAGAGCTTGCACGGCTAAAAACCCCAAAATTCCATAGGTAAAGAGGATGGGGATTTCGGCCTTAGTGACTTTGAGTTTTTCGCGATGGGCAAGCACCATGTATGTACCCAGAATTAAAAACGCTCCGCCGCAGCGCACTTGTGTTAAACGCATGGATGAAAGCCCAGAAGTTAAAACTAATTTAGAGACCACGCCATTAAATGAAAAAAAGACAGCACCCAGCAAGGTAAGAATTTCGCCTTTATAGCGGGTGAACATCTAGCAAGGATAGCGGTTTAGAAAGCGCTTTCCGGTAGATCCATGATGGAGCCGTTAGTTGCTTCAACAATCTTTCGATCAGCAGTGATGTGTGGCAAATAGTTCTTAATAAAGAACTGCGCCGCAGCAATTTTGCCAGAATAGAAATCTTTATCTTTAGCACTTGCGCTTGGTAGCTTTGCAACTGCGATATCGGCTTGGCGTAGCAACAACCATGAAGTGATAATGTCACCCACGGCCATTAAGCAACGTGAAGTATTTAAACCAACTTCATAAATCTTTGCCGCTTCACTTTGAGATTCCATCGCATGTCCCACAAGAACACCAACGATTGCGTTGAGATCGCCAAGGGCTTTAACTAGCGCCGCTTTCTCTTCGGCATTGGCCCCACCGGATTCAGCGAATGCTTGAATTTCTTTTCCAAGCAGACCAAGTGCACGGCCACCATCTTTAACAATCTTGCGGAAGAAGAAATCAAGACCTTGAATTGCTGTCGTGCCTTCATACAACGTATCAATCTTGGCATCGCGAACATATTGTTCAATCGGCCAATCACGAGTAAAGCCGGCACCACCAAAGGTTTGTAATGATTCAGTTCCAAGGAGAGTCCATGATTTTTCTGAGCCGTAACCTTTAACTACCGGTAACAACAAATCATTGAGTGCGATCATGTCAGCTGCGCGATCTTTGTCGCCCGCAGTTTCAGCTAATTCAATTTCATCTTGGATAGAGGCGGTGTACAGCACTAGCGCGCGCATGCCTTCGCTATAGGATTTTTGAACCATTAAAGAACGGCGCACGTCTGGGTGCTTAATAATGGTCACACGCGGTGAAGCCTTGTCATTCATTACTTTCATGTCACCGCCCTGCACGCGCTCCTTGGCATAGGACAATGCTTGTTGGTAACCCGCAGATAGCGTTGCAATGGCTTTAGTTCCCACCATCATGCGCGCAAACTCAATAACTTTAAACATCTGTGCAATACCTTCGTGCACTTCGCCTAATAAGTAACCAACAGCTGGTTCGTGCTCGCCCAAGTTAACTTCACATGTTGCTGAAACGTTGAGACCCATTTTATCTTCCAGTGAAGTTACAAAAACGCCATTGCGCTTTCCCATCTCACCAGTTTCAAAATCAAACATAAATTTAGGAATTAAGAATAATGAAAGACCCTTAGTTCCCGGTCCGCCACCTTCACGGCGTGCAAGAACAAAGTGCACGACATTGTCATAGAAGTCTGCATCTCCTGAAGTGATGTAACGCTTTGTTCCAGTGATGTGCCATGTTCCATCGGCTTGCTGTACAGCTTTAGTTCGACCTGCGCCGACATCTGAACCTGCATCAGGTTCAGTCAACTGCATCGTTGCACCCCAGTGCTTTTCAACCATTAACTTTGCGATTTTCTTTTGTTCTGCAGTTCCAAGCACATAAGCAACTTGGGCAAAGGCATAACCCGATGCATAAATATGAATTGCTGGATTTGAACCTAAAACCATTTCAGCCATTGCCCAACGAACTGAAGGTGGAACTTTCATTCCGCCAAGATCAACTGGTGCGTCTAGACGCCACCACTCGCCATCTACATATGCTTTGTATGACTTTTTAAAACTTTCAGGCAATGTAACGTTGCCAGTTTCTTTATTAAGAATCGCACCAACACGATCGCCTTCAACGAAAGAGGCGGCAAGATCGTTTTCGCACAAACGCTTCATCTCTTCCAGCATTCCAACTGCGGTTTCGCGATCAACATCTGAGTACAAAGAGGTACCCATAATTTTTTCGCGACCCAGTAGGTCAAAGAGGCAGAATTCAATATCGCGCAGATTGGCGGTGTAATGGCTCATGGGCAAATAATGCTACTGACCAGTAACTTATGCAAGCGGGCTCAATAAGGTTTGCCAGACCTTCGCCCTCCATATATCTATTGTTAAAGATGGCGCGAGAACATCCCTATGTGAAAATTATCGTCATAGGTGGCGGGGTAATCGGCACCACCCATGCCCATGCCGCCCTAAAAGCTGGCCACCAGGTTGTTCACGTTGAACGCGACGCACTTGCCCGAAGCGCCTCGGTAAGAAACTTTGGTCTCGTCTGGGTGAGTGGACGCCGTAGTGGTCCAGAGCTCGAGGCAGGTTTACGAGCTCGCCAATTATGGGAAGAAATTCACAACGAAATTCCATCTATGGATTTCACACCCAATGGATCAATGACATTAGCTATAAATGAAGCCGAACTGGCCGTCATGCAAGAGTGCATGTCTAAAGATGATGCGGGCCAACGCCAATGGAAGTTGCTTGCAAAGAGTGAAGTGCAAGAAATTAATCCAGCGCTAAAAGGAAATTACTTAGCAGGCCTTTGGTGCCCACTCGATGCCACAGTGGAACCGTCAAAAATTCTCCTAGACATACGAGCGCATTTAATTCAAAACCCACATTACATTTGGCGAAGCAATGTGGATATTGTTGATGTGTTAAGCAATAGCACCACCGTCACTGCAATCGCTAGAAGCGGTGAAATTTTTGAAGCAGACTACTTAATTCACTGTCCTGGTGCTGACCACTCATCTCTTTTTGGCACCCAATTAGAAGCCGCTCCAATCCGTCGAGTTAGATTACAAATGATGAGCACGGCTCCATTCGAACAGAAGTTGACCACGTCATTAGCCGACGGTGATTCAATGCGTTATTACCCGGGATATGACGTACCCGCACTTAAACGACTCCCCGCACAACATCCAATTGCGGAAAAAAATCACATGCAACTTTTATTGGTTCAGCGCAAGGATGGCACATTAACTATTGGTGATACACATGAGTACGAAGAACCTTTTGAATTTAAATTAGATGAAGACCCATATCAATACTTGCATGATGTTGCTAGCGACCTCTTCGGCACAAAACTCCCACCTATCATGAACAGGTGGGATGGAATTTATAGCCAAAGAACTGATGGAGAAATCTGTGACCGGAGAATGATCAGCGCAAACATTATTTCAGTGACAGGTCCTGGAGGTCGAGGAAATACTTTGGCTCCAGCAATTGCAGAAGAAACCCTGAAAGGTCTTTAAATGAGCATAGAAATGGTTGCTTTTGATGTTGCAGGAACAACACTTAACGATGATGGAATCGTAATTACCGCATTTAAGAATGCATTTGAAACCACTCAACCCGAGCTATGGCCAACAAAGGGTGACGAGTGGACGCAATATGCGATGGATACTATGGGGCAATCTAAAATCCATGTTTTTACCGAACTATTAGGCGATGCTGAAAAGGCATATCAAGCCAACGTAGCTTTCGAAGAGTCCTATATAACTGAGATTGCAGAAATCGGTGCGATTCCAATTGCTGGAGCCGAGGATTTATTTAGAGATCTTAAAAACCGCGGCATCGCAGTGGTGCTTACATCTGGATTTAGCCGATCAACTATTAATGTTTTGCTTGAAACACTTAAATGGAGAGATCTTATTGATCTCTCAGTAACACCAAGTGAAGTAGAACGCGGACGCCCACATCCAGACATGCTTAATTTCGCAGCCCATGAATTAATGATCACAAACATGGCCAACACTATGGTTGTTGGAGATACAGCCGCTGACATGCAAGCAGGAGTTGCTTTCGGCGCTAGTCAGGTTATTGGAGTCTTAAGCGGTGCACATGGCCAACAAACTCTTCACGAAGCCGGAGCGACATCAGTTATTAACTCTGTAGCCGACTTGTTGTCACTTATTTAACACCAACACTTCAATAAGCGTTCACGATTAGTCTTACAAACCGCCACCTGATGGCTTCTTACCGTTCAATATTTGCATAGATAGTTTGCGCACAATCCTTAGGAAGGGATCTCACATATGCGCGCAAAGCGTTTAGTAGCTGCACTTGCAAGTGCAGCTTTAATGGTAGGAATCGTTGCAATCGCAGCACCTGCTCAAGCAGCAGTAAATATCTGTAAGGCAAAGAACGTTACTGAAGCAGGCGGACTAGATAACCTAGTTGCAGCAGCGAAAAAAGAAGGAAAACTTGCTCTTATTACTACACCCCGGGACTGGGCTAACTACGGAGCAATTTTTGATGCATATGAGAAGGCTTTCGGCGTAAAGATCACCGTTGATAATCCAGATGGATCGTCACAGTATGAAATCGACACAATGAAGACTGCTCCAAAATCTAAGCAACCAGATTCAATCGATATTGGGCCACTAGTTGTTGCACAGTTGACACCTCCAGGTGGAACTCCGATGTCATCTCCATACCAAGTCATTAACTGGAAAGATATTCCAGCTGCTGCAAAAGATGCATCAGGACTTTGGTTTGGAAACTACGGTGGAAAGCTTGCGATTGTTTACAACACAGCGCTAACACCAGCACCAACTAAGGCATCTGACTTCACTAACCCTGCATACAAGGGTTATGTAGGTATCACAGGAGATCCAACATCTTCAAACCAGGCTTTCATGTCTGTTCTTGCAGCAAGCCTTGGCAACGGTGGAGAAAAGAATCTCTCAGACGTAACTAAGGGCCTTGCATTATTTAAGGCTGTAAAGGCACAGGCTCCACTAGTTAAGGTAAATGCAACAAACCTTGGTGGCGGAACAGCTCGTGTTGGTTTCATGTGGGACTTCAACGCACTTGGAATTATTCCTGCAGCTAAGGCAGCTGGACTAGACCTTAAGTTCGTTTACCCATCTGACTATGTCCTACAAGCACCTCCATACATCAACGCAATCAACGTTAAGTCACCTAACTGTGCAAACGCACGTTTGTGGCAAGAGTTTGTGTATTCACAGAACAAAGGAAAGACAGCTGCACAGTTAACTGCTGCAGATCTAAAACTTTCAGGTTCGAAGTTGTTTGCAAAGATGCAAGGTGGTCAGAACTACTTCATGCAATCCGGAGCAGATCCAATCATGTCGAAGGCAATGGAAAAAAAGAACCTTCTAGTGGATTCACTTCTAGATTTCAAGGTTCCATCAACAGCTAAGGTCGTTGGTCCTCCAACAATCTCAGATGTACTAGCAGCACGTGAACAGATCATTTCTTCATGGGCGAGCTTGTAAAAAGAATATATGGGATTTAAATCCATAGGGGAAGGCGCGTCTACAAGGGGTCGCGCCTTCCTCACTTTTTCTCCCAGAAGTTTTCTTCCGGCGATTCCATTCTTGCTCATTTTTGGCTACTTCTTTCTATTTCCAATTTCTCGATTGGTTTATGTCGCTTTTCTATCTAATGAACACACGTTGACTTTAAGCAACTTCGTTACCGCATTTAAAGAGCCGTATAAAACAGGCTTTATCAACTCAATTAAAATCGGACTTTTATCGGCTGCAATAACAGCTATCCCTGGCGCTCTCGCTGCATACTTTATAGAAACTCGTGGCCCTTCTAAACTTCGCCGAACAATTGCAGTGATGAGCGGTGTTCTCGCTAACACCGGTGGTATTCCTTTAGCCTTTATGTTTACAGCAGCTATTGGTCTTCAAGGACGACTTACTAAGATTCTAAAAGCTGCCGGTTGGGATATTTATGCGGGCCATTTTTCTTTGGGCACGTTTACAGGACTGCTAATTGTTTATCTTTACTTTCAATTACCGTTGATGGTGATTGTCTTCTCCCCTGCAATCGTTTCACTTCGTAAAGAGTGGATTGAGGCAGCCCGCAATCTAGGTGCTAACCAATTTAACTATTGGATTCGCATAGGCATCCCACTACTTTCCCCTAGCTTTATTGCTTCTTTTCTTTTACTTTTTGCAAGTGGATTTTCCGCATATGCAACAGCCAATGCACTTACAGTGGGAAACTTGCCACTTACACCGCTTCAAATCGGCGGATTATTAGATGGAAATGTTTCAGCCCAGCAGTTAAACCTAGGTAAGGCTTTAGGTGTTGTAATGATTCTGATCTCTGCGATGGCAGTTATTCCCTATTTAGTTCTTCAACGTCGGGCGGCGAAGTGGCAGCAGCGATGAAGAGGCGCCTGGATATTCCGCTTATTGCCACACTTTCAATATTAGGTTTCTTTGTTTTTATTCCCATGGTGTCCGCCTTTGAATTCTCTATTAGAACCCCGCTCAAAGGTGGCTACGGCTGGGATAATTACATTTGGGCAGTAACGGAGGAAGAGTTTGTCCATTACATTCTGCGCTCTGGGTGGCTAGCTGCAGTTACAGTGGTAATTACCTTACTAATTTTAGTTCCGACACTAACATGGCTGCATTTGAGTCAATCAAAGATTCGACCATTTATCGATGGACTTTCTCTTTTACCACTTGTTATTCCGGTAGTCGCATTTGCAGTTGGTGCACAGATTTCATTTCCTGAACTTATGCAAAACACAGTTCTTGAGCTTCCATTTCTTTACTTTGTCCTAGCTCTTCCCTATGCATATAGATCACTCGATATTGGTTTGAGCTCAATTCCACTTAAGACAATAACTGAAGCGGCTAGAAGCGCTGGTGCCAACTGGTCACGGACCATAACGGCTGTAATTATCCCAGTAATTCGTGGCTCTGTAATGGCAACCGTAGCTTTGACTTTTGCTCTTTCGCTTGGTGAATACACACTTACTGTCTTACTTCACTGGGACACGTTCCCAACTTGGGTTACATATGTGGCACAAGACAACATCCTTGGCGCTATTGCAATTTCAATGATGTCACTCATTCTTCCATTTGCAATTCTAACTGGGCTAACGCTTTTAATGCCTGAACGCTCATCTCAAGGAGGAAAATAATGTCAAGCAAAAGTCTGACGCTTCAAAATGTATCCAAGCAATTTGGATCAGTCCTAGCTTTAGATAACTTCAATTTAGAAGTTGGTGTTGGTGAACTCGTAGCTCTTCTTGGACCATCAGGTTGCGGTAAGACGACCGCGTTACGCGTAGTGGCCGGTCTTGAAAATCAGGATTCAGGAAGAGTTTTTGTTGGCGAAATTGATCTCTCCCAAACACCGGCGCATAAGCGCAATATGGGCATGGTTTTTCAGGCTTATTCACTATTTCCAAACTTAACCGTTGAAGAAAATGTAGCTTTTGGATTACAGATGCGAAAAGTAGCTAAGCCAATTAGAAAAAAGAAGGCTGAAGATCTCTTAGAACTAGTTGGCCTTCCAACCCACAGTCAGCGATTTACTTACCAACTTTCGGGTGGGCAACAGCAACGCGTAGCGTTAGCTCGCGCACTCGCATTCGAACCAGAGATCCTTCTCCTTGATGAGCCGCTATCAGCATTAGATGCACAAGTACGTGTGAATTTGCGTGAGGAGATTCGTAGATTACAACTTTCGCTAGGCACTACGACCCTTTTTGTTACACATGACCAAGAAGAAGCAATGGCGATTTCAGATCGTGTTGGTGTTATGAGCCATGGTCAACTTGAACAAATCGACACACCCGATGTGCTCTACAACAAGCCAGCCACAAGTTTTGTCGCAAGTTTCGTAGGAACAATGAATCGGATTCCGGCTCAACTCAGTGATGGACATGTTCAATTATTTGGAAAGAAGATCCCAGCACTCAAGAGCAGTAACGAATCAGGTAATGTCATAGCACTTGTACGTCCAGAATCGATTGCGATTAAGTCAACAGAGCGTGATTCAAATGCCACAGTGTTAACTCGTCTTTTTATGGGGGCGTCTTCAAATATCGTTTGTCAGACTGCGGATGGCACAGTAATTCAATCATTGATGAGCAGTAGTGAATCAGGTGATTTGCACCCAGGATCAATAGTAAAGCTTGAGGTTACAAACAAAGAAGTTCTGGTATCAAATGCCTAGTACAGCCAACAGCAGAATTGTTCGTTCAAGCAGAGATTCTGAGCACCAGTGGAAAGAATTATTAATTGATAAAGGCGAATATCCAATGGGTGAAGAACCATTAAACCCACACACTATTGCAGCATTTATACATTTAAGTGATTTGCATATCTGTGACGCCGCCTCTCCTGCGCGGCTAGAGTTTCTAGATCGCATCGCAGATCCGGATAATCCATTGTCGGCGATGGTGCCTTACATCGGTACATATAGAGCGCAAGAGTTCTTAACTACACAAGTACTCGAAGCCATGGTGCAATCCGCGAACGCTATAAAAAAAGCTCCTTTAACTGGATCAGCTATTGATGCTGTGGTAATCACTGGAGATGTGGTCGATAACGCTCAGAGCAATGAGTTGAATTGGTATAAAACAATCCTTGACGGTGGACTTGTGAATCCAAAGAGCGGGGATGCTGAGCGCTCAGAAGCATCACATTCATCTAATTCAGATCTCTATGACATCCACTATTACCACCCCGATGGTCCTGCGCCGGGTTCACCCGAAGATCGCCCTCATATTCTGCATGGTTTTCCTTACTTTAAAGGCGCTCTGGCTGCTTCTGAAAAACCTTTTAACGCTGTTGGTCTTGAACATAAATGGTTAGCCGTCCATGGGAACCACGATGCATTATTGCAAGGAACAGCTACACCAACACCGGAATTGAATTTAATTGCTCAGGGCTCTGAAAAACTTTCAGGATTAAAAGATTTCTCTGACCTTGCTAATTTATTTACTGGTTTTGGCGAAATTGGCCCCGCGAAATATCCCGGAATTGATCATTTAACAACAAATGAAATTACCCCTGATGAGCGACGAGCACTAGTGAGTTTGGAAGAGTGGGTTGATGTTCACACTCAGTGCAACCATGATCATGGATTAGATAAAGAGCAAACGCAGACGGCGTATTGGTATCGCAATATCGGTGTAGATCTTCGATTGATTGCACTTGATACTGTTAATCGATTTGGTGGATGGCAAGGGTGTCTTCACCGCCAACAACTAGAGTGGCTCGAAGATTTATTAGAGGCTTCAAAAGATAAGTACATAGTTCTTACTTCGCACCATCCGTTAGAAAACCTCATCAATGGATATGTTCCAGAGCACGAACTACTCCCAGCTCTAGAGGCCGAGCTGCGCGAACTGCTAGAAAAATACCCAAATGTAATTTTATGGTTCTCTGGGCACGTACACGATCACAAAATCACACAGAGCAAAAATCGCGATGGCAGCCATGCATTCTGGGAGATTCGAACAGGTTCACATATTGACTGGCCACAACAATCACGCACCATTGAAATAGTGAAATCTAATAATGGAAAGATTGCTATAGGAACGGTTGTTTTTGATCATGCGGGTCCAGTTGAATTTCATGGCACACCAGATGAGTTGGCCGATCCAGTGGCGTTGGCCGGGTTATCTCGCCTTTTAGCAGCCAACGACTGGCAGCGACAAAACCCTGGACCGTTCCATGTCGAAGAACTTGAAGGCCAAACCCAGGACCGAAATATCTGGCTTTGGGCCATCGATCCACTGATTTAAGCCTAAAACCTATAGGCTCTGCCCGTGTTACTAAGTGATCGCGACATACTCGCCGAAATCAAAGCTGGCCGCGTCGGCTGCGAACCCTTCCATGAGGCCATGATTCAGCCATCATCGGTGGATGTTCGCCTCGACAAGTTTTTTCGAGTCTTTGAAAATCACAAGTACAGCGTTATTGATCCATCTACTGAACAACCAGAGCTAACTCGCGAAGTAATTGCCGAAGGTGATGAACCTTTCATCTTGCACCCAGGAGAATTTGTTTTAGCAAGTACCTACGAAGTAATAACTCTTCCTGATGACATTGCTGGCCGCTTAGAAGGAAAATCT